>Ga0307512_10002958_pt1 | contig 20519 bp, 13 predicted proteins | sample 14_EM_MG_FD_200267 | JGI IMG/M metagenome (GOLD analysis project Ga0307512, IMG submission 200267) | Populus trichocarpa ectomycorrhiza microbial communities from riparian zone in the Pacific Northwest, United States - 14_EM | ecosystem: Host-associated > Plants > Roots > Unclassified | place... | reverse complement strand
TGAGCACGAGGCGTTATGGGGTTTACTTACATTTGCTGGGGAGTTCTTGATTATAGGGGTGTCTCACCTTATGCATTAATGAAACCGGGCTAGGGAAACCAAAACGTATGGTTGAGAACGCCTAAAAGCGGTGGGGTTTGAGGTTCATCACCTCCACAAAGGCTTTTTTAAAAATAACTGTCAAGGGCCTAGTTTCCGCTTTCTCTATCGCCTGACAATCTTGGCTTTTTGAAATTCCTTCTGGTTGTTGAGAAAAGGCCTGTGATTGTCACTTGTATGGTCAAAAAAATTCATGCCTGTCACTCGGTTTTGCAGGGTAAGCCGAAATGTACTGTACTATGGACGGCTGCCGCACTCACTGTATATTGCATCCGAACTGAATTGAAGTTATGATCTATATATCCCTAAGTAGACAACCGACTTGAATGATTATCCATGCATATGCCAAGCCAACCCCACAATCCCCACACCCGCCGTGCATCCGTCCCCACATCCCAACCCCACATCTCACCACACACAATGTCAATCCTCATAATCGGCTCGCTCAACACCGACCTAATCACAACCACTCCCCGCCTCCCGCTCCCCGGCGAAACCCTCACCTCTACCTCCTTCACCAACGCGCCAGGGGGGAAAGGCGCGAACCAAGCCGTCGCGTGCGGCCGTCTCTCCTCGCCAGACACAACCGTATCCATAATCGGCGCGGTGGGGACCGACACCTTTGCGGCGCCGCTCCTCTCCGCACTCTCCGCGTCCCGCGTCGACACCTCCCGCATCACCGCCTCCCCCTCCCCCACCGGCACAGCTGTGATCCTCGTCGACTCTGGCACCGGCGAGAACCGGATCCTGATCCACCCTGGCGCCAACGCCACCGTGCAAGTCCCCGACGACGTGTTTACCTCGGCCCAGTGGGTGGCGGTAGTCTTACAGCTTGAAATCCCGGTTTCGACTGTAGTTCGGGCGCTGCGGCTGGCGAGGAGCGCGGGGGTGAAGACGGTGTTCAATCCCGCGCCTGCGGTTGCCGTGCCGGAGGGGTGTTGGCTGGATGTGGATTGGTGTGTTGTTAATGAGACTGAGGCTGCGATGTTGACGGGGGTTGGGGTTGAGGTGTTGGATGGCCGGGAGGGGGTCGAGGGGGCGGCGAGGGAGTTGAGGAGGAGGGGATGTGGGGCTGTTGTTGTGACGTTAGGGGGAAGAGGGTGTTATTGGTGCGATTCGACGGATAGTGGGTGGGTTGAGGCTGGGGTGGCGAGGGAGGAGGTCGTGGATACGACTGGGGCTGGGGATACGTTTGTGGGTGCGCTTGCGGTGGCGGTGGTAGAGGGCCGCGGGGCGAAGGAGAGTGTAGAGTTTGCAAGGACGGCAGCGGGGATAGCAGTTAGGAAATTTGGTGCGATGGCGGGGGTGCCGTGGAGGAAGGAAATTGAGGTGTAGAAGGGTGTTTGTAAATGCCGTGTATAGGTGTGTTTAGATGTCCGCCTGGTAGACATGTACTAGTACGTACGTCCATTCCAGATTGTTATCATCTGCGTATACAATTTCCTCAACCTGCGCTGAGTGAGGATCTGTTGACAAGTATCCGAGTCAGACCTAGAGCAATGTTATCAGATATCAATACCATTCGTCGCCCATTTACTTTTTGCGCGTGGGCACTATGAAGTCCTATGGATCGGTGCTTGGACGTGGGCAGCATGATACCGATTGCACACGGTGACTATGGAGTGCGAGGAAAGGCGAAATGCCTGTGGAGTCGCGATAGTTCGCCCAATGGGACAGCGCTAGATGCTAAATACTATGCTCCATTCTACCGAGTGCCGGGCGTACTCGACTCCAAGGACCCAACTGCACTTGACTCCATGATCCCAAGTGCACTCGACTCCGTGCTCCCAGCTGCACCCATCTCTGCGCCCTCGGGAGTGTCCCCGCCCCAAAAAACACAATTAGCCGCTGCTCAAGAACGGCTCGGCAGATTCACAATCCGAAAGCGCTACCGTTCAGAACGCATCGAGTAATTCATTTGACGTCAAAGCGTCTTAATCAGACTACAATTGATGAAATTGACCTGGGGCAGCGGATAGTTAAAACAGGGGCCCGTGAGATTCCATCAACTCTACCATCCACCCATGCCAACTCCACGAACATTTCACCAATTGGTGGATGTCAAATGATCTATTCGATGCCCTCTAAATGGTCGCGCTTTCAGGAGCGAGGACGAATGTGTGCACTCCAGTGTACTTAGGAGCATGCAATCAAGTGCATCTGGAAGCACGCAGTCAAGCGCACATGGCAGCACAAACCAGCAGAGTGGCGGGTAGCCGAAATCATGACGTCGGTCTGAGTCTATTGGCGTGAACCTTATCTTCAGATGCCAGCACTCTGATGGGATCCCACGATGTCTCACGGTCATGGCGTTGACAATTTCTGCCATCTTCCCATCGGCAACGGTAGACAATCAAATCTTGGGAAGATAAGATCTCTGACTCAATTTCTAGCGGAATCTGCAACCCGATTCCATCGATTCTGGACGTATGTATGCGCACGTATTCGGTCCTGGGCTGCTTATGCTGGTCACAACTCGTTCTTTGTATGGTCATAGTGATGTGGCATTGATGGTGATAGTAGTGGGAGCACTTAGACGAGTAGGTTAGCTACGTCAACGTCAAAGCTTCTACAGACTCAAACTTTTCCATTAGCCCAAAGCTTCCCGCGGCAAAAAGTTATTCACTCTGAAGTGCTCTCAAACGCTCTCTCTAGTAGGCTCTCAAGCGGGTGCTCTCAATAATAGTATCAATAGTGCGTATAGTACCAGCGGAAGCTTGTCAGCAGTAAAGAATTGTATAAGCCTATAGACTCATAGACTCTTCTAGTTGTATAGACTTCCATAGATCCACGCACAGATGTCTATAGGTCTACTATAGACTGCGCGTCACTCAAAGGTCCACGGGAAGCCAGTTATGAGCAGCGTGTATGCGCGTGTGCGCGTAGCGCAGCCTATAATGGATTTGCACTTTTGCCAGTGTACGCAAACAAACAGTCTAAACACTCTACAACTCCTGCTCCAACTCCAAAAACCTCTCCTCCTTCTCCCGCCAACTCTCCTCCACCACATCCTCCCCAACAAACATAGCATTCAACCACATCCCCATCCTCCACCCGGCAATTGCAACTTGTTTCTCCACAATCTCCACAGCGCCATCATAATACGTCCCATTCAACTCGCTTCCCGCAAAGCCTTCAGGATACGTCTCGGGCAACACATACTTACACATCCACGTATTCGTCTCAGACGCCCAAGACAGCGCACACTCCTCGGCGCGGCTAACATCGATACACCCACCCCACTGTGCCGTAAAATTCCCCCAGGTGCCCCCCACAATCCGCTCATACAAACTATCCGCCCACCCAACCGCATGGCGAATGGTGTTCCCGCCGATCAGTGTTTCCGGGATCGAGCTATCCCACACATGGTGGAGATTTGTGTGTTTCCCGCCGAATGCCACCTCGATCGAGTTCCCGCCCCGTAGCAAGTTCTCAGTATGAAGCGGCTGGTGGATATCACCTTCTTCTATCAGCATCTTCTCCCAACAGGGGGGTGTGGCATACCTAGAAAATGAACAACCCACTTCAACGCCATCTGCCGTTCCCCCCAGTCCAGCCCCACATCTCTAACGCGTTGCGTATGGTTCGCGATAGCACTGACAATACACCCCTGGCCGCCACAGTCGCGCGAGAACTCTACACCGCAGGTGTGGGGCGGGGAGTCGCGCGCATCGATCCAGTGCCAGGGCGCGGAGTAGCGGCCATAAGGGACGTGCGCGAAGTAGTCGGCCCAGGTGGAGGCTGTGACGAGGGACTGGGGTTTCAGGAGCAGGCGGATTTGGCGGGCAGCGTCGCGGTTCAGGAAGCGGGAGGCTACGAGTGCAGTTGTGCGGTGGCCGAGCATGCCCCAACCCCAGGCTGGGGTGAGAATGGTTAGGAGCAGTAAGAGGTGGGGGGTGTGCATTGTGAGTGTGTTGTGTAGAGGAGGAGAGACGGTTGGGAGCTACTCTAAGTAGCTGGAGCTAGCTGAGCTAAGGTCAAGGGTCCAGGTGCAGCTGATTTGTGGCACGAGCACAAGTGTGGTGGTGGTGTTGTGGCTGACGAGTGAGACTTGCGAGTCGTATCCCCACTCCGTTGGATCAGCAAAACAGTGCAAATAATGGCAAGGGCATGGACAGAGCGGGTGTAATATCTTAGAAGCATAAAAACGGGTATTCTTTGGCTCAGTCAAATCGCCATCTTAGTGCCTCCCTAGGTTCTCCGGCACTCCAGCATACTGGTAACAGGTGGCCATTTTCATTTGCAACACAAGATATTTTTGCGTTCGAGGCTACTACATAGTAAAGAACTCGACATCCAAATCCTATATTCCTTCTATTCCAGACGTTAATGTCACGTGATTCTCTCTTGGTAAACTTCGGTCCATAGCTTGTCAGGCGACCTATAAATCACAATAGGGCCAGGGTGGGGAGTCATGAAGTTGGACAGCGCCATCTGCTGAGCAATGGAACATCCTTTGCTAACCATATTTCGGTGGTTGGACCACGTGTTGGTATACGCGTGATGGTTGATGACTAGTGTTTCGTGGAGGAGAAGTTACAGTGATGTGGCGAAGTCCGAAACGCACAGCTGAACGGGGGAGTGCTGGCAGACTCTATCTTGGATATTTCCATGCACTGTTTACCAACCTTTGGGTATGGGACAGGGAAGCCTGACGCTGGCAAAACTATGGTTTTTTTGGGATCGACGTCCTATTCTGACTGCTGACATCTCAACCTTATCTGCTGGTATAATAGTCTAGGTACGATGCACGCTGTGTCTCCGGATAGTCAAATTCTTACAGTCAATTCGCGCCAGTCAACTCTGATAGTCGTCTCTACAAGGTCTAAAACATAATTGAAGAAATGTTTGCCCCATATGCAAATACTCATTGTTTGGTCCCATAATGGAATATGATCAAAAGTTGACAATTAAAGCTAGACAGATAAGATGTGGGACCTTTAATAAAATTTGGCTTAGCCCCGATCCATAGGTTTGCATTTTCTCCTTTGTTTTGCACCGTCCCCGAAAAGTTGGTTGGCGCGAGTTGACTCCAAGAATTGACTGTTTGGAGACAACGTGGATGAAAAGAGCCGAGTGATTTCATATGCCTGGCTTGATTAAATATGACAACTCAGAAAGGCGACATGTTGCGCTTCCTGCGCATGTGGATCTTTCCCCGCGTCTTGTTGACCCTCCATCTCTTTTATATCATTTCTCCCCTCACCCCACCTCTAACGTTTAAGAAGTCGAGATAAACCCCGTGTTCCTGCCACTCCACCCAAAGAAACTGCGAGGATATCCAAATCTAAATCAACCGTAGAAAGTCTACAAGCTCCACATTTACTATAAGAGAAACCGAAGGTTGAATAGAGAATTAGAATTCCTCCCGCAGCAGCTTGATAGGGTGCTTTGTGAATCCCGCTATCCTCGGTATTTTCATGGTAGATAACTAGAAACCATGGTCCGTAGACCGCAAACTTACAGTTCCTGTCAAGCCAGTCCGTTGTGAGTTCAAAATTAACCCATCATCCAAACCGTGCGCGCCCATGACCCATCAAGTTTGTCCGGTCTGGTTCATAAAAAATCACACCAACCATCTGTATGATATGCATGTACTATACCGAGCGCAATGCTTCGGACGACCACTCAAATATGGCGCTCTTCATCTACTGACTAAGCTCGTGTAGCACCTTCTTTTCTGACTTTTGAGAGTCGTGATGCTGAATTTGGAGGCGTTTCCTACCGGTGACCGACGACTTCATCAACAGCTTCCGAGATTTTTGGAGACGCTCCAAGTCCTATCATCTACTCCTAGGTCTTCAACCAGGTTTTCATCACCCAAACTGTGATGTGACCAACATCTTTCGGACACAGGGGTCTTCAGACGGGCCTGTGATGCGGTACGTCCGGAGCATCGCGCTCGCTACAGTATATACTTATGTACGCACGACCAATTGACCGGACTGTACCAGTACAAATAATCTTTCCAGATTACAGGCCGCCGGTCGCCATCTTAGTCCCCGATATCAAGAAAATCCTTTGCGCACGGAGTCGCAAGGGTATTCCCTGGGCGGATATAACCCGACAGCAAACCGGCGACTTACACTTTAACGCCACCGATCATGTCTTATTTCTGCGTGCTCAGAATAAGCCCCGGTATATGCCGCAGTCTCATGACTTAAGATATGGAAACGGTGGAGATTCCGGAACATATTTTTGCAAAGCAGAGATGTAGGGCTAGAGATAGGCGAATATAAATAAAATGGTTAAGTTCATGCGCGCATGAGATGACCACAAAAACTGCCGGCATGCCACGCGCTCTGGGCAGAAATACCCAGCGCTCAAACGGAGGAATATGTGGCAGAAAGTCGCCGCGCTCGATGAAGAAGCTAATCAACCTACATACTCTATCTCAAACAAATACGATGTTGGGTTAGGTTTTCGCCACTCAGGATCTGAACTTGTGATGTGCCACGCAATTTGCGTTATCCATAGTGATGATGATAATTAAAACCATATTTTTATGCTGTAAGCCCGACCACGCCTCTAGCTATGAACCTTGGTACAGATCACAAATTGGTATACAGGTACTTAGCACTAAGTATCTGCTGCCCCTGCAACTAAATCATGCTCGTACGTAACCAGAGCATATATATATATCACTCGGATAGTATACACGTCAAAAGCTAAAGCCGGTTATTCCAGTGAGCCCAGGACAACGCAGGGTTGAAGTTATCCTTCATTTTGATGCCTCTAAATGACGTACTCAGTCTACGTACATTTCCCACCATTTCTGACGAGTTCAAGCAAGACACTAAACCTTCTAGCGAGCTCACTGCATGCCCAGACAATCGTACGAGACCGAACATATCGAACAGCGCCCCAATGCACGCAAGGATGTAGAGGAAAGATATTCATCCAACCCAGTGACCATATGGAGTTGCTAGCTGGATTCCAAGTTTACTTTGTTGGTCAATATCCGGGAACTTGGTGCATGGCTAGGGTCGTGGACATGGAAAGGGATGGTTTTTGCTGAATCACCGCCTAAGCTCTGATTATGCACCCATATCTATAGTTGTCGGCTTGGGTGCGTGCACAGAAGAAATGATACTGTACCGCACCGGAGATGCAGTCAACCCCCGGCGTTTCACCTGTCAAGCGGATAGGTGAACAAAGGTCGAAAGTTGGAGATTTTGGATTCTGCTTGACAAATCGGGGCGTCTAGGCCTACATATATGCGTACTGTGAACTTGTTGGAACGTGTTTCAATAGCTTAATTTGAAGTGAGCTGTGTTGAGTCCAGGCACATCTCACATAATATCACTCGGTTTAAAATTGCTTACATGTTTCATGTTCGGCCGCATGGCCCAATGGCAAGGCGCTTGACTACGACTTTAAAATCCGAAATCAAGAGATTGCAGGTTCGATCCCTGCTGTGGTCACTTCACTTTTTTGCTCTTTTCGTACTCTACTCTAGAGCACGAGAGGCTTAGAGATACCAATGAAGTATCTATAAACCTTGCAAGACATCCCAGGCCGTCCTAGCTAGTAGAACCTTGTGTACTTGGGATGGTCTTTTCTCCTGTTCTGTCACCAACAATTCAGAAAGTTTTGAGATTCTCTTTCTCTATCATCCAGTGTGGGAACACTGTTCCTCCAGTGTACACAACACCCGTGACGCCAGCGGGCTTAGAAGGGGTGGGATTCTGGATCTCCCTATCCAGGTGCTGGGCTAGATGCAACATCTATCTCACAGTGCGAGAGATAAGAGGGACATAGGGCATCTCAGGTCGATTCCATACAATGTGTCTATACGCCATCCACCCGCGAAGCCCCTACACCCACCACCAGCGCCACCCGTCACATCAGTCGCCCCTGATAAGCATAACACCGAGAAGGAGGGTAAAAGAATGAGGACTAGTTACGTGTTTCGAACCTGAACCCAACATCTGGCGTTTATAGCACCTGGCGTTTACAACATCTGGTGTTTGTAGCACAAATACCTACCTGCTCAGCTAAGCGATCAGCTCTTATTACTGGATGGTCTTATGGTCCTGCTTCATTGAACTCCGAACCTTTAGTTGGCAAAGAGCAAATTGGGACACCAGCGAATTAGGCCTTATGTCCACGCAAGCTGGCAGCTTCATGTATTGAACCGTCAGCAAGACAAAAGAAGAGAAAAAGTGTGGATGGATGTTGCAGGTTTCGAGCCGGCACACGGTGTTTCCAACACCTATCGTTTTACATGGTGTTTACGGCACCATGCTCTACCATATCAGCTAAGTGATCAGCTGTTATTGGATGATCTTACAGGATCTTGACTCACTGAACTTCGAACCCTGTAGACAGTTTGACTGGCACAGTGAATTGGGTTACTTACGCGGGTTGGCGACTCCATCATGTATTGAACCGTCGACAAGTCAAAAGAAGAGAAAAGAGCGGTTGAGCGCGGTAGATTTCGAACTTGTATATGGTGTTTACAACAAACCATGGTCTGCTGGCCAAGCTAAGCGATTAGCTCTTATTATTCGGAACCCTAGTTCACAGAAAAAGCTTTGACTACTAGCACAGCTAGGGCGACTCAGGACCTCAATGCGGCTATCAATCTCGAAGCCTTGGAAGGCTCCGTAGTTCGATCGGCCGTTTTCGGCTCGCGAGAGGCCACTAGAGTATACACATTTTTTTGCTAGAAGCGAGGAATCGACTAAAGACTGCGGTCAGGGTCATACCCTCGGGATGCCTGGTTTTCTAGCTTACGCATTTTCACAGAGTATGTACTTGAGCGGGGTTACACATATCTACCTGAGAACACTGCATGGCGGGTGTATAACCGTGGGATATTGGTAAGTGACTGGCATCAGAATAACAGTTATTGTGATTTTCTTCTGACAATCAGCACCTTTAATTAATCGAGCACCACGGTAGAGTACGCTTACACAATTTCTTGTAGGTTTCTACATAAACTGCTCAAATACATTTATCTGTAGTTAGTCTGCCGACTCTCACAAGCTTAGTTGGGTCACATGATGAGGCATCCAGACTAATCAGTACATGAGCTTCGCTCCGCTCAGACAATGTCCCGAAATTTACATGTAATCGGAGAGCTCAGAAGGAGGAAGAACAAGAGGAAGAGGAACAGGAACAGGAAGAGAGAGTGGGACACGACCAGACACGAAGAGGATGTTCTCTGCCACACTGAAGATGTCTCTGCTACACTGAAGAAGAGGTGCAACCGCACACGATCTTATCTATCGCTGTATCAGTCTTCTTCGTCACTTAGAAAATAACATATGAATTGCACGTGACCACCCCAAAATGTACTTGCCCTCAATAAATTTCGGGCAGTCACCCAATAACGGCCGATCCGGATATTGATGGTCATGGTTTGGGTTTAAAAAGGTGGTGATAACCAGTGGTAGACCTCTAGTGGTGAAGCCCGTTGCTATCTCTGGCGTAATATTCAAACCGAGGGTTATACATACGGCCGTTTCAAAGAATAAACTTTATCGGCGGTATCACCGCAATTTAGAGTCCATCCAGACCCGTGCTTGGTGTTTGGCCCACTTTTAGAATTCTAATGGGCCAGGATTTGCATTTTATATTGTTTATCCCAAGTGATTCCTCAGGCTTTTGTTGAAACTGAGGATTCAATGCAAGTATCCATTTTCGGTAGTGTGCGTGCGTCAAATTTTCCCCCAGAGAGTCAACTATAGAGCACTTACCCAACAGTATTTTATCTTGAGAAGAATGTAAGCCTTGACCTGTCAACCTTTCCTTGTGTATGACAGTGAGATATCACATTGGTATCTGATATGCTCATCCCAGAGATCTCCAATGATCATCACCCGGCCAATCGGACGATCTTCCCAAATACAGCGTTGACGGAAATACATACTGTTTTCCACTTTATATCATTGGATGTAGCCCTGTGGAACATTCGAGCCTTGTAGTCGTCAGAGTAAATCCAGTTACAGCTACTTAGATATCCGACAAAAGCCGTTTGACAGTTGTGTCAAACGCGCTACGTTGGTAAGCTTATAGGATAGGTCATTGATTCGATAATCTTAGATATTTTTCTTGTCTCTCATCGCCTGACAGAAACTGTAACCGAATGCCCTATATGTATGAAATTAATGCAGGCACCCGTCGGATACGCCAGCTATGTTGCTCGTCGTTAGGGCCGCTGATAAGAGCGACCTTTTCTCGCCGTTAACTATTCTACGGAAGTGCTGTATTTTTCAACTGACTGTAGGTGTGGACATTACCCGATCAGGTACAAAGGAAACTCGCGGATCGCCACACAAAGAAGTATTCCTCCACTTCATCGCATTCCGGCATTCCGCCGAACCTATGGCCAATATGGACGAGAAAGCACCGACTCCCATGACCATCGAGCTTAAGGCGCGAACAGACTCGAGTTCCTTAACGACGACAGATGCTTCAGAACGCTCTCCGGAAGCAATAGCGTTTGAGAGACGCTTGGTCTGGAAGCTCGATCTTTACATTTTGCCGTTTCTCGCAGTAATCTTCTTTCTGGCCCAGATGGGGCGTTCCGATATTGCGAACGCAAAGATTGCGGGAATGGATACAGACCTCGAGATTACGGCAGGACGTTATGCAAATATCATCACCTCATTCATAGCGGGCTATATTTTGTTTCAGCCAGCTGGGACAATGTTACTGCGATATTTTACTCCGCCACTTCAGCTTGGTGGTGCCATGATAGCCTGGGGAGCGGTAACGGTGTGGTGAGTTGCATTTAAACTCGGGACCTATATTACGAGTGCTGATTGCGGAATAGTCATGTTGTAGCGAAGAATTGGTTATCGATGCTTGTTTTGCGTCTGTTTGTTGGAATATCGGAGGCATTCGTTCAGGTGAGCTTCTTTTTTCATGACTTGTTTTTATCATCTGACATTGTTTAGGGAGCAGTGCTCTACTTGTCATTTTGGTATACGTACAAGGAATTGGCATTGCGTGGTGCCATATTCCAATCTGTTTCATCTATTGCTGGTGCTTTCAACGGACTGCTGTCATACGGCATTGCAAAGGATCTCGGAGGTGTAAACGGTTGGGCGAGTTGGCGGTGGATCTTCTTCGTGGAGGGCGTACGTATTGGCTTATTCAGAATGTTTGCACTGCTTACATGCCGATTGTACGGTAGATAATACCGATTGGCTTTGGCTTCATCGTTATGGTCTTCCTTCCATCGCTGCCAGAGAAAACCCGATTCTTCTTCTCAGAAGCTGAAAAGGTCGTTTTGGTGGAGCGCACAAGGAGAACACACAATACCGAGGATTCGCAAATACGGCCACATTTGATTTGGAAGGCTTTGAAGGATCCGAAGCTTCTCATGATCTGTAGGTCTTCCTCTGAATCTTTTCTGCAGCAATCTGAATCCTAGATTAGCCATTGCCGGTGGAGGCAACTACTACGCTTTGAGCTCACTGCAGAATTTTTTGCCGGATATCGTTCGAGTTCGTCAATGTCCTATCTTTATATATCGAACCCAGGAACTCATTTAGATGATAGGGAATGGGATATGATTCAGTGAAAGCGCAATTGATGACCGTAATTGTCTACGGCTGTGCTGTGGTCACAGTTGTGTTCTGGGGTTATACGTCGGACCGTACCAATCAACGAAGCATCCCCATCATGATCACCAGTCTTATAATGGCTACTGGTTACATCACCAATCTAGCTACCGAAAGCATGAAACCCCGGTTCTTTTCCTGCATTCTAATGGCGATGGGTGGATTTCCCGTAATGTTACTACAACTAATGTGGATGGTAATCAACACTGTTTCATACACAAAACGGTTTGACCACCCTACCTACATCCCTCCAGGCCCTTACTTATGCGTGTTTAGTGCCGTGGGACTTGCTATGTTCAACATTTTGGGGCAATTGTTTGGTATAGCAGGGAATCAGTCATATCGAGACCCGCCATTATATACGAAGGGACATTTAGGCGCCATGGCTGCTACTTTACTCAACTTTGTAGTGACATTAGCATGCTTCTTTTACCTGAAGAAGATGAACGTTATAAAGAGGCGGAGACTCGAGGATCCTGCTTGCAGAGAGAAGGTTGAAGAGGAGAGGGGACTGAGTTATGATGTCATTGGAGACGAGCACCCCGATTTCTTTTTCACAACTTAGAGAGAGGGGCCCATGTCTGCTCTTCGGTACACTCGGTAGATTATAGGTTTCATCTGCACTCAATAAATTCACATCTGTCTCGTAAGGCATATATAACTGCTACGATCACACAAGACGCCTAGAATTGAGGTGAATGAAGTGACTCATACATCATGAAATCAAGAAATGTTAATCTATGTCTCCCATACAAATTTTATACGGGCCAAAGCTAAAAATTTCCTGATTCCAGCTCAACTGTATCTATCTCCTCTTAGGTCCCCCAAACCTAGCCAGCAACTCCGGATCCAATCTCCCTGGTGCTGGTTTTCCCGGTTCCATTGGCGACCTCGATCCTCTAGGTCTACCAGACGGATTTGCCGACAAAGAATTCCTCCCTGTCCCATCGAGTGGCACTGCCAAAGGATCACATCAGCAAATCCTTTCATCCCATCATAGAAACTTATACATACCGTTTATGCAAGCGCCCGGCTGCTTGGGGGACATCGATCCCATCGGCCCTCCGTTACTCACGACCTTTTGAGCTTCTAACTCCTGACGGTGCAGCTCATTTAACCGTTGCACGAGAGCTGAACCTGAGACAAGGCGCTTGGACTCCAAGTATGCAATTTCTTCAGCACGTGTAGCGAATACGGGGTATCTGCCGCAAGGTGGTGATGGTGGCGGGGCTTCGGGTTCGCCACAGACGGAAGCGGGCGGAGCGGGGGGGACATGAACAGCGGGGGAGATGACTGAGCCAGCATCCGACGAGCATATAGTGACCTCACCTGACGGAATCTTAAGAAGTCAGGTCGATTTCTGGAATTAACAGGCAGGGCGGAGGAGAATACATCATCGACGTAGATGTGGTCCTCCCACGGGTTGAGTTCTAATTCTTTGGAGATTTGGGTGTGGTGTTGTTCCACAGGAAGAGGTTGCTGATTCCTGTCCTTGTCCGCAGGATGGACTGTACTCGTTAGTTCTATCTCTTCTACCCCTCTTGCGGGCCGCCACAAATGTGCCGGGTTGATCTTTGCGCTAAAGCTCTTGACGCCGTTCCAGAAATCCTTGAAACCTGTAACAGTAGCATAGTCAGCGTCTTGTCGCAGTATTGCTGACGGAGAGTCTTGAACAACCAGGTTCCGGTGATGGTAAGGCATCTCGTTTGACACGGCGGCGTAGCTCAGCACTGCTTGGGTTGAAGGTGTCCTCATGACCGTTCTCATGATCATCCCCATGATCCAAAATCTCAAGAACCTGATCTGGTGCCTCAAAGAACTCATTTGGGATTTCGATGACAATCTCCTCATAAGATTCAACGGTGAGTACTAGCTTGTCCACCTCGCTCGAGGGGAGCCAGATCGATGGTATGTCTAGCGTTCCATGCACACCTTCCGCAAATGCAAAGATGTCTGGAGTTGAGACGAGGGATGGAGCAACCTCTCCCCAGAGGTTGCTGCTTTGGGTGAGAGAAATGGGAGGCATAGTATGGATGAGACGGGTGGACGCAAGTGAGGCACCGTGACGTGAACTTATGTTAGTATAAAGTCACGTCGTTGATACTGGATGATGAGAATGGTAATTTTTTCTTGGAAATGAGAAGTTGGGTTTTATGGGGTTGTTGGGTTGTTGGGTTGTTGAGATCCTACGGGAATTCGAAGTTTCCACCGGGAGTTTGATATAATGATTGAAGCATGTTACGGCATCCGGATGTATATCATCGCATAAACCACACAATTGTAAATTCTTCGTTCTGATAACGGAATCAATAGCGCGACTATTCTATCGAATTGGCCATAGCCAAGGTCCCCGCGACTAGTATTTATTCTCCAGGTAGCAAGGGGTAGAATAAACTTTAGGTACATACACCTATAGTTCTACATATCGAACTCTCGTGATCGCTGGGGGAGCTTATGATACCAGTTTGAATCTGTTTAATCGCAGCTATATCTACTATACAGTCCAAATTACAACGCAATTGTGCCCTTCAATTTGATCTCTGGGCTATCTTGAGACTTCAAAGATCGCCTGCACCAAAGTGAGAACTGGCTGGAGCCCTCCATCCAGCCAATTATCTTCTGCAAAGTCGATACTTCCGTACAATAACCTTACCATAATTACCGAGATTATACTGTAGTTCAATAGTTCCAAGCATCTAGACACTGCCCCCAAGAGATCTTGCTCAGTCGACTATTGAGACCTTCAACAGTGTTTAAAAGTAATACTTTTGATCGATACTTCTAAGGCTTAGCATGTATATACAGGTACATTTCTGCATGCCCAGACTCGAAAGTATGTTTTGAAAATAGTACTTTCGAATGTTGCTAAAGGTCTTTATTCTGCCATATGCCCATCATCCTTGTCATCTTCAGCGAAGTGTATCTTTTGACGAAAAAAATGTACAAAACCGTACTAACGACAACTTGAGAAGTAAACATAGAGTCACAGCTCCTGCTGTCGACATGTAGGCAGCATGACTACTGATAACATGATTGCGTACTTAGGTTTGATGGAAGTGAGAGAAACCTCACGACGAGGTGAGTAATTCCGCAACAAAACTCTATCTAGCGAGCCAATCTGGTAGCTTGGAATATCCTGACGAGAGATATGCCTGATCCCTTATGTACTATGTGTACTCTATTACTCTATGCGAGGGATATTTAGACACATACTGAACGAGTGATATATTATGATATCCGCCTGCATTCCAGCCTTACTGTCCGCATCGTCCGCCTCAGACAACCCAGCCTCTTCGGACCAACACTTCAGGCGTACATAGCCTTGACAACTCACTTGGGGTTCGTTTCGTACCAGAGGCTGCCTTCGACGGCACGGTAACCGTACTGTGACTTGCTGCCAACAGTACCTATATGTACTCAGTTTATCATCTGCCGGTAGTTATACCCATGGCCACACAATAAGGCTTTTCGACATCTTAAGGCCTCCATCTGAAATATAGACTTCGGGGCTGGAGCCTTCTCGATCTTCTTCTCGCATAATCCATGATACGTGCTTGCATAAGCCCCAAAAGGAAGCGGTGAGTTTATTCATAGCCTTCTCCTTCCCCGCACGAACTTGTTATCGGGCACCACCAAGATAGCCGCTTTCTTGCATGCATAATTTCTCACTCAGACGTTGACTTTGTCCGTATCCGCGCGCCGGTCGCATAAGTCGTGCACCCCTTTGAAACAACTGCGCATGCAGTGTAGTGTTGTTTTAGACTTCCTGTCACTCTGCGGCAGATCTCGCATCATCTGCGCGCGCAGACCTTCGACTGGCCGACCTCTACTTCTGGAAAATATAAGACGTTGGTCTCAGGGATGTACATGCATTATAATTACATCGAGATCTCGTTGGTTAAGCTTATTCTTCCTGACTCACTGTAGGATGGAAGGCTGTAGGCGTCCACTTCCACGCTGTCATGTGTGTGTTGACTAGAACGCATGTTTTGGCGCCGCCATAGCCTCTTTTGTGCTATGTGACAGGTAAAAAATCTGGACGCAGTTTCTGTACTTGTACGTCATCGCGATCCGCAGTGTGAATCGAACTGACCTTGACCATCGAACAGGTGGTTGTAGGGAGATAGTGTGAGAGAAAACGAAAGCGGGACTGAGAAGTCGTTGTATAGACTGGAGATATATCAAAAGAAGAAAAAATAAACAAAAGAGGGGAAGTTATGGACAGCCTATCAGCAACAGATCAACAAGGACCTCTGCCTATTTCCTACTTCTCCGACACCATAGATCTATTGTTCTATGAGCCTCAACAGCCACATTTCTGTTTCACGTGGCCATGCTGCATGCAAAATATGCGTATCCCATACCCAACAAGAAAGTCTGTAGGTCGGGTTTCAGTGGAACGTTCAAATAGCCGGGTTGACCGATCGTCGTCGGCGAAGTAACCACAAGTTTGTCGTGTCTCAATCTGTAGAATCTTGGTTGGCCAGTATACGCCTGATGCTCTAAGATAGTCGTGTTCCCTTCTGATGAGCTCTTGTGGGACCGTTCTATGAAACTGATGTGCGAAGCGCCATGAGACAGTACTCCATCGGTAGCGTTTCTTACTCCCTTCCCATTGCGGAACTGCCCCGAGTCGAGGTTCTTACAATGATTCCAAGCCCCGCCGTTCGAGATATCGCGTCTGCTGTACACAACCATCGGTGCGAGGAGAAGAGTTTTCGGTATGCTTAAGCCCCTGTCTTGAACGAGAACCCAAGGGCAGATTTTCGGTGGCTATGAAGATGCCCTCTCCAGGTTTTCTGTGTAGGATGTGGTCCACAGTGAGTGCTGTTTCTAATTATTTTCTAGTGGTGATCAATTGCGCGTAAGCTGAAGCCACTTGGATGGAACACGGCATGCCCCCGCGAGCTCAATTGACAATTAAATGGCCGAATGACGGAATGTCCCAGAGCTCGAGTACTATTAGTATGTAAGCTAGACAGGAATATTTAACAGCTGAATCGATATATATCCCTTTGTCGAATGCTCGGAATGGAGCACTTGATGCTGTGGTCATATCATTCCAATTGGCCGAGGGTGTTGAATGGTTGCGGTGGATGTGTATTAGAATGGGTTGGACTCAGATAGTTGTATTGTTGGTTATAGTAGGTTTCGAAATTTCGAAAGTATGAGTTGCGTATTGAAGTTATACGCTGCCAAGCCACCAAAACATTGTTGTATGTGGCTTCAACAACATCGGCATCTTCCACTCTGAGTTATGCCTCAAGCTGCATAGAGTAGATAGCGTGTGGTACTCTACACTGTAGCACCGATTTACCGAAATTTCAGCTGAGCCTAATGGTGAAAAAGACATGCAGGATTGCCGTGCATACGTCAGTATCCCTTTATACGCAACCATTCTCACAGCAATTCATGCATGCTGATTCGGCCGCGACTACGAACTGTGAGCCGCACGGTAACCGTTGTTATAATTAACATGCCGTGCCGTCCGCATCCACAAGGCTATCAACACAACACCCAACACAAGAGGACGTCGTGAAACCTTCCTATGTTTGGCGGCTGGTACCAATATCGAATAGAAGCTTCCGCGTGATATATCATGAACAGAGAATGCTCTGAAACCTCCCCACTTACTATCCCGCATTCGAATCGCATGCGTGTACCGGTATGTAAGAGATCACACGTCGCAACACAGTCCAATCGGAAGCAACGAGCGCTGGTAAGCAGAAGCCTAAACTAATAATTGACAGATCTAGACGGGTTGCTGCTCCAGAGCCAACGTTTAGGCATCCATCACCAGACGCTTGGTAAGTGCACTTTGAGCATGCAGCAAGGAAACAGGATCGTGGCTCTCGAGCGGACTGAGCGTGAAGTAAAGTCTAGTGTACTCGACCATCTAGATCCACAAGTTTAGTGAGTGTCACAAATTCACACAGAGCCATCGATAGACGGCACTAATCAAGCTGACCTCTTGTTATGAAACATTTTGCAAGATCCACAATGCACATGTTCCCACCTTGCACTTTGCGCATCCACTTCCCTAGGAAGGAAAGTTTACATTCCTCTACTTCGAGTCAGACTCTAAGAGAAGAGAATTTTTCAACGCCGCTGTCACCTCATAGCACTCGTATTCTAATTTTTTCCTCAAATCATAATCAGCGTTGACTCAGTCTGCTGGAATGCTGGTAAGGAGGAACCCTCTGTGCTACACGAGAAAATGAAATCATGAGTTCATATTTGAAGTGTGGAGTTACGATGGGGTAACGACAATTGTTGCCAATCTGTTGTTACTCGCGAGTACGTATACGTGTACCTTCGGCGGGCAGAAAGAAAATGATGCATGGGAAGATTATTCTGGTGATCCACTTCAGCGTGGGCTGATACCCAAGAATGCGACATTGCGGGCAACTCATCTGCTTGAAATGATTCCTCCATGCAAAGGTCTAGCTTCCCACTGTTTGTGCGAACACCAAGCTTCCGGTTATGTACTTAACTGTTTCACAACATGCATATGATTGAAGGTCCAAAGAGGCGCGACCCCACGCAGTGACGCAGTGCAAGCAAGCAGGCGCAGGCGACTGATAAGATCTGCCTTGGATTCTTATCTGAGTTTTCCATGCAGTATCGTCTTCCATTCTATTCAACGCATTCTTGTGATTATTCTATGCGTGGAACACGTCTGGGGACTGAATGTTTATGCGCTTCCAGAAGAGTGCTTATTTCGCTGCGATAGAGATGATGAATCGAGCGGTGCATCGCCACAAGCAGGTACGTATGTGTCTATTTCCGAACCTCCAAACCGTCTGTTATTCTGCAAACTCGGGCGAATACTTAGGTCCGAGACGAAACCATGTTCCATCTTGCATCGAAATTTCCAGGCATCGCGACGCCTAAATAGACAGCGAGTCGCGGAAAGGACCGCTACTCTGGGTACCGGTATCATTATACCCTAGGAGCACAACGCCAACGTATTTCGATAATCTTCAACTTCAACTTCGGGTATGATTTCGATCCATCGGTGGCGCCAGCCTGTTGCCTAACATAACTAGATAATCCCATCTCGCGTGCGCAAGTCGAGTAGGAGAAAGTATTGGTACCTGCGCCGCCTCTCCTAGGTTTTTTGGCCGCATCATCGATTCAACTAACCGAGATTCCCTTGCTACACTTCCCAACTCGATTGCGCCTTTTCATTCATGACTTCATCAAAGACAAATGCAGGCACCAGTCATCGCACGTTGTAGGACCAGCCCGCAAATGAACAAGGAACGATTTGCAAGTAGAGGAGTGACTCATACCTAACCCTTCATTTGGAAATTGGCGGTCGCTATTGGTGACTCAACACTGCACTTGCAGGGGTTATGGATGAGCTAGAGACACTATGACTCCTCGCTGTTAAACAATCACATTCTCTTCCCAGCTGAGAGGGGCAGGCTCGGAGAGATCTCGTCCTACGTGATTTTAGGTAGTAAGTTGATGTGGAGATGCGGCGGCCTTGTTCGGCTGGCAGCGCTAGGCTGTGTTGTGATTATAATAGGCAGCAGCGTCAAGGAAAAATTGTGTATGTAGGGTCTTGAAGAAGCCTGCTGCAGATGTCGAAACAGCCGTGGATGCGTTTGACATGAACGATGAGCAGTAAGGCTGCTGTTGACACGGAAAGAGTAGTTGCAAGTTTAATCATATCTTATAATCGAGCAATTTACAGATCCACAGAAGTAGAAGGCACTATAGCTAGGATATTCACCGCACCCGAGTGATATCCGTTACATCGGAGAGTTGCGTGTTGAGATGTATTGGCTTATGCGCAGCTAAAGTAGTCCAGATGTGGGAGACCAAATCAAAGCAAACGGCGAACACGGCCAACTCTTTATTGAAATGTGGCGACTCGACTTGCAGCCAAAAAAGGTTTGCAGAGCGAGACCGCTCTGCAACGACAATCAAAATTTCTTAATGTATTGAAAATCCCGCTGGAGGAACTTTTCCATAGGTATCAAAGCTAGGAGTGGAACCAATATTACTTCGGTTGATTGGTGTAGCTTTCGTTCGGATTCTTGCTAGGTTCTTCTTGTGTGTGTCACTTTACGTTCCCACTTTTTGCGCTCAAATGCCCTTCGCTCATAAACTCTCTTCTATCCACTTTCCGTTGGATTCACAGCCATCAAGTTACGCACCATGATCCTGTTACTCGGTGTTCCAGACTGTTAGAACTCTTACCAAGTTCCAGTCGTTGTTATTATTGTTACCATCTCCACTCGGTTTTATTTATTCTTTACGGTTCGAAAATCTCGTGTTCACGCTGCGAAAGGGCCCATCAACCAGTCATTCCATTGCCATTCCTCATTGAATCGATCACCATCCCCTCTATCCGCCTCTCCGGCCCTGTATCATTTGGGGTGCGTGCTGGTGGTACGTAGAAGAATTTAACTAGTTCGATCTTTTTGGTCTTCCGTGTTCGCGCGCGCTGTCAGGGAACCAGTTGTTGTTCGGCTGAGCGAAAGGGTCTTCGACTCATACCATTTTGCTGGCTATCATGTTCGCCACCATCAATGCCGCACCACCCTCATCATTCCCCCCAGTCAATCGGCGCGAAGTTCAGCCTTTCTCGGCCCTGTCACTCCTTTTCACATTCAGCTCTGAGTCTGACAACCGCTATATAGTAGGACTTGCCCACCGCTTCTACCTACTACTCTCAGCTAGCATTCATCCGTCACCTCGAAGGATTCAGTGAGCTCAACTGAAGTCTGGAAACCCTCCTGGCGAAGAATCTAGTTATCGATTTTACCTCTTTGTCATAGTGCGTCCTTGCGTCGTCACCATAACTGGCCTTGCCGCTCAGGGGGGGGCGCG
>Ga0307512_10002957_pt1 | contig 20521 bp, 23 predicted proteins | sample 14_EM_MG_FD_200267 | JGI IMG/M metagenome (GOLD analysis project Ga0307512, IMG submission 200267) | Populus trichocarpa ectomycorrhiza microbial communities from riparian zone in the Pacific Northwest, United States - 14_EM | ecosystem: Host-associated > Plants > Roots > Unclassified | place... | reverse complement strand
ACAGCGGCGGATACACGGCGGCAGATACACAGCAGCGGATACACAGTGGTAGATGAACAGCAGCAGATACAGTAGTGGATATACAACACAGTAGACACAGTGGCAGATACACAGTGGCGGATACACAGCGGCGGATACACAGCGGCAGATACACAGCGGCAGATACACAGCAGCACCAAATCAAGATACACAGTGGTGGTCACACAGCAGAAGTCTAGGTGATCTGCCTGATATCGTAACAAGTCCACCATGGTCAACGTTTCGAATCCTGGGGGCGGCAAAGCCGCCACCAGTGCTAGTATATGTACAATTAACATGCACATATTCATTCAGCCTTCGCCATTTCACAGGAACCGCAATCATTGGTATGTGCATTCGCGAACCAATATGTAATATATATTGACACCAGTTTACAAATAGTCATGGATCGTGTATGGAAAGAAAATACATAAATCTTAAAACCAATATATATATACCAATATCTACTGCTTCCTCCTCCACCGAAAGCACCCAACTACCATCTCCCCGTTCAAATAACCAAAATTCAAGTCATCCCTACCTCTATACCTTCATTTCCAAGCGCTTCTCCGTTCTCTTCCACCTCAAGACACGCCTCGCGGTAATGGTTGGGGGTCACAACTTTGCTTATTTCCTTTGTTGATTTTAAAGTGGCAGGGAAATGGAGGAAAATGTATGTCATGGCCGCTAGCGGCCGAATACAATATAATTACAAAGACATGCCTCGCATTCAAGAATCGACAATCCAAATCCCTCACCGCAATCACGAATACCAGGTTATCATCACACCACCAAAGATTGCCCATCCACATTCTACTACACAGACACGCACAAGCCACGACACAATGCATAATAGCCGCCACACGAGCCGCATCAACCATCCATTCCTCAAAATCCACCCGATTCCGCAGAGGAGCCAGTGACGACTCCACTCGAGCGCCGTAAGAAAGAAGCCAAATACGAGGACCAAATGGTCCAGGAGTGTATTCGATGGTGGTGGAAGAGATTCGACCACTAAAAATTAGTTGTCAGTCTCAGTAGTAGAAATGGAATGTGAAAGATGGATTACCGATTGGTGCTGCGATGTTCCGTTTTAACCTCTCTTCGCGTTCGAGTTTCTCAAGCATGTCTACTAGCTCAGAGCGCTCATATTTGCGGGCAATTGCGGATAGTTCTATGTTCTCAGCGTCATGTAGAACATCTGCGCCAGCGTCCAGTAGATACTGCAGAAGCCTATAATCTCCATGCCTTACAGCGACAGCTAGAGGGGTCCGTGCTTGCTGTTTATAGGTTTCCGTGTTATTAGTGAAGACATAGTTACCATCGGCACCGTTGGCTAGCAAGAAGTCAATATTTTCTTTTGGGAGAGGAACGATGTCCATGAGGAACCAATTCAGCGCCTCCGTATGGATGCCCTGTTCAAAATACCGCCGCCACGTCGTCAAGTCCGTCGTTCTCGTCATGAGCCAATACCGCAGCAACTTCGGATCAGCACCTGCACGCTCTAGCTGATTTATGTAATCGTCTCGAAGACAGTGAGTTTTCACGATGTCAAAGTCACTGACACGGAGAAGGTCTGGCTTGTCGAAAAGCCAGTATTGTTTTGGAAAAAGAGGTATAAGTAAAGATGCAAGATGATTTGCTGCTTCGCTGTTGGCTGTTTCATATGCCCATTCTATCATCTGTGTCGCTGCGTTGGTACCTGGCGGGAAACCATCACCTGGTTGTTGAGCCAAAGTGAAAATATCGGTCGCCATAATATTGCAAGGATGGACTCCGACCCCGGCATCCAGACGGAGATGGGAACGAGCCTTTTGCCACAGTGTTCGGGTCTTGCCGACTCGTGGATCATTACAATATATTAAAACCAGGATTCCACCCAAATTATCTATTGCGTTGTCTGTGAGATGATTAATGTTCGCATTGAGCAACTCCGAAACATAATCTTCAAAACCATCCATAAAAGCGTCACGCCTTTGATTGTCCAGATGCGACGAAAACATAACCGACTCGAATAAAAGGGGCCCCATATTGAACTGGTTCTCTGATCCAGCATCAAGGAGTACTTTCAAGGCCTCGATAAGCGGTTCGCTGGGCTCCATACCCCACACCAAGGTATTTAGAGGAGTCCTGTAGGGGAATTAGTAAAATCCTTGTAAGGCTAGCAACACTTACATTCCGCCGACGCCCTGGTTACAATCCACGCCTATGTTAATTAGAAGGCGCAGTATCTCTATAGTCCCCTGTACATTTGCAGAAGACAAATTGCTCGATATGTGAGAAGCCGCAGAATGGATAATCGTATACCCGTGTCTATTTGTATCTTCGGCTCCGAACGCATGGTCATCCAAAAGTTGACGAACGCCTTTCACATCTCCATCATCAATGCAGCGAAATATTGGATGGTCGTCTGACAAAACCACCGCAGCCCTCAAATTGACTTTTAAGCTTGGTCGGACGAGCTGTCCGATGCATTGTATCCGCAGAGCAGCTTCTGTGAGAAATGCTCTGTGCGAAAACCATGATGCTGGCTGGAATTCCCAACTCCCACGGGCCGAATATTCCCTTTCCTGAGATGATTTTTCGACACCCCAGCCGTAGGTAAACTTAAGAGTTCCAACTGGGAGTTCATAGACTGTTTGTCGATTCCAGTTGATTGTCGTTGTAAGAATCATCTCTGAATGTGTATTTTGAGTTCGCCCCTGACCGTCGATGTGTCTCGGTTGTGCCTTGGCCAATAAGATACCCTGTTGTCGGACAAGGTCGTCCTTTGTAACCATAGTACCCTTTATCTGATCAACTTGTTGTAGTACATCCGTCAAACCTTTCGTGATGACGACGTTATTCTGTGAAAACTGCTCAAAGTTGTAATGGATTTGATGACTGTAAGATCGTAAGTTCCCACTTGCGATCCTAGTCGAGAAAGAATACACACGACTCCATGATTTGATGCAGACATCTGAGCACCTCGATATCCTCGCAGAGAAGCGACAAAATTTTCTTCGCCCTGTCGTGGTCCGAGAGAAACCACTTGACTCTTCCTCTGATATCTTTCGCCTTCAATCCTTCGGCAAATGTTCGAAACTCGTCAAAATCGCGCTGAAGCTTCGCTGCTTTTATGTCCCAGTACCCTCGTATGTCCGGATCCGCTTCATATTGCGGGTTTATAGTTCCTAGTTGATAGATTTGCTGCAGTATGAACTGCAGGTCCTTTAGCCGCTCGGGCAGGCGTCTGATGTCTTCAGGTGCATCTTTGATCGAGTCGAAAAAGGTGTAGGTGATCCTCGTAAGCTGCGCGGCAACAGTGACGAAGGCTAGGACGCTGGCGCCCAAACTTATAGCGTCGGCCATAGGGGGCAGTGGTATCACTGGGCTGAGGAAGTAACGGAGGAACCTGGGGTATCTGGGTTTTTAGGGAGATGTGTGTTGCGCCATTACTCTACAGGCAGGTGGATCTGTGCGGCTAATTAGCGACTTTGTGCCGTTGACTCCAGGTGAATAACACCAGACAAGGGTAGCGATCATGATAGCAAAGACAGGCGATCTCCAATTACTTTAAAAATCACAAACCCAATATTTCCCAATGGCCATTCTGAAGCAATCCTTCAATTTATATGAACAGAATTTCGCATTGTGATCATCATAGCCAAATACTCTAAATTTGACTCCAGAGCCAACCACAAAGTCTCTAGAGTTTGAGTGGCCTCGAATCAGACTCTCCATTGTGTATATTTATGCAGTGTACATTAAGATGAAAGTTCAAGTGATAAAAGGGAAAGGATTGCAAGAGTGCATTTATGAGAAAGCCTAGAAAACTTCATGGGTTAACTCAGTGAAAATTTCAACACTACAGGTTTGTGCCAGGTCTATACGGAAAGAAGAGTTCAAGATACGGGAAAAACCATTTTGTACTGGGCTCTAAACTAGTTGGGCTAAATTCCACCTATAAGTGGAAGAGACTCGTGACCAGGTCAAGTTGTCTGCGTTCGCTAGACTATGTATTGGCGGTAGAATGAGAAGCGCGATGTTTCTAACGAGTCCTGCTGGCTTAAGGGTGCTCAACACAGTAATGCACGTTGTCAACCGCTCCATGTGTGTAACTGGCTGGATGATAAAAGGTAGGTACGCGACATCGGGTTAGAATGTTTGAACAGAGCGCAAAGCACGTTAACTCGACTGAATACTACATGAAAGAAGCGAGGTTTTAGCGCCAGCGATAAAGTCGGATAACAGACACGCGAGAAGAGTGCTCGAATAGGTAATGAGTAGGAAAGCGAGAAACGAGGTAAAGGCAAACTTAGCACGAGGTAGTATGCCGATAGGCCAGGGTTGGGGGGAGCCGCTACTGGGGTGGTTCAGAGGCTTGTAGGTGGCAGGGACACAACAATTAGAGTGGACCTCAACAGGCGCGGCTCGTCCAGACACCGTCGCCTCGCGCCCCCGAACCCGAAGCCCGTAACTGCGACCTTCCAACGACAACCGCAGACCCCAAGAAGCGCGCGCCGTCTCTCCATCAGGGTCTATGCACTCCACATGCTCCACGCCACCACAGCATGTCGGGTACGCTTTTTTCGCTAAGATTAGCTTGTACTGGCTCACATTCCCGCAGACAATTACTCCACTGTCGCTTCTGCCGCGCTTGCGGATGCCTTCGTTCAGCTAGAAAGCTCTCCAAAGTTCTCTACTCTGCCGCGCTACAAGGACCAATTCGACTGCTTGCAGAGGATTATCCCGCTAACCCCCACCTCCAGCGGACTGCCACTCTGGTGCTCAAGCTTAGTATGTCATAAACATTCGAAGAGAGCGAGACAGAACGCCTACAGTCAAGTAATAGCTCGCATGGCTAAGAAGCTCAGCGTGAACTCCGATACCACCAACCTCAAGAAGCTACGGGAGGAATACACAACCCTTGATACTCCTCCCAAGAAGTCCAAGCCGTCGCTTAATGAGTTGTTGCTGGAAGTGGATGTGGCGGTGGCGGTGACTGAGTTGACGGAGTACGCGTTCGCAATGAAGAATTTCGCAGCTGTGAGGGGGATTAGTTGACTGTAAAGCTTAGTGCCCTCGTGCCTAGCGGTTTTCGACCCCAATCTGTCGTTTCGAGCGGAGAAATATATAATCTCTTCCTCAGGATAAGCGAACGCTGGGCTTCGCGGATGAGGACGAAGGTAAACAGCTGTCCGGAGGGTTTTTTGGTGATTGTAACAGCTGTATGCGTAAAAAATCTCCATGGACTTTTTCACCAGCCTCACCACCTCTCCAGATACTTAAGTTTGCATCATCACCGCGACGGTAATTAGAGAACATGCGCCAGCCCAGCGCATACCACCCATGCACGTAAGGGCAAAATTTGGCGTAGCCATGACATAGCGATGATTTTATGTGAGAAAACAAGAAAGTGGAAGAGGATAACCGAGCGACTGCGACAAGGCAAGAAGTTTGTATGTGAGGGTGTATGTAGTGGATTAGGTTGTCTCGCACCTAGCTTTGCGGGCAGTGGTTACTTTCTGGCCAAAGGTTCCAATCCTGAGCCTGCTTAAGCACTTACTCGAGTCATGGAAAAAGAGCTCGGACACCTCATTTTCTGAATTTACTTTATGTTGACTAAGGGGACTGGGAGTGAAGAGGCTGAGACGACGTTTATCTATGTGAATCTACGCTTTCTTCCTGAGTTTTGCTCAGTTCGGTGCGTGACGTTCTGATAATTCCCGTTTCGTGTGGTTTTCTTCCAGAAATGGGTGTCCGAGGTCTTCCCTGACCCGACTGCTCTAGTAGTCTCGGACTGCTTACTGACGTAGCATCAAAAAGTCTGAACTAGCTCCCAAGCTCGCTACCTACATAATCTCACCTGCGGCATGCAAGATTCACGTGACAAGCACCGAAGCAGAGGACTCAATCCAAGTCTCCACGGACGTTCAAAAGCCGCTCTTCTTCCACCTTCACTGGATCCTCCGCCTTCTCCTTCTCCAGCTGAGCAAGCGGTTTCTTAATCTTCCCAAACATTGATATGACGATGCGGTACCAGCATCAGCGAAAGGCAAATTGACTATAGACTACGCTTTACGCTGCTCATAACAAGCTTCCCATGGACCCCTACGCGACGCGCAGTCTTTGAAATGACGCAGTTACATCACATGTTGTGCTACATAGTACTCATCCATCATATTTCATCACGCCAAACTTACTTGAGCCGGGGGTCGAGGCCACCGTCCACTCTTTTGAATTCACGTGCCTCGAGTGTCGATTTTATGACCGATCCCCGTTACATTTGGAAATCATTGGTAATTTAAGACAAGCCGAGTGCTGGTAATGTCTGAAATGGGAGCCTCGATACGTTTCTCTGCCCCTCTGCAAATACGTATTTCAGATTCTCTGTAGACGCCTAGCAAAGCTGTTGACACGTATACTCTGCGGTGGGTGGAAAGCTCGTCTGTTGTCTAGTCTGTCTATCCAAGTCTGAAGTCTAAAGAGAGAAAAGGAGAAAGCTAATAAGGACACAAAGTCCACAATGCTATACTAAGAATGGCAACCCACGTAACTACCAAGCAGTCACATAATGCCGGTCGATGATCTCGGGCGAAAGCCCATTATCCGTCAAACAAGAGCAACTCAATATACACTTTCTGCAAGCCGCCCTGGCCACCCCTTCCTTCTTGTCTACGATTGTACTTGCGCTATATCTATTGATTATGTTCTTCTAGAGGCAGTTTAAACTCTTACGATAGGGGAAAGGCGGAAATTATAGCAATGATGGAGCGCAAAAGGAAACACCTTCTACCTGTCAGATCCCTCAGATTATTAGACCCCCCTCTCCTGGTACTCACTATGCACAATTTACAGCATTCATAAAATCCATAACTCATTCCTTCAGTCAAATTCACTAACCACCGATTGTTTTCCCGTCGCCCATTGATAATATTGAAACGGTCCCTCGAAAATGCTGCGAGCATGGAGGGCACCATTCCCAGAAAACTGTATAATTGGGTCGTACTCGCCCTCTCATATCAATTTATTCCCTACTGCTTGCTCGAATTCTTCAAAAGATAGATATGTGAAACAAGTAGTAGCAAGTCTACAGTTAACTTCTAATGGAGAAGTGTAGAACAGTGCCCATGGGTCTTCTTCGATGCCGGCGTCAGAGGAGCTGTGCCTTTCCAACCAGTCAGTGTCGCTGAGAAAGTCCTTGACGGACTGATGGACCAAATGCACTGTCCCTTCTTGCTCCACCTTGATCAGTGGCCCAAATAACGATCGTAGATAGTGGTCGAGATTTCGTTCGGTCTCCAAGGCTGATGCGCAAGTGTGGGTCGGCGGCACAACGATCGTTACACCCAGCTCCTTTAGAATTAAGGGTCGGATGGAGTAGACTAGCCATTGGAGTATATCCGTACCTCGGCTTGGTAATCCTTCCCGATATCTCTCAAAATCTTTGTATACACCCCGGCAGGTCCCCTGGTATCCCATTGAGCTTATGCAAGATCGGTCCATCTCTAGTACTCAGAAGTTTGTCAAGCTCATATAATACCAGCCAAACCCACAGAAACATGCCCTCGGCGCGCTGTATCAGGGTCGTCTGTATTTTTTGTGTCAATTGTTTCGAGAGGCTCTTCTTCCCTGCCAACTCTTCAACTCTATGGACAACGAAACTTTTAATATCATCGCCAAGATTTCCTGCACCGAGGTCAATCCTCGTGACGTTCTTGCTCCCTAGCAGTTCCGAAAATCGGGTGTGCATACGGCTTGTAAGTATAATTTTCACCAGAGCGCCATACTGAAATTTACGAAAGCCATTCAAAAAGTTCTGCCATCTGTGGAGTGTCCTCACATTCATCTGGCGCGGAATGATCAGCTCGGGTCCCTCGGGTGCATGTGGGTTATATAAAACGTTCTGCTAACATACCAAGTGCGTCGATAATAAGGCACATTGGGCCAATAGCGTCATCGCTATCACGCACTACGCGCTCGAAAACTCGGTACAAAGGGCCAAACTTCCACTGCATGGCGTCACAAAACAACTCGTACTACATCTCGGCCTTAAAGTACTGGAGAGCATCCGGCCGCTGGCGCAGAATCTGTTGTAGGAGATCGCCTCGGACGTTTTCAGCTGCTCGTTTTTGTCGTCGCAGAAGAAATATGCTACGAGAATGTCTCTTTGCAGAGAGGGATGCGCATGCGGAAACCATTTGGACGGTGCGGACGACAGCACACTCTTGCCGCAGCCGGGTCCGCCGATAACCCAGAATAGATTGTTCTCACGGTTGCTCAACCAGTTCTGGTACTCAGCGTGCGAGACAAACCAATGGCAGGTGCCTTCGTGTCGCTTTCTGAAAAGAGTATCTCTATAGCTTTCGCAATCGGATATTGGGTTCAAACTTTTCAGGCATTTTTTAACCTCATCATTTTCTGGAACATAGGAACTCAATTGATTAGCCTAGCCTGTACTCGGAATATATCATAAAGAATCGAGACTTCCATCTCTCCCCCTTTGTCTGGTATTATTATTTTCAACTATGCGTTATGCATTATGCATACAAAGACGACCGCCTGTCCTACATATATCCTACAGCGAAGGGGGACCTAAAATTAAAAATCGCTGTGTCTTTGGGGTGGTATCCTACTGGTTTTATTTATAATGCGTGACTTCTCATCTTGTAACCACAACCCATCAGTAAATATGTTCCGAATTCTCCATAAAAGCTTTTTATTTTATTTTCACAAGGCTGGGACCTGAAGCACATACTAGAACGTTGCTGGATTTTATCCAAGGTGTCTTGAATAAACGTTTCAACCTTTTTGTAGGTTGAGTCGGCAGCACTCATAAACTTGACCATATCGGTATGGTTGGATGGTACGGCCACGCGATGCTCGCCCGGCGAGTATAGCTGGGCAGACGGTTTCGTAACCATCAATTCCTTCTCACCGCTCCTCATCCACACGCCTGTGGTAGTAGACTAACAAATGTCAGATTAGAAATTTGTGCAGCGCTAAGACCACAAAGCAAGTGGAAATGAAAACCGTCCTCTTATAAAACATACTTCTTTGAGACTTGGGGTCGACTGCGTCTCATAAAAAGTGAAAACTGCTAGGTTTTTCCAGAGCCTCATGGAATGCTCTCTGAGGCCTTCCAGGAGAGTCGAGCCCGCTTTCAGCTGCCGAACCAGTTCGGCCCTAGACGAATTCATAGCTGACTGGGACTCGAGCATGCGGAGGATATCGTCCCCAGCAAGATCTTGGTGAGGGGTCCCAAACAAGAATATCGCACATGTCGAGTCAACGAGATACCTGTGCCGTGGCTCGTTCTTGGAGTGAAGCAGAGCCTAATGTTTGACCAATTGAACAATACTTGGGGAAAACATACATCGTCATCATCGTACCTGAATAGTTAAGATACCACCCATGCTGTGTCCGATAAATACTATCGGGCGCGACTTTTCCTATAAAGATATCGACACATCAGCCATTCATTTTATTTAGGTTTTTTAGTGAAAGGTCGTATCTTAGAGCTTTTATACCTTGGGCTGCCTTCTTGCACTTTCCAGTATATGGATAAGGTCTCTCCTGTACTCCAAAATGCCCTGAAAATCGTCCAACACATCCCCGGCAATGTTGCTCTGGTAGACATACGTCATGATCCGAATATTTCTGAACGTATTGGGAAGGAAATCTCGCAGCCACATTCGGCCGCTCCGGTGGTTCCTCCAGGATCCATACGCATGCCCGGCGAGGCCGGTAACAGCCACAACGCTTCATTATCACATAAAATCGTCATATACCTATCCAAGCCAGAAGAAAAGAAACAGGAGAATACACACTCGGCAATGATCTCGCCTTCCGGGCAGTTCAGCCGTGAAAGTAACAATCAATTGTCAAATCCTCTCGGCCGTTGTTTGGGTGCACCGGATTGAGCGTGGTCGAGTCGAGCTCCCAAAAGTACTCTGGGTAGTCCTCCACACTACCACCACAACCACCACCCCCACCTCTTTCCAGGTTCAGCAGTGCCGTGTGCGTCCCGCTCGAGCAAGCCGAGTAGAGTACCAAGTGCTCGTCCGGTATATCGTAGTTTGCCAGCGATGGGTGAGCGGTTCTGAGAAACTCGAGCAAGTCGCCTCGACTCCACCGCGCTGGGACGTTTTATATTCGCCAGCAATCCTTGGGTTTCGGTCGCCTAAGTTTCGGGTTGCGTGAAGGAGTACTCCAGAGGAATAACCGCATGGCAAGGAAGCCACATAAAAGAAGTACGACGACGGCATAGAGCAGTGGCAGGTATGCGAAAGCCATGATTGCGATATACTAGGAGGAATTTGGGAGAGGGGTGGTGGGTTGTTGGGCTTTTGAAGTGCGTGTGGCATCCTGCTGTGCTGTGTGCTGATTGCTGATTGGATCTGTTCTTCTTTCTTCTGACGGAGCCTCGTTTCACCTGCAACCACTGCAAAGTTATGTATGCACACAATCAGAGCGTTTTCTTCTGTCCATCCAGTTGCAAGAGATAAAACGTTACTGTAAGCCTGGCACATTTGAGGTTATGGGCCCTAATTGTACAATTCAGAAATGAAGAGAGATATACTTCGCTTCCAAGGGACTTGGGTAAAGTTTAAACCCTGCCACAAAGCCGAGACAATGATGCATGCATGGATCTCATCCTCCGGGATTAAGCTTAAGCCACCGATCTACTGCGGGACAGTTGTTCCCTTGTATATACAAATCCACAGCAAAAATGTGCTGTTGTTGGTGCTGGGTTTGGAATATAAACAGCATAAGCCACCGCCATGTATCTTGAGCTGGTACATAATACTGTAGAGAGGTACTTCAAAGGTGCACATGCTATTTATACTCCAAACCCGGCTGGATTGGGCGTCTCGCACCCACCTCCCCAGTTTGACGGGTAATGTTTACCTATGCTGTAGCCGAGGCTAGCGTAGCGATAGATAGGGCTGAGGTTACTCTGATATAACCTGAACCGACTTGTGTCCCGCACTCTGAGACTAAGTCTAGCTGCACTCAAAACAGTTCCTCCGCCTTCTCCACCTCCCTCACCTTTCCAGCTCCGCAGGCCGTTTCTTGATCTTCTCAAACACGGGTATGACGAAGCGGCCCAGCTGGCACCACATCAATGCATGGAACGGTTCCAATGCCCACCGCCAGATTCTCATTCCCCGCCTGAATTTGATGTATTTGAGTAGCCTCTCTCTGTCAAATGCCCTCCATTCTCCCGCCACACTCGTTAGATTGTTCCAAAGAACAGGAAACAGGTCGTATCGCAGAAGGCGCTCGAGCGCTGAAGACGAGAGGGAGCAACAGCAGAGCAATCCAATCTATGTAGTAATCTAGCAGCACTATGTCCAGGAAGAGTCCGTTTAAAGCAATACAAGCCTTCTGCTTGGAAATGTTCATCTCAGACTCGGGGTTGACACACTCGAATGGATCATAAAGCTTCGAGTGGTGATACGTTTTTCAAGGTCTACGGTGGAGGTGGCGGTAGCAATGTGGATTTCCGATATGTTATCGATTGTGATTGTAGGAAAGCGCAAAATGGACGTTCGTCAACGGCGAACATTCCTATCCAAAGATGCCTAAAGAGGTGCTAACATACTGTACGAAGCGTAATGGGATATGATCTGGATGGTCGTCACAAAAACACATGCACAAGAACACATGCACAAGAAGACATCCGAAAAGATTTTATTGAAGGCTTGGTTCACCCTTTGGCATTCGGTGATCTAAAGTGTGAGAAAAATGACACGCCGCAAAACAAGCTCGTCCAAACTGTACCACCACGTTCCGCACAATACGGATTCCTCAAGAACCACAGAACGAAAGCTGAATTTTTCCACGCAAAAGAGAAGCTCCCAAGACCCCAACAATACCATCAAACAAAGCACCGCCAACTTAAGCATAATGACTCCGAAATCCATAACCCTCAACTAGTCTGACGATGATGAGTCATCGGAATCAGAATTCTTCTGCTTCTTCGCCTTAGCCCGCTCCTTCGCCTTCGCCTTCTTCTTCTTCTTTTTCCTGATCTTTTCCTTATCCTTTTTCGCTTTGGTATTACTAGAATCGGAGGAAGATGACTCGTTAGAGGAGGCTTCTTCATCGGAAGACGAAGAATCGCAGCCAAAAAGAGCCCCGCTTTTCGATTTCGTGGACGCCATAGGTTGGTGTACTTTATCCACACGCAGCATATCGGTGTGGGCACGGTCGGCATCGGTGTTGCCATAGATGTCGTGCAAGTAGCTCTCGAATTTCTTCGCTGCCTTTATAACCTTCTGAAAATCTTCCCTTCCAATGACTGGAGGTGAAGGCACATCATATTCAGGCGCATCTGCGGGGTTCTTTGAGCGATATTCAGCCAGAGCCAAAGCCGTCTGGACAGCATTCCGAATCTGTCTACCGTTCCATTTCAAATCCGAGTACTTTTTTTTGGCGTAGGACATTACAGCCTTTTCTTCGACTTTGACATCTGGCCTAAGTTGCTTTATTCGATTGAGGTTCATTTGCCAGATTTGAAGATATGCTTTCTGGCTTAGTTCCGGATAATACAGGCTCATGTGGATCCGGGATTTGAAGGCCTCGTCAAAGGTTCCGACTCGATTAGTTGTAAGGAAAAGGATCCCTGAGTAATACTCGAGGACCCTCAGAAAAACTGGTGACAATTTTGGTATCAGCTACAACAAATGTACAACGCTTAGGTAATGGACCTTGGGGAAAAAATCTTACTTGACACGAGGCTGTTGCGTTTCAAATCCGTCCTATCACGTCTGGCCAAGAAAACATCGGCTTCATCAAGTAGTAAGACGCAGTCCCATTTGTGCGCCAGCCTAAAGTTATCCTCAAGATTTTTCGCAACTTCTTGAGGTTCGAAGCCGATGTCACCTAGAGTTTTCAGCAAACAAACTAGAACAAAATGCTAATAGCACCCACCACATGTAATTGGAAACAATGGCTTTCCAGCATATTCAGCCACGCACTCTAGACGATGTCAGCACACAGTTCAGGAATAATATTGGGAGCTGACCGGCGGTACTCGTCTTTCCTACACCTGGAGCTCCGTGAAGAAGGACAATTAAACCCTTTCCTGCTATGTGTTAGCTGACACGTACACAACTGAGATGAAATTCCAAACTGCGAAATTGGTGGGAGAAACTAGCCCTTGCCTCGCACCAAATCCAACTGGAAATTCTGCTCTGTTGCTGGGGTCGACATCTGGGGGCTCTGGGTGTTCGAGTGCATTTCGACTAGCGCCTTCACCAGTTCTTTATGCCCCTTTGGCAAAACAAGAGCGTCAAATCCCTCTTGTTGCATAGCCATGTCGCTAACATCATCAATATTAACAGAAACTAGTTCGAATTAGCTTTTGCATCATCTTTGATCATACCAAAAGCCAGTTATATATCTACCCCATGTACGATTTCGAAGCACGAATGCAAAAACTCTGAAATGAGTAATATGTTTGATTGCCTTGATTGCCTCGGCTACGTCCTGAATTGATCCTGAGCACTGTTCTCGGATTTGCATACACTGGTCTAGAAAAAAGCGCTTGTTGTGAAGTTTGGCCCATTCTCCTGCCACACCAAGACAGTTATTCTTTACGCTGGCATAGGCACTATGGCCTGACCTGACCCACTTGCTTGATATATTCGGTGTTTCACCGACATCATACTCCCTTTTGAGCACCCACTCCGGATTCTGTTGCAAGGCAAAGGCGTGATCAATGATGACTGGACTATCCACCTACATCAAGATTGTCAGCATCTACGCTGCCAGGCCAGGAGACATAAGAGGACATGCCTGGTCCTTCGATCCTCTAATTACATTCAGGCTTACTCCTGCGCAGTATTTATGCAGACCCCGGTCATCCGCCTGTCCGAGTGCGTATTCCACAAACCTCCCGCCACGATCATCCAAGGTTTTCCTTTCCTTAGGACTAAGGAAATTAACTGGAAAAACCCTTAAGCTTCTGATCGGCAGCATGCCGTCATAGTCCTGGACCATTACCGTCTCATGGATTGCTGAGAAGTGATTGCCATCAAAGTCGAGGTACAAGAGATATAATGTGAAGGGTTTTTTTGGCGTGTTTTTTTCAATGTTTCTCTTCTTCGGATCCAAGATTTCGGAAGATCCTAGTTCCTCCTTGCCTCCACCACCTACACCAACAACTTGATAGGCACGGAGTGTATCATTAGAAGAGCCTGCAACGTAAGAGCCAGGCAGTGGTCGGAAGAGGTTATGAAAGTCATCAAATGCCACTTTAGTGGCTTCTCCCGACTGGAACTGTCTCTGCTTCTCCAAATCTTCTTTAAGATTTTCCTTCACAAATCTGACGAAGAATTTCAAGTCATTAATCTCGAGTTCGTCGTCTGGTTCGTTCGTTGTATTGGCATCCAGTGTCGCTTCGGGCGGGGGGTCGGACGGACTCGCTGCAGTGGTTTGTTCCGCCTGACAACTTTTTTTCCCTGTATGGGTCAAAATTTAGCGTCCAAGCTTAACGCTAGTATTTGTAATTGGTTATACCGGTGATTATTGGTGATGAGCCCAAGGAGCTTTCTTTTTCTCGGTTCGGACTAATTGTAACCTCTTCAGTACATGGCTAGCGGGCAGCCACGTGGCCAAGAAAGATGCTTACTTCTCTAGTTGGGCCTGTTTCGTGGCTACTAGATCCCCCAAGTAGCCCTCTAAATACTCAAGGTTTTCGATGAAGAACACAAAAGGTTTCCAGAAGACGTATGGAATATGGTCCTTTCCATAGCCTAAGAGTTGGAGTTTGTACAGCGCCTTCAAAATTGGCCAGGAATTGATCCGAATGGCGTCAAATTTGGCTTCTGGCATATTGGGCTTCGCCAGCTCGACAGTACGTTCAAACTCAAGACATCTTAAATCAAGAATATGCGTTCGTAGCAACAACTTTTCCCCTGCCTCACCAAAGTCGCTTGTGCTCATCGCCAGTAGCTTCCGGATCATGTATTTCATCTCGGGATGGATCCCTCTGTACTTTTTCTGCATATCGATGTCAGTAGCTCACGCCCCTGTGAAGTACAAACAGAAGCATACTGGTTTCTTGTCTTTTTCTGATGGCTTTTCCTGGTCATCGTCGTCTGATGTTTCCGCATCGTCTTGCTTGGGTGAGGTAGCCCTGTCCTTATCTTTTGTGTCTGGAGGAATGTCGGAGGTTGTTGACGGATCGGAAATTATCGATTGACTGGGATCCATCGGTTCCTTTTCCTGCGATAAGTTATATGCATGTAAATGGGAACAGTTCAACGCCAAGCAGCCACCATTGAGTTAGTCACATACTTCCGTGCCCCCCACAACCTTTAGAGCTAGGATTGGGGTTTCAGTAGTATTAGCCATCTCGACCCCCAGCTTCAGCTGCCATCTGTCTCGAAGATTGATATCTATATGCTGACTTTGGGTAAAATAAGTGAAGTGGTTGAAAGACGAAAGGCAGACAGAATACTGAGAGGTATTGCCTTGAAGAGTGGGGACAGCAAGATTCAAATACATGCAGAACATGCAGGTAGTTGTGCTTGGGAGTGTCTGCACAACATTATTACAAGAGCTGGAGCCGCAGCCTGTATCCTTTCGTAATCTCGGAGTGGCGAGCCAGGGTTCGGAGACTAATCTTTTTGAGGGGAAATCAGCTCTGCATCGTCACAATCAGCTGGTCAGCACAACCCAAGATATCACATGCGTAAGTACGTAAGTAGATAGCAATCCCCATCGTCAAACTGTTGCCTAACCCCATACTCAGCTCACACCGACTCTAATTGTGAGGTTTATAACCAATCCCAAAGTCAATTGTTATCTGACTGCAGAACTAACTACCGTGTAATATTTGTGTAGATTAGCGATTTTCGCGCTTCTAAATTCCATAACCAACGACTTAATAACCCGAGTTTCGTACCACCAAGCATATCGCATGATTAAATGAAATAAATATGATCGATTCGTATTCCAGCCGCTCCGCGCATACATGAAATCCTTAACCTGCATACAGAAGCACGGTTTGAGACCTGCAGTTCATGCTTCGCCTCCCTTAAATAGGCTATGCCGAACAAATTCTGCAGCGAAACATGTCGAAGTAGTAGGTTTCATGCTACAAATTCTATTGCTATTGGATATTGAGAACAAAAGAGCCGAGATAAAATCCCGCAACAGCGACAAGGTAAGCTACGCACTCATCGCGATCTATATAGTTGATGGATTGGTGTTACCAGGCAGGAACGATACGTATACTCAGGCACCAGTTTGGAGCTCTGGGTGTGTGTGCGGTGCTGCAGGTCGGTACGTTATCGTTGCAACTCAGGCTCCTCAACTTCTAATCGAAGTTTATCACAACATCGCCAACCATCGTGAACACAGCTAGGCACAATATCAAATGCTTCCTCAGCAACCACTTCTGACGAACCCTCCCGCCGAGTTTATTCAAACCCGCCTGGACAAAGACTTTCATCCAGCTTTTGACCAACAGGGGATCGTATTTGATCCTGCACAGCAAAAATTTGTGTTGAAACCGGACAATTCTAATTTTCCACCAGAAAAGTACATGAAAACTCCGGTCGTTCAATGAATCTAACCATCGCTAATGGAGTCTGTGTTCCACAGTGGCAAGTCACTTACGCTTTCGGTTATCTACATTTACGCGACAGAAGCCAAAAAAGATTTCCTCACGAAAGTATTGAAACGTCCGACCGCAAAGCCAGAGGACGTGATAACAGTCAACTCTTGGGAAGATGTTTTAGGTCTGGTCGACACAGCGGTGAAAACATACTGCGAGCCAGGGAAGTTCCGAGGTGGCATGCGAAAAGTCGGCGAACATGCACCCGCCATACAAGCTTGGATGGGGCTATTTCCCAGTACATCCTTCTCCTCCACGTTATGCTCAGGGATCAAAATGGTGCTTGATGTTTGTATCCCCTCAGACTGAATTGTCATAGGTACAACTAACCGGAGTGTTTCTGTTGCAAGGTTGCCACAAAGATCGAAAAGCTGCGAGCGGAGGTCTTAGGGATGCTCAGCGAAATTCCCAACCACTTGGCAAAGGCAAATATTTACACCGAGCTACACAAGGGCGTGGGTTCCGAAAGAGTTCACCAAGAGAGCTCCAAGCTCTACGTTGTACTTTTAAAAGCTGTGGAACTTATGCTGGAATGGCTAAATCAGAAACGTAGATCAACCCCTTGCGTAAAATGTCATCGGACGCTGACATTCTGTAGCACGGAATAAGGTCATAAAAGGCTTATCCAGGGGTGCAGTCAACTATGGCAAGAAAATAGAAGACATACTGGCCGACATCGATAAAATAGCTAGGGGTGTTGCTGAGGCAGCGGTGATATGTTCCCAACACAAGACCAACCAAGTATATGATAGTATTACGGATCAAACCCAGCTCATCAAAACGATTGGAGCCAATGTCGACCTCGGACTCGACGGGGTTGATCGGATGGAGCGTTCCTTCACTCAGTGGAGCGTGAAGGTACTAAATGCAATGCATGATTCTCTCGCTGGATCCCCCCAAATCCCTACTGAAGGAAAACCACCCAGGCCATTGGCATCAAGAAAGAGTATGGTGCATCTCTCATATTATGTCTTACCGCATAGTTGCTAACCAAATCTCTAGCGTTTGCTCAGGAAGTCCTCGAATTCCTCGAATTCTCTCCAGAAACAGTGTCTGAAGACTTACACACCTGCATCCGGGATGGCCAAGCATCCGACATCATGGCAAAGGACCGCATCAACATGGTAATGAAATCGCCTGAATTCGTTGGGTGGCTCACAAAACCTACATCCTCAACTCTCCTCGTCAACGGACATTCGGAGTCTGTTTTTATTTCGCCCATGTCCCATTTCTGCGCCTTTTTTGGGAAAGCCTTAAACTCGGACGGGCGGCGGGTTCTTAATGGCATCTACTTCTGCGGGCTCAGAGGCAAGAATAGATCTTGTTGCGCTTCAGATCTGGTCAAGAGTTTGATAGGACAGCTGATGTCACGGTTCGACTTCGATTTCTCGTTCCTGAAAGGGAAGAAGCGCAAAAACCTCAATACCCCTAAGCAACTTTGTCGTCTGCTTCGCAAGTTACTTGAAAAACTTCCTGCAGATACAGTACTATTTTGGATTGTGGATGGCGTGTCGTGGTTTGAGGGTAGTGAACGGGCGGAAGTTACTCAAATAGTGTTCAAGAAGCTACTGCGTATGACGAAGGAGTGTGAGAATGTCGTTGTGAAGCTGCTGATCACCAGTCCAAATAGGAGCCGGGAAGTGGCACTGTTGTGTAAGGAGGAGACAGTGTTGAACGTGCCGAATCATGTTGATGGGGAGAGGCAGGGCACATTAGCTGTAAAATTAGAGGATGTTGTGGGAAGGGTGGGGAAACGGGAATGATGGAATTGTCTCCGGCGCACTGGTTGCTGAACTTATCAAGAGTTCGGAAGTGAGATGTCAGACATGGTTGCAGAGCACGCATACTATTGGCCGTTACCCTTTCTGTCTGAGGCTCAACTTGCGACACAAATTTTTTGCACTAAACTAGCTCAATTCTTTTCCTACCACACAGCACTTATACTGGATTGATCCAAGTTCGTTGCTCTACATAGGTTTTTGCGCTCGTAAACAAGAAGGTTAGGGAACGAGAGCATTAATTCTGTTGTGGTTGTATAAAGCTTCAGCCGCTCATACCCTCGTCGTATATGTATTCCTACTCCTGGTGCACGAGATGGAACACTTTGCGGCAACCGTTCTTCATGGCCATTTTTAGACTTAGACAGCTTCTTCTGTCATCGATTGCGTCAAAGTTGCACGCAGATTTTGGAAAGACTCAATTCCTCCTAATATCTAACGAAGAACTTACAGATTCTACGGTATCTTCTAATGAGGATGTTTAAGGTAAGTTTCCTGTTCGCGGTACCTGCAGAGGTGGAAGGCAAGACGCCTGCAACGAGAGAATAGAAATAGCAAAGTCTTCCATACGGGGTCACTGATAGGGTAGGGCGACTGTATTAATCAGATAATTTAAAACGGTTTGTCATGTTTCTTGTAAGTCTTTCCTACTTCCCACTTCCCACTACTCATTGTAGAGGTCTGCAACTGATCTATGCTTCGATAATTCATAGAGATATCCTTTCCCTTATAGTTCCACCACCAATCACCTTTGTTACCGTGCTAATCCTCATCCGATTCATCGCCGTCTGCTTTTATCTCCACCAACCTCTTTCTCCTTTGACTCGATCGTGTTTTATTATCGCCTGACGTGTCAGTCTGCGGTCGAGATGTCGTAGATGGTTTCTTGGAAGATCCACATCTGTGACTGTGCAAGATATAGAGTTTACGGAATGTGCCAGACAACTACTTAAGAATAAAGATTTTAATTATCACACAACCATAAGCAACCAAATACAAAGCACGACCAAACAAAACCCCCAATCGTCATCTTAGTGTGCTAAAATTCCACCACCAGTTCCTCACTTCCAAACCGTCCACCACGCCTCCCTACACCCGACATGCCACCCCCACTTCATGGGGCGTTGCAAACCCCGCACCACTTCTTCCCACACACCTGACACTTCCTACCCTCGATGACGCCACCGCATTCACACTTCCCATCGCTCGTTTTCCACAGTCGCTGTCTATACTCCTTTGAAACGCCAGGGTGCATATCCATTACTGCACGGAGGTGAGGGTCGATGCTGTCTTGTAGCTAGTGGGGCTCAAATGGGGTGAGGAGGACGCACTTTCGATACGTCTTGGGATTGGTTGCACAGGCGGCTGGCGGAGCGAGCACATGCAATTGTACTGAGAGGATTTGGCGGCTGTAGGTGCAGATATTGAGGGATAGTTGGTAGTAACCTATGGAGGTGGAGTGCGAAAATCAAGAGGTCGGGTGTCCATGACGTTGGTGAAAGTTTGGGGACTCGTTTTGAACGGATGGGACTCAATAGTCACGACACAGTTTAGTGGGGACGCGTGGGAAATTTGTTGGAGGCGTGGTGTAAGTTTAGCTCTAGGTTATTTCCTTGGGATGTGGATAACCTTCTGTGTGAGGAAGGGGGTCATTATTAAAAGCTGGGGAAAGAGAAGAAAGATTGGAGAAAAATGGTGCGGGATAGTGAGGATTTAGGTTTGGCGGGTGATACCTGCGTCTAAATTGAAGGCTAGGCCAGATTAACTTTTCGTAGGGCTGAATCTTGTGTGTAGCTACTGGCGAATGGAGAAGCTGGGGTGTCCGGTTAAGATGCAGCGGATGAAATCTTCGTCTTTGATCTGCCTATTTGTGGATATGTGCAGGCTTCCAGTAACCGCCGTCTGGATATCAGGTTCTAACAGCTCCATCAATACGTACAGCTCAGCATTTGTAGTGAATTAGACACTACACCCCACATGCTCAGACCAGCATTCAACAAACCTTCCTCCCACCGCACTCAGCACTACCGAAACCACCAATTAACACTCCCCCCGACCCCCTCTCCAACACCTTTAACAGCATGCCACCACCCCTTGGGAATAAACACCC
>Ga0307512_10002956_pt1 | contig 20524 bp, 22 predicted proteins | sample 14_EM_MG_FD_200267 | JGI IMG/M metagenome (GOLD analysis project Ga0307512, IMG submission 200267) | Populus trichocarpa ectomycorrhiza microbial communities from riparian zone in the Pacific Northwest, United States - 14_EM | ecosystem: Host-associated > Plants > Roots > Unclassified | place... | reverse complement strand
ATGCATTTCCATATATGGTATGCTTGAATACCCCGAGGCCAGAAGTCAAAGTCAAGTTATATTGTCGAGTTACCGTAACTTGACATCCGTGACTTAGTGACTAAGTCAAAGTCAGTGACTTGCACAACACTGACCGGATAGCACCGATATTTTCTTCGGAGTGTCCAGTCGCATCCGAGAAGGTTGCGCTGTCGATCGGCACGTCTGAGTCAATTCTCCGAGCCTTGACTATGACAAGAGTTCAAGGTTTGGAGGAGCTATCGCTTCTCCGGGGCTAGGAAAACCAAACTGCACCGTACCAAGTTTAAATATTCCGTTGTGAGTGTGGTGAATACGTATTGTCTAGACGACTCCTCTGCCCACCCACCCTAGCCATCCTCTACTTATTACCCCCGATCACTTGGAGTTGACCTGGATCGGGTTAGAGCGGCGAAGTCGGGTTTGCCCTCACCTTACTACCCAAATTGTGATACGGAATGGTCAAATCCATCGGGAGCAGGAAACCCGTCGTCCCTCCGCCTCCCCGATTTGTCATCTGATTAAGTCTTCCATAACAGGCGCCATTTTTATCAGCTGCTGCTGTTTCCCACTTGCCGTAGCTCAGGGACAACGAAGACCCACTCACCGGTGGTTCAGCATACGCGGCTCAGATGAACTGTTCCCACATCACGTATGCTGCCGAGGCGTCCCACGTTACAGCGTCATGCGTCCGGACTTTACGAAAGTTGTGTTGAAATAGGTATAACGACGTTTGAGGTGCTTAAGTAGGTTGACCGGTCGGGCCCGAACATGCCACTCGGGGATTTGTGCGGAAATTCTTCTCTGCCTTATGCCAACGTGAGAACGGCCGTCAATCATCGGACGGCCGCTGGGTTTCAACCTTCCTGCGAGCAAACCCGTCTCGCTCTGTATGGTTATATGTCCAGCGCCAGGTCAACCACGTTGAAGGACATGGCACGTTCCCCACCGCCATTCCCACTCCCGGAGTATATAATCGGCTAGAGCTTTCTCCAATAGTACACAAGGGACTTCGAGCGGAAGGCGACCCGGCACTAGAAAACCGCTTGCATGGCAAATGGAGAGATATGGAAGTTACAGCTAGAAATTGGACCTTGAGCTCACATTTTGATGGACAAATTGTGCTTGCAGATCTCAATCACGCTGAACACTGAAGAATAACTCGCATTCGCGATGTGCCAAGCAAACTGATACATCTAGGCAGGTCCCTGATTAGCTTGTTCCCTTTTTGGAACCATTTGCTGATCATTTTCTTCCGCTTACGTCCGTTTACTTGAGCCGGCCGTGGATGACTGGGACGCCGCACCTGTGAGAAGCTGTCACTAGACTTCGATCTGCTCCCTAATTACGACCGTGCTTTAGTCATTTCCACACTTCTCGCTCGATGGAAGCGACCTGCGCCCGACACGTGGTCTCACACGGATAGAGCACAATACATGCGAAGTCCGAGCACGCTAGGTTGGCTTGTTGCTTCAGCCGGAGTCTCGATCGAAGGCCAAGTCCCCAGACACTGAATGCTGAAAAGAATACCACGTTCCCGGAGACTCGCTCACATGGAAATTTTCGTATCATATCACAGGATAACGAAGTGGATTTGCAAAATGTGAATTGGGGAGCACCGGGAAAATAGGCCCCGTGGATTTTTCCACCAGGGAACAGTCGGCAATGCCGACGAGTTCCTAGAATTCGAGGGAACGATGTTGCAATGTACTGATGCACGAGTCCGAACACGAGGTATCGGAACCAAACAATCGTAATGTGTTCACGCGGAGCGGGTCTCGCCGCTTGAACCGTTAAGCGCAGCGATCGTCCGAGGTGTTCTGGTGTGGTACGAGATGCTTTAGAATCTTTGAGAGCGCCCTCGTGTGTTCGGGGAGGTGATGGGTTTCCAGTACTCAGCATCGGAGTGAGTGGATCGGTCAAAATGAATGGTACCGGGGGGAGGAAGTCGGCGCTTTGGGTTGAAAATTGAAGATCGGTTGATCGGGAGCATGATTCAATGGTACGGTACGCCACTTTCGACGGAAGACCCCCCGAGTTCTGGAATGGCTGCGTCCCAAGCCGCAGTCATTCCCACCGCGGTGGCACTTTCGGGGTTTTGCGATCTTCACTCTCCGGCCATCCAAGTGTAGACAGCGCTTGTTGTTTTTTCCTCTCTTGTGCCGGCTTTTATACCTACTACAGCTACCCTACTAGCAAGAGGAAAGGCAAGCGCTTATTGGTGCCTCTCAACCGTATATAGAGCACCATGGTTCAGGTTCATCTTTATCGCCCCACCGATCTCAGGCTTCCTCCCGTTGTAAATCCCCTCAGTCGTCTCCCGTCGCACAATGGGCTTGTTCCAGAACTGTGCCGTGGTCGTTGCCGCCGTCTGTATTGCTGTACAATGGTACCAGCGATGCAGGCATAGGTCCATCAAGGACCTTCAAGGACCGTCTTCTTCATGGTTACTTGGTCAGGTTCCTACCGTTCTGGAATGGTCCGGCACACTCATAGAGATCTCTCAGGCAATGAACTGGACATCTGGTGGCAGGACCAGCTGGGTGAGACCGATTTCAAGTGGATGGCCGAGTACGGGAACGCCTGGCGTGTGGGAGGATGCTTCGGGGTACGAACCCATTCCGCCCGCCCGCTCATCTCGTTCTTTCTGTATTATGGTTCCTGCTTACCTGGACGGTTGCCATTGATAGGAGGACGTCCTTGTCCTTGCGGACCCGAAGGCATTACAGCACATATTTCGAGGATATAGCTACCCCAAACGTGCGGACTTTAGGCAGACCATCCGTCTCTTGACGGGAACGGGCCTCCTGTATGTTGATGGTACGTAACTCTCCTACTATCGGACAATGGCGAAGCTGTTTTCGTGATCGACTGATGGAATTACCTAGGGGCGGATCATCATCGACAGAAAAGGGTTATTGACCCCGGGTTTGGACCAGGTCAACTGCGTCAGTTCTATCCAGTTTTCCGAAGAAAAGCCGTTAAGGTGCGTTGTGATGCCTACAGGGGCGGGTAAACAACGGCCGGTGTTGACCTTATGCCATAGCTTGCGAACAGATTGCACGAGGCTGTGAGAAAATCGGATGACAAAATTGTCAACGTCGCGCCTTTGTTGGCTCACACCACGCTGGATATTATTGGGGAAGGTGAGAGCTCGAATTTTCCAACTTGGTAAACGCCGCCAACTGAATTTGTTTTGCTCAGCTGTGTTAAATTACCCTTTCAATACCCTCGACAATCACCAGGACGAACTGACAAGTGTTTACGAAAACCTCTTGTGAGTGTATAGGAGCAGGGCATCAGGTGTCCATTCATCCTCTAACCGACCGGGCTTTTAGTGTTGATGCCGTCACTTTCCCTCCCGCGGGCACTCTCATATTCAAAGGCTTATGGTGCTACCTTCCAGAGTGGACCTTACCGTTCATAGTGTACCTCCCGGCCAAGCAGCTTCGGGTGTTCCGAAGGTACATGGGAGTCGCTCGCAAGGTCGCGTCAAAATTGCTAGATGATACCTTCCGAGAAATCTGCACAGGCCAGAATAACAGACGGGACGTCATGAGCTTGATGGGTACGTATTGATTTTACGAGCTTTTTTCCCACAAGGCCTCACCAGCCGCTAGTCCGAGCGAATTCTAGTCAGGACCCCAAGCAGGGGATGAGCAACGACGAACTGGTTTCTCAGATGACGTGAGCCTAGTCCCACCAATAATGACACCACTCTTCTGACATTTATTCCAGGACTTTGATGCTTGCCGGACACGAGACTACTGCTTCGACTATGAACTGGTTATTGTGGGAGTTGTCCAAGGATGCCGAGTACCAGTCACTGTGCCGTGAGGAGATTGTACGCATTCGTTCGGAAGTGATCTCCCGGGGCGACGATGACTTCTCAACTACGGACCTGGAGAACATGCCACATGTGGCTGCCATCATCAAAGTGAGTGTGCACTGATAACGAGCGCGTCTCTTACCAGACGGTTAACGGATACGCAATGGTAGGAAACGCTTCGATTCCATCCTATCGCCTATCATCTTGTGAGAAAAGCCGGTCATGACGATATCATTCCCCTCTCGACTCCGATACGGACGAAATCTGGTCAGCTTATCACAGAAATCCCGGTCAGCAAGGGTCAGAGTGTCATCGCGTCCGTTTGTGCATACAATCGGCAAGTCGCGTTCAGTTGCTATTGTGCGCCCCTTTCCGTGTTAACCGCTACGTTTCACCTCCCTCTAGTGTCCCAGAAGTCTGGGGAGACGATGCTCATGTCTTCAACCCACGGAGGTATCTCAACCGTCAGAAGAAAGAGGGCGTTCCCACTGTTGGCGTTTATGGTGACGTCCTGACTTTCTGTAGGTCTTGGCCTTTTGTTTCATTGGCACCCAGATGCTTACACGCTCGCGCCCCCTTGCAGGTGCTGGCTCCCGTGCCTGTATCGGTTGGAAATTCTCGTGAGTGCGGTGTTTCAGGTTCAAGACGATGCGGGGTGACAAAGACTGATGTCCGATTTGACAGTGTGATTGAATTACATTCGCTAGTTGTCGAACTGCTCGAAAACTTTGAGTTGACTTTTCCTGAAGGGAAAAAGATCTTGAGGGTGCCGGCCATTGCCATGACTTGTATGGTGGAAGGCGAACGCGAAAAAGGTGTCCAAATGCCCATCTGCCTGAAGCCACTGATCAACTGTTGATTCAACTTGTACGATTGTACAACCCCCACGATACCTCTCCCCACCTTCCCCTCCCTTCTCACTCACGTGTACAGCTCCATAGATTTTATTGTACTCCCTTGAACTCGACTTTGTTAATGTTGTAGAGCCTGTCACGACAACCCCCACTATGTTTTTTTTTTTTTTTGGATTGCTATCGTTTTCGCAGAATACCCTACGACCCATACGTCCTGTAAATGTTCTTGTTCCTGATTGTGGAATACATACCCCCTTCGAGTTGGCGTGAGAACCTCGCTCAGTCGTCCAGCGGGACTGGTGTGAATCTGGGATTACGATGGATCCCACACCGTGACGATCACCCCTATATGCATGGATCCAGATCTTTGGTGCTTGTACTCGTATCCCACTGATATTGGCGAAGGGGAGCGGGGTCGGACGAGCCCGCTCAATATGACTTCCGACCCCCCGCTCAAGGAACGAAATGGAGTCTTGTGATTACGCCGGATCGCGAGACACGGTCTATTTGTCCTTTCGGATGCTTATCACGGTAGATGTTCGCCGGGGTATGATGCCCGTCTAGAGCCACCTCGTTTATCCTTTTTGCCTCGGTGACACACGTTTCTGCGTTCTCCTATTCTTTCGCTGATTGTGGAGTATCTAGATACTCCCGAATTTCGGGAAATTGTTCTTGCGTGTGGATGTTTGTTATGCATACACGATTTTTGCTCTAGGACATACGATTAGCCAGTGAGTTTTCGAGGTTTGCGCTCTACGCCCCGAGTCTCATGATCAAATTAGCGCCCAAACTCTGGGAGGCGGTAGCGATCGCGGGGACAAGTGGGTCAAGGACCACAAATCCCCAGGCTCACTTTCCACCTGGCACCATAGATGTGTCCGAGTGGCTTGTAATTGTAGGTGCATACTAGTACGTTTGAAGATAAAAAAGGTAGTCAAAACTTTAGAACGAATTGATGAGCATCGATAATCGGATTGAACATTGAATATTGATCTTCCAGACCACCCTCCACCGCAATCCGCCACTACTACATCTCTGCAAACCATACAACAGTAGCATCGCTGCCCCCGGTTATCACGGAATGAATGGCATTCGCTCACGAAGACCTGCTGCGATAAGTATCCGAAAGAACATATCGGCTGCGCCTCCGATTCGGCGCAATTCCAAAACTCTATTTGTCCCTTAAGCGAGGGGCCGGAAGTCGGGCTCGGGTGGTCCCATCCCCTTCGCTAATATCGGTGGAATACGCATACAGAGTGTCCAAGTTAGGGCTCGGCTGCGTGGGCCGTGATAAGGGGTGTTCCGCCCCTCACCCCGCGTGGTGTTAGTTCGCACGTCGTGGTGAGCCGTCACTAGTCCGTCATAATTCACTATAGTTGATGACAAAATGCCATCACACCATCACCGTCGTCGAAATTCGCCATTCAGCAATTGAGCACTAAGCACAGCTAAGTACCCGTTCGTTTTCCATACAAGACTGCCAGGCCAGAGGTGGGGAAGCATCGCTAGAATTCTCCGGATGTAGAAACTCAGCAATCCAGCTGCCGAGCAACCGCCTCGGCTGGCGGATTTTCCGTGAACTAGGGAAAAGCCGGCGCTTACATGGATTCAACTCTGCGTCCCAGTTGACCGTCCTTCTCCCGAGTAGCCGAGGGTGTTAGTTTATTGATGACCGGTAAGCTTCTGGGTTGCTTCTTCCATAAACCCGGCAAAACGTTCGAGCAGGTCCGAAAACGTGGCAGAGGCGAAAACTTTATCATTGGACCCCGCATTTCCGGTACAGAGCAAGAAGTAACTGTTCAACTTATACCCGGACAGCGGCTCCCACAGGCTTGGAACCACTCTGCGTGAACCCTTCGGTGGTGGGAGAAACGCTTTCTCCACGGGCGATCTCCCCACTGTTGGTAATATCATCCCATAGTAAGGCAGTCGCTCGGTTGGAACCATTTTTGCTGGGATCCTGGTTCGTTCTCCGAATCCCCTTTCTCCTGGTACCCAATGACGAGACTTCGAACTGGCCCACGGGTGGGTAGACCGCCACGTTCAACTGGAGTGAGGGTAGAGTGGGGGATGTCCCCACTATTGAGAACGCAGCTGTTGATCACGCGGAATGTGTTTGAGTCAATACCCCAACGATGGCGGAGGATTCGACGACACAGCAGGCAATAAGGCTGGCCTTACTAGTCCAAACGAGAGATACCGCCAAGCATCCAATTATATTGCACTAATTCCATAGAAAAGATCAGCCCACAGCAGGAATCAAAAGTGGGGTTACTTGCAGCAAAAGAGGAAAGGGTGTCTGCAGCAGGACCAACAGAGAACTCATTGATGGCCTCTTGTACTTTTTTAATCCAAACAGGGTCGGACCTTGTGCGATGCCGATGTAGGTGTACTTGTTGAGCACCTCGTTAATAGGGATGAGGTGCTTATCCCAGACATCATGACTGCAGGAATGTCAAAGATCAGGCTAGCGTAGTGGGTGGCAGTAGAGACGATGCGCACCCAATCCTCTCGTAGAAAAGGTCGAGACGATATTGAGCCATGTCTTCGAGACGGTCAAGAATCTCTCTGACACCCCTGGCAGAGTCGCTGTCCATGGCGGACGGCTCCCTTGCATCGAAGCGAGTATTTTCCATTATTATTGAGTGTTGGGCGAGGTATGTTGAGTGCGGAGTGAAGGAAATGTAGACTGGCGGCAGAATAGGAGGACATTTGGGAGATTAGAGGAGATTATGTGTTCTGAAACCAGGTGAAACTTACAAAAGAAGAGAAGAGAGCGAGTGCTGAGGTTTGAGGGGTGAACCCTACTTGGTTTTTATACCTCCACTAGGGGAATACGTACTACTCTTGTAGTAATCGCAAGTCTGGACCAGTTATAGGATACACCCAAAAGCTGCGAGTCTCTCACGGACATTACTCTGGTGGTCCCAAGGTGGCACTGCGACATAGCGGGATGTGTTGTGGCACGGCCGACATATATTTCCTCGAACATCACCCAGAAAAGGAGATGCACATGACCAATTTCATTCCTGATCGACTGAGGGGGAGACACAAGAATGGAGAAGAACGCCACTTCACTTATTTCGGGGTCTGGGAGATGGATACGAGCTGAGAGTGGGGTGAAGGCCGGGGAGGCGCGTCGGCGCGTCGAAGACGGAGGTTCCTCAAGAATGTGCAGATGGCGGGACCTTCTGCGTTCGTTGCGTTACCTAGATCATCGTCACGATGATCTAGGTAACTGTGTTCACGAAGGCCCAATATCCACCCAGAGGTCGTCCCGATATGATCAGAATTCTGTCGTTTCCGGATATGTTGGACATACAGAACTGAATCATACGCATATGCTATTCCGCGGACGGCCAGACAACGAGAGATTTTACGGATCGGGGGTGGTCAAGTTCAAGATGGTACTGTGTCAAGATGAAATCAATGTTGGGGTCACCGTACGATAAGCTGTCATTTTGGAAGAAGAAAAAAGTTTTCTCACACCCTGGCTCACCACAACCATTCACCATCCCCAGCGAGTGCGATCTGTACCCCCAATCATGCAATGCGTCGCCTATTTCTAGCACCTACGGCGCACTCGTGTTTTTGGATCGTCCGTGACGGCGGCCAACACACCTGTCACTTTTCGCCGCCAGGCTTTACGCCCCCTGTTTCCGTTCCACTATGGATGGCTCTTGAGCGATTCGGCAACTAGACGCAGAGTTATCATTGGAAACGGCATTCAGCGGCCAGTCTCACCTCTCACGAGCGTTCGCTCTTTTACACGTCCGGCGAGAACACAAGGGCAGTTTCTGTGCTGGCGAGACAAGACCGATGGGCATGTGCACATCTCTAAAGCGCGGGCCATCCACTGGGGCTAAGCTTCTCCCCCGGTTTGTCCTAGTCCCTGTTTCTTTCCTTCGTAGAGCCCAGTCGCGTGCCCATTTCAAATGCCCCAGCGCGAAGCAATGGCCGATTGTGGTGCCACACATCTAGAGCCCAGCCCATCAATTCATTTACACACCCCCCTGGACTCACCGGTAGTTTGCATGAGTTGCCCTGGGTATGTCACTGAGCCTTCCCTCACGGTCGACATGTCATTTCTCTCGCGCCAAGATCTTCCACGGTACCTCACAAACCGCTTCACGTAGTTATCGTACCCCACTCGACATCGGCCGTTCTACTGACCTTGTCCTGAACCTCAATCGTCCAGTTTATCGAGTGTGGCTCATCTCAGGGATGGATTGGAGAGCCTCGGATACACCAATATCTCAGTCGGGAAACTGCGGCATGGAGACCGACCATAGATCACCGACTTCGATATCTCAATATTCCAAGGCAGCGGCGCTAGGTATGCGTGCCGCAGACAAGACCTACGGTTTACCAATTCCGCTGGATCTCTTGGAAAACCGTTCCACGAGGTCTCGTCCTTGGTTTCGGCTTGCCCACACAATGCTCAATGCTGACTGAATGAAAATAGAAACCTGGAGAACGGCCTCACTATTGCAAAGTATCGTTCCATGACGCTCAGGACAATGAGGCATAAGATTGGGAAGGAAAGGCCAACGTCGTGGACGATGTCCGAAAGACCGGCAACGTAGGGACTAGCTTTGGTTCCGGGTCCACGCAATATCCACATCACTGATTTGTAATTACTAGCAGCGTTGGCTTCACGGGCTGCCTTGGGAGGCAGACCCGTGTTGAACGCGTTCTCCGTGCGCCATGGCTTACGGATTCATTAAACGGACACTGAATTCTGGGGGACTCAGCGCGCTTAGCCCTTTTGGAATCAAAAGCCAAAAGGTAGATTTTACTCCCCGTGAACATACGGATCTCGATGGCACAAACCTGCCAAGGAAAACTACACCGAAGATGTTTGTGCCGCGCGACCAAGTGTTGATTATCTTCGTTTTTTATTTCACCCCACCCATAAGCGGTCTTGAGCCATTTTTACCGCAAGGAGACGATTTGAACTGGGGAAGATCGAAGCTTAAACTTCCTATTCTCCCATATCGGCCCTGACTGATCCTATCGCGCCGATCAGCGTCTAGTGGTCCCTGATGAGGTTCCGGAGGAGCTCTATCCATTGAGGAAGCTTGGTAGAGATGTATTATTAGTCAACGAGACATGGAAACTATGTACGGGAGTTTGTAGCCCTTAGCACGAGTACGAAACGTGTTAATGCCATTGCTGCCTTCTAAGCTTCCGTATATAAACTTATTCAATATACAAGATACTCCATGATGCTGATACTCCATGATGTTCAAAGGTCTAGGGAGGACAGTCCGAATGCGGCGTCAAGTATCCCAGGCCAGACGTCGCAACAGGGAAGAAGCATCAATGGACGATGCACTGGAGGAGCGTCCTGCCATTACTGCGGTTGTAGAATAAAGGAAAGAGAGCAAACAGCAAACGGTAGGTCAGGTTTCCGAAGCAGAGGAATAAGCAGACGGATAGGATAAGGGTCCTGGCGCCTGACAGGAATGTGGGGGGTTTGATGAACTCAAGACCACGAGACTGCTCGATCTGTCAGGTAGTGTCTTTGGAGTTTCTGTGAGCCAGTGGGCTTGAGAGGTGGGCCAGGCTGGGGGGGATATTATCTTGAAGTCTACCTAGCTTCCTTTCGTTCTGCAGTCACTGGGAGCGAGGGTCGTCCGTAAGCCACACTTCGACCGATTGGTTAACAACACCTCGGCAACACCTCGGGGTTACCGACCGCAGACGCCCGCGCAATTTTCTGACAGGTTGGAAATTAGGTAACTCGAGGGATCAGAGCTTGCCAGGTGTTCGAGCATATGGAAGCGAATGTCGAGGCGAATGTCGGCTGATATGCAGATAGGCCCAAATGGGGGCAAGATCTTCTACAATCACCTACTGGATGGGGGATGGGTAGACCACCGCGAGGAAAGTTTTATTCTCTATCACACAGATTCTGTGCCATTCTCGTTGGAATGGACCGGTTGGGGTGTCGCTGATCTGTGGTAGGCATAATTGGCGCAGAACTCATTGCAAGGTTGATCAGTTATCGATATCCAGCGTTGGCGGAATAGGTAGCGTACGACGGACGGGACCTGCAATTGGAGACATAGGTAGGATTGGGGAACTGACATTCATCTCGAAAGGAAAGATCCGGGAAAGGGGAACCAAGCCAAGTAAGGTGTGAGATAAAGACCACATGAGAGCGGATGGGTGAAATGTACGACCCTTGACAATACAAAGACCGTAATGGATCCGTAATGGCTCACGTCTACGGATACGCAAGTTGACCGCGGATGCAGTTTTTGCGTATTGTCGAATAGTCACAGGTAAAACGGGGCCCGCGGCCTCCTGCGGCCTTAAGGGATATGAACGTTATTATGAACAACCACCCACACTGCACACGTGCAGAAGTTGGGTGTTCCTCTCCTAACATAGCCAGAGATCTTCGACGGATGAGCGATTGTTGATCTGAGCTCTGGAAAGGATTTTCGGTAGAAAGGAAAGGATTTCTGCGACAGATTTACAACGGGTCGGGATAAAAACGATTAGTAGCTTCCTGTAGCCGGGGCTGGACGGAATGCCGGCATCAAGATTTCTTTCCCAGGACCCCAGACCTCAGCAAGGTTATCTTTCTCACCCGTTCCTCCACATTCTTCCTCCGCACTCCCCACCGCTGGCTCGCCTCCCCTCGCTGCCGACGTCGACGACGGCTAGCACCAACTTCCTCCTTTGTTCGCGCCCCAGTCACCTGTAACCATGAAGCCAATGCAGGTTCCCAAGCGGTTGTCCTATCCCTTCTCAACACGACCCCGTTCAAACTCTGCAAACTCTCGCTCTTTCTATGCCCAACCTACCGTTTCACCTCTCGCGTTCTTTGATGCCCCCCCGGTTCCCCACACCCCATCACCCGGTTCGCGCCCTACAACAATAGGATCTAGTCTTAGACTCGTGCAGCCAAAACCAGAGGCGGAAACATCCCAGCAGTCCCATAACCATTCCCATGGCTCTGCACCCCCACTTTTCTCGGCAGTCCTTTCTTCTTCTCCCCATTCCCAGACTCAGAACATCGGCCATTATCCCCAAATTTTCCCGTATTTGCCTTATCCTCAGTCCGCACATCTCCCACCCACTGCCACCACAGACGCTCAGCTTGCTGAATCCTCCCTCGATGTCGACTGCCCACGATATCAGCTCGACGTTGGTGCTTACGGCATTCCAAAAAATCACAAACCAAGCGCTCCCAATAGGGATTTCCTTCAGCGAAGGTCCGGGCCGTCAGTCTGCGAAGATGCCACCTTGGCTACCCAAGTAGGAGAAGATGCCTACTTTATTACCGAGAATGCAATGGGGGTCGCCGATGGTGTCGGCGGTTGGAAGAACCGCTCAGGTGTGTGCTGGTCTGACTCGCTCGTGACTCCTCATGTGTTATCACAACGATAGCTGATCATGTTACCTTTGTATAGGTGCCGTAACCAGACCAAACCAGACGCCGTCTGCTCTATTTGCGAGTAGACTGATGCATTATTGCTCTGACGAGGTATCAAATTATCATCCTTCGTCGGCGGCGTCCTCGCCTAGCTGGGAGATAGATGATACCCTCTTCAACGGAATGGACTCTGAAGACCTCTATTCGGAGCTCGAGGACTCCCTTTCAGATCTGGAGGAGGGTATTGACGTATTGATGGTTCTGGAGAACGCCTACGAGCGTGCCATCAAGGCACATGTCGTGAATCCTGTCCCAGAACATACCGCCTCTGCGACCCCCGCCACACCCAACCGAATCCCCATCCAACCGTTGTCGAAGGCTAGTCCCCAGCCTCTCAAGGCTGGATCATCGACTGCGCTCTTGGCTGTATTAGAGCAGCCCACAGGTAGATCGGCCAACATAAGAGCGAAGCGATCCTCATCTTCCTCTCCCAACCACGGATCCCGGTCAGCCTCGCGTTGTCGATCAGAACCAGCCGAGGACCCCGCCCCAATGACCGGGATGGGCCCTGTGCCATCTACCTCCGCCGGCATCCCACGGACTTTACCACACCGAGACGCGGTGATCAAGATCGCGAACCTTGGAGACAGCATGGCGATGCTCATCCGTGGGAGAGATATCGTATGGAGGAGTGAGGAGATGTGGTGGTCGTTCAACACCCCCGTTCAGCTAGGCCCGATGAGTCCTTCCAAGCCGACCGATGCCCAGGTTTTCGGAATACCAGTTATGGCGGATGACATTCTCATCCTGGCGAGTGACGGATTGAGTGACAATCTCTGGGACGAAGAAGTACTCGAGGAGGTGGTGAGAGTGAAGGACGTTCTGCTAAAGCATTCCACCTCGAATGGTGCTTCTCTGGGACAGCTGCTCGCCAGGAGGTCACTAGCGGGTATGCTCTCAGAAGCGCTTTGTTCGAAGGCTAGACGAGTGGCAGAGAGGGGATCATCAGGATCCGGAAGGCGAGGATCGTTAGAGGTTGTTGGAGAGGAGGTTGATGAAGTTCCGTTCGCAAGGAGGGCGAGGGAGGAAGGCAAGAGGTTCAAGGGTGGCAAGGTCGATGGTGAGTTGCCGTTACGCATGTTCAGTTCGTGTATGGACTCGTGCTGACGAATCCATTCTAGACATCAGCGTGTTGGTTGCCGTCGTCTCGCCTGCCACTGATTCTTTGAGACCTTATATCTCATAGCCTCTTCTCGCTCGCACTTGATCGACGTTTCCCCTCTGTTCCTGTTCTATCCGACACCTCCACTCCCACACCTTAATCCTCTGCGTTACCCTCTGTTACAACAATCGGCTCTTTTATTCCTTGTGGACGATGCCTCAGGACTTCGTCCTATCCGACAAGATCAATTATACAAACATCTCATCGACCCCGATACACATACACATACATCATTCGCTCCAATATCTGTCTTCCCTGCATCATTTTCTCGTTTTTTTTATTCTTTTCTTTGGTTCCATCTTTGCGGTATGTATGCTTACTTATTCTCCTTTACACATGGTTATCTCCCCGTCTCTTTTACCCTACACAGGTAGATTCCATCCGCATGTGCTCCAGCTTGTCACGATGGCATGTGTTTCCCTTCCCCTTGTTCTGTATTATGGTTCCCCTGGAACAGTTTACACTCACCAATGGTACATGAATATGTATCCCACTCTTACCGTATTTTATATATGGCTGGTCTTGGCTTGTTGTATTACTAGAATGACATACAGAGGGGGCTTGTCACCGGATGCGGATGTGAGCGGGTGATCTGATCGGATTGCTTCCTTATCGTGAGCAATGAGGACAGGAAAGTTCGACGATTGAAAATAGCACGAGGTTTAATTAGGAGCGTAGTATGACACGAGAATGCGTGGGTAGCAAACAGAAGAACAACCAACGAAGGCTGGAGCAAAAATGGGAGTTGACGTTGAGAGACGGGCTAGATCAAGCCCTGCTTCTTCAGGTCCTCGTACGTCTTGCGGTTGTAAACGTTTCCTTCTTCGTCCTCAAGCTCCTCCATTGTCTCCTGCTCGAAGATCTCAATTCTTCCTTCCCGTTTCAGTTTCTCTGCCACTAAAAAGATGTGGTAGAGAATGAGCCACTATTCGAGAAATGCGAATAATGAACAAGCGAGGACTCACGGGAAAGGGCGTCCTCGATCTTCGTGATCTCATGGAAATGCTTGGTGTTCGGTAACCCCAAGGCACGCATCCCGAAAGCATGTCTGCTTTCTTGGAAGTGCCTCTCGAAGTTCTTCCGGCCCATATAGACGTGGTCCGAACAGATCTCGCACCGATACTCGACACCCAACCCGTGAAGCTTATACAACCAATATGGAATTGGTTTCCCATCCCATCCAAGCGGGAGCTTGAGGGGGTTGTAGATGCGTTCCTCCTCCTCTTCTTCCTCTCCTTCCTTCGTTGTAGTCGAAGGTGGAGGAGGTGGTGCTTTTGACTGTTCGAGCAACTCTTGCTCACGCTCCCGAGCAGTGAGCGAGAATCTTCGCTCGACGTTGGACTTAGTGTCAGCCAACACCGGTGCGAGGGTTGAAAGTAGGGAAGTCGTGAGGTGCGTGTACAGTGCGATAGATTTGTATCTGTTCTCCGGGAGAGAAGAAGGGGGAGGCATCGAATTGTTGGTTGCGGATGCGGCGCCGGTTCCGTTGGGGTTCTTGGGAGGCTCGGATGAGGTGGCTTGTTTTTGTGTCGCCTTGATGTGCTTTTTGGACGTTAGATGGGCATCGTATACAGTTTGTTTGGAGTACATCTTTTGACCTAGTGATTTAATGAGCATGGCGTCTGAGCCGGTAAAGTTCGATGGACTGCCTACAAGCTGAACACCAAATGCCCCCTTGGCTATCATTGGACTCGGCTTTTGGGGCAACTTGGTCTTCCCACCCATCAATTTCACCGGCCTCCCATTTTTTCTCAAATTCCGCCTCTTGTTCGGCACGTTGCGATTCATAGTCTGCGAGTGGCTGCGATCGCCGCAGGAACGACGTAAGATACCCATGCAGACCTTTGATATAACTACAACACGCTTGAGTACCAGTAACAAATAAAAAGAGAGAAGGTTATGTGACGTACCTCTCGTAGTCTTTGGTAATTCTGCATTCCCTGGGTAACTCGTTGTGTACCATGCCGTCCTGAGTATAAATCAGAACGTCTAGGTACTGTAGGTACGCAACGCGTTTAGGGACATGTCGTAGGTTGTTATATGCCGTATGGTTGGTGTACAGGTCCAAGTATTTTCCGTATGACTCCTCTCCAGAGAACATATTCCCGATTGCTAGGGATGCATGAGACCAGCAAATGAAAACGTAGAGGCACGTTAAACATACGGTCCTCCTCTGCATAATCTTCATCACCCTCCTCAGCCGTTGGGTCCTCTGTAAGAGCAAGGAGTTCGAGTTCAAAGCCGTCAGTGATCCCGTCTGGATATTTGGCGTGGTGTTCTTGAATCTTTCCCAACCTCGAATAAAATTCCGAAAGGTCATCAGCTCTGGACGAGCCCGAGATGGCTATAATTTCCTCCTTTCGTGTATCGTCGTTCTGGTATAGGTTATTGAGGGTGTTTACGCGAGCAGAAACCCGGTCGAGAATTTGTGACGCCCTGTGTTCGTTCTGAACCTTTTGTTGGTGCAACGACGCGGGCTTCGCGAGAATTTGGTAGAGGGCGCGTTCGAAATGCTCAATTTCTTCGTGCGTTTGGCGTTGGACCTCGATGATTGAATCCATGGCTGAGGCGCGATGGAAGAAGTCAAGAGTTTTTGCTTCAAACTCCGCGTCTTCCGTTCTCTTCTCTCTCCCACCACTATGTCTGGAATCAACCCCGGTGACGAAGTAAGCGATTCATCTGTGGGACCGTTTGTTTCCTGTCCAGGTACTCAAAATTTGAGGTAGAAACTCATTTTCGAGTCCTCGGAGGCTGTGTCGGTCGTCTCAACCTTCGATGACCTCAACTTAAAAGAGGATCTACTTCGTGGGATCTACGCTTACAGTTGAGTTTTTGAGTCTCTTCACCCCCCTGCTGAGCCCACAATGAACATCTTTTGTCTACAGACTTCGAAAAGCCCTCCGCGATCCAGCAACGCGCGATTCTTCCAATCACCCAAGGGCGAGACGTGATCGCCCAAGCTCAATCCGGTACCGGTAAAACCGCGACGTTTTCCATCTCAATCCTCCAATCTATCGATGTCACTGTTCGAGAGACTCAGGCGCTCGTCCTGTCTCCCACCCGAGAACTTGCGACCCAGATCCAATCGGTCGTCCTCGCGTTGGGAGACTACATGAACGTTCAATGCCACGCATGTATTGGTGGCACCTCCATTGGCGAGGATATTCGTAAACTCGAGTATGGACAGCACATCGTGTCTGGCACTCCTGGACGAGTTTTCGACATGATTCGAAGGCGGAGTCTCAGGACGAGGAATATCAAGATGCTCGTACTCGACGAGGCGGACGAACTGTTGAACAAGGGTTTCAAGGACCAGATCTATGAGGTTTACCGATACCTTCCACCTGCCACGCAAGTCGTCTTGTTAAGCGCCACACTCCCTTATGACGTTTTGGAGATGACGACCAAATTCATGACCGACCCGATTCGCATCCTCGTCAAGCGTGATGAGTTGACGCTCGAGGGGATCAAACAGTTCTTCGTCGCAGTGGAGAAAGAGGAATGGAAATTCGACACTCTCTGTGACCTGTATGATACATTGACGATCACCCAAGCCGTCATCTTCTGTAACACCAGACGGAAGGTTAGTCGCCCACATCCTTTGCGAATTCATAATTTGCGTACAAATTCCTACCCCCTGAACCTTATTCCATCCCCTGCGCCCTCTGTTTGTTGATGGTGTTAATGGCGACTACGAGCGCTACTTCGCCATTAAATATTTCAGTGTTGCACATCGTGTTCGCTCCCAACGTTTCAGGGTCCCTAGGAAATGCAGATCCTCGAAACGGAATAACTGATGCGCGCTTTTGCGTAGGTCGACTGGTTGACAGAAAAAATGCGCGTCGCAAACTTTACAGTTTCCTCTATGCACGGTGAGATGGTGCAGAAGGAGAGAGACGCCATCATGGCCGAGTTCCGCGGTGGAACTTCGTGAGTTCCATTTTCGAATACTCCGTCTTCGCTCAGACCCTTGGCTAATCTCCACCACCACCTCTCTGCAGCCGGGTGCTGATCACTACGGATGTGTGGGCTAGGGGGATTGATGTGCAACAGGTCTCTCTTGTGATCAACTATGATCTGCCTTCGTACGTGTTTTTTGTGTAATTGTGCTTTGGAGGACTTGAACCTTACTGAGCCGTCGCCTCGTATGCAGGAATCGTGAAAATTACATTCACCGCATCGGTCGATCTGGTCGATTTGGAAGGAAGGGTGTCGCTATCAACGTGAGTGCTCGTCCGTTTAGAGTTCACCGTTCTGTCTATGCTGTGGCCCCAACTCTCCTCGTGGCATCCTTCACTCCCTGTTTCCATATCCTCTCCCCCGCACTGTATACTAATCGATCACGTCGCCTGACGATAGTTCGTGACTGTCGACGATGTCCGGATCCTTCGGGATATCGAACAGTACTACGGTACACAAATAGTAAGATTCTAGAGATCTTGTATTGAACTTCCCTCTGACAACGGCGTACTTGTTTAGGACGAAATGCCTGTAAATGCTGCTGAACTGATATAGCCCGCTCGTGTCTTCCATGCCGCGTTTCTGTTCTATTTTGTTGTTTCGGACACGTCTATTGCCCAACGAGTGCCCCGCTTTACGAGATAGTCCATTTTACATCGGTGAATTATACAGATGTGTAGTGTGATTCTACTGTACGACTCTGTCCTTATCTACTTCCCCGTGTCCTCTGCCTATACTCCAATGAAAGACTCGTATCGGTTTATTGTTCTGTGGAGCTGTTTCGGGATCGGAAACGGCGAAGTGATGGATTTCATATCACGTCCGAGGTTATTGAACACTATCAAGCTCAACTGCGATGACGTTGAGCGATTAGAAATGACCGGGGCAGATTTCAGCCACAAGACCTGCCCTTGACTTCATATCTTAGGCATAGCGACAAATCTTCTCGTGGAAGTTTTACGTGCAATCCAACGGTTCCCCCACACGTGGATCTTATTCTCGACGTCATGACCCTCATATTCATGAACGGTAGAATACAGAAAGCAGCTCTATTGCCTGAGCATGATGGTCCACTGGTATGTCCGCGTTCTAGCACCTTTCTGTTACTGTCGTGTTTCGTGATTTGTGTGTGTACCTCGTTTTGGATTTTGGCTGCACGCAGCGGGTAACCGGGATTTTTCGTGGAAAACCACGCCTTTGCTGCACCTTCTCATGATTAACCTCGCGGACCCGACCACCTATCTGGTAAAGTGGTGTCCCGTCGTGGGCTACGGGCGTGCGCGTTCAGGACGATGAAACTCGGGACGCTCTTCCCCATACTCCTTCCATTTCTTACCCCAGTATGGCGCCTCGAGTACCGAACCCGATTCAGAAGCATTCTGCCATACCATCAGGGGGCGCTATTCTCGCATAATGTGCCCCTATCGTCGTTTCAGCACATTTGTCGATTTTTTTGTCTGTTAAATCACGCGTGGTAATTGGGTTTGTACTATGAGAAAAGTCATTGGTATCGTTGGTACCTAAGGTGTTTTTTCCGCGAGGCACGATCAGCCACAAGCCTCGCCTTCTTGTTCCGGGCACCACGATCGTGGTGGGGTGTTGGTTCCTACTATCGAGCAACTCGCTGAAGGGGATTTGACGAGTCCTCTAGCTAGACGCAAATTATCGAACTGATATTGGTAGTAAGTGCCAAAATTCAGCCCAGTGGTCTTGCCATGTCTCTGTAGTCCCGGTGACCCAGCGCGGGTACCACATTCGCCCGGCCAAGGTCGCGATACTTCTGGACGATTCCATCCAGTAAAGACTAACCTCGTCATACCATCAGGCCCTCGTATACGACGGCGTTAGTAGGCGGGCGATCTTACAGACAGGTTGCCGTTAGAATAGGAGGTCATCAGAATTCTGACATGCACCCTTCACGTTTTGCCTCTGCTGCATCAGCGGGGCGGGTCCCGGTGGACCGACCTCCCTAGGCTTATCGCAATTTCAACATTATGTCACCACGATGCATTCTGGAACGATGTAGCTCGGGTGTTGTCATGTTCTACCTGGTCACAGGGCGTCGTACCCATGATTGGAAGAGTTGTGGGCCCTCGAAGATAACCGGAACTGCACGATCCCTTGCACCAGTGAAACGGTTGTCTACAATCGACGGTTCATGATTGTTCCTAAATTACAGGACCTGATTTGAGGCTCCTCCGTACGTGTACGGAGGAACCGAATCAAGCAGTCCGCTATTTGCTGAAACGACTGTGCTATCTTACAGGTAGCAGGTTGGGATCTGCTTGACATTGATGATCCCCATACGTGCTAGACAAACAAGGGGGTTATCATGGCCACGTTCTTCTACGCTTCCGTTGATTGATCGCGATGAGCAGAGAAGGCAATTACAATTCTCCGTGCGGAACGGACTGATGGTTCCAACGGTGGAATATCGATAGGATCTTGACAATCATTAGTGCGTTTTATTCTGATCAATAACTTGTTCACGAAACTGACAGTGACTGGGCATCCACGATTTCGTCTGATAATGTAAATCTGACGAGAATGAATGGAGGCAAGGTTGTCTGTCTGGCGAAAAACTCAGGGTAGTTTCCAATCCGGTAGCCGGTATTGCATGCTCGGTGCGTGGATCCATTGGCCAGACAGCTGCGCACCAGCGTTTACCTCCCCTCCGCTGGAATGACACAGGTATCATCTGTGTGGGGATTCACGCGATCGATCGTGGTCGGGAACGTTTACATAAAACCTGCTTGACCTCGATATGGACCCTGCGGGCGATATGTAAGACGCCGACCATCGAGGTTTGCAGCCGCCCGTATATCTCATTTGTTCTAGTTCCGCGTTCACCTCTTGTGACACCATCGCGTTATCCTAGCTGCTGCGCAGTGTTTTCTCCAGGGAAAGATACGTGGGTGCTTCGTGTTAGATCAGCGGTTGAACCATTAGCCGAGGGATGATTTCGAACAGGAGTCCCCGGGGCAACGTCTTCTGAGACCCCAACTTTTGGACCTCACCGCCGATCAAGGCAATGCTAGTACTCTCTCAAAACCTTTTGCGGGCGGCTCCATCTACGCCTGAAACTTGCCGTTTGTGGTAGTACCCGCCACTCGAGGGGACAATCCACCGCGGTCACCATGCGCTTGGAAACCAACGTTACGCTCGTGCTGTGACGATATGCGTGTTTTGTGCTCGTTGAAAGCTCGATTGACCAGGGATTGTTATCACCGGTGACGTTGAGATAGCCGTAG
>Ga0307512_10002955_pt1 | contig 20528 bp, 17 predicted proteins | sample 14_EM_MG_FD_200267 | JGI IMG/M metagenome (GOLD analysis project Ga0307512, IMG submission 200267) | Populus trichocarpa ectomycorrhiza microbial communities from riparian zone in the Pacific Northwest, United States - 14_EM | ecosystem: Host-associated > Plants > Roots > Unclassified | place... | reverse complement strand
CTTGGATCGTGAGTTTCAGCACCGTCTGATGTCTTGTATGAGAATGAAGACTTGTATGAAGATGGTGGCTGTATCAGGATATGCATCAGGACCAGGGTGATGCGTCTCATGCCAGATAGAGCATACGCGTACGCATATGGGAGATTATACATATACGGGCTTTAGGCCCTCGAGATAGAGAAGTCAATCAACAAGTCAAAGAAGCATCCAAAGTAACATCTAGTAGAGGTTCATGCATGAGTGACGGGCGATGTTTCGTATCATCTAAGAAACAAATTATCTCTTACATTGGTGATGTGTGCTGGATGGGACAATTAAGCTACTAAGTATGATAATATGGATTTGGTTGGAGGTTGGATAACGGCACGCTTTGATTATTTAGCTTTGAAGCTTAATTGGCTAATAGAAGCAACGATGAAGGACCCTTAGTCAGTTCGTTGTCCCATCTAGGCTGATGTGATATGCACAGAGCGAGATATGTATATATGTCGGTCTCACTTCTTTCGGCCCAATGGTTATCATAATTATACATTATCATTCACATTGCTTAGTTTCTAAGTAAGCTGCGTAAAGTCAGGTAGTGCTTATACATAGAACCCCCGTCGAGCTTCCGCCACAGTAGGTACTTAAGAAGCGAACTAGAAGGCAGAGGCGAAGAACGTATATGCACCCAATTTGTGGCTGTCCATGAAATATAAAAATTGCTGGAAATTATACATCGTTGGTCAAGGATCTATATTCGTACCGGCGAGAGGCAACGGAAATGAAGAAACACTCTATTGAAACGGTTGGAGACAATATCGATAATGCAGTTATGGTTTGAGACATGAGAGGCAGACTGAGGCGATGCGATAGTTGGAAGGTTATATTGAAGAGTTGGAGACGGCGTTCGAGGATGCGGTTATGACAGTTCTGGATGGGTTTGCTGGTGGAAAGGAGAGATATTGAAAATCTATGCCGGCACTCTGAGGGAGTTAATGGCGGGGAACTTGAAGTGGAGCGGAGTTTGTAGAAGTATATGTTCCGTACGGTACACAACCCGTGACAACTCGCAACCTAGAGAAGTCCAGACCGCGACCTGAGACAGGTTGCAATTGACAGCCGTCTGCGGCCCTGTGAAATTTTTGGCTGGAGAGATTATCAACAATCGCCATAATCAATCGCCACTTCTATTTGTGTGGTTAAAGGCCCTGAGACTTTGATGGGATCTCATGGCACTGCTGAGACTTATTATCGGATTGGGCGAGTTGAGCAAAGATGGGACTATGAAAATATAATTAATAGTCATTTAAAGGCACTTTGTTTAGTCGATTTTTGCGGGCGGCGGGCCGGTGTAAAAGATTATGCTCATGCACTTATTACTACATATCCTCTCCACTAATAAATAATAAGTGCTAATTACGGGAAGCTACGGATTTTAGTGTGGTGATATCATTGGCCAGCTCAACCTCATCTCAAACACCTGCCCGCCGATATAGCTAAGTGCACGTGTATATATGTACTCTTCCAACCCACTGACAACAAACACTTTTTCATCAGTACTATGAAGCTGGGGTTCTACACATGGACGGCCGTGGGTGAATCCTGTCGGATCGAGGGGAAAGGAAAAGATAAGAGACGGAAAATCCATCAGATGGCACTGTTATCACGATTATTGCAGGCTACTATGCGGAACGAAAGAATATCCAATCAATAATAAATGAATTGGGGTTCGAGGGTGCTCTTGATATCACTCGCGATTGGTTCTAAAGAGTATAGTGTTGTGATATGAAGAACCGTGTGCGCGTGTATAGACTTATACTAGAAGGACTCGACATATATACAAAGAATCTCGGGTATGCCGATCCCACCCTTTGCCACTCTTTGCCACTGGGTATGCAATACACAGTATGGCGGCTCTCTAACATCCTTACCATGCAACCGGCACTATGGCGCGGGCTTTATCCATGTACTATTTAACGATTACTTAGTATGATATTATTCTGTTTTGAAGATATATTGGCACCCTGAATTCTCGCTAACTGCCTGCTAGAAGTTCCTATGTCAAGTTAGCGCTTTTCTTCTGGAATCTACATAAAGGGGAAACGCATTTGTCACTTAGCTAGGATCGGTTGAAGCGGATACCACAAACTTCTCTAAAATGACGATTACTATTGTCTGGTGCTTCAAGTGCCACAACATATATATATATCACTTCATCGATGAAGTGCATTAAGCAACCGATTCAGCTGCTTTCTGCACTTCTGCACACAGTCAGCCAATTTGACTGTACATGTACAAGATAAAACTCGTGCCTCGACGTCGCAGCCCGTAGTGTGAGACGTCGTACCTCCGACGTCGTGCATTCGCGTACAGAGCTGTCTGCCTGGCTACCTTGGGGGTACTGGAGCGTATACACGTTAGCTTAGGATCATTATCTCACGAAAACGCGCTCTCGGGTGCTCTTCGATGATAACTAACTCAATTAATCCAAGCTAGTTCGGTTAGCAAGCGATCGCACAGATGAGCACAAGTCAATGCTAGGTTTTGGCATCTTTTCTAATGGTCGAATTCTCTACGAGAGCCCTGTCACAACATTCTGCACTTTCGCGGAGTGGTTGTTGAGGCACAAAATCCCTTGGAAGAGAGTGACTGCCCCAACCCTGAACCCTACATGTACACTACACTTCAGTCACCTAAATATAAAGCAAAAGGAACAGCATACTGATGATAAACATTCGCCCGGTTAGGAGATTCTAGGAACAAAGCAAACAACTTCATTTCTGGTCAAGTGTCTGATAACCGAATTTGGGGCGGAGAGGTGCTACTTCCACCAGAGTATCAAAACAAATGCAGCCTACTGCTTGAAGATTAGGACCGCTCTCTCTAGATATTCGTCGGCCATAATATATCACTGATTGTCCCCAAAAATAGCATCACTGGTGTCTTGGCCTGCTGGGATATTATGCTCGAACCCGGTATTCTACAAGTATCACCAACAAACATAGTTAAGACACTCACAATAGCAAGAAAGGAATTCCGCACCATTACACTTCCGTACAAAATATACTATCCGTTCCTTGTCTCGACCATCCATTGAAAACTGTTTCAATGTCTTCGCAAGAAGTGTGAACTTGAGGGGGTTAAACAATCTGAAAAAGTACACAAATAAGGTGAATCCATTCATTATGCTTACAAACGATGTGGACAGGAAGAATTTGAACCTAGAGCCTTATTTACATTCACCCGCATAAAATTTTGCACTTAGCTATTTTCAACACAGGTGAAGGACATCACCAATATCCATCCAAGGAAATAATGAACTGAAGTGAAGCATTCCACAGAGTGGCCTGTATATGCCTACCTTTGGATAACTTTCCCCTTACTTGGGTCCTGTCGGTGGCGTCTTCTGAAACGTCTCCCAGAGGGAGATGTCGAGGACGGTTTCTTTTGACATCAAACTTTCTAGGATATCGGTGGTGGTTGTCTTGCTAAATATTGGTGTCTTCGTGCATGATGCGACCTTGCGCCGGGCGGCACCGGAGGTATCGAGACAAAGCCCGTTGCCTCATCTTCAGATCTCACCCCAAGCCTTGGTGAACAATAGCTACTAGTACAGTACGTGAAGTGTAGCGGGCAATTAGGAACTCGCCCATGAAGACCTGCCCTAACTCTTCAAAATCTCGATTTAAAGCCAATTAAAGTCATCTTGTCGTAAGCCCAAATACCGAACAACCTACACACAAAACCTTCTAATGCTGGAAAGCTCGTCCAAACTGACGTCACCAACAATGTGGTGGTGGTGGCGGCAGTACAGCATCCAAAACAAATATCGCCACCGTGCACCTTGAAGAGATAAACTGTGGTATGTCCCAGTTAGAAATAGGCAGAGATTTTCGTTAGTTGAAAGCCCCTCTAACATCGCCAGAGAGCGGTTAGTAAGCCCGATCTAATGTTTTACAACCATTACGACCCGCCCCTAGTGTCCGGCGCTGTTGCAACCTGGGTAGGGCCATGCTACCCAAACCGGCAGATAGTTTCAAAAGACGTCTGTCTGTGCCATTTCTCTGGTGGAATGCCCTGTTACTGGAACAACGACCCCGCACCTCAGATCTGATAGCGCCCATTTTATCACAGCACAAAATTTCCGCAAAACACGATTTGGCGTAATTCCAGTCACCTCAGATATCCAAGCAGAACCTCAAGCGATACCGTGTTCCAATTTAGAGGCCCTCTCTATCAGGATTTTGAGAATTCTACTGCCGAGAAAGTTTTCGTGGCACTAGGTCATCATAACCCACTATTATAGACCAATAGTGTTAGGCTGTAAATGTGCTCCTTGCTTACTTGAAACAACGCGTTTAGCTGTACATATGTGGTGCAACTTTCCAATTCAATCCCGCTTGGAAGGTCTAAAATGGCACATCGATCGGAAGCCTACCGAAGCACCGGAGATAGGCAGGATTCCTCTGACTTGCATGTATAATTCATGGACCATTACGCAACGAAAACAAGCACTGCACCCAAAGGAGATACTTAGGGGTAATAAGACAAAATTGACACATACAGCTGGTTTCGCGAACTAGATATAGAATACTGCTGTAGGGTGGAGCCACGAGAATGCACGGACGATGATTGGTTCAAGAAGAAATACCTGTTCTTTGAATGCAAGACATGAAATCCGACATTGCAACATATCTTCTTGACGTTTTGTTATTGTGATAAGTTGGACAATTTCATCCTCCACAATAACAGAGGAATGCATGGAAAAGAATTAATGGAGGTCGAGCAGGCCTTAGACAGATGCTCACTTCATGAAGTAGTCTAACGCCTCGCATATCACTGCAAAGAAAACCCAGAACAAGGGAGGGGCCGTCTGTTAAGCTCCATAAAACAGCTAGCACCGGAAAAAATGGGTGATAATACTTCTACTTACTTTCAACCACCAGATGCGATGTGAAGGCCACGTTTCTGGGGTCACATGGAATATGGCATGATGTTGGCCACAGGGAACTTAATTCTGCAGCATACATAAAGTTGGCATATGCATCTCGTGTGGGGTGTGGTATCCACCGGTCGATAAAAGAATAAAGCCCACATACCGCCGGATTGTTCGCTTTATGACGACCATGAATGTGAAGTTACTGTGCAAAACATTGAAGGACTCTATGGGGTCTGGAGCTTAGTGTCTGGTTCATTTTGCAGAATTGCTGCGGTCACAAATACAAGAGTTTTCCGTACGTACCTAGATACATGAGCGTGCAAACGAGAATGAGAATTCTTATCGCTCCAAGCATTAGCATCGGGCTATCCGAAAGATAGATATGCAGTGCAAGACAATTCGCCAAGAATTACTGGATCGAGTCATATACGGTGATGCCAGAAAGATGTATGAAGTACTTAGTATTCACATCCTATATTTCAAGAAAAGGGTGTGCTTCGTTACCCATAGTGTGTAGGTCAAGTACATAGCGCCATGCATAGGCGTCTCTAAGGTCACGTTTAACGGTATTAGGGATGATGTCAGAGGATGAATATGCACCTAGAAAAAAAGAAATTTGTTCATATGTTGCTGTATTATACTAAGCTGCCGTATGGTTATGGTAGGGTTCTGAAGGGGCGTTACACTCAACCCGCTGGTCATTTCTGGACCGGATAAGCGGACCTCTGACTGATAATGTAATTCCATTCAGCCATCAAGCTAACTATCGTGAATCGACTGATTTGATTTGCTTACTCTACATCGGATATCCAGCTCAGATATACCCAAGGCCACAATTGCAAGAAGACCCCTCCTGAGAAGCTATCTAGAAATAATCTAGGATTCTTCTAGAAGATTAATTGAACATTTAACGAAAGTGGGACCGGGACCTCCACACGGCAAAGTTCATGGCAGGGATATTGTTTCTAGAAGCCAGGCCACCCTATAGAAGGCTAGGTGGCTGCAGCTCAACAATACCTCACGTGCAGAAGTCTCGCACTCACAACTTCTCACCGCGCGCCTCTTCCTCGCCTGAAGAGAACGACTTCCGTATGCAGCTTTCCGTTCTCCGAATGCAACACGAGGTTAGGTTGCCTTGCAGAGCGGTCGCGCATAGGTAGTGCATATATGCACTACCTGCAAGAGTGGTCTCATGCAGTGGAACTGGCAACCGGTCTTGAATGGTCCGCACCAAGGAGGCTCATGTTTGATTAAACCATCGAAAAGTGAGAGGCCGAGGTGAAGATTGGCTACCCATGAGGTCTAATGTTGAGTGCATCGTACTAGTATTATTTGCGCACCCCTTTCAATTTATAATCCGACGTCAGATTCTTTTCTCTATAGAGAATGCGACATCTAATTTAGCCCAAATCCAGCAATACCACGTATGGACAGGCCGCATATCTATCTAGATCAATTTCCAAAGCCGCGTGTTTGCGGTAACCCTAGCGTTTTAAGGGGAGATGTCTGTCGCAACAGCATGTGCACAGTCCCGATGGAAGATCATGCTGCTATGATCCATCGTTGCCTATCCATGATATGAGGCTTCAACAGACCCTGTGCCCCCAACCCCCAACCCAGGTTCCCTACCTTGATGAGGTAGTCTAATAGGTATATATTTTTCCTACATGCCCCGCTCCAGGCTCTCTTTGTACCGTTTGTGGGCCCGTTCCTGGCCTTGGCTAAGGATAGACCTAGTCAGGTACTACGTCGTTGTGCATACACATATTTTCGGTGCCAAAGTTCGGGGAGCGCATATGTAGAATAGAGTTATCGGTGGTATCGGATCTGAAACATACTATTAATTCCTTAGTCCGTTACATCAGTTAACCACCCGGAGCACGACATCGTGCGCTAGTATGCATGTATTGAAGAATCAGTTGTCGGAAGCCAGCAACTGACCATGTGAATGTGAAATCTCATGATCATAGTAGGTATAACTCCGCTCAAACACAGAGCCAACTAGAGCATATACACCCACTACCCACTGCCGTGACATAGGTTTAACGGCTTATAATCCTCTGTAGGTTCAACTACTAGCGTTCCATCACAGGAGTCCCGTTAAAGTTGCTGCTTAATTCCTACCACGTATACCCTACGTTCCCCATTCATCACGCTCTTGATGCTTGTATCTTGGTATAGGCTTAGAGCCTACGGTATGATGTACCATTGGGGCCATAGACGATACGAAGGATATCTTCTTACCCCCCACCATCTAGACGGGGATGTTCTTTGTATATGGCCGGAGGTCGATGGTAACTGTATGTACGACTTTGCGGAAGCACAAGAGAGTACTTAAGGAAGTAATGTACACGGTCGAGTCCATCTCAGCTGCCAGGCAACTTCAGTAAGTCGATCATTTAGTTCAGATCAGTTTAGCTTAGTCCAATAGAACCCAGTTCAGGGATTGTTTTTTTGATTTCAGCCTTCAGTTGCAATATATTCAGCTCAAAACCTACGCGTACATCACCTCGCGCCACGAATAAGACTGCGAGCGCGCCACGAAACAAACGAACCCAAAACCGGCTACTCTATCTGTATCCAGCTTTTCCGAGAGGTGAACCTAGAAAGCGGTTGTCATTTCATCATCATAGTACTTAGGTACTTACACAAGGGGACTTTTATTTATTTATTCTAGAAGCCGTCACCCCGGTTACACCGTCACTATACACCAATTACAAAAAAAATGAAAAAAGTAAATAAGTGCAAGCTTCAGTGGCAAATAAATTCTGGTGCCTCGACTTCAATTTTCTTTCATCATCTGAGGACTATTACGTATTGCAGCAACACTTAAAGACGTCCATCTTCCTGTTTTTCTGGAGCGCGTTCCGGCATCCTTACGATCGAGCGTTTGTTACATTCTTAAGCACATTTATCTGTATAGTATGGCAGTTACTCTTCACAGCAATGCGGGCAAGCGCTAACATCTGCAAACAATTAGTCTGTCTCCATAAATATAAGGATTCAACCTACACTTCAATCCCGCCATATAAAATGATTTGGACCTGTTGTCAATGCGGCCATAAGAGCCGTTGCACAACGTGCGAATGCGGTCACAGCCTTTGCCTTAGCTGTGTATATTGTCGTAAGCCTCGCAGCGGGCCCACGCCTTCCCTCTCGAGATCCATTCGACAGCGTTGGTCGTCAATACTCGGCGGTTGACTCCGAGATGCCGCTTCCTCAACTTGTCAATATCCTGGGCGCTCCCCTAATCCAAAAACCACAACCACCACAATTGCGACAACAGATGTCAACTATCCTACAATATTGCCTCCCCCAAAGAACTATTTACCAGCTCTCATCTCAAACGCTCACGAGTTCTTGTATATACCCACATAAGCAGATGGAGAGTGAATGGCAGTTTCGGTTTCTTTCGCTTCTTTCTACCTGTCTTTCTATTTGGTCTGGGTTTGGGCTTGGTGGAGTTGATACGGGCATTTCAGGCTTGGATCGGAGTTGTTGTATTCCTTTACTACTTGTCCCGAGGCTTATGTTCTTTTCTTCTTGGCCGTGTATCTAGCAGTCTGTAAATAGTATCTTGTGTCTTGTGTATCAGGACATGTGATAAGGGACGTGGAATGTTTCTTACTAGTAGCTCTAGTTCTCATCCTTACCGGATAAATGGGATCATTCGTCTCTACATATAAAATAACCGGACTCTCTATGACCCCCTCATGGGTAACACGACGACAGGTGGCTCACTGGGAGGGGAAAGGTTGGATTGTGGCAAGTTAAACGGAAGCCATTGCCATACAAGGACAATTAAGAGTAGTTCCCTTCGTTGGGCTTTGGCTGACCAATTGGTGTATAATCGGGATAAAATCCCTCCCACACCAGTGAGTCGAGCCCGCTAACGCAAAATTTGAATCCATGATTACTTTTAATGCCTGGCTGTGCATTGTCTCAGTGAAGTCTGTCGGGGAAGGTGATTGATTGTCTCCGTTTCCGAGCCGGACAGATGGGGTGAGGTGCATAGAGACACCCTGGATACCACTTCCTTCGCTCCCTGCATGTTGCGTCGTTCGATATCTAGACCGAAGTTCGTTCGTTTGCAATGGCCTATGGATGGGAGAAACCTATGGTCTTCTATGTAATACCACTGGCAGAGATCTACTTTGACTGAAACTGGATTTAATACAGAAATGTCTTCTGTATTAACATAAACTCGGAACACTCATTCAACTAGTATATATGGCTCGACACTCCCTTCTTTCAGTCTTTCACGAACAGATTTCATGCCGCAACAAAGAGGGTCGGTCGCTATGCACGGCATAACTTGAAACATGTCTTTCCTTCGCTTTGTAGAACATTTATATACGTAATCAACTCCTCGCCAACGTAGTATGTCGTATATACGCAGGCACACACAGACGTTCGGACTAGGTATGACATCCCAGAAGCATAATTCTACTATACAATATCGGCGTCCCCACTAGCCGGCAGGATAAAAGTCAGGAGTAGAGCTAGAATATTGCTATTGTGCCCATGAAAGTAGATGGATCAGCAAACCAGGTGATGAGAAGATGGGCCCTTCTTCCGTGAGAAGAGGGGAATCATGCATGTACGTACAGATGTGGCTCGAGGATGTTGTTTATAGAATGAGCACTAGCGATGTGGGTGGGGTCAGGGCAAAGCAAGTTAAAACGTGAGTCTTTTTTCCCAACGAAGTCACTTTCTTTATGCTACTACGGTAGAGCGACCAGCCTCGCTCAAGGATTCAATCAGCAAGCAGAAGATAGGCCGGTGCAAATGCGGACAATTGGGAAAATTCAGTCAATGATGTTGGCTAATTCACAGCGCATATCAGCTGCAAAAGACCACAAATCCGATTTGATGCATATGCTGTGGAGGTGGAGGGGGAGAATTCATCGGAAGGTGTTTGTAATACTGCACACCAACTCGCAATTTTTATACACGCAAGTCACCGAGCTCTGCTTTACGGCATCACATACATATTCTAAAAAACAAAACTACCAAAGCGTGCATCGGGTGCAGTCTGTTTAAAGGAACGAGGTCCGTGTGGAGTATTCGACTGCTATTGCTGTGTTAAACTGGTAAGGTGACTCTCCATTTACTTGAACTCCGATACACTGGTAATCTCCCACAACTCAAGTTCCAAGTTCTTTTAGAGTCTCTTTAGTTGGATAGACTAACGCTGTGGGGTTTTGTAGTAGTCGCAGGTGGCGTCGGTAAGGAGATTTGGAACCCCAGTTACCCAATTGCAAGAAAAGTTTCTAAGAACCGCATTGCCTAGCAATCAATTGCAGTCAAGAAGCCAGCCTTGATCTCCTGAGAAGACTCTTATTCCGGTGAACAGGATGCTGGGCTCTATCACGATTGAATATGCTATCACATATTATCACTCGGAATGCATTCACTGATTCAAAGCTCGCTGCTTTGCGCTCAAGTGTGATTACCAAGTATATAGAAGTCTGTTTTCCCATCACTATTCTCTGATCTGTCCGGGAGAGTATCGATGTTAAAATAGGTGGCCCGCAGATGACTAACTTCAATCACCTAACGCTCTAACGTACATACGCGCGTGCGCTAGACCGGCCATACCTTACCTTTAGTCTCTAAGATCATGATATTCGGTTATAGAACAAAAATTAGAAAACCCACGTGTGGCTTGTTTTGAACAATGGCATAAATACCGTCGTCAGACAAAAAGATGGGAAATACGAAGACGTTGTTGGCTGGTCAGAGTCCTCCTAGGTTAATGCCCGCCTAGTTCTGCGTAGTTTAATACCATTCTAGATCCTTTTCCGATTCTTGCTTCCATACCCGAGTTCCAATCGACTTCGCGCCGGAAGTCCGATAACTATAACACCACGGAGAGCCTAGGAACCCCAGTACACAATAATCCTCATAAAAAAGTGCCGACATTATCTCTGGAGTGGGCCTTCTTCATGAACCTGTGTTACCGACGACGTAGAAATCACCTATAATATCGTATCTATATCTTCAGTTGCAACGTTGCTTGAAACCATACGCACGTTTCTTTGAAATTCCGGAAACCGTCATGGCAACACCTCAACGCCATCACAACCACACTGACCTGCCGCCGCCTCAGATGATCTGATGAACCTGAATCCTAGTTTCTTCGGCTTTTTTGTTACGGTATCGACACTTCCAGGTCTCGTCATGGCGCATTTTCATTTCTACATAGAACAACTAGAACTACAAAGCTCGATGGAGGACAAACTGCTGATGGAATATCCGGATCCGTCAACACACATCCGACACAACTACAATGACCGTACCCGTCGCTCGAAATTCACCGATATTGGTTATATATATCTTTGAGTACGCTGGCCAGTGGACGGGTGGACGACAGAGGCGTCATGCAAGAATAATCAAGCACTCGCGCTCAGCGACGAAACCGTTAATGCCGTCCACCAAGAGCAGACCCTACAGATGCCTAGCCAGCGATGCTTGTCGATTCCTAATGTCATACATACATGATGTGCTGTACGACAGATTCAAGCTTCCGGAACGGCTGCACTACCGATCGGAGATATATTTCTGTCTCAGATTTGGACAACGTTTGGGTCGCACATATATGCAACTCGTCGGAAGTACAACTTCCGTTAATATTCATCCTAAATGATTCCCTTATGTACCCCAATTACCAGAGTAGTTTTATGTGCTAATATTGCGGCACATGATGTTCTCAATAAAGTTTCGAACGGAAGCGCGTACATATAGCCGTTGGACGTACTCGTATACTCAGCGAATCCCTATACTAGCACTCGAAGAAATATTCCTCAGCGGTGTCGGTACACTGCGATGCGTAATATTTCAGCTAGAACTGGGGAGTATGGTTATGTGAGGGGTAGGACTGCTGAGGGATTTTGGGTTTATAGGACGAGTATGAACACGTACGAGTCAGCCGCAGGGTCACTGCCCGGCTTTGCTCTCTATGGCAATGTACGTACCACATACCACATGCTCTAACCAACGATAAAGACAAGAAGCTACTGCAGAGTTCTCGTTGCCGGCAAAGGGTGTACGCGTACAATGTAGGTTAGGGTAAAGAGACCAAAAGCTGGTTACTATGCCTCACTCTATGCCTAACTAACAAGCTTAGCAGCTTCAACTTAAGTCTGTTGGGAGCAATGGGCGTTACTTGCACTTGGTGGGTAAGCGGTCTACGGGTAATGATGGCGCGTGGTAGAATCGGGGTTATCGGGGATTGCCTCCCCTTGGATAATTAAGCCTGTTTTTCCCTGTCCATTACCTTTCCTATCTTACATATCTCATTCTTTTATTCAAGTACTGATCGTACTAGCGGTAGCAATATGAAGTACTCCTTGTAGAGAGCAGCTTTGCAAAAAGGAATGAATCGCTCTCAAGCGATGATTGGAAATTTTGGTGATGCATCGATCCATCGCAAGGCGCAGCAATAGAACTTGATTTTCTGGCCGACTCCCTTTGCAATTCAACTGCACCACGAGTGTAACTTATCATACTAGTACTCTGACTGCACGAATTGACTGTCTGGAAAATTTCGTGAGTGACTAGACATAGATCAAAGCGGAATCTGTAGCACGCATCATGTTTGGGTGTTGATCAGCTACATTGGGCTAATCAGTTATTATTGGCTAGAGACGACTGGAGAGACTATTTAATCCTGGTGGCAATCTGGCCTAGCGGGCGTGTAGGGATATACACGAGCATTGTACATGCCGACTTCCCACGTAGCGGAAAACAAAGCGTCTATAGTTAACTAATCGCGACGACATACCAAATTCCCCACTTACTAGTAAGTATGGATACAGGGAAAGTTCCTACAAAGACAACGCGTTGCTCCATGTACAGTCACGTCCGATAAGTCTTGGTACGCCTACGAAGACCCGCAGGTGACAACAAAAATCTAATTATCAACTACAACAACTAAGAGTAGAGATTCAAAATTTATACAAATGATACAGTACATGTGAGGGATATACTACTAGTTTATATGTCTGCTATTCACACCTAGTACAACCACCAACCTCTGGCACATCCATTCATGAACTTTTCTACAGATTGTACTTTCAAGAATTCCTGTCCTTGGAGGCTTCAAGGAAATTAACCCTCTACAGTATCAAATGGTGCCCCACTGCTTGTCTACTGCCTCCTATATTCTGACTTTTATTAGCCACTTGTGTTGCTAAATAAACTCAGGAACCATACAAAGACTACAAAATCCCATTCAAATTTTCGAAAATCCTCGATTTGAGCTTTATGACTATCAATGCAATAAACACAAGCTCTCTGTCATATGATCCTGAACTCTCTAGAAAATGCCTCTGCCCAAAATAATTGACCTATGTTCCCTGTTTGTTTCTCACTAGAAAAATATGGGTTATGTATATCTTCAACTCTGTGGCAATTTCAACAACCACCAGACAAGGATTTATGTTTTCCTTCCAAAAAATTTGCAGCATATCCCTTTACATATCATCATGTTTATTGTAGTTAGCTCTGGGTTTGTGTCATGCTTGGGATGGGGAGAGCAAAAAGAATCGACCGTGCCAAGTCTTATCGGACGCGACTGTACACCTTTCCATGTGTCCACGAATCCTCAATTCAGCCAGCACGCGAATAAGAGAATCCCTATATTATTACATACACGCACCCACTCAAGCTTATTGATAGGTGTAACACAACACGGGTCCTCGGATATCCATAACATCTCCTATTGTAACATCTTCAACCAACCCTTGCATTTCCAGTTTAAAGTCTAAAGTGACGTTCTTATACGGAAGCGGACCATGGAAATCAAAAGGATACGCAAACTGGGTATCAGGGCCGGCAATATCTTTCAATCTCTTCTCTAGATTCATATTCTGCCACTTCCACCAAAGGTGATCCAACTGAGCGTGATGCAAATAGAACACCGGATCGCCGGGGGACGCGTAGATGTCGCCAATAACTCCCAACTCCCCTCCAACGCCTGGTCACGAGTTAGTAGGGGTGACAAAGTGCAGTGCTAAGCGCAGTGTTCCTAAGAGGCCTGGTTTGCTGCCAGGCCTTTAAAGGCCTGTAGATTAGGTCACCCTAGCGGCAATTTTACTGACCGCTTAGGAACAAGGAAATACGAGGAATAGCTACATACCCAAGTGTCCACCCCCATGATAAGTGATAGTTTCGAAGGTAATACCGCCTTGCACCACAATATCAAACTGTGCGAAATTCGGCTTTTCCAGGGCAAAGTGGACCTTGCTAGCGTCAATACACGAACGGTAACAAGCGGGCAGATATCCCACCTTCGCTGCCGTCAACTCACGGTTGGTAACTAGCGGGCTGAAATCCCTGGTCAGACAATGCGGATTCTTTGCGATATTCTTCAGAGGCCCAAGGTTGAGCACCAAATCTTTGAACGGCCCATCTTTAACACAGCCGCCTCCCGTCCTCCCGGGAACCGAGGTAGCCGTTGTATTGGGGTTTTTAACAAAAGGCCCGTTCCCACCAAAACCAGTAACTGGGTCGAAGACTGGGCTTGAGAAGATAGAAGTATCGGTAATAACATCTTCGGACCAATTCCAGTATGGCTGCGCTCCCTTGTATCCGCAGCGGCTTCTGAGCTCGCTCTCGTATGTGGCCACCATGTAGCGATGCCATGGCTGGAAATGGCCCACAAAGTGGATGTGATCTGTTGAAAGAATGTGAGTGCCTTGAAAGTCTTCAAAACGAGAGCTGGAGCCTGGTAATTTGTCCGTCATTTTTGGGGGGAGGCGTTGAAGACATTTGACGGCGGTGATGTAATCGCTCTTTTCAGCAGTTGTGAGCTTGCGCCTATATATGTCCTTGTTAGCCTCGGTGGAAGGCAATGGGCCGATTGGTGCCTATACCATTCTCTTCGAACAATTGGATTCTTGCAACTTTTCGCTGCTGTACTATACGTAGCTGCACCATCGGTGACGCCAGAGAGGAGAAGGCCTAGGAGCGATGAAAATAAAAGGAATTGAACCATTGTGATGCCCGATGAAACCTACGGAGAAGAGGGACGGCGTGTATTTATGTATTTATTCTATAGGGCAATACAAATAACAGAATGAAGCATTCCATACATATGGCCAACACATGCACTGTTCATGGGTTTGTACTGTTGTCCGGATAATTTCATAATGTGCATATGGTCATAGATGAAATACAGGCTGGCACAAGCGCCTGCATAAAAATGACCAAACCAACTAGAAATGGAAGCTGTTTTCTCCACGGCAGTTTACCCCAACCTGGCGAGTGTGTTTTGGATCATTTATAGACAACCTGGTACTCTGTATACTCGGGTACGTAGAGCTTTTAGTTGGGACGACAAACTATAGACATTACAGTTAGCCCTTGCTATAACGGATTCCTTGTAGCGAATACCGGGCCCTCCGCCATATCAAACCAAAAACGGCTGGTTTTAGCGTCCAGTGTGTATAGCAAGAGTATATAGACTATAGGAAGAGTTCGTATAGTAGTTCAACAGTTCAATGAGAAATTAGTTTAAAGTGATTACTGGGCCTCTCTAAAAACTGATTCGCTCAGGTTGTATCGATAATGTCTCCCTACATGTCTGTTAGCGAACGTCCTGTCAGCCTACATACCGAACCACACGTGCACACCTGGGGTGATATAGCGAACCCGCAACTAGTTGGTACAGTGTACGTGTAAGGACTCCAGTAGACTTTGTTGGCGGTATTATTTTACCCTAGGATCAGTGGCAATCGGGAGCTTCGCGTCCGAGCATTCTCGGACTGTATGCAGAGTTTGTTCTAGAATAGGTATTATGATATCAACAACTCTGAGCTTGATGCCCCGGACTTCTGAAGCTCCCCGAGATAGCTACCTAAGTAGGTAACACTTGGTACCTAACCTCCAAGGCCTTCATCTCGACCCCGCCACATTGCAGGTAGGTGGCGACAGACTAATTCCAATTGCCCTTGCTACATCTTCAGTCCACCGCTGCTACACAATAAGATACCGACGGTTGTGATTATCGAGTTCGACTGAGTAGACTGAGCAGCTGGACCAGGCGGGCCAGACCCTCTAGATTGTGCGTCAGATTTTTCCTCCCGGCTGTTGGAGGCAGCAAATTGCAGGCTGGAGAGCTGGGGCACGCTGTCTGTGCATAACAATCTCGAAGTCTGTTTAAACAACTGCCCCCCGCATCCGAATATGAAATGGCATACTTGACGCTGTCTCCGGGCTTGAAAGTTACTACTGTCTGAGTGATCAGTTGGTATTACTAACGAACAAAAGGGGCTAGCTAGCTCTCATGCAGAGAAAGGGATGGAACCTAAAGCAAGAGCAGCTGCCAGAAAACTACTGAAACGGTTCATAAACGTCATATTGAATGTAACCGTCTCATGCATCTGAAATCACAAAGAGTGGCATGATCGAAGTGGAGCCGGATCCGAGTCTTGGGGTCCCTTGCCAGGTGCTGCAGGCGCAACATCCAAGTTGAGCGCTTCGGAACGAATGCCGCTAATCGCTGGCGCACCTGATGTTTCTTTAAGAACACCCAAGATATAATTTCTAAGAAGGTCGGTTTTCAGCCATGGTAGACCTGGGCTATAACTGCATCCTTTGCAAACTATCCGAGGTTTTATACTCTAAGCAAGCAAGCCTGCGGATAGCCAGGTTGAGTGCGGGCCGTAGAGGTCTTGCGGGAAAAGAAAAAGAAGACAGTAGTCTCGGTTAATTAGGCGTTTCTTCCACCACATGGCGAAGCAAAGGAGAATCTGGAAACTACATTTTCTAGTGTTTCCGACTCGAAGCTGTAGTTAGCACTATACAAAGAGTTGTTACTACCATTCTCTTAAGTATATATACCAAATAGGTAGCTAACCCCAACCGTTCTGTTTGCGGCTCCTGCTCGAACCTAGAAGTGGAATAACAGCCGCACATAGCGTCTAGTTAGGAGGATGATCTAGTATCAGTAGTATCAGCTAAGGTTAATATAAGCGGGCAATGATCTTTTGTCTTCTGGGTAAGGCTTTGCTATTTGTGTTGGAGACTTGGCTACTAATATAGCCCCTTTGCATATCCAAACGTCAACGATTATCACTTCCTACTCACTGCGACCGACTGTAGATCTACTTATATAAATAGAGCACAGAGCTATCTTGTTAAACTTTCAGAATGTAAATGGATTTTCTGGTATCACATAAAACATACGGTCTCTATTGGAAAGATGCTCGCGTAGGAATTGCTGTTAAATGTACTGCCCCACAGGCATAAATGTCATGTGTCTCTGTTCACATTGAAAGGGGATTTTAGTGAAGGGGATCTAGAATTCTCTCATCTCAGACTTTTGGTTGCGACAATTAAGGCACTTCATGAAACATTACTCGCAAGTCCAAGCTCACACCCATTGTGAAATGCAAAATGGATGAAGTCTATTGTTTACTGTCTCAGAGAGAAGCTCTGTCTTTATATACATCAAGGCTTGGAACTTAATGGGAATCCATGGAAGCTTACAATTGCAAATACCAATGGTGATGGTAAGTGAAAACTAGCATTGGCAAAAGTGCAAATCGACTATGGACTGCGCTACGCGCACATGCGCACACGCGCAGCTCATAGCAAGCTTCCCGTGGACCCCTGCGCAACACGCAGCCTATAGTCATCCATAGTCGGTCCATAGACATCTGCAGGTGGGCCTCTGGATACATTTACAACCAGTGGGTCTATGAGTGGACTACCATCGGACTGATCTTGTCCTGTGCATGCCCGCAGGCTCTATGCATTGGTAGAACAGATATCCAGATATCCGGTGGACGTACTGAGCCCTCTATTTTGCAATATGACTACTTGTATTCGGCCGCTACGTGTATAGAGAACGCTGCATTGCTGCTAGAAGGAGGGTGGATATCCTACAATTGCACATTGAGTGCGTGGCAACTACAAGTCGAGCCCACACAAAATCTTTAGGATTAGATTATGCCGCCGGCAGAAGGAGGGATATTTTGCGATAGCACAATTGGCGTGCGGCAACTACAGGTCAAGTCCACACTCAAGCTATGATTGTTCTGAATGGGCATCATATGCTGCTATCGGTATATTCACCGAATTTCCGCATGAACTATGGCACAAAGGTCAATGGAGTTCTAGTGGAGCTATGGCACAATTTGCAGTGGAGCTATGGCATGATGATCTTACAGTTGCGGTTGTCTACGAGGGTTATGGTACAATTTCCAGTGGAGCTATGGTACGATGGTCACAGAGTTGCTGTAGTCTACAAGAGCAATGGCACAATTTCCGGTGGAGCTATGGCACGATGATCATAGAGTTGCGGTAGTCTACGAGTGTTATTGTACAATCTCGAGTGGAGCTATGGTACGATGGTCACAGAGTTGCAGCAGTCTACGAGAGCTATGGCACGATGATCATAGACTTCCGGTAGCAGCAAGGGAGCTACTGCACGATACAATTCACACTGAAATATAAGCTTTCACTAACGAATACAATACTTTTAGCAGCACGTCTAGTCCATCGGCCAAACCATAACTGCACACTGCCAACTTAATTCCATTCCTTAGCCAAACTGTAACTCCACACTGCAAAACTAAATTCCATTCCTTAGCCAAACCATAACTCCACACTGCAAAACTCAATTCTGTTCCTTAGCCAAACCTACGAACACCGTCCTTTCGAACCCTACTGGCAATACTACTCAGGTTCCGTGCAGTCCACTGTAAACTAGTTAGCATGGGGCACATGACCTCGGGTATACTTCCTTACCTTACAGATGATGGCGATCATTCAGACTCATCCAAGTCTTGCCGCGCCTCTAGAGCCGCTAGTCTTTCCTTCATCTTGCCGAGGTTTTCCTCGCATGCCGGGAATGCCGTCGGTTTTGGGAGGCTTATACGTCGAACCACCTCGCCGTTTTGTCTTCTGATATCCAAAACCTTATGTCTTATTAAGGCCATGGCATTGTCTGAGGATTCTGGCGTCGTATACGCACTATCCCACATCTTCTGATGCCTCTCGTATATCGCTCCGACTGTCAGTTATTGTGCAGCAGCCATTGGAAAGCTCACTCACCGCCGGCGTTTATTGAGTCAAATAGCTGTGCTTGTACAGCCTTGTCAGTGGCAACATAGGTGTGGAGGTGCCACTGGAGAGCGATTGCCATTAGACAGACGAACTTGGGTGACATTTGCGCCAGAAAGCATGAATCTTGGACACCCAGGGATTTGTTTGCCTTGAAAGAACACTGGTAAATGGCGGTGGCAATGTAGCTGCTAACGTATGGTGCCTTGCGAGTCTGAGGACAAATATCAGCATTATTCCTACCAGTGGACGTATAATACCTGCCTCTACGTCTTTCTTCTCAAAGATATATCGTTCATTCTCGAGTAACCAGCAGACCTTACCCTTCCTCTTTGGGGCCTCCATCTCCATGAGTTAGTCAATCTCTTTCAGTTTTATGCCAATCTGCGAGACTGCGGTGCTTGGCACGGAATAGCGAAATCCTCCGATCTGTAGCTGGTGGTTAACATTGCCACGAAAGATAGTCTACGGGACTTGCATAGGCCACGTGTTCAGGCACCGGTTGTTGGGGGACACTGTCATCGAATTTCCACAATCCGCGGGCATTTATCCAGGCAGTGGGAGCCATGTCATCTACATCTTCCAGAATGGGGTTATCGAACAATGTCTTCTGCCTGATCATTATGGAAGCTTGTTCCGCAACTTGTCTAACCCGTGGATCCTTGAACTGGTCGATACCTCTCGACTTCTGTCCTCGTTGACTCATTTTGGCTTCCCGAGGTTCGGAATTAGTATCAGCCGCAGCATGTTTCTACTGGGAACTCCGAGGGCTTGAATGGAAGGTCACGGGCATCAAGGCTCTTTTGCTAGAATTATCGATTTGCTGGAAACTAACAGGACCAGATGGGGGCATTGACATTGGATGATCCACCGACGGCAATGATGAGGAGGTGGCCGACGAGCCTCTCATGGGTGATTTTGATAAGGTCTGCTTTGGTGGTTTTTGAGCAGTGGTCGACAAGCGTCAGGTGGCTGCTTTCGACCATGGAGGGTTTGGAGTAGGAGTGACCGAGTCCCGCAGAAGGTTGTCATCCGTATCCTCGACATTGTCCGCTACATCTGAGAGTTGGTCATCTGTGAATTTGACATCTGGTGGATTCTATCCCACATCAGCATGGCACCCAGGCCACAGGGTATAAGCTTACCAGCGGCTGAGATGATGACTTGGACGAAGGGCATGGGGTTTAAGTATACTCATCTTCGCTCCTAGACCTAGGGATTTCTTCCTCTTCCTCCATATCTTCGTTTTCCTTGAGCAGTCTGGTCGATCGGCTGGTGGCATTGGATTTGGCCACAGCTTTGCTCCTTGGTCTCCAAGTGTTTCTTCTCGCCATTTCGAAGCTAATGGATGAGGTGTGTTGAAAGAATAGCAAAAGAGGTAGAAGGAGGAGGAAGGGAGAGTGTCCTGTGGAGTGCACTCGTCATAGTATATGTATCTGGTTGGGGTCCGGATCTTCCACATGCGTCAGTGATTCTCCATTGAATTCCGCCAGATGAAGATTTTGATCTAGATCTCTATAACCGAAATTCTAAT
>Ga0307512_10002954_pt1 | contig 20532 bp, 29 predicted proteins | sample 14_EM_MG_FD_200267 | JGI IMG/M metagenome (GOLD analysis project Ga0307512, IMG submission 200267) | Populus trichocarpa ectomycorrhiza microbial communities from riparian zone in the Pacific Northwest, United States - 14_EM | ecosystem: Host-associated > Plants > Roots > Unclassified | place... | reverse complement strand
GCCTCTTTTGGAACGACATCCACCATTTGCTCGGTTTTCCCGTTCCATCCGCATATAATCTCTCAACCAAACGCGCAGCAAGTTCCTGTCGGACCTGGACGAGGTACTGTCGCAGATAGTCTGGCGGCAATTTAGGTGATGCTTGGATCAAGACGTTTATGATGACGTACCTCCGTCCACCCGACTATTTGGGGGAGCATAGTGTGCGCTCAACGAGAACCCAGCATCACCGGGGATCGGGAAGTTGTCCACCGATAATGTATTCAACGACTTGGAAGCCTCAAGCTGGTTTGGGGTGACACGGGCTGACCCAATTTTGGCGAGACAGTCGGAGATATAAAGGATGAGGATTATGAGGAGACGATCCGCAGGGCCCTTGATCTCGAAGTTTCTGAAGAGGGAGTTGGCGCGGAAGAGGTCTAGAGTTTCGTCGATAATGTCTGCCTCATCTGGGTTGGCTGGAATAAGTACAGGCGGTCAGCGATACGTTACGGTTGCAGCACGATGATCAAAGACGGACTCACCCTGCGGAGCAGGTCCTCTGATCCTAGTACGGATTGGCAGCACGGCGGTGTTACCCACCAACCGCATATCAGGATACTCATTAAACGACGAGTGATAAGCCTAGCAGGAGTCCATTGGTTGGGACGTTCGGCCGATGTCAAGCATGAACGAGTCAGATACTTACAGGCATGGATGAAGGTGGAAGACAAGATCAGATCGACAACTTTCTCCACTTGCAAGATTACAACGACCAACGATCCCCCCCTTGACTCAGGATGTCCAAGAGAGTGTGAGTTGTTCTGGACGTTCGTCAGCCTTGATCGCAACTGGTTGACCGCCATCACTTCGGTTTATAGCTTTCGTATTGCCGTCTTGCCTGGCGATGGAATTGGTACTGATCATCGTAGATGTTTCTGGACAACATCTCATTAGGGGCTTCTTGCTCACAATACAGGGCCAGAAGTAATTGCGGAAGCCGTCAAGATCCTCAAGGCTGTCTCTGATGCTTCAGCTTCGTTCGAACTCAAGTTGGAATCTTACGCATTTGGAGGAAACGCCATAGATTCCGTTGGTGAACCCTTGCCGGCTGTTACTCTGAAAGCATGTCAGGAGGCCGATGCCATTTTGATGGGTGAGCTTTGCAAAATATACCGCCTTTTTTTTCTTGACCGAGACGCGTTGACTTTCACCAGGTTCCGTTGGTGGACCAAAGTGGGGTGTCAACAGCCCAGTCCGGCCTGAGCAGGGTCTTCTCGCCCTCCGAAAAGCACTCGGATTGTACGCTAATATTCGACCGGCAAATTTCGCCTCCGACTCCCTCATCTCCGCGTCACCTCTTAAGCCTAACATTGCCCAAGGCGTCAACATCATCGTCCTTCGAGAATTGATCGGAGGGATATATTTTGGTGAACGCAAGGAAGCCGGGGTCGCCCCTAACGAGGATGTCGCATGGGATACTATGACCTACAGCGTCGAGGAGATCAAGAGGATCACACGCGTCGCGGCCCAGTTGGCGTTGACCGCCAACCCTCCATTGGAGATCCACTCCATTGACAAGGCCAATGTTCTGGCTTGCTCAAGGCTATGGAGGAAGGTGGTCACCGAGACCTTAAAAGAGGAATATCCTCATCTCAAGCTGGATCATCAATTGGTTGACTCTGCCTCGATGTTGATCGTTGCGAATCCACGAAAACTTAATGGCGTTTTGTTGACGGAGAACTTATTTGGAGATATGTGGGTATCCGCAATAAAGCGCCATCCGGCACTTGCCTGACTATACCAGCCTTTCAGATGAATCCAGTGTCATCCCCGGTTCCCTAGGGTTACTGCCCTCTGCTTCTCTCGCTGGCGCACCGACGATTTCCGACTTTAGCTCTCCTGACTTTAAAACCACTCCCGGCTTGTATGAACCTATCCACGGTTCTGCCCCTGATATCGCTGGGCAAGGTATTGCGAACCCAATTGGAACCATCCTCAGCACCGCCTTGCTGTTGAGGTATTCCATGGGGTTGGATAAGCCCGCTCAGGCCATCGAGAGCGCAGTCAGGCGTGTACTTGATGAGGAAAAAGTCGGCGGCTTCGAGTTCAGGACAAAGGATCTCGGCGGAAATGTCTCCACGACGCAAATGGGAGACAAAATTCTGGAGGCTCTGAAGGAGGCCTTGTGAACACCATCTTGTCAAAACCAGGTGTGAGTCGTTTCTTCCGCGTTGACACAACCTTTTATTTACTCCTAGGCCGAAGAACCAAAGTGTTGTACGAGTTGAACGACAAACTGTAAAATAATGCTGTATCTTCTTGTTTCTCGGTGCTATGAGGAGAATAAGCAACTTCCCTGATGGCCTGCGCTGTGTTTTTGACCCCTACCTGGGTCACTAACCGCCATATACAAAGGCTAGATGAAGGGTGTAATTTGCAATCTGAGCACAACCGAGCTTCTTGGATATAAACTTCATTCGCGTCTAAGTTATTAGTTAACCGCGGCGTCAGAACGTGAGAAAGCCATGACGACACGTGACTTTAAAGTGTCAAACGCGCCTCGTTGCAAGGTTCAACTTGAACTCAATGGATACTCTTCCCGATACTCTTGACGTGGTCAGTCCCCTCGCTCCCAACTGGAGAGATATGGATACTGAGTCGATCCTATCACCCCGGGTCTTCAGATATGCTCATCACGCACAACATCCGCCCAAAGATCAACCGCGCTGTCACAACTTGAATACCTCATTGCTTCAATATGCGTTCCTAGGGACGCTCACGTGGCACCACAGTTCCAGGAGTTTCTAAAGTCGCAAGCTGGGTTTGAATCCAACAGTGAGTGAGAGTCCTCAATCCTCTGAGTTAAGCCACCGTATCCTCCGGCAGGCCGAGGGTCACGGAACTTTCGATCGCCGGAATCCTTTTCGCCTGTTCTTCTTGCAGGTCGATCTGTTCCGCTAAGCTTTTCTTGTGTACAGTTCCGTCGAGGCTCCTTATTTGGATCACTTCTGCTACGGGGTATCTTGAGGTATTGTTGAGTAGGGGGTCGAACTTGGATCGTGAGTTTATCGCTTGTGGTTGGCTCTTAGGATTTGGGTTTTGACCTTTGTTCTTCGTCTCGGATCCAGAGGACAAACAGGATGAGACCAAGACCATCGCATCCCAGCTCATCCAGGCGTTGGGAATCATCCAGGGCGTCGTGCTGAATCATAAACCTACCAAGGCGTTCCTTGGGCGGAAGTACTCTCTCGAGGTTCGCGTGCCAGATCTCCTACTATTCCAAGAGCTTACGAGTTTGTGTTCAGATCCTCGTTGACCTTCTACTGGTCTCAAGACATGTCTCTTCCCCCCCTTCCCCCCTCCAGCACCAACAATCGTCCGCGGATCTTTCGTCTTCGACCTCGTCCAAAAAGAACCCAGAATCCGAGAGTTCATCGAAAAGCCACCAATCACAGTCTCCGCCACAACTCGCCTCGGCGGTATTAGACACTCTTTTGTGCATTTTGGTGGACTCTTCAATAGCACTGAGGGCATTTGAAGAGGCGAAAGGAGTTCAGATCGCTGTGAAAATCCTGAAGAGGGCTGGAACACCCCGTGAAGTCAGGTGGGCTCCATAGTTTATTCTCTTCTCCGATTGACCAAGTTAAACGTCGTCTCTACTGCAGGATGAAATGTTTGGAGTTCTTATACTTCTACCTCCTCGATGAACGCTCCTTTGCTGTCCCATCATCAACGCAACGTCGAACAGGCTCGGAATCCTCGCTTCCCCTCTCTTTCCCTCCATCCACCACGACCACAACACCCGCTATCTCCCCTCTGAAAGCAAGCTTCGATGAATCTATCAGCGGGAACAGCGATGGTGGAAATATGAATCTGACCAACAGCAGCGGAGGTCTCCTTCCCGCTTTCAGCTTAAGTCCAAAGTCTCGAGCTGCGCAATCGAATGCGCCCACGAGTCCTTTTGAAGCTTCCTTGAGAGCATCATCCTCGCAAAGGTTTCACGAAAGGCTCGAGAATTCACCCTCACTCAACTCTTCTACTAACTGGAATTCTTCTCTGGGAAAGCTTGGCAGTGCATTCACGCTCACATCCTCGACGTCAAAATCGACACCAGTCCCCAACAACATATTCCCTCCTCCTTCCGAATCACACCCAGTGCCTCAACGACCGAGGACACCTCCGCGCTCGAATTCCGCTCCTCATAATACGAGAACGGGTACCGGGCCATCGTCGAAACAGCTTGCTGTGATCCAGAAGGAGCTGGATTTCGGTCAGATTACACCAAAGAAAGCGCAGGTCGCTGGGCTTGGCAAGGGAGCCGCACCCCTCATACCTAACCGAACCTCTTCAAACTTCGATCACCCTTCGAGACCAATCTTCCCGTCTTCGTCCAGCAATTCCACGTCGACCTCGACCTCTACTTCTGGCACGAGTAACCCGTCCAGCACGGGGATCTCCACGGCCACCAGTACAAACCACCGTCCAAGTCTGGGCACTCGAATGAGTAGCTCGGGTCTCAATGGTATCAATGGTGCGAGGAGCCCTCGTAGGTATCGCGACGCAGAAACAGGTCGGATCATGGTTTCTCCACGGAGTGAAAAAGAAAAAGAGAACAAGGCCCAGTTGCGTCACGGGCTTGGCGCTAGCGGGTTGAACGGGATCAGAGGTAGCTCGATTGTCAAGAGCACGGAGGAGAAGAAGGAGTTGTTAGGGAGCATGCTCGGGAACGTGGATGCTCTCGTGGAAGGTGTCAAGAAGGCGGGCATCTGGGGACTCGGTTGAGCGGCATCAAGCTCCACCACCCCCCATCGTTCATGCCTATTTTGCTGGGTCTTGTTCGCACCATGTCTTTCTTTTTATGCTGTCCATGTACACCCATCATCTTCACATCCTCATCGTAATGTTATCGTTTGTTGGTCCTCGTCTATTATCACAGTATTGGATACTTTTCTTCAACATTTTGATCCATCTCCATCTTCTTTCATCTACGCAACATAGCTATGTACGGTATCCTCGAACAAATACAAGGTTTTTACGACTCGCGCAAGGATGTTTCTGGAGGAGTTGAGGCAACCGCCGATGATTTCGTCTACTTCTGGGCTTAGAGTAGAAAGTGATTTGTACGATGCATGTGAGCGGAGGAGGTAGATAAAGAAGAGGACACTCTTGTAGGGGGGAGTGAGATACGGTGATAGTAGCGATATCCAGAAACTCAACAGGAGACGGGTGAATGAGGCGTTGGTGACTTGCGGAAGGATACATCCGCAACCCCGTTAGACTCGTGACAAGTCTATAACCCCGCCTAAACATGAGGAGTTAATAGACACGACAAATAACATTGCTTCGAGGAGTTCACCATCGTCATCCAATTCATAGATGTGACCAGATCCGAGTCCATCACCTCGAGCGTCACGGTCGATCTGCCCGAGGAGTCGTCTAATCAGCTCCACATCGTCTGCGGCCCCAAGCTTCTCGAATACATCAAGAGCGCGCAATGCCTCGGATTTCGCCTGTTCAAACATATGTTGTTGATCCCACAACAAAGCCTACAGCCACGACGCGCGAGCCAGGAGGTATGGGTCGTTGACCGCGTGCGATTTGACGCGTTCAAGTTGAGCGTGTGCGTCGTTGAGCCTGCCTTCCCCAGAAAACACTACTGCCAGGGATAAATGAACGTGACACAGGGCGGTGTGCAATTGGCGATCGTGGTATTTGAGGATGGATACGATCACCCAAAAATCTTTGTTTACTCCCCCACCTCCCGTTCGAAACCCTGAACAAATTCATCACGTACCGGTCGTTGATGCAACGATGTGTGTTTGCTTCCGTCTTGGAGGATCGAAGGAGGGCAAGTGGGTGTCCCGGAAATGCGCCTCCGACGTAGCAACTAGTAGGGCCGTGTCCGTTTTCATGCCGACTAATAGCCGGCCACTCGTGAGCCCACCTTGCCCGGGATCATCCAATCGTCATCACTCAGGGAGCGAGCGAACCGGCAACTTTCGTAGGTTTCTAAATTGAACGCCATCCTCTTTTTTGTGGGGCGGCGGACCACTTCAGAGGCCCCGCGGGTCATTTTAGTTCAGAAGGAGGGGACGGGAATTCGATTTCAGACTCATTCTCTTCATGTTCCCCATAGTTGTCCTCGCCTCCCTCGTCCTCCACATGTAACTTGCCTCGTGATCGCTCTCGGAGGCGGTCAATTCTATTCGCCGCAACAGAGCCATCGCTCGCCCCTAGCGTTGACCCCAAATGACCGGTGAGCCAGCGACTGGGTCCGAGCATTCTGTGTAACATCGGTCCGGTCCGACTCGGACGGTCAGATGTCGAACGCTCTAAACGTTCAGTACTCAGTTCTTGAGGTCACACCGTTGCCTTCTCGTCAAATGGGCGAGGGGGAAAACACATAACATTCAACGCCGAGCAAGGTGACAAATAACATAGAAGGAGTGACTAGCGACCACTTGCTGGCGCAGGTTAGGGATCAGATTATTCAGGGGGATGCGGCTGCGTCGTATCGCTTTCGTTAGCAGAGGAATCGGATCGTGCAAAGCACGAAACTTACAAGGATGCTCAGGCGTGGCCGCATTTGACGGAAGATGTGACGTCGTCAAAGCCGAGGTCGGCCAAGTTATTGGTGCTGGACTTCAATACAACGGACTTTCCGCCACAGTTAACATCGCTACAATGCAAAGTCGCGAACAAACATCCGTCAGATAATCCGTCTCTCCGTGGTGACCGGAGAGTCAACGTACTCAAAGAGAGTGCAGACGATGCCTTGACCAAGACCAACAGAGCTGATGTCATTGTCAAAGCCGGTGGGTACACCCTTGCAGACGTCGGCATCGACGGCGAGTGTTGCACAGTTGTTTAATCCAGTGTCAATGCAGAGTTGGACGGTCCCTAGGCCCTGCTGGGTAGAAAGGGCCGTCAGTGTCTAGGTTTCATCGTCGTCGACGTCGACGCGAGGGTCGACATCGAAAGGGCCGCGGGAATGACGTACAGTCTGGACCTTGCTATCCGCGACATTGGGGGATCCATTGCCCTTAGCGGGCGATCCGTTGGTGTTGGCGGGGGATCCATTGGCCGCGATGGGGGATCCATTGACCGCGATGACGAGGACAGCGCTGATGATGGTGAAAATCTTTCCAAAAAACATCATGGTGCGGGTTGATAAAGGCGAAGTGCTTTAGAGAGCTTGAGAGAGTAGAGTGTGTGTTGAAGAGCGAAGAAGAGCTGGATGTTGGGATCTCCGAGGCTCATCCCCTCACCGTTTTATACGGGACGGTGTCCCCTGTATTGAGGCCGGTATTCGGCCTGCAGCAAGAATCCCGCCGTGGTGTCATGGTCACCGTCACTGTGTGGTTTTACCGACAATTACGGTGGGCGGGATGGCCACGACCACTGACTCTATCGGACGGACGAATGATCGACTCGAACTAGAGAGCCGCCGCGTGATCGCGATCGGCAGGAACCTTGCTTGCAGAACTTCACTCTTATGCGTTCGCGTATATGCCATATCTCCCTCCCTCTGATAATCTACGCGCAACTTTCCGCTCTCTGGTATTCGACATGTCAGAGAGGATTTTCTGCCGTCGAGTCCCCACCGTAGCTCTCGGCCAGCATCAAACTCTAACAATCCAATACCGGCGCAGTCGCTCACTGCCCACCTGATAGCTTGATGGAAAACAAGTGCCAGGGGACAGCGACTGGAGAGGTGCCAGGATATTCGTTCAGGCGGGATAGCTTAGGCTGGAATCCAGCCCCATGTTCAGAGGCGGACACCGCGGACAATCCGCAGCCAAAGAACGTTCGAATAGATTCTTTGGAGACGGTAGAGAAACGCCAACTGCGGTCAGCACGAGCCTTGCTGCGGTGTTTGTTTGTGGATCACTCCCCCTATCCAGGTTGGTTGCAATGTTACTGGTCACCATGACCCCCACCCGATCTGGATTGCAGTACGGGTTCGATCGATCCTCTCTGTAGGTCCTTGGGTTTCCATCGCCCGACATGGCACACTCCGCTCCGCGAGGACAGGGGCTGGTTCCCGATTCACGCATTTCGTGGCCAACCCAGTTGTCACATTTGTTCCAGCGATGGATCTCGAAGGTACCCACGAGGGAATCAAATAAATTGAAACCGGCCAGCTCTTCCCATCGATATGAGTGATCAGAAAGTCGACCCTTAGCGGCCGCAGCACAATATCGAATGTGGAGTGAGATGATCAAGGTTCCCCCGACCGTTCGGGAGTACAGTACGGACACCAAAGCCAAACAAATGAGGGTGTGATGTTCACCGCACCGGGACGCTTCATTTAGGGGTGGAGAGATCTTGCGAGCAGGGTAACCCAGGTGTTAACTCCAAGCTGACTCCCACACTCACGCTTCCTCCATGCATTTGCAGCACAATATCGAACGCGGAGTGAGGTGATCAAGGTGATCGAAGTTGGACATGGTTTTTCTTCCCGTTGGATATTCAAGTTATACGCATATAATCTGTTTCGCATAGTTATGGTTGCGGAAAAGCAAGTTGGTAACTCCCGAATAAGAGGGAGAATAGCGAACACACCGGACGACGACCGTCTTCAACCCGTTCGGGCCTGCTCTTATGGTAGACGAAGTTTCTACCGACGAAGGCAGCATTTTTCTAGTGGTCTCATACCATGCGGCAAATTATGCACCCATGCTTCATACAATGTACCACTGTCGCATATAGATGGTGGGAATGAGGTCATGCAGATACAAAGACAGCGAGTAATACGAAGGGCCGGTTTTACACCGAATCGAGAACCTCTGGCTCCTTGAACTCCTTGACCACATGCGTCCCTGTCTCCTGTGAAACTCGTGAGCATTCGGGTTTCACGATGACAAACGTAGACGAAACTTACATCGGTCGACTCGCCGTGCAGCTCGAGCAGTTTTGAAAGATCGAATTTGGGGGCCTTGAGGATCTTGGCCTTGTGAATGTATACATTTTGTAAGGGGTAGATGCCCCTCGTCGCCTTCTCGATCTCACGACCGATGGCTTCCGGCACAAACTTCTGCACCAACTCTTTCAAGTCACAGTTCGTCGCCTCACGGGTCATGATCTCAAACATCTTCTTCCTGATCTCCCTAATCTGACTCGACTGGGCATAGGTGGTCTTGCGAACCTGAGACTGACGCCGGCGGGTGAAGGCGATGGCAAAGAGTCGGATGAGGTACCCATCGGTGGTCTTCACGTCGACGTGAGCCTCGATGAGGGTTTGCCACTTGCGAACGAGTGCCCTCAGCTTGTCTGAGGTGAAGGACATGCCGTGGAAGTTGGTGAGGCAGTTCTTGCCCTGGACCTCATCGACCCGTAACTTGATCTTGCGGAAGGATTGATCCTCATCCTTGATGAGATCCGCCAGGTAGACTTCGACAATACGACCCTTAAGAGAGTCGTTGGCATTTCCTATACCCCAGTAATTAAGGATGTAGCGAAGACCAGAGCTTGTGATAGGCTTACGAAGGCCCTGTGATCTGTTCACCAAAGTCTTTCCGACATTCCTGACCTCAAAGATTGATGGTGCCTTGATGTCGTACCACTCTGCGAGGTGGAGTGAGCAGCACGCATAGATGAGGGATAAACGAGGATAGACATACCCTTTCGGGTGAATGGATCAACAACCTTTTTCTTAATACCCTTCTTTCCTTTCGACAAACGCTTGTTCTGATCGAGATGTGAGTCCCAGGATGTTTGTAGAGCACAATAACACCAACCTTGCCTACAGCCATGGTGTGTGAGATTAAGGGCGGGGACGGCGCGAGATGAGTGCCTAACCGGACAACTTTTGGTGTGGACTAGGCGGGATTTGCCGACACAACTGTAAAGCCACAACAACAAAATCTCCCACGCCCTTGTTTGCTCTTGTTTGTCTCGATGAGCCTCACGCGACCAGAGTTCGAACGCGCTTGCAAACTTGTGCTCGAAGATGACCCCCGCTCGTCTTGGTCCTGGCGATCTCACCAGGTAACGGTGCTCACCCAGAGGTCCCAGGCTCATTGCTGATGAATAAGATAGACCTTTCAACACCTAGGTTACCTCGAGCGCACCGTTTCGATACCCGTAAAGCCGTCGGAGAATAGGATCGAAGATGTCAGGGAGATCCCAGTCGAGGAAGATGATTCCGCAGTGATTACTTCGACTTCTAAGTTCACCTCCTGCGGCCAATCCATTGTATATTCGCCCTCGTTCATGGTTCCTACATTCTACTTTAACGTGTGGGACGAGCGTATGTCCCACCGCCGCTATTCTGCGACAATCGCTGAGTTCGATATAGAGGGCGTGCAGTTGACATTGGACCAACTCCTGCAAACTGGTATCTTTCGTTTCGACCCGTCTGCGAAGTTTGATAAAACAACTTTCGGACTCTCTGAGCCTGGCTCGGCGTTCCCATTGTTGTCCCAAGGCGATCATCCGGTGCGTGGTACCTGCTGTTGGTACTTTCATCCGTGCGAGAGTAGTGCTGCAGTCAAGGAACTCATGAACGAGGCTATTGGCTCAGACGCCTCCGAAGATGATAGGTTGAGGTGTTGGATGAAGATGTGGTTTCTAGTTCTCGGCTCAGTTGTAAATCTGTGATGTAGTGTGATCGAATGCATGTGATTCGTACCCGCATTGAGTGGACGTTTGAGATCCGGAAGTCCTTACTTACACCCTGAGCCCCGACCGACCTTCTCTCACAACCACCACCTCTCCGGCCGCTCTCAACATGCTTGCATCTTGGCTGACCACCAGGCAGATTATCTCCCGCACCCGCCAGCTGGTAAGCCGCACTCACGTGCCTCTCAACGACTTCGCTTCAATAACCCACGTTCTTTAGTCCACCTTTGGCCCACGGGAAGCGGTCATCGTCGCTGCATCCCGGACACCAATAGGCTCCTTGAATGGTTCTCTCAAGTCCCTCACTGCGACCGAACTTGGTACCGTCGCCTTGAAACATGCATTTGACAAGTATAACATCCCTCCGGAGGAAGTCGAGGAGATTTTCTTCGGCAACGTCATTCAGGCTGGAGTCGGTCAATCCCCTGCTCGTCAAGTCGCTCTTGCTTCCGGGATGAAGCATAGGTCCGATGCTACCACCATTAACAAGGTCTGTGCCAGCGGGATGAAGTCGATCATGTTTGCCGCGCAAAGCATCTTCTCCGGATATAAGGATGTTGTCGCCGCCGGTGGTATGGAAAGCATGAGTAATGCTCCGTACGTATCCTCGTATCCTTACGATATTGAACTTAGTCCGATTCACCTCCGTAGATTCTTGCTCCCCCGACAGAACCCGTCCTTTGGAAAGTTCACCACCAAGGATTCGTTAGAGACAGACGGTCTGTGGGATGTCTATAACAACTTTGGGATGGGCAACTGTGGTGAAGCTGCTGCCGCGAAGTTCAAGATATCACGGGAGTCACAAGATGCTCATGCTATCGAGTCCTACAAACGCGCTGCTCGTGCTTGGGCTGACAGTGTTTTCGACGCCGAAGTCGCTCCGGTCACTATCAAGGGAAAGAAGGGCGATATCATTGTAAAAGAAGACGAAGAGTATAAACGAGTTATTTTCGAGAAGGTCCCGACTCTTAGGCCATCCTTCAAGAAAGATGGTTCCATCACCGCTGCGAACTCGTCTCCTTTGAACGACGGAGCCTCCGCGTTGGTGTTGACGAGCGCAGAGAAAGCCAAGGATCTTGGTCTCAAACCGCTTGCACGAGTTATTTGTATGTCTCAATCATGGCGTCACGGAGTCTCCTTGACTGACAACCCCTTAGCTTTCTCCGATGTCGGCGTCAGCCCCATCGACTTCCCAGAGGCTCCTACCCTCGCCATCCCCATCGCCCTGAAGAGTGCCGGCCTGGAAATCAAGGATATTGCTCGCTTCGAGATCAACGAAGCCTTCTCCGTCGTCGTCCGAATTGCTGAACAGGCTTTGGGCGTCTCATACGATAAGATCAACATTGATGGGTGAGTTTTCTGACTCTCCTACCCGGCTTTGTCACTGAGTGTAATTGTTTCCCAGTGGCGCTGTTGCCCTCGGACACCCCATTGGCAGTTCAGGCTCACGTATCGTCGTCTCCCTCGTTCATGCGTTGAAGTCTGGAGAGTTCGGAGCGGCAGGTATTTGCAATGGAGGGGGTGCTGCGTCGGCCATCGTCATCCAGAAGCTATAAAAAACCAACTTACCATTGTACATTATGCACACGAGCTAGCATTTCACATCTATGTAAGGAGACACCAATTCACACCTAAATTGGTGGATAAGTTGAGTCAACGCAGACTATAACAGCCTGGACAGCCCTCACCAGATAGTAATCCGTAACAGGGCCCATGAGGGGTGACGGTAAAAAAAATGGTACATACAACCAAAGCCACTAATTGTCGCCAGCGACCCATGACCTCTCCACACCATATCCAAGAACGTCTCCTGCAGACCTAAACGGTCGCACCTCCGCACCAACAGCTGCTCTCACGGCTGCGGGCACCTTTGTTCTTCCCTTCTTGATCCCCTTCGACCGTGCAGGCTTTACGTTTTCTAGCCACACACCCAGCAAGAACTCCATCTCAAGCAGGCATTCATAACACTGCCGTTCACTGAAATCCGAAGTTGTGGGAGCGGCTCTACCTGTCTTCGGTGTCGAACTCGAAGCTGCAGTCTTCCGTAGCGCAGGGGGAGCTCGTAATCCCTTCGACGAGATCAACTTGCGCAACAGGTAATGAAGCCACTAAAATCCCAACCCGGTCAACTTAATCCCGAACGGAGGATGGGAGAGTGGATACCATAACGTTCGTAAGAGGTCTGTACTCTTTCCATGAACCGCTATTGTGGTCCTTCATCATTCGGTAGACGTCAAACTGGTAGTCGCCTTCACTTTCAAAGACTTCGGGTTCGAAGGGCGTCCAGTGGACTTCTGTGGGTGATGCGTCCATTCTGGAGAGACCGAGATCGATGATTGTGGCTATTACTCCGGAGCTGTAGTTATCCATGGAAGGGGGAATCGCGTGTTGCTTTGGGGTGCTTGACAAGGGAAGGTTTTGGATCAGGATCTGGCCCCAGTGAAGATCACGATGCTAAGTTGTGCTTGAGTACAGAGACTACTACGACACAAGAAAGTACGGACCTCGAACGAAACAAGGTTCTCTGCATCTGCAATGCTATATACGACCTGCCAGAAAATGCTACAGGCTTGGATCCACCCATTCTTTGAAGGGGAAGGAAATGTGTAGGCTTCCAGATCCGGACCGCCATTAGGGAGGACAATAATGGCGTATACCTGCGACACCGAGAATGTGTCTTTAGGGGTAGACGTGAGCGAAACGAAGACCCGGATCCCATCCGCCTTACCTGGCTTGATACTTTCCGACCCCTTCACATCGTTGTACTCGTCCCACAACGATAGAAGTAGAGAGGGATATTTCCCCCTCACGACATAAGTCCGAAGGAGCTTAGTGAATCCCTCACACAGTTCCCCCATCAGCCGCGTAGCTGCAATTTCTTGCAAAACATCTCTTGCATCGCTAGGGGGAGGGGACTCGACATGGTACCCATCTGCTTTCGTTTCGGATCCGTCACGGAGTGGAACTATCTTCAAAACCACACTCCCTATACCGAAGACCTCCGAGTACGACGCATCTCCAACTTTCCGAAATTCCGCTTTCGAGTAAGCCACCAGTTCGGACTCGTACGACTGGACGATCGGATCGAAGGGGAAGCTGTTGATGAATGAGGAGAACTCGTGTGGGGAATCCTGGTTACATTCTTGTAGTAAGGGGAGAAGGCATTTGGGGACCTCAGGCGCATGGTCACGGTAGTCTGAGATAGAGAAGTCCGCGAACTTCAGGAGATCGTTGACATCTGTGTCATCCAAGTCACTTTCGTCGTCTTCCAGCGAAATTACTGACCCAGGTGATTGAGGAAAGGTCTTATTCCCACGACGGATGGGTGTGAGTTGCCTTGGTTTGTTGGTAATTGGATCGTGTTGGAGGGGACGAGGGGACGAACGCCGCTGCTTCGTTCGAATAGGTGATGAATATTTATGCGGATAGCCGGGCGCTTGTGGCGGAGGCGGGGAAGGGAAATGATGAGGGGGAGGCGAAGGTGGGGAAATGGAAGGGGAGATGGGTATCGGAGTTTGTGGGACGTTCTGTTCCTCGAATTCATCCTCATCGGAGGATATGATAATCCGACACCGTCGAGTAGCGGTACGTTTTTTTCGGGGCGGGGGTAGCACCGGTTCCAAGCCGGATGAGGTATCGATAACGTCTGGTTTCTCTCGATGGATCTTTCGAGGTTCCTGCACCCCGGTGCTCTTCTTGTCATGCTTGGGCCGAGGAGGTGGAGGCGTAGCCACAGCGTTAATCCGTGCACCTGTCTTTGAAACCCTCCGTTCCTTCGCCACAGTTCTACCTTCGTCATTCAAGACGATGATTTCGACGTCCACTACTGGTGAGGGTGGTTGTTTCTTGCCAAGTTTCTTCGGGAGCTTCTCCACCTGCCTAGATTCGACGTTAATTGAAACCACCGGTTCTCTGGGGGCTAATGGACGGCGAACAGACGCAGGGCTATCAACAACCTTCGACACGATCTTTTTCCTCGTCGTAGATTTCTTCTTGATCACAGGTACAACGGCCTTCGGTTTAACGGGAGAAGGTAGGGGCAAAATGTCTGACGCAGTATCGTCGAGCAAGATGACAGCGACTGGAGGAAAGACAGTTGTGCTCCCGCTGGCACCCACTTCACTGAAGACATCGTTCGCCACAATCCTGTGAGCGCGTTTCCCGTAGGCCGCAACACGTTTTGTCTTAGATCCTAGCATCCCAGCTCCAGGGATCGATAAACTGACTAGAGTCCGTCGCGTCCAGGCCTAAAGATCGAAAGTTGCGGTCGAGGGTCGCGTTCGGTTGAGCGATTGAACTTGGATCACGTGGTATGTCACGGGTTCAGTCCATCAAATGATCAGTATGACGTCTGGGAAAAGCGGGAGGAACACGCTCGCCCCTGACTTCTTTCCTTCCTCCTGTCAAGGTCGTTCTTGTCGCCTGACCGCGAACGACGAGTGTAGCGTTTCTGTACTTTCTAAGACTACGGCCATGTCGGACGATGAACGTGCTTCTCTCACGTCTATCCAGAGTCTCCATGCGAGTCCGGATAGTATCACGAGTAAGCCTGCTGAGTTCCCGTATCAAGCCCAAAGTTGATGAACTCGTTTTCGATTTACAGAGCTCGTCACTCGCGTGAGGGCTATGACTCTGGAGCTGCTACCGGTGGAAGTGAGCCCCGCGGCCATCAATGAGCCCACCAGTAGGGTGATCACGCCCCAAGTCATCTCCACGTACATTGCCGCAGCTGGGGACTTTCACGAAGCGGTTTGTAGCTTAAATTTGCGATAACCGCCATTTTTGACTGTTTTTTAGCTTCCATATGCTCTTTTACGCGCCAGGCGCGACTTCATGTACGAAGCAAACCATAATCCCGCCGACTATGGCGAGAACCACGGCAGAGCAATTGCTTGTGAAGTTCTCGCGCGTCGTGTGGTTCATTTGTCTCCTCCGGAAAGATTGAACGATATCATGTCTACCCGGTTCTCCCACCTCGAGTGGGATGGGGAACAGAGCGACCTATCCACAGTTCTGGAGCTCGCGATTGACTCACGTTGGTGCGGATCTGGACCACCGAAAAGGGAAGAAGGGACCATCTGACCTTGGAATGTTCGCAGCACCATCTTCTTGTCTTCTAGTGAAGCTCAGGATAGTAAGCTTTACAGTTTTCTCCCATGAGATCTTCTAACGGACACGCGCTAGTCGTAATGGCACTGTGGAATGGTAATATCGTGCAAAAGAATAACAAGGATCACGATATCGACTGTTAGTCGTCTTTTGTGTCCTACTTCTTCGACCATTGACAAATAATCCAGACCTCGCCTATCGCGAAAATCATTCTGCGTCTTTCCTGGACCCATCTAGGCTTGCCGTTCCCAAGTACGTTCATCGTATGCCCGAAGAGTTTGCCCCTCATTTCATCCTTAGGTACCAGAATTACTTTAGGATCGCGGTGTGGTTATTCTTCCTATTCATTTACAGCATCGCTGGTGCGTGATGCTGATCTTTCCTGTGACCGCTGTATCTGAACCCAGACTGCATCAAGTCCGGGAACCACTCGATAAGATTGACCCAAATAACCAGTATATTGACGCATGGGAAGTGATTCTTTACGTGTTGGCCCTATCTTTCTCGCTCGACAGTGAGTCGTCCGTGCTCCTTCCCAGCTATATACCCTGATATGCCTAATCTTTCAGACAATTTCAAGGTTGATGTATTACCCAAAGCTGCCGGGATTTGGACTTACGTCTCCTTTGTGACAGATCTACAAGCTGCTGCGTTTGGCGTCCTGGCGTTCATTCTCGTTCTGGAACTTCGTGAACCTCCTTACTGATGCCCTTTTTATGACTGCATTTGTTCTGCGGGTCATTGGATTGAGTTCTACGGGCGATATGGCTGAACATACCAAATTACGGAGTTTCCAGGTGTTGAGCTTCGTTTCCCCGCTGATTTGGTAAGCCTAGACCCTTGGTAGTCACGACTTTCATTAATTAGAGTTGTCTTCCTAGGATGAGTACGTTTGTTCGGCACGTGCGTGGATCGAACTAACCTTGTGTTCTAGAGTTGATTACTATCTTCGATGGTTACAAGTATGTCTGCCTGACCGCCAATCGAGCACGTGACTGATGGGCAGCTAGGTACATGGGAACATTGCAGATCTGCGTTGCTCGGATGCTACAAGAATCCGGGATATTCTTTGCTGTAAGCCCTCGGGACGGAGAGTTATCCAGCCGCGATGAGCTCACGTTTCGATAGCTCCTTTCTCTCCTGGCCATTGGATTTGCACAAGGATTGTATGCCCTTGACATCGCTGACGGCACGACTGACGATGCCTCGACGGTATGTTTTAGATTGACTCTATGGTCATTTCGCTTACCCTTGTGTATAGATTATCGTGAGTGAAAGCGACCTTACGGGTCCTCTATGATTACTGATGGTCCTCTAAGCATCTGCTCATAGAATCCCTACTACAGTGAGTTGGTGTGCTCTCGCGGATACACTCACTGATTAACTCGCCTCTAGAGCCCCCGACTACGAAAAACTCAAACCAAGGTAACGAAACACCCTCCGCGTTCTGACTCGTGATTGACGCTTCGAGTAGCCCTGCTAGTTTGGCTCTCTACTACCTGTGAGCACACTTGTACCTGAAGAGTAGTAAGGGAGGCTCCTTAACTCGATGCAGCTGGAACGTTGTGACCGCAGTGATCCTGCTCAATGTCCTTATCTCTCTGTTCTCATCTGCCTATTCGGACGTACGTCTAAACTTCCTTGCCTTTCATCTCCCCGGACATTGAGCCGGTTTTTTCACCAGATTGTCGAGGATGCCGAGGCGGAGTTTTTGACATTCTTTGCGACCAAGACCATTGGATCGATTAGGGCGCCAGACGAATTCGTGTATCCCGCTCCATTCAATCTCATTGAGCTGTTCATCGCGCCTTTCGAGTAAGTGGTGACGTATTTGATTATTCCCTTCCCGTTTGACTGCTTTTTTTCAGGTTATGTCTTACACGGAAAGCATATATTGAGGTGAGGTTCAGCACTATGACCGTGTCCGTGGAACCGACAACCTTTCATAGCTCAACCGCTATGTGATGCTCGTCTTTTTCTTCATTCCTATGATATGCATCGGCTTGTTCGAAGCTGTGTTCGACCTGAATCGCAACGTCTGGTTGAGGGACTGGGTCCATACCACCATCACTTCCGACGATGCTGTGGATGCGAGGGATCCAAAGGTAACCGGAAAGGATGCCGAAAGGGGATTGGTTATCAACAAGATACCGTTTGCCGAATTGATCAAGGAGTTCCCAAAGATCACCATTGTATGTGTCCAACACCTAGCGATCCCTGCGGCCACTGAAATCGGACACTCCTAGTCGGCCGAGGCCACCATCATGAGTGAATTTGGCAAGAGGGCGGACGCTCTGAACGACAGGATTGACGGTATCGAGGAGAAGATGGACCTCATCATTAAGCTCCTTCAGGAGAAAGAAAGGTGATGGGATAACGACCACGTTAGTGTTCGGACGATAGGTGGTCGCTGACTAGGCCACATCTTGTTCAATCATCTGTTAGTATGACTGCTACACTCACACACTGTACTACTACGTTGGTTTATATGCCTTCCTGCCCCTACCCACCTGTGTGATATGCGACAAAATGTCCCGCAGGATCGTTTGCGTACACCATCATAAACCGGGGGAACAAGAAACCCCTCTCAGTTCCACAAGCTTGAGAGGCGCTGGATACTCTAGGTCATATTTCGTCGAGTTTAGGAGGGTGTTCTGGGTCACGGATGAGTTTTGTAAAGACGCTCATTCCCTTGATGAAGAATGGCCGGATCTCATTGATCTCCATAGAGCAAAGACCAGAAAGCTAAACACGTATGAGAAACAAGGTCGGTAGGGAGGGAAGGAGGATGGCGTACACCTAGTTCGCTATGGTCCAGCTTCGTGACACCCTCCCGACTCTTGGCCTGCCTCACTTCTCGAATATCCTTGAGAAGGGTGCGAATCTTATCAGGGTTCTCGAGATCATCTGATGCACTGGCCACGGTGTCAGTAACATCCTCATATCCCAAAAATGTACCGGCTAACATGTCTAAGATGACCTTCGAGATCTCTGTGAATCGGAACGGGAGTTGACTGAAACCGGGATTCGAAGTCTCGCGAGTCAACCTGTCCTGAAGAAATTCTGCCCAAAATATACCTTCGGTCAACTGCCAATTCGTGAAACAAACAGATGGGGGTGACGCGATACCAACTGATAGCCACTCTGGTGGAACGATGTGACATTTCTTCTTCAATTTAAGGTTTACGGCTATCCATAACGGAACTCGAGCTTTCGCTGGAGGGCGTAACGGACCATAAGCACCCTTTTTGTATTATAATCGGAAGCGCCAGTTGCGGTCGTCGCGTCTAACCATCTCAGAGAGCAGTGGTAGATTGGATCGAAGGGTGCTTACGGAGATGAAAGCGGTCTTTTCCATCGTCACAAGAGGAACGATATCGATGAGCTGCTCTGAAGCTATCAGCTCGAGCTCTGGAGGTGTTACTGACGTCCTCAGTGATTGTGGTAGAGCCATGATTATGCCCTCCCTTCGCCGATAGGCTCACGGCGCGAAGGTGGGAAGTGCGGGTGATCGACTCCGGACCAATTTTCCAATCGACTCGTCAAGAGATCAAAGTATCGAGACATCCCCCTGCCACCGATGGCAGCATCTGGATCTCAGCCCACTTGCAAAAACCTCGTCCTGGATGCGGGACCTCTGCTCTCGTTTAGCCCCTTACGGAACCTCGCTCAGACATACTACATCGTTCCTCAAGTCATCTCCGAACTGAAAGATCCACGAGCCAAACAACACTTTGAGTCCCTAGCGTTGAACGCAGGAGTCAGGATCCAAGTTCGGGATCCGAAATCCTCGTCTCTCGCCCACAGTACGTTTTGAATTTTTGTTCAGATGGAGGAACTGATGGTCGATTTCAGCCATTGCCGTTGCGAAGAAGACGGGCGACTATAGCGTTTTGTCGCATGCCGATATCTGCGTCGTCGCTTTGACGTATGAGTTGGACTTAGAAGAGGGGAAGTTGGAGGATCCGCAGGTATCTCTCATAGGTCTTGCCCTGGAGGATTTACGCTGAACAGGGATCAGGTAGAACGGGATCGAGAAGTCGAGGCTGTAACTAAATCTTTGGACAAGACTACTTTGGGCGGCCAACTGGTTGAGACACCCGTTGAGGCTGCTCCATCCTTTGATGCTTTGATGGAATTCTCTTCAGTACCCGGTCCCTCGGCTGAGACCAGACCTACAGATACCCCACTCTCCGAGCCCGAAAATCCATTGCCAACCCCTCCAGAGACACCACCACTCTACGAGGACCCCAGTGACGAAGACGATGGCGAAGGAGAGTGGATCACATTAACCAACGTCGCACTACATAAATCGAAAGCCCTACAACTCATCCCTACTCAAAGTGGTGCCAACGAGAAGGTCGTGACTGGCTGCATGACAACCGATTTCGCTATGCAGAATGTGCTAATGCACATGGGGTTGAGTCTTGTGGGTGTTGATGGAAAGAAGATCAACAAGGTGAAGACGTGGGTGTTGCGCTGCCACGCCTGCTTCAAGTAAGTTCTGGTTCTTCACAACGTATTCAGGGATGGCTCTGATGGTAGAATTAGGATTTGCAAAGATTCATCGAAGAAGTTTTGCCCGTCCTGCGGGAACCCCACCCTCCTGCGTGCTTCCGTTACAATGTCGGTATCGGAGGACGGTACACCCAAAATGGAGGTACACCTTAAAAAGAACTTCCAGTACAAAACTCGGGGGACGATCTACTCAATACCGCCACCAAGGCCTGGATCAGCCAAAACCGGATCCGGCGACGGGCTGATATTGAGGGAGGATCAGACCGCTTGGATGTCGGCGAAGAAGTTGGCCGACAACAA
>Ga0307512_10002952_pt1 | contig 20535 bp, 16 predicted proteins | sample 14_EM_MG_FD_200267 | JGI IMG/M metagenome (GOLD analysis project Ga0307512, IMG submission 200267) | Populus trichocarpa ectomycorrhiza microbial communities from riparian zone in the Pacific Northwest, United States - 14_EM | ecosystem: Host-associated > Plants > Roots > Unclassified | place... | reverse complement strand
GCTCGCAGCTTGGCAGTTGATGGACACCTACGAACGCTCCCGTGGCGAGGGCGACACCGCCGGGCTGCGCGACGGGCTGCTGAGCATCCCCGAGAACGACAACGGCGTCCCGGACGTACTCGACGAGTCCCGCTGGGAGACGGAGTTCCTGCTGAGCATGCAGGTGCCCGCGGGCGAGCCGTCGGCCGGCATGGTCCACCACAAGGTCCACGACCTGGCCTGGACCGCCCTGCCCACCCGGCCGGACAAGGACTCCCAGCCCCGTTATCTGCACGCGCCGTCCACGGCCGCCACGCTCAACCTGGCCGCAGCGGGCGCCCAGTGCGCCCGGGTGTGGGCCCGCTACGACGCGGCCTTCGCCCACACGTGCCTGACCGCGGCCGAGACCGCCTGGAAGGCCGCGCTCGCCCATCCCGACGTGTACGCCCCGAGCAGCGACACCGTCGGCGGGGGAGCGTACGCCGACACGGACGTGTCCGACGAGTTCTCGTGGGCCGCCACCGAGCTGTACGCCACCACGCACGACCGTGCCTACCTGTCCCGCATCGACACGAAGATCACCTCGGCCGGGTTCTCCTGGCGGGACACCGGCGCGCTGGCCGACCTCACCGTCGTCCGGCTGGCGAGCCGCTTCCCCGCCCACATGGTCGCCGCCGCCCGCAAGCGGGTTCTCGCCGTCGCGGACGGCTTCGTACGGGACGAGCGGTCGCAGGGCTACCCGAACCCCAGCCTGCCCACCGACGGTGCCTACGCCTGGGGCTCCAACAGCGTCACCGCGAACAACGCCATGGTCATCGCGACCGCCTACGACCTCACCCATCGGGACGTCTACCGCAGTGCCGCCCTGGAATCGCTGGACTACCTCCTGGGCCGCAACGCCCTGAACCAGTCCTTCGTCACCGGATACGGCACCCAGGCCAGCCACAACCAGCACAACCGGATCTGGGCCCACCAGATCGACCCCAAGCTGCCCAGCCCACCGCCCGGTTCGCTGGCCGGCGGCCCCGACTCCGCCCTCCAGGACCCGGTCGCGCAGCAGAACCTGGTCGGCTGCGCCCCGGCCACCTGCTACATCGACGACATCTACTCGTACTCGACCAACGAGGTCGCCATCAACTGGAACTCCGCGCTCGCCTGGGTGGCTTCCTTCGCCGCAGCCTCCGCGCGCTGAGAGCCGCCGGCCTCACCACCGCCGTGGCCCCCGCCCGCGCCGGACGACGCGCGGGCGGGAGCCGAGCCGAGGGGCCCGCGGCAGCCCCGACCCGAGAGAGAGGGACTCACCATGCGCTGGAACGCCCCGCTCAAAGCTGCTCTGCTCAAAAGTTCCCTGCTCCGAACTGCCCTGATCTGTCTGCTTGTTGTCCCGCTGCCGCTCGTGGCGGCCGGTTCGGCGGCAGCCGCCAGCCCGATCTCGCTGACGAGCGGCTTCTACTCCAACCCCGACTCCGGCCCGGCCGTCTGGGTCCGGAACAACCCCTCCGACGCGCGCGCCGCGCGTATCCAGTCGGCCATCGCGTCCCAGTCGATCGCCCGCTGGTACACCGGCGGCGAGAGCGGAGGGATCGGACCGGCGGTGGCCGGCTACGCCGGCGCCGCCGACAGCCACGACCAGCTGCCGGTCCTCGTCGCGTACAACATCCCCTACCGGGACTCGTGCGGTGGTGAGTCGTCCGGCGGCGCGGCGAGCGTGGCCGCCTACCGCACCTGGATCTCCACCTTCGCGGCGGCGGTCGGCACCCACCCCGCCGTGGTCGTCATCGAGCCCGACGCCCTGTCGGACTTCAGCTGCCTGTCCGCCGCGCAGATCAGCGACCGCCTCGCGATGCTCTCCTACGCCACCCAGATGTTCCAGCAGAAGGCACCCAACACCTGGGCCTATCTGGACGCCGGGCACACCAACTGGGTCGCCCCGGCGACCATGGCGAGCCGGCTGAACTCCGCGGGCGTGGCCAACATCCGCGGCTTCGCCGTGAACGTCTCGAACTTCTACACCACCGGCTCCTCGGAGACCTACGGCAACTCCATCAACTCGGCCCTCGGCGGCGGCTCCCACTTCGTCGTGGACACCAGCCGCAACGGCAACGGCTCGAATGGCGAGTGGTGCAACCCGGCCGGGCGCAAACTCGGCGTCACCGCACGCGTGGGCACGGGCGAGGACCTGCTGCTGTGGGTCAAGACACCGGGCAACTCCGACGGACAGTGCGGCATCGCACCGACCGTCCCCGCCGGGCAGTTCAGCCCCGATCTCGCCGTCCGGCTCATCGACGGCACATGATCCGGGCGTACGGCACCTGACCCGTCAACTCGGCGGCTCCAGGCGGACGTTGTCCCTGGTGCCGTCGGGCCAGGTGACGGAGGCGAGGGCGGTGCCGTCGCCGTCGTACCAGACCTCCAGGCATACGGCATCGGCTGCGTCCGGCCCCTCGACCACTCCGGAGAGGCAGACCAACGCGGCGTACACCGTGCCCGGTTCGACTCCGGACGCAGTGGCGAGCCAGGGTGTCGCCGAGTGCGGGCCGAGGGCATTGGCGTCCCGCGCGGTGGCGATGCCCGCCTCGTCGAAACCGCGCAGCGCGACCACCGTGCTGAACAGGCCGTCCGGGCGGCGCACCCAGGCGCGGGGCCCGGCCCCTTCGTACGGGAACAGCGGCTCCGTGGCGGCCAGGCAGTAGCCGCCGAGCCGCAGCCGCAACGGCTCCCGCACCGGGCCGTCGACCCGGGCGAGCCGGACCTCCAGCGGGCCGTTCAGCAGGGACGCCGTCGTGATCCACGGACCCGTACGGAAGGAGGGTGCGGGGTCGTGGGCGTACGGGGGCGGGACGGGGCCCAGCGGCCAGTGGGCACGCTGGCGGGAGACTGCGGTGCGCACACCGAGGTGCAGCCGGGTGAGGGGGCGGCGGTGGGAAGGGCGCCCTTCGGCGTCGAGCAGGGCGATGTGCGAGTCGAGCGGGTCCTCAAGGCCGGCTTCCGTGCTGTCGGGCGCCGCGTGGGAGGCGTAGGCGAGGCGGCTGTAGGCCGGATCGTCCGCCTCGGCGTCGACGCCGTCACCCAAGGCGTGGTCGCTGCCGTGGTTGACGACGCGTACGACCCCGTCCGCGGCCGTGCCGGAGACCAGCCACCCCGGAGCGGTCAGCGTCCGCCGCACGTCCCGGGTCTCGATCGGCAGCGTCTCCTCCTTCTCCGCCCACACCGGATGTTCGGCGGACAGCACCAGTCCGGCGAAGCCCTTGCTCGACCAGTACGGCGAGCCGGGCCCGGAGTACGGCTGCCGGATGGCCGTGAACTCCCCGTGCCAGCCCAGTGGTTGGAGCCCGCGTGCGTCGAAGCACCGGGCCTCGGTGAAGTGCCGCAGCACCCCGCTGGCCAGACGGCGGGTGCGGCCCGCCGGCAGGGGAGTGGCGTCGAAGACGGCGCCGGTCCACAGCGGGCAGAGCATCGCATAGCGGTACGTGAGGGAGCGGCCCTGGTAGAGCGGGGCGCCGTCGGCCGCCACGAGGTGCTGGGCGTCGTCGAGGTAGCGGCGCAGCCGGGCGCGGTAGCGGGGGAGCAGGGCGGGGTCGGCGTCGGCGCCGGAGATGCGGCAGTACCACAGCGGGTAGTACTGCATGGCCCAGCCCGAGTAGTAGTCGAAGTGGCGGAGCGTGCCGCCGGTGCCGCCCCCGTCGGCGTACCAGCCGTCGCCCGCGTACCACTCCTCCGTGCGCGCGATCGCGTGGTCGATGTCGGACGAGCTCCACGGGGCGCCGACCGAACGCAGGAACGCCGACGTGATCGCCCGGAACCAGACCCAGTTGTTGTCGGGGACGTCGCTGCCGAGCAGGTCCGTCATCCAGGCGACGATGCGCTGCCGTACGCCGTCGTCGAGGCGGTCCCAGATCCACTGCCGCGTCTCGTGGAGTGCGATCGCCACCGACGCGCACTCCACCTTGGCCTGTCCGCACTCGCGCATGCTCGGCCAGTGTTCCGGGGAGTGCGGGTCGGTGCCGGCGGCCAGGCCCTCCGCGTACCAGGCGGCGTGGCCGCCCGGGTCGGTGTCGCCGGAGTGGGCCAGGCGGAAGCCGGCCAGCAGGAAGGTGCGGGCGAAGCCTTCGAGGCCGTCGCTGTGCCGGCCGTTGCGGCTGGCGGGGCCGGGCAGGTGGAGCAGGGCGTGCCGGTCGGTGGCGTAGGGGCGGACGGCGGCCAGCTGCGTGTCGGCCAGCGCCTCCCAGTGCGTACGCGTCCAGCCGGTGTACGGGGAGAGGAGCCGGTCTTCGGGTATCAACTGTCGGCCTTTCCGACGGTGTTGAGGCGGGCGGGGGGTGCCACCGACCGGCGTACGACGACGTGCGAGCCGAGCACCACACGGCGGCTCGGCGGATCGGCAGGACGGCGGTGCAGGGCGAGGCGGGTGGCGGAGCGGCCGAGTTCCTGCTGCGGGACGTGCACGGTGGTGAGCTGCGGGTAGAGGTCCTCGGCGAGCGGGATGTCGTCGAAGCCGACCACGGAGAGGTCGTCGGGGACCGAGCGGCCCAGGTCGCGGGCGGCGGCGATGGCGCCGGCGGCGCTCATGTCGCTGGCGCAGAAGATCGCGGTGGCGTCGGTTCCGGTGAGCAGCCGGCAGGCGGCTTCGTAGCCGGACTCGCGCGTCATGTCGCTCTCGGCGACGAGCGCCGGATCGGGCTTGATGCCGTGCGCGCGCAGCGCCCGTTCGTACCCTTCGAGGCGCTGGCCCGCCACGCTGAACTCGTGCGGACCCGCCAGGTGGGCCACCCGGGTGTGGCCGGCGGAGAGCAGATGGCTGGTGGCGGCGAAGGCGCCGCTCTCCATGTCGCACTCCACCACGTCCACCGGCGCCTTCACGCCGCCCTTCCACGGCCGGGCGCAGAGCACCAGGCGGGCGCCGGCCCGGTCCAATCCCTCGGCGGCGGCGGTGAGTTGGGCGAGATGCTCCTCGGTCTCGGCCATTCCGCCGACCAGGATGATCGCCTCCGCACCCCGCTGGCGCATCAGGTCGATGACCGACAGCTCGCGCTCCGGGACGCCCTGGGTGGAACAGACGAGGCAGACCCGGCCGTCGGCGACGGCCTGCTCCTCCACCCCGGAGGCGACGTTCATGAAGAACGGCGAGGTGATGTCGTTGACCACCATCGCCACCATCCCCGAAGCCGTGTTGAGGGAGCGGGCGTTGGCGTTGACCACGTAGTCGAGGTCGCGTACGGCCTGCATGACCCGCTCGTGCGTCGCCGGGGGTGCCGCGTACGCCCCGCTGAGGATCCGCGAGACGGTGGCGACGGACACGCCTGCGCGCGACGCCACGTCACGAATCGTCGCCCGACCTGCGGAACCCCGACCTTGAGCCATGCTCTGCTTCTCCTCGCCCCGGTGAACGGCCGATGTAAGTAACACCGATGAAAAAGTTACACAACTTCCCAGGGTTTCTCCATGCCCCGGCAGAGGTCTAACTGGCCTTGGCTTCTTGGAGTCGTGAGCATGGCCGAGGATTGCCGAGGTTTGCCCCGTAAAGCAGCGTCGAACCCCTTGACGGCCGCGACATGCACCCTTAACGTCCCGGTTACTGTAAACGGTTCAGTGAACGTTACATGCCGTTCAGCTTCCCTCTTCTCCGCCTCGGAGGAACACCAGATGACTTCGTCGAACGTCTCCAGACGCGGCCTCCTGCGCACCGCCGCACTCGGCGCCGGCACCCTCGCACTGGGCGGCGGCCTGAGCGCATGCGGCTCCGGCTCCCCCTCCTCGTCGGCGGACGCGCTCACCTACTGGGACTGGTACGTCACCCAAGCCCCCTGGGTCGACAAGGAGATCGACCTCTTCGAGAAGGGCCACAGCGGCGTCAGCGTCGAGAAGACCACCCAACAGAACGCCAAGTACGCGGACTTGGTGGCGCTCGCCAACCGCAGCGGCAACCCGCCGGACGTCTTCATGATCCCGCAGGTGCCCAGCGTCGCCGAGCAGGTCGCCAAGGGCTGGCTGCAGCCGCTCGACGAGTGGGCGACGCCCAAGTGGCAGTCGCGCTTCCCCGAGGGCACCTTCCTGGAAGGCGCCAACGTCTTCGACGGCAAGGTCTACTCGGCCCCGCTGAAGGGCTCGGCCCCGCTCTATCAGCTCTACATCCACCACGGCGTCTTCAAGTCCGTCGGCCTGACGAACCCGGACGGGAGCGTGAAGATACCCCGGACCTGGGACGAGGTGACCAGCGCCGCCCAGACGATCACCAAGAAGAGCGGCGGCAAGTCCTACGGCCTCGGCTTCGGCAACGCCGACGCCATCGGCGTCCTCGCCTGGTGGCTGGACCTGTTCGTCCGCGGCGCCGGCGCACCCGGCGGCGCCCCCACCGGTGCCGGCACCGGCATGGACTACCGCGTGGGCAAATGGACTTACGGCACCGACCGCGCGTACGCCGACTTCCTTGAACTGTTCGTCGAATGGAAGAAGCGCGGCTTCTTCCACCCCAACTCCGTCAGCCTCTCCGACGAGGCGGCCCGCGCCTTCTTCGAGCGCGGCAAGTTCGGCATGACCGTCGGTGGCGTGTGGAACCAACCCGAGTGGACCCAGCACAAGTTCACCGACTACAGCCTGGTCACCCTGCCCTCGCCCACCGCGACCCCGAAGGGCTACTACTACGCGGACCCGGTCGGCAACGGCGCCTTCGCCGCGGTCTCCGCCAAGAGCAAGAAGGCGCACCAGGCCTTCCAGTGGCTGGACGCGCTGACGTCCCCCGCCGCCGGGCGCCGCTGGGTGCAGGACCTCAACGGCGTTTCCGTACACCCGGTGGACAACGACCCGGACGGCATCGACTCCAAGCCGTTCGCCGCCTTCGTCGGCATGACCGAGCAGGTGCTGCGCGGCCCGGTGCCCCTCGTGCGCAACCCGGAACTGGCCGGCGTCGCGCCCGGCGTTCCCAAGCCGGACATCAGCGATGTGGTGACCGGCGTCTACACCGGCCAGATCAAGGACGTACAGAGCGCGTTGAGCAGCCTGGCCGACAAGAAGTTCCAGCTCCTGTCCGACGCGGTCGCCGCGGTGGCCAAGCAGGGCAAGAAGGTCAGCACGTCCGACTACGTCTTCGCGGACTGGGACCCCACCAAGCCGTACACCACGAAGAAGGCGTGAGCAGCCGTCATGTCACTCCTCGCCACCCGTCAGCGCCAGCGGCCGCCCCGGGCCGCACTACCGGTCGCCCACCGGGCCGGCCTCTGGCACCGCATCCGCGCCGCCAAGTGGTCGTACGTCTATCTCGCCCCGATGGCCTTGCTGTTGCTGGCGTTTGTGATCTATCCGATCTTCGCCTCCTTCGGCTACACCTTCTACCGCTGGAACGGCATCGGCGCACCCGGCGACTACGTCGGCCTCGCCAACTTCCGGCAGATCCTGCACGACCGCATCTTCTGGGGCGCCGTCGAGCACACCTTCGTCTACGCCTTCGTGCTCGTCCCGGTCCAACTGGTGCTGGCACTGGCGCTCGCGCTGGTGCTGAACAACCCGAAGCTCAAGTTCGCGCTGTTCTTCCGGACCGTCTACTTCATCCCCGTCGTCACCTCGGCCGCGGTCGTCGGCGTGGTGGTGCAGCTCATGCTCGCCAACTTCGGTGACTCGGCAGGCGGTCTGCTGGCCAAGACCGGGGTGACCGACGGGCAGATCGACTGGCTCGGCGACCCGCACACCGCGCTGGCCGTGATCATCGCGATCGGTATCTGGCACACCCTCGGCTACAACCTCGTCTACTTCCTCGCCGGACTGCAGACCATCCCGGCGGAACTGTACGAGGCGGCGAAACTCGACGGCTGCGGCCCGGTGCAGTCCTTCTTCCGCATCACCATCCCGATGCTGCGCCAAGTCGGCGTCGTCATCGTGGTGTTGGCCTTCATCGGCAGCTTCCAGGTCTTCGACCTGGTGCAGGTCCTCACCGGCGGCGGCCCGTACTTCGCCACCGAGGTCGTCAACACGTACATCTACCACCTGGCCTTCGGCGGCTCCGCCGGCGCCGCCGCCCAGCCCGACATCGGCCTGGCCTCCGCGGCCTCGTTCCTCTACGGACTGCTGCTCATCGTCTTCTCCGCGCTGCAGGTCCTCGCCCTGCGCAGGCTCACCCGGCGGCGCGCGGCCGCCGACCAGTGAAGGGGTTTCGTCGATGTCCACTCTGTCCCCGCGCCTGAGGCCGCGCCCGCGGATGCCTCTGCGCCGCGGCCTGCTCTATCTCGCCCTGCTCGGCGGCGGAGTCATCTGGCTCTACCCGTTCCTGTGGGCGCTGGGCAGTTCGCTCAAGAGCACCGACGGCTTCTTCTCCGGCGGGCTGAACCCGATCCCGTCCGAGTTCCACTGGTCCAACTACAGCGAGGCCTGGACGCAGGCGGACTTCAGCCGGTTCTTCGTCAACACCGTCCTGTTCGCGACCGGCACGGTCATCGTGACGCTGCTCGCCACGTCCATGGCGGGCTACGTCCTGGCCCGCACCGAATTCCCCGGCAAGAAGCTCTGGCTGGGCCTGGTCGGGGTGACGCTCTTCCTGCCGCACGGCTACACGATCATCCCGGTCTTCGACCTGATCCAGCGGCTCCATCTCCTCAACACCCTCTGGTCGGTGGTCATCGTCCAGTCGGCGGGCGGGATGGTCTTCGGCACCTTCCTCTTCATGGGCTACTTCACGACCATCGACCGGGGCCTGGAGGACGCGGCCCGCGTGGACGGGGCGAGCTTCCACCAGATCTTCTGGCGGATCATGCTGCCGCTGTCCGGGCCGATGCTGGCGACCGTGGGACTGTTCGCCTGCATCAACGCCTGGAACAGCTTCTTCATCCCGCTGGTCTTCACCCTCTCCCGCCCCGAACTGCACACCCTGTCGGTGGGCATGTTCAACTTCATCGGCCAGAACTCCACCGCCTGGACCCTGGTGTGCGCGGGATCGGTCATCACCCTGCTCCCCATCGTCCTGATCTTCATCGTGCTGCAGCGGTTCTTCATCAACGGGCTGGCCGGCGCGGTCAAGTAGGGGCGAGGAGCTCGTGCGGTTCCACGGCACGGGGGCCGACACGGTGGATGGGCGCGGTCGTCGTGCTCGGCGCGTGCCCAGTGCCGCCGGAGCGCAGGGCGATGATCTCCGCCACGATGGACACGGCCGTCTCCTGCGCGCTCCGGCCGCCGAGGTCCGGACCGATGGGGAGCACAGCCGGGCGAGGGCCGCCTCGGGCACGCCCGCCTCGCGCAGGCGGCGCATCCGGTCCCGGTGGGTGCGCCGGCTGCCCATCGCCCCGATGCAGGCGGCGGGGGTGCGCAGCGCCACCTCCAGAAAGGGGACGGTCCCGGCGTCGGGGCGGGGACCGGCGAACATGTGCGGTAGCACGGCGTCGGCAAGCGCCGACCGCTGGGCGAACTGCTTCGCACCCACGGCCTGTACGGCGATCTCCAGCGAGGCGCCGCAGGGCAGGCCCACCGCGAACGCGTCCTCGTCGCCGACGGCGAACGTCTCGCCGGCCGGTTCCCCCGTCTTGAGGGCCTCCCGCGCCATCTCGTACACCGCGCTCTCGACGCACCCGCCCGACACGCTGCCCGCCGCCTCGCCGTGCTCGGAGACCGCCATCGCCGCGCCGGGCTGCTTCGGCGCCGAGGACCAGGTGTGCACCACACTCGCCACGGCGAAGCGGGTACCCGCCGTGCACCAGGCGCCGATCGCCTCCAGGACGTCCCGCATCGGCTCACTCGCCCGCCGGGCCGGGAACCCGCCCGCTCAGCAGACTGCCCGCGCCGGGCACGACCGTCGGCAGGCCCAGCTCGACGAGGATGCGGTACGCCGTGGCGGTCGCCGCCGAGAGCACCGGCAGCCCCGCCGCATCCTCCACCGGCTGGATCGACGGCAGCGAAGGCATCTGGACACAGGCGGACAGCACGAGCGCGTCGGCCCGCGACAGGTCCAGCCGCTGCCAGTGCCCGCGCAGGTCGGCGGGGTCGAGGCGGGCAACGGCCAGGTTGTCCGGCACCTCCAGGCTCAGCGCGTCCACGACCTCGATGCCCGCGTCCTCGATGTAGTCCGCCACCAGTTGGGTGAGCGGCTTCAGATACGGCGTGACGATCGCGACCCGCCGGACGCCCAGAGCCCTGATGCCGTCGAGCAGGGCGCCGGCGCTGGACACCACGGGGGCCTGGGAGCCCTCGGCGCGCAGCACGCCGGTGATCTCGTCCTCGGCGGTGCAGTGGTAGCCCGGCCCCTGCGCCATGATCGCCACCAGGCAGGCCGTGGCGACGACGTCGGGCCGGGCGTCGGCGAGCTCCCCTGCCGCCCGTCCGGTCTGCGCGTTCATGGCGCGCAGCTCCTCGGGCGTGACGTGCCGCATGCGCATGCGGCTGCTGTGGAAGACGAAGCGGTCCTCCGGGACCACGGACTCGCGCTGCCGCATCATGCGCGGCAGCTCCGTCTCCATGGTCAGGTTCGAGCTGGGCACGATCATGCCGATGTGGTGGTCGGTCACGGAGTCCTCCGGGTGTCCGGCGTACGTGGGGTGCGTACGGTGGTCGGCGACCGGGGATCCGCTGTCCGCGGCGGCGGGTTACGAGTCCTCGGCCAGTCCCTCCCAGTGATCGGCGAGGGACGTGAGCAGATGCATGACTTCTTCGCGCCGCTCGGGCCCGAACGGTCCGAGAAGCCGTTCGTCGAGTTGGCGCGCGCGGCGGTTCGCGCCCTGGAGGGTCTGTTCACCCTCCTCCGTCAGATGGAGCAGCTTGCGCCGGCCGTCGTCGGCGGCCGTCCTGCGCACGATCAGGCCCCGGTTCTCCAGCCGCCGGGCGACGTCCGCCATCGTCGACGTGTCCAGGGAGACCGCGGACGCCATGGACCGCTGGTCGCTCCCCGGCGCCGCCTCCACAGCCTGGAGCACCGCGAACTGCGGCCCGGTGAGCGTCGGGTCGACAGCGCGGATCCAGACCGCGAGATACGCCTGGTAGAGGCGGCGCACCTGGTAGCCGGGCGCTGCGGTGAGCGCGGGAGGAGGCCCAGGAGGCGCGGACGTCGGGGTTGCGGTTTCGTCACCCATGGAGCCCACTTAAGCACGGCACTTGATCGAGTCGTCACCGGGACCGGCGGTCCGGCCAACCGGCGTGCCGGCGTCACGCCGGCATCGGGTGCAGTACCTGGCGCAGGGCCGCCAGGGCGGCGGGCGGGTTGTCCCAGAACAGCATGTGGCCGGCGTCCGGGATCTCGGCCAGTAGAGCCGACGGCAGCAGCCGGGCCGCCTCCGCCGCGCCCTCCGCGGTGACGACCGGGCTGTCCGCGCCGTACAACAGCGCCGTGGGCCCGGGAACGGAGGGCCACCAGTCGAAGAAGTCCTCTCTCTCGAAGCCGCGGTGCGTGGCCGTGACGGCCTCCGTGTCGCAGCTCGCCAGCCAGCGGGCCCGCAGCTCCTGCTCACGGCGCGGCCAGCGCGGCCAGGACCGGGCCACCTCGTCCGCGTCGGTGCCGCGCCGCGCCTGCGCCAGCTGGTCGAGGAATGCGTCCAGGGGTGTGGGATAGGGCCCGCGTCCGGGGCCGCTCATCGGCGGGTCACCCAGCACGGTGCCCCGCAGCGCCACCTTGGCCCGGACGGCGGTCACGGCCGCGATCCGCGCACCCATGGAGTGCCCGAAGAGGACCGGTCGGTCGAGGCCGAGGCCCGTGACGACGGCTTCGGTGTCCTCGGCGTACTCCTCAAGACCGTAGGTGCCGCCCCCGTCGGACAGCCCGCGCCCGCGGACATCGACGACCAACGGCCGGACAAGAGGCGTCAGTTGACGGGCCACGAAGTCCATCGCGACGGCCGGGCTGGTGATGCCGGGCAGCACGACCAGCGGGACGCCGTCACCTCCGTAGTCCAGGACGTGCAGGCGTGTGCCGCCCGAGCGCACCCAGCGGCTGGTGGCGGGAACGTCCGCGAGATCGGCCAGCGCGGACTGCGCCAGGAGGCGGTTGGGCGGGGGCATGGGGTGTCCTCCAAGAGTGCGGAGCAGATGGGTTACGGGGCTGTCCGGGGCAGTCCGTCGAGATACCCGGCGGCGTCCTTGACGCCGATCACGTCGCCGTATTTGGCCTGGATGTCGAAGAGGTTCGCCTCGTGCGGGCCGGGTGCGCGGTCGCCGACGCACTCCCTCGGCACCAGCACCGAGAACCCGGACTGCACGGCGTCCACGGCGGTGGCCCGCACACAGCCGCTCGTCGTCGCCCCGCACACCAGTACCGTGTCGCAGCCGAGTCCGGTCAGCAGCGCGGCCAGGGACGTACCGAAGAACGCGGAGGCGCCCTTCTTCACGATCAGATGGTCCTGCGGTGCCCGGGGCAGCCGCGGGTCGAGCGCGACTTCTGCGCCGCCTTCGACCATGCTCCGCATGCCCGGCACCTTCTGCAGCCAGGTGACGGCGTCGCCCGCCGCCTCGGCCGGTGTGTAGGCGATCGTGGTGAACACCACCGGCACCCCGGCCGGACGCGCCGACGCGATCAGGCTGCCCGTGGCGCCGACGACATCGGTGAGGTCGGCCCCCGAGGGGAAGCCCGCTTCGGTGAAGCCGCGCGTGAGGTCGACCACGACGACCGCGGGGCGGCTGCCGCGGCGCACGGACGCGCCGAAGCCGGCCCGCTCGTAGGTCCGCTCCGTCTCCGGCCCGTATTGGTCCTGTCCGTACCGAGCGTCATTCATGACGTCCTCCGAAGGGCCCGCAACTCCCGTGCCTGGGCCCCGAGTCGACCGAGCAGCCAGCCCTCCAAGATACCCAGGGCGAACGCCCCGGCAACCAGGCCGTACTTGGCGGCCCGGGGACCGAGCAGCATCGCGAGGCCGTCGAGGTCCGAGTCCTGCGCGATGGCCGGTTGCGCCGCGGCGGGAGCGGCCGGGGAGGAGGACGTGGTCGGGGACGCGGCAGGAGCGGATCCGGTGGCCCGGTCCTGGTCCAGCAGGCTCCCCAGGTTCCGCGCGAACTGCTGCAGGATCCGGTCCGACACCGTGACGATCGCGCCCTTGCCGAACTGGACGATCTTGCCGCGGATCACCAGGTCCGTGGAGAGCTGCAGCAGTGCTCCCTCGGGTGCCGTGAGGATGTCGAGAGCGACCTCCGCCTCCGCGTCCCCGCTGCCGTGGGTGTCGGTGCCGCGGGCGTGCACCCGCAGCCGCCGCCGCTCGGCGTCGATCTCCAGGAAGCGGACGGTGCCGGCGTAGGAGGCGCTGATGGGACCCACCCGGATCTTCACCCGGCCCCGCCAGGTGTCGCCGTCCTGCCCGTCGAGTGCGGCGCCCGGCATGCAGGACGCGACCCGTTCGACGTCGTTCATCAGGGCGAAGACGTCGTCGGGGGAGGCCTTGATGGGCACCGTGTTGGTGAGCTGCATGCGTCAGTGCTCCTTGCTGTCGGGACTGTCGGGGCGGTCACCGGAATGAGCGCATGTCCGGCGCCGGGCCGTCGCACACGCGTCGATCGCCTCGACGATGGTCTGGTAGCCGGTGCACCGGCACAGATTGGCGGCGACCACCTCGCGGATCTCCTCCTTGGTCGCCTCCGGTTGCTCGCCGAGGAACCCCTCGGCGAGCATCAGGAACCCGGGAGTACAGAACCCGCACTGCAGCGCGTGATGTTCCCTGAACGCCCGTTGCAGATCGTTGAGTTCACCCTGATGACCACCGCCCTGACCGTCGCCGCCGTCCGACAGCGACTCGACCGTGCGGATCCGGGCCCCCTCGGCCTGCCCCGCGAACATCAGGCACGCGCGTACGGGCCTGTCGTCGACCAGGACCGTGCAGGCGCCGCAGATGCCGTGCTCGCATCCGACGTGCGTACCGGTCAGCCGCAGCTCGTGCCGCAGTACGTCGACGAGGGTGCGGCGGGGCTCGGTGACCACGTCGTACTGCTCGCCGTTGACATCGAGGGTGATGAGCTGGAGTTCCGTCTGTGTCACCACGGCGTCGTTGTTCATGAGGACGGCTCCAGGCTCAGCGCGCCGTTCAGGGCGCGGTGCACGGTCTCGGGGGTGATCGGTGTCTGGTCGAGTTCGACACCCGTCGGGCGCAGGGCGTCGTTGACGGCGTTGAGGACGGCGGCGGGCGCGCCGATCGTGCCGCCCTCGCCGGCACCCTTGGCGCCGGTCTCGGTGAACGCGCAGGGTGTCTCCAGGTGGTGGATCAGTACGTCGGGGATCTCGTGCGCGGTGGGCACCTTGTAGTCCATGAAGCCGGTCGCCGACGGCTCGCCCTGGGCGTCGTACGTCACCTGCTCGAACAGTGCGCCCGCGATGCCCTGCGCGATGCCGCCCCGGCACTGCCCCTCCACGACCTGCGGGTTGATGGCGACACCGCAGTCCTCGACGCACACGTACCGCAGGATCTCCACCTGCCCCGTGCCCACGTGGAGTTCGACGACGCAGCCGTGGGTGGCGTTGGAGAAGGTGCCGTCGTTGAACACGTCGAAGGTGGCGGTGGCGGACAGGCCCGGCTCGATGTCCTTCGGCAGCAGGTGGGCCTGGAGGTAGGCGATGTCGGCGATCTCCTCGTAGGTGAGGACGTCGGGGGCGCTACGACGGCGGGCGGCGCCGTACGTCAACTCCACCTCGTCGGAGGCGACTTCCCAGCGGGCGGCGGCGATGGCGCGCAGCTTGTCGCCGAGTTTCGCCGCGGCCAGGCGTACGGCGCTGCCGCCGATGGTGATGGAGCGGCTGGCGAAGGTGCCGAAGCCGTAGGTGATGCGGTCGGTGTCGCCCTGATGGAGCCTCACCTTGGCGATGTCCAGGCCGAGTTCGTCGGCGACGATCTGCGCCATCGTCGTCTCGTGGCTCTGTCCGTGGTTCATGGTTCCGGTGGTGAAGGTGACCGTGCCGCTGGTGTCCATCCGTACCTCGGAGATGTCGAAGCCGGGCACCACCTGCATCTTGCGCTGCGCGAAGGCCGCGGAGCCGTAGCCGGTGCGCTCGCTGAAGCACGAGTAGCCGATGCCGAGGTGCCGGCCCTCGGCGGCCGCCGCTGCCTGCTTCTCGTACCAGCCCTCCTCCTGGAGGAGCAGCTCGCACAGGTTGAGCGACTCCAGGTAGGAGCCCGGGTCGTAGGTGATGTTGTTGACGCCCGTGTACGGGAAGTCGGTGATGACGTTGCGGCGGCGGATCTCGACCGGATCCAGGCCCAGTTCGCGGGCCGCACGTTCGAAGAGCCGCTCCACGACCATCACGTACTGCGGCCTGCTCACCCCGCGGTACGGCCCGGTGGGCGCCTTGTTGGTGGTGACCGCCCGGCCCCGCACCCGGTAGGCCGGCACTTTGTAGACGCCGGGCATCTCGGCGGACGCCATCAGCGGCTCGATACCCGCCGTGAAGGGGTAACAGGAGTACGCGCCCATGTCGCAGACCACGTCCGCGTCGAGCGCGAGGATCCTGCCCTCGCCGTCGAAGGCCGCGCGCGCCCGGTAGTGCTGTTCGCGCGCGAGGAACGACGCGGTCAGGGCGTCCTTGCGGTCCTCGATCCACTTCACCGGCCGCCGCAGCCGCAGCGCTGCCGCGGCAGCGGCGATCTCCTCGCGGCCGACGACGCACTTCTGGCCGAACCCGCCGCCCATGTCGGGCACCACGACCCGCACGGCACGCTCGTCGAGACGCAGACAGCGGGACGCCACCGTCCGCACCTGGTGCGGGATCTGGGTGCAGGTGTGCAGGACGAGCTGCTCCTCGCGGTCGTCCCAGTGCGCCACGGCGCCCCGGGTCTCCAGCGGCAGCGCGTTCTGCCGTCCGGTCCTCGTGTCGACCTCGACGACACAGGGCGCGGACTCGAAGATCCGGTCGATGCCGTCCGTCGCGAAGAGCGAGACGTCCACGAGGGTGTTGCGCGCGGCCTCGGCGTGGACGAGCGGGGCGCCGTCCGCGAACGCCGCCTCCTCGGACATGACCGGGGGCAGCGTGGTGTACGAGACCTTCGCCGCCTCCAGGCCGTCCTCCGCCGCGTACGCGTCGCGGGCCACGACGACCGCGATCGGCTCCCCGACGTAGCGGACCTTGTCGCGGGCGAGAACCGGCATCGCGGTCGGGACGAACTCCGAGAGCGGGCGCCCCAGTTGAGCGACGATGTCGCCCAGCTCCAGATCTTCGGCCGTGAACGCCGCGACGACGCCCGGTACTTCGCGCACCGCGGACAGGTCCACCGAGGCCAGCTCGGCGTGCGCGACCGTGCTGCGCACGAACTGCGCGTGCAGCATGCCGGGCAGCGCGATGTCGTCGACGAACCGGCCGCGCCCGGAGAGCAGCCGCGGATCCTCGCGGCGGGGAACCGCCTTTCCCACCAACTTCCGTTCGTTCAAGGGGACTTCGTTCAAGGGGCCTTCACTCAAAGGGACTTCGCTCATCGGGACACCGCCTCCTCACAGGCACGCCGGACCAGGGTCCGGACGAGCTGTTTGCGGTAGTGCGTGCTGGCGGACGCGTCGGTGGGCGGCTCGACGGCTTCCGCCGCGGCGGAAGCGCACGCCTCGAAGGAGCCCCCGCCGGCCAGCACGGCCTCCGCCTCGGGCACCCGGACGGCGGCGGACGCCACCCCGCCGAGCGCCACCCGTCCGGAGCGCACCTCGCCGTCCTCCACATCGAGGTCGACGGCGGCTGCCACGAGGGCGAAGTCCCCGCGCCGCTCGGCGAATTCGGTGAGTGCGGCGCGCGGCGCGGGACGGGGGAAGACGATCTCGACGAGGAGCTCGTCCGGGTCGAGGGCCGTCGTGTAGTAGCCGAGGAAGAAGTCCCCGGCCGGGATCGTGCGTTCACCCTGCGGCCCGCGCGCCACGAACTCCGCGCCGAGCGTCACCGCGAGCAGGCACCACTCGGCGGTGGCGTCCCCGTGCGCCATGCTGCCGCCGACCGTGCCGCGGGTGCGGATCGGGAGGTGCCCGATCCAGGTCATGGTCTTCTGCAGGACCTCGAAGCCCGCCCCCAGCACCCCGGCCGGGTCTCTCTCCACCGTGTGGTGGGTGGTGAGCGCCCCGATGCGCAGTCCGCCGTCGGCGTCCCGGTGCATCCGGTCCAGTTCCCGCAGTCCGCCGATGTCGACGAGGTGCCGCGGCCGGGCCAGCCGGTAGTTCATCATCGCGACGAGGCTCTGCCCGCCGGCGATGACCTTGGCGTCGTCGCCGAGCTCGGCCAGCAGCCGCGCCGCGCCGTCGACGTCACGGGCCCGGTGGTACTGGAAGGGGGCGGGCTTCATGGTCCTCCTTGCGTACGTTCCGTGCGTTCCGTACGGGGTCGTGCCGTCGTACCCGAGTAGAGGCGGTGCCTCAGAGGGCTGCCTGCTCGGCGACGCTCAGACGGGTGGGGGCCGGGGTCTCCTCCTCGTCGGCGTCGAGGACCCGCCCCTTCGTCTCCGGCGCCGCGACCGCCATCCACACGACGGCCAGCAGGACCGCGACCCCCAGCACCGCGAAGGTCGTCGGCAGCCCCAGTGCGGGCCACATGAGCGAGCCGAACAGCAGTGGGGCGAATCCGGTGAGCGCCCGGCTGACCGAGGAGGCCCAGCCGAAGCCGCTGGCCCGCAGCTCGGTGGGGTACAGCTCCGAGGCGTAGGCGTACAGGACGGGGATGGTGAGCTGGATCAGGAAGCCGAAGACGGCGATCGCCACGACGGACCCGGTCGGCATCTTCATCACCAGCGCGAACACGACCAGCGCGGCGGACGCGAGCGGCGCCGAGACCCCGATGAGCCACTTGCGGCCGACGATGTCGACGAGGGCCGTGGACACCAGCACACCGATGATGCCGACCGCGCTCATCAAGGTGGTCTTCATGAAGGCCGCGGTGTCACCGAGACCCTCGTCCTTGAGGATCGTCGGCATCCAGCTCAGGGCCGCGTAGTAGACCAGCATGATGGTGGCGAACAGCGCCCAGGCCGCGGAGGTGATGCGCGGGCTGAAGCGCCAGATGCGGCGCAGCTGTTCGGCCGCGGCGGCCACCCCGCGCGGGCCGGTCTCGGCGACGGGTTCCGGAATCGTGTACGGCACGACGGTGGCGCCGGTGCGGGCGACCAGGTCGTCGATGACCTGCCTGGCCTCCGCCTCCCGGCCCTTCTTGGCCAGGTAGATGGGGGACTCGGGGATGCCACGGCGTGCCCAGAACAGCAGCAGCGCGGGCACGACCATCGTCGTCAGCATCCACCGCCAGTTCCCGTCGGCCGTCAGCAGCGCCGTCGACACGAACCCGCACAGCGTGACGCCGACCGGCCACCACACATCGAGCCCGGTCAGCACCCGGCCCCGGTACTTGCGCGGCGAGAACTCGCTCACCAGCGCGTAGTCCACGGGGATACACCCGCCGAGGCCGATGCCCGCGAGGAAACGCAGGGCGAGGAAGACGGGGTACGTCGGCGAGAGGGCACCGAGGACCGAGAACAGGGCGAAGAGCAGCAGCGTGACGCTGAAGGCCTTCTTGCGGCCGATCCGGTCCGCCACCGAGCCCCAGGCGATGGCGCCGACGGCCATGCCGACGAGGTTGGCGGTGGCGACGTACCCGCGATCGCTCAGCGAGAGATCGAAGTGCTCGCCCACGAGCGGCATGAGGAAGCCGTTGAGGGCGATGTCGTACGCGTCGAAGAGGTAGCCGAGGCCACCGATGATGAAGATCTTCCCCTGGACGGGCCATCTCCAGGGCAGTTCCTGAACGATCTGATCGCCTGTTTTCACGTTCGCTCCACGGTGTTGCGTGTCTGATACGTGCCGCACGATTGCGGACGCGCCTTTTCGCGGGGCTCCGGCGTGCGGACCGGAAGGTGCAGGGGGTGGCGGTCTTGAGAGAGAAGGGGGCGGTCTGGACGGAGGGAAGTAGGGAAGTAGGGAAGGACAGGCTCAGCGGGCGAACCGGTAGGAGAACGCGCCGAGATCCGGGTCGTTGAGCGGGGTGCCCGACCACAGCCAGTCGTAGGACAGGTCCGACTCCCCGTCGAAACTTCTGAGTTTCTCGTCCCTGGCCCGCTGCTCCGGGCCGTCGGGCAGGTGGTAGAAGGTCTTGTTGCGCAGCGACGCGTCCTGGACCATGCCGGCGTGCTTGGCCCGCCGGTCGACGTAACGGCGCAGCGCCCCTTCGACTCCGGCGGCCGTGACCGCGCCGAGTTCCTCGGCCAGTACGGCGGCGTCCTCCATGGCCTGCGAGGCGCCCTGCGCCTGGTAGGGGAGCATCGCGTGGCAGGCGTCGCCGAGGAGGGCGACACGGCCGTCCATCCACACCGGGTCGCGGCGCCGGTGGTGGAGCGCGAAGACGGAGACATCCTCCTTCGCCTTGGACAGCATGGCCGCCACCCGGTCGTCCCAGCCGGGGAACGCCTCCACGAGGTCCTGCGCGGTCGCGGACACGCTCCACTTCTCGGCGACCTCGTCCGTGCACGGCACGCACGCCACGACGTTGAGGTACTCGCCGCCGCGGATCACATAGTGCACGAGATGCCGGTCGGGCCCGTACCAGATGGTGCTCTGGAAGCGGTCCATGAGCCAGCGCGTCGCCGGGTCGGCGGCGATCAACTCGCCGGGGATCAGGGCCCGGTAGGCCATCTCGCCGGAGAACTGCAGGGTGTCGGGGAGGCCCATCAGGTCACGCGTCCGCGAGCGGACGCCGTCGGCGCCGATGAGCGCGTCGCAGGCGTGGCGCCGCCCGTCGTCGGTGACCGCCACCGGACGCTCGGGGTCCGTGCGGTCCAGCTCGACGACCTTGCTCGCGGTGTGCACCTCCACGACCGGGCCGGGGCCGTCCGGGTCGACGCACGCGTCCAGCAGGATGCGGTGGAGATCGGCCCGGTGGTAGTGCCAGTAAGGGGCGTTGAACTCGTCCTTGCAGCGTTGCCCCAGCGAGGTCAGGGCGACGACGCTGCCGTCCTTCCACCGGCGCCGCACCTGGTCGAGCGGCTCGGTGTGGATGGCCTCCATCTGCCGGCGCAGCCCCAGTCCCATCAGCACGCGGCTCGCGTTGGGCGCCGTCTGGATACCCGCGCCGACCTCGCCGAGCTCGGCAGCCTGCTCCAGGACGGTGACCCGCAGCCCGCGCTGCCGTAGGGCCAGCGCGGCGGTGAGCCCGCCGAGACCTCCCCCGACGACGGTGACTTCGTACGACTGACTGGACGCCACTCTTCCTCCAACTGGCGGGCGTGTACGGGTGGTTCGTGCGCAGGGCCGGTGTGGTGCGGGCCGGCGCGGTCAGCCGTCGGTGAGCTTCCCGGCGGTGACGACCTCGACGTCGTCGACGCTGACGGTGCAGCCGCGCATCGCGATGTCGAGGTGGGCGTACGACTCACGCCCGAGGACCGGATGCGGGCCGGTGGACCACAGGAAGTTGCCGGCGAAGGCGCGGGCGTCCATGCCCATCAGGTCGTCCTTGCCGTACATGGCCGTGGCGAACCAGTCGGCCGTCCGCATCAGGCCCCACCCCATGTGGGAGAGGCTGCGCGCCCACTCGTCCTGGGCGTCCTCGAAGAAGGTCGACAGCAGTTCGGCCTCGGCGCCCCCGGACACCTTCTCGATGTGCCCGCCCGCGATCTGCAGGGTGACGGGGGTACGGACGTACTCCTTGAACGGCAGCAGGATGTCGCCCTC
>Ga0307512_10002951_pt1 | contig 20543 bp, 39 predicted proteins | sample 14_EM_MG_FD_200267 | JGI IMG/M metagenome (GOLD analysis project Ga0307512, IMG submission 200267) | Populus trichocarpa ectomycorrhiza microbial communities from riparian zone in the Pacific Northwest, United States - 14_EM | ecosystem: Host-associated > Plants > Roots > Unclassified | place... | reverse complement strand
GAATTACTAGAGCAATTAGAAGAGAAATTTGCTGAAAAAGAAGAAGAATTAATCTCTAAGCATCAGGAGGAAAAAGAACAATTACAAGCTTTATCAAGCCAAGAGAAGACTGAATTACTTACCAGTCACCAAGAAGAAATAAAACGCTGGAGAGAACGAACGCGAGACGCTTATGATCTTTGGCAAAGGCATGAAAAAGCTGCTGAATACTTAAAAGATAAGCTAAACAGCACTGAAAGAACCCTAGAAGAAACTAAGCAAGAATTAACTGAGGCCGAAGAGCAAATTCAACAGCAAGAGCAAGACCATGCTGAGGTTTTTGAAGCTAAAGAGCAAGAACTTACTAATAAGCAAGAAATTATCACGGTTCTTCAGCAAAGAAATGCTGATTTACAGCAAACTAAACTTCCTACTAGAGACCAAGAGATTAGTAGACTAAAAGACTGAATTAGTAAACTAGAAAGCGCTTCTGCTCAAGGTAATGCTTGAGAGCAATTACAAGCTGAATTAAAGCAAAATCAGCAAACTATAACTAATTTACAAGAGCAATTATCCCTAAAGTATCCTAATAAGTATTACTGAGTTTATGCTTTAGTGTTTATAGTGATTATTTATTTAGCCCTGAAATAGGATAACAAGAAAATATGACAATATTACAAAGTGCAGAAGAATTATATCAAACCTTTTTAACAGCTGGACAAATCCGTTCAGGAAAGCCAGAATTCTCCAATGATTCTGGTTATTGAACTGGTGGACAGTGTAACTGAGGAGGTGGCCATGTATTAAAAACAGACTGCGAAACTATAATTAGAGGTTTAAGTAAAATTAGCAGTTTAGAAGGATTAAAGCAAGAAATACAAAATTGCTCTTCTCAATCAGAATTTGATAACAAAAAAAGAACTAATTTAAATAAATGTAATGAACTAATCAGTGATTTAAACAACCGTAGTTCAGGAAGTTGTGCTTTTGGAATTTGCATTATCTGAAGTGATAATAATATGAACAAATCCTTGCAAAGAGTCGTAGAGCAAATGAAAACTGCTATAACCGATTTTAAGAAGCAATTAGAAAGTGTAACTTACCAAACAGTTAAAGAAATCTCCCGAGTCTCCTTAGAAGTGAGAAAGATTAAACAAGAGATGCAAGATCTTAGAAGAAAAGCCCAGAACGAAAGAGATCCAACCAAAAGAGCTCAAATTCTTGCTTTAATCGATGAAAAGGGTAAAGATTTAGTTAAAAAAGAAAGCGAATTAGCTAAATTACAGAAGAAATTAAACTTTGATGCTGATAAACATGTCGCTGATTTTATAGAAGGATTGAAAGCTAGCATTGAGGGAAGACATAGATCGGGAGGAGGAAACAGTAGTTATAATAATCCTAGTGATCCATTAAATAACAAAAAGATAGAAATTATTAATCGAATAAAGCATTTAATGTCTTCTGTTGTAAGCGACGGTCAATTAAACTTAGAACTAGGTGAGTACAAATGAGAAAATTGTATAACACAAGTCAGAGTTGAAATAGATTTACAAAGCCAAGAACAAAGGTTAAATAATGCCGTAAATAGAATAAAACAAAGACATCCTGAAAGAGATGGAACTGATCCACCACCTCAATCAGACCAAAATAAAAAAGAAAAAGAAACTCAACTCAATTATTTCTTCTTAGCAATAATAGGAATAATGTTGCTTTTTCTTTTAATGAAACAAAATAGAAATAGAGAATATTATGAATAATAAAAGTTTAAAACAACAATTAGATGAACAAACTTTAGAAGCAGAAAATAAAGCTAAAGAATACTGAATTAATTTCAGCCAAAAATATAAAGAACCACACCAAAGAGCTTATTTTTATATTGGCTTATTAATACTTTTACTTTTACTTATTTACTGACTTACCAGACCTGATATAGACTTAGAAGCAAAAAGAGAAGCTAGAATGGAAGACCGTCTAATTAAAAAAATGGAAATGCTGAAAAAGCTTAAAGAATAACATGAATTACTACGAATTAGAAGAAGAAAAAGATCAAGCTAAACGAGAAGAAGAAAAACAGAAAAAAATAAAAATGCTTTTGATTCCTCTTTTGTTACTAGGAGCAGGAGGTTTTTATCTTTGAAATTGGCTCAATGAAACGAAAGAAGAAACCAGGAAAGAAATTCTAGAACAACTTCAAATTTCTCCTGTAGTATCAGTAGATATTTTCCCAGATGAGGTTAAAGAAATTTGATGATTTGAAGGAAGCTGAGATAAATATCTAGATGGCCTTTACTTACCTCAACAAATAAATGATTTTAAAAAAGGCATGCTAAAAAGCATTCAAGAAAAGAGAGAAGAATTAAAAGACGAACCTCGTAAAAAAAGGCAAGAGGAAATAAAAAACGCCAGAGAGTTTTTAGAATCAGAAGAAAAAAGTTCACTAGAAATTCAAAATCTTCTAAAAGAGCTTGAAACTAGAATAAATAATACTCCGATAAACGATTTATCCTCTGCTTCAGAATCATTCATGCAAATTATTCTACAGAAAAGGGCTAGAAGAAAAAGACTTTATTGATCATTGCCTGCATATAATTGAGCTGATAGGTGATTAGTTAGAAACGCTGAAAGCTTTAACGGCATTTGACAAAAATTTACTGATGCAAACGGTGGTAAAGAATTAAGTTATTTTAATGCCAAAGCTATATACAAAATTAGTTTTCCTTCTTCCTTATGAGAAAATTTAACCGAGGAGCAAAAACAGACAGCTTTATTAAACGGTCATGGTGAACTTAAGATAAAAGAAGAAGCGCGAAATTATCATTTTACCCCTTTGATTGAAGAATGAAGAAATAGAGTAGTCGATAATCCAACCAGAGGAGAATACAAGCCTAATGAAAATATATTGGATAACAATGCTCTTTTTTATGGTGCGCCGAGAACTGGAAAATCAATAATTGCAGAATTGATAACTGATGAAGCTGATAAAGTACCTTTAGTAACTATCCAAGGTTCTACTTTGACTCCAAATCAGATGCAAAAAGAATTTAGCATTGATCCATTGCTTAAATTTATCTTCACCGTTGCTTGTATAAGCCACGATTTAGCAGATAATTACGGTTTTCAAAGATCTGAAGATGGCGAAGTTAGTCATATTCTTTTCTTAGATGAAGCTGACCAAATATGCACGAATAATCTTCAACCACCAAGGGATGCTTCTACTCAATTAACTTTTTTAAAAGAATGCATGGGAAGTGATAATAAATCTGAAGAAAGCAAAAATCTATGAATTGCAGCTACTAACCACCTCGATAATATAAACGTAGCTATTTATCAATCAGGAAGGCTAAGTAATCCTTTAGATTTTAGCTGAACGTTAGCTGTTTTTAATGATTATGCTGGTGATGCAGGAATAACTGATAAATTTCCTGAACATTGATTGGAAGAAACTACTTTAAATCCCGAGGATAATCAATGAGTTAATAAATTCAATAAAATCATCTTTGATAAAGACTTCCTTCCGTTCTGGCAAAAGTTTATTAATAATTCTGATACTCAAACAGCCTTGAAACAAGAAGTAGAATGAAAGGATAATCCAGCTACTGATCAACCAGAAAAAATAATCAAGAAAAAGGGGATTCAATTAGGTGAATTCTTTGAATTATTTTGACAACTTTATGATAGTAAACAATTAGAAGCTTTTAATGGTAAATGAAGAAAACCAAGAAAGCCTAAGATTGAAGAAATAGTAGAAGAAACTTTGAAACTAGCTGCTAATAAAATTAGTGAAGATATATCTAAAACACTCGATGAAAGGCTTAAAGAACTTAATCAAACATCTAAAGATACCAAAAACGTTATAGACAACACCAATAATAATCTTAATAATACTATTACAAGATTTATTAACAAAATTGATACTCTTTTAACGGCAATAGGAAGAAATACATAAAATATGACAAGACAACAATTAATAAAACAAATAAAAGAAATAATACAAGAAATAAAAAATAATATTCAAGACTGAAAAGAAATAATCAGCCAACATGAACAATCTTTACTAGATTTAGCCCAGAAATTGGAAGAAATTAAGAAGGATATTAAAGGAGAAAGCAAAAAATTATGGTAATAGATCCAATCTCACTTTGCGTTGTCGGCATTATTGCTTTTACCGGCCACAGCATTTGAAATAGCAAATCAAAACGTAAAGCAAAAGCCAAAGCTCAAGAAGCAGCTCGAGCACATGAATTTAAATTAAAAGAGGCAGAAGCAAAGCAAAAAGAATTAGATAACATAAGAAAGAAAAACGAAGAAATAGAGAGCAAAAAGAAAGAAGCCGAGGAAACAAAAAAGAAAAATCTAGAAGAAAGAGAAAATATTAAAAATCAGCTTAAAAATCCAAATTTATCTGAGGATGAAAGAAGAAGATTAAATTCTAGATTAATTGCTCTTGATGAGTCTGATAAAAAAAACAATGAATTAATTGAAAAGTTATCTAAAGAATTAAACCAAGGCAAAGAAAGAGAAAAAGAAACACAAGAAAAATTGGATAAATTAACCAACGCGTTTGGTTCTTTAAAAATACCAGGTTCAGATACCATTTCTTCCTATATGCCTTTAATAATGGCTATAGTAGGGATCTATATTCTTTACCAGATATTCCTTAAAGATGATAGAAGAGACAGATAATAAAATCCTCTAACCCCCCCAGTTTTTCTAAAAATTCTTAAAAAGGATAATTTGAAAAATGAAATGTCAAGAAACAAAATTTTATTCATTGAAGAAGTAAACAAATTCTTTGATAATTTAAGCAAAGGAATTAAAAGTTTAGAAAAAATAACAGATGTCAAAACAAGATTAGAAGAAGCCACAAAATTAGAAAAAGAAGCTTGGAACAAATGAAATAATAAAATTTATTTTGCTTATAGTCAATACAGAGGAAGTGATGATGAATTAGGGAGTTGACAAACAGCAGATTTAGGTTTTGAAAATCTTACTGGAAGGATAGGACTTAATTCTAATCCTTATCTTTCTTTAAAAAATTTGATAACTAAGACGAGGAATGAAGTTAAAAATGATAAAAAAGCTCCTTCTGGTTCAGGCAATAATAAGCCTACCAAAAAAGAGAAAAATCATTGAGGGCAATCCGTTAGAGAAAACCTTAATTATTTTGTTGAAAATGTTAAAGACTTTGCTAATTATTTAATAGGAAATAAAAAAACACAATTTGTCTGTGATCAGTGCAATCAAGTTAATTCGGGACAGTACTGATATCCAAAAGGCCGTGAAGAAAAATTTTGTTCTGAACAGTGTTTTAACCTTTGAAAAAATAAAATACTAGAAGAAATAGAATTAGCTAAAAAAGAATTAGAGCAAGCGCAAAGAAAGAAAGAACAAAGCGAAAGAAAATTAAAAGCAATAACTGAATATCCTTGCGATGGGGGGTGTGGTCAAAAGCTAAATTTAGCATACGACGATACTTACTATAAAGATGTTAGCAATAAAAAAGGTTATTTATGCAAACTGTGTCATAAGAAAAGAAATATATGCTCTGAATGTAAAGGACCAGGACAAGTTTATAACCATAAAACCAAGAATGATGGCAAAAGTTTCTGCTCATCAACATGTTTTAACAAACATTATGCTCCTGTTTGTGACGAATGTTCACAAAAAGTATCAGGTGATTCCTATTATAATGATTATGAAAACAAAACTGGTACTCTTTGTCCTAAATGCTATGCAAGAAGGCAAGAGACGAATGCTTTAGTAGAAGAAAATAAGAGATTAAAGAGAGAGAGCAATTCACAGCAAGAGATTACTAATTTAGCCGATAAATCTAATAAAACTCCCCGAGAACGGCAAGATTTAGCTGAAGAACCATTCTACAAAAATCCTTTAGTAATCGGAGCAATAGGAATAGGTGCTTTAGGTTTATTAGGTTTAATCATTTTCTTTATAAATAAATCCAAAAAAGATCGTGAATAAACCAATCAGAGCTAAAAGGTTAAGCGCAAGTAATCCCAGGGTAGTTTAAGATATCCACTGGGTTATAGTGGGATAATAAGTATAGGGGTAGGTTAGGGTGTATCAGTTGACCCTATAAGGTGCCGACTAAAGAAAAAGGGCAACCTTTAGAACTTAAAAAGCAACTTTATAACTTATAATTTCTGCCTAATAATGCTAGTCTTTTAAGTGTCAGGCACAGAAAGACAAAATCCTAATCAAATCAGACAGGAACCCCTGGAAGGCTTTGTTCCTCGCACTTATCTACCCTTATATTAGAGTAGGACTTAACATTTAGCTGAGGAGGTAATCCAGATATATAGGGTCGAAAACCTATATAGAGCAGATTCCTGTGAATAATCCTTTTCTCTACCTCCTAAAAAAGGGATAGGTAAACTTTCTTGGCAAATAAATAGTAGGCTTCGTCCCTCAAATTAAAGTTATATAAAACAAAAAATATTTCAAATGAGTGCCATGTAAATAATTACAAGTTAGTAATAGAAGCAGGCAGGTTTAACCTCTACTGAACTTCTATTAAAGAATACCATCAAAAGCTCCTGGCGAGGATCGTGTGTACTCGTCAGGGTAGCCATCTCAATGAGCTTTAGCAGTCTGAAACTAACTCCTTAACCAAGAACCCAAAAGGTTATTGGTTTATAAGCAAGTTAATTTCAGCAGGATATCTCTATCCTACAAGCGTTTCTATGATTAAGGGACCAGGGGTCCTGAAAAGGAATCCCAACCAATTTAAGTAGATACACCTAGGAACAAGACCGAAGACATCTATTACTGTAACACTAGGCTGGGAGTTCCCTAGGTCAAAAGCGTATCCATGGGAGCGTGTTCTTTCGAATTTACGTAATATCCATGGACCTCATTAGGTTCTTATGTTTCTCATTAGAGCTTTCTCCCCGTATACTTCCAATCTAATATAATAGAGCAACTGGTCAAGACTAGGCCAGGTCATACGCCTCGAGCCGTGTCATGCTAAATCGTGATGGAGAACAACATTGCTGTTATTCAATCGTTTACTTATAGAAGATCAGGTCCCTCCTGATAAGTGTCTTAATGGGCAGATACCCAGGCAAATAATCTAATCTATCTTTATGTGAGGAAAAACAAATTAGAAGTTCTAAAGTTGCTTTTACTAAAGTTCTAAAGGTTGCTTTTTGTTTTCTTTAGGGCTTCTGCTTGGCCTTTCTAATTGGTTCTAATGGGTTTTCTCTATCTTTCTTAATTCTCTTTAGGCTATCGGGAGATAATAGGCGAGATAGCTATTAACTAATTGCTCAGCTTGTTGTTTATCCATAACTATAACTAATTTTTGCCCAACCTCAGCTTTATATATTCACGTGGATATCCAAACTAAAAAAGTAAAAATATAATATAGACTAAATGATAGATTTTGATATTTAGTTTTGCTTAGGATGCTATAGGCAAGATTAGATATTTATATCTAAAAGGATTTTAAACTATTTTAATTTACTAATTAAGATAGTTATAATCTGACATTTTAGTCTATATAAAAAGACCAAAAATGAAAGAAACTATAAAACCGTCTGAAAGTACGAAAACTTCAGGGGTAAATGCTCTACCTAGCAACAGAAAAGAGCAAATAGATAAATTTACTGATGGCATAGTTAATAGAATTATACCAATAGTAAACCAAGCTTTAATCAATAAAGATAAAACTATTGTTGAACTAGTACAGAAAATAGCTGATTTAGAAAAGCAAAATCAAGATTTAGACTATTTACTAGATTCAAGAAGAAATAAATTTGAACATGAATGAAATAAAAAGCTTACTAAAATCCAAGGTATTCTTACTAGCAATTTAAGATCTAGAACCAGCAGTAGTACGCCTTATATGGCCTTTCTACGGCTAGAAACAGCTGATTTTACTAACCATAGCTTAGCAGAATGCTCAGCTACTAAGTGTAAAGACTGTGAAATACCAGTAATCTTTCGCTTAAAAGAAGCTGGTGTTATTCATAAAGATGAAGACACGACTTTAGAAATTAGACCTAAGCTAAAGAAAGGAAAAAAGGTAATCCTGGAAGGCCAGTGAGCTAAAAGTAATGGTAATAGACCTAGTTTTACTTGCTATTCCTATAGAGTTTTGGAGGGAGTAGATAAATAATTATGACTAAGCAAAGAAGTGAATATCTTTACGAATTAGTTGGAATTATTAAACAAAGAAAGGAACCTGATAATAAAATTAGAAAAGGCTATAGGCTAATAGTAGAACTAACTGGGGGAAAGGAAAAAAGTGTTCCTTTTATTCAAGTTTGAAAAGACTTACTTACTAATCAGCAGATTTGAAAAGCAATTGATAATAAGCAATATTTTGATAAGAAATATATTTTCCATTGTCAAAACTGAATGGGTCAATACCGATTGATTAACTGAAAGGAACTCAAAAACCATGAATAAATCCCTAGTAATCCTACTAGTAGAAAACCTAATCTTAGCATTAGCTCTAACTATTTGGTCCTTTAGAAAATGCACTAAGTGTAAAAGGGTTAAATGCATAGAAAGAATCTTAGCTACTAAATGTAAAGAATGTATTCAGGGCAAAGACTGAAGAACTGAAGTATTTTAATTATGAATAAAAATCTAAAAAGAAGAATCGCTAGGCGATTAGAGCAGCTAGAACCAATCCTAGAAGAGATAAAAAGCTTCACTTTAGATACTGAAGATTCAGAGCTGTGAGATCCAGATTACTATTATGATTTAGCTGAGCAACTAAGAGAGGCTTTAGCTCTTTTAGAAGACAGCAAATCCAAAGAAAAGAATGAATTCGGTGAACCTATAACTGAACCTGGTATTTGTTCTATGATAGATGCTTATGAAGGAGAAGAAGATTATGAATAAAGAGCAATTAATTAAAAAGATGAAGAAGAATAATTTTTACAGCCAAGCACAAGAATGATGAGAAGTTTCTTGCAATCCTGATCCCCAAATAGCAACGACTGAGGAAATGAATGAACAACTAGAACAATTTCGCTGAGAAAGAAAAGCGAGAAGTAGCGTTTACTGCAATCGCTTTAATCATGATAACCATAGTAAAGATATTGAAAAATTTTGAAAGAAATGAATTAAAGGTAATCATTTTTGACATTCAAAAAATAAGCGATGATATTTAAAAACCCCCAACTAACCATGAATAAAGCATTTGAACTAATAATAAATGGCAAAACAGTTAAATATTTTATCATTTTGAAAAAGAACAGTGACTGCTCATACTGTCATGACCATAAAGAAATCTGTTTAAAAACTTGACAGTCTAATATTTGAGAATGAAAACACTACTGCTGAAAATGTGCGATAAATCACCTTCATCAATTAGAAACTGGAGATTATTATATAAAAAACAAACCAGAAATTATCAACAAAATACGCGAGAATATAAAACCCTATGAACAATACTAAAATTAAATCCCTAACAAACATTAAAATCATTGAAAAACAAGATAAAAACCTTAATGATTATTACATAATCTTTAATAATGATAGCAAGAATATTAGTGAAGCTTATCGAAAGTGAAAATTAGTAAATCATATAAAAGACCAAGATAAAGAGCAATTATGCGATGATTGCGAAGAAAACGATTAATGAATAAACTCCAAAAGCCCTGTGAATATAACTATCCAGGCTGCCAAAAAGTAACTGACCTGCAATATATTAAAAAGCTTGGAACCGTTACTCTTTACAAATCCTGAATCTGTGATAATTGCCTGGCAATATTAGAAAAGCCCAAGAATTAACCCATTATGAACAATAATAAATTAGACACAATTAATTACACGGCGTGATTAGAAGAGCGTAATCGCTCTTTAAACAGTATCAGAACTTACTGTTGTTACCTAGAAAACTTTATTCAAAAAAGTTGAACTATCAATACCGAAAGCATTAGAAATTTCTTAAAAAGCAATATCACTAAATATCAGCCTAATTCTTTAAAAGTATTTAGGCAAGCTTTATCTTCCTACACTAAGTTTAAAAGAATAGCTATCGATTGGGATTGAATAACTGGAATAATTCCCAAAACTCAAAGAAAGTGCTTTAGCACCCTAAGCATTGAGGATTTGGAACATTTGAAAAAAGTTATATCAGAAAAGAGTAAACTGACTCACCAACGCAATAACCTAATCTTTGATTTTCTCTTTTACTCGGGTCTAAGGGTCAGTGAGCTAATAAATATTAAGCATTCTGATTGGAATGCTAAAAATGAAAGCTTAAAAGTCCATGGTAAGGGGAATAAGATTAGATATGTATTTTTGCCTGATTTTCTAATTAAGCACCTAAATCCCAATTCACCAGATTATCTTTTTACTAATCTAAAAAAGCAAAAGCTTTGTCCATTGGTGATTAGACAGATAATTAGCCAAAGAACCAAAAAAGCAGGATTTACTAAATTAATTACTCCCCATAGCTTCAGGAGAAGTTTTGCTACTTGAATGCATCGCAAGGGAAGTAACCTAACTACTATTCAATTCTTACTAGGGCATGAAAGCATCACCACGACCGAGAAATATATCCAAACTGATCGGGAGACTATGTATGCTGACTATAGTAAACTGTGAAAAGAGGAAGCAATTTTAACTAAATAAACTGATGGCCTTTTTACTCTTAAATAGGCCTTAAACTGAAAAGGGAACAAGGAAAAAAAGTTAAACAAAAATTAGGTACGCCAGTCCTAAGTTGCCCAGTATTTTAACCAATAACTAGCAACTGCCACCCAACTTTAAAATGGTAAGGCAGAGGGGCCAAGGAGCTAAAGCCTAGCAAGTCGTAAGACCGAAATACTCCAGCAAGTACTAATTTCTTTTTTAAGCCTGGAGGGCTTTTTTTCTTTTTTGTAAAGATAGTAAAGAGTTAAGCAAGTACCTTGGGCTTATTAGAATCATAGACACTTTTGGATATCCACAAATTATGAAATCATTATTAAAACCTATTGAAAAACAATATTTAAGAATTTTAGATAGAAGAGATATACGCCTAAGAATACCTTTTAAAGAGAAAAGACCTCATATTCTTAATTGAACTAAGTATTATTCAGAACCTTTAACTATTTCGCAATTATTAGAGCAAGGTTTTAATTACGGAATTAGAACTGGTAAGCAAATAGGTAACTATTATTTTATCGTAATTGATTTAGATGATTACTGAGCTAAAGCAAGAATGCGGGTTAATCTTTACGTGCAAAGTAATAAAGGCCTACACTACTATTTACTAATCAAAGAATTGCCCAAGAATAGTTATCTTTATAACCAATATGGAAAAAAGATTGGTGATTTATTAAGCTTAGGTAAGCAAGTGGTCGGCATTGGCTCTATTCATCCTTCAGGCAAAAGATATAGCTTATTCAGAGGCAATAACGTGAATTGAAACAGTTTAAAGATGGAAAGTTTAACTGAATTGGAAGAATTCTTATTGGTTAGGGATATTTTTCTAAAAATTGAGGATAAAAAAGTCTAAAAAAACCCTTGAATATCCATGATAATATCTAGCTAAATATTCATTTTTGCTTAGTAAATAAAGGCTTAAAATCTAAATATGCTTGAAATAAGAAGAGATAACGGTGTTTGCCGTAAATGCTTACAGAATTATGAGTAGCTTCTTAGAAAATTATGTTTTTCTTCAAATTGTTGGTAATATAGCGAGTGTTTTTGTTTTACTCCTTTTTCTCCTCTGATTGTGATACACCTGAAGCAAGAAAAATAACCATGAATAAAGAGCAATTTACTGGTAAAATCATCCAAAGACAGCGTCGGAAAGTTAGGGATAAAAACAGCTCATATTTTGGACAGACTAATTATAGACTACTAATTAACAGTTTAGGAGGGGAACAACAGCTTTTTGTTTATAAAAATGTAGTAAATGCTGATATTTTTAATGCTATTACTCAGGAGCTTCATTTAGATAGAAAATATCAATTCTTGGTAAAAAGATCTAAGTGAGGCTGAGTGTTATTAGATTGAGAAGAAATAAATAATAACTATTTATAGCTTAAAAATAATATTATAATAAGTGCTATGAAAGCTCCTAAACAATTACTAGTTAAAAGCCATATTCAAGAGATTGAAGGCATTTGTAAAGAAAGAGGAATAAACTACGAAATTTATCAACCAAAATCTAAACCTAAATTTACTGAACAAGAGTTAAAAGAAGCTTATCAAAAACTAGCTAAAAGTAAAAACTACGAAAAGGAAATGAAACTTTGAGACTCTTTAGAAGAAGATGAGTAAAGTAATTAACTACCGCTCTGTTTATTGAGTTAAACTAGGCAAAACAGTCGGTAGTGAAATTTATAAAACTCGTCCATGCGTAGTAATGAGCAATGATTGACAAAATACTTTAGGCAAAAGAGTAGTAATTATTCCTTTTTCTACTACTCCAATTCCTAGTATTCCTTTCCATATTCCTATTGAATTTAACGAAGAAGAAGCAAAAATACTACCTGAGCAAATTCGTTCAGTAGATAAAAAAAGAATTGGTAAGAAAATCGGTGAACTAGAGGAAGAAATAATGATAGAGATAGAACAAATGCTTACTATCTTGCTTAATTTTCATAAATAGACCAGGTTTTTGAAATATTTATCAAAAATTAGTCAGATTTTAACTCTGTTTTTTCATTTTTGTACACCGTATATATACACGTATATATACTAATTTTTTCCCGCTCTCTAAAAAACTTTTGCTTTAAACTATTAATATACTTGAAACAAGAAGCAATAGCACAAATATTAATCGATTAATAATAAAGCAAATAAAGATATGAATAAAAGAACAAATAATACCCAAATTAGCCAAAGTGCACTAAAAGAAGCCTATAAAGTAGTAATTATTGATCTAACTGAAGCATTAGTTAAAATGAAAGCTGATCAGTCAGTAAGATTAAACGGCATTGGTACTTTTACTAAGAAAAAGCGAAAAATAAACAGTGCTTTAGACGGTAAGACTTACCAGTATTACCAAATTACTTTTAAAACTAGTCAGACTTTAAAAAGAGCTTTAGATAAGTAAGATGTGAAAAAAAGAATATACCTTACTAGTGGTAGCTGCTTTATGTATAGTTGTTTACTATTATAGAGAAAGTTTGAATAAACGAGAAAATAAACCTTGGTTAGATGCTTTACCAATCTTTGGAGGTATTGCCTTTGGTTTTAATACTTTAATTAATTTAGCAAAATAATTATGGCAAAAATAATAGATAATAATTTAAAAAATGAACAAAGTAATGGAACTTTAGGTAATAATTCTCTAAACCAAGAAAACCCTAAAGAAAAAGGTATAATCAACACCATTGGTAGTTTTTTACCCTTCGCTCCTTTATTGTTTGAACAGTTTACTGGACAGAAATTACCTCAGGCTACCGGAACTATCGCTGAAATTCAAACTAATTTACAGCAATTAACCACTAGCTTACAGCAAGTATTGGCTAATCAAAACCAAATATTTAACAAAATAACTAACCTAGAAACTAGCGCTAGTCAGCAATTGATTAGTCTAGATAGAAGATTACAATCTTTGCGTTTGACTCATGAAAAGAAACAAATTGAGTATACCGCTAGAGATGAAGAAGAATAACTATGTTTAACCTAGTACCATTAACTAAAAAAGTAGAGCAATTCACTAATCAACAAGCCCAAATCATTGCCCTGTTAGAGGAAATTAAAGAAATACTAAAACAAAAAAAATAAATATGCTAAATATAAAAAATAACGAAAGAAACCTTGATTCAACCAAATCAGGTAAAAGAATTATCCAAGTAGAAAGAGATGAAGTTTTCTATCGTGGAGATATTAAAGCTGGCTTTGCTTATACAATGTTCGCATTAATGGTTATTCTAGCCGTAGGTGGAATTGGTTACTCTTTTATTGATAAATTAAAAAAATAAAATGAACAAAGAACAAACAAATTTAACTAACACTATAGTAAGTTGAGTTGATTGAGAACCAACTTATTGAGCAATAGGAATAATTATTACTTACACTATCATTAACACGGGAATAATTCAAACCATCACTGCTAAACTTTGAAATAAAGAAAAACCTAAATTAGAAACTACTAAAAAAACAGCAACTGCTAACTAAAACTATGAATCAACAGCCAATATTATTGTGAAAACACCAAAACTTAACTAATGCCTTTACTTTGCGAGTTGGTGATATTCGCTATATCGGCTTAATTCGCACCGATAGAAAAGGTGAAAGCTATTGAAAGTTTAAAGAGTTTATCAAAAAAGATGACTCTAATCCTGGCTTTTTAGAAGCCTCGCTAGATAAATTAATCCAAGAAAATGACAAATCAATTAACAAATCAGAATCAGATTACCAATCTTAGCCAAACAGTATCCCAATTAAACAGTAATTTAAACCTAATTAAACCTAATAATTCTAAAGAAGTACAAATAATCACCTACACTTTAATCGCTACCGCAATAGTAGGACTATTTGTTTATGAATATATAAAGACTAAAGAAGATGCCAATAGCTAATTGATTACCTGATTTTAAAGGAGCATTAGTAGGCTTTTATGATGAACGCTTAAAAGATACTATCGAGGATAAAAGCACTGAATTTAAGCAAATGTTGCAAGAGAATATGGAACACGGTAAAAAGACCCAAAGAATCTTAGTAGCTATTGCTCTAGCTATCTTACTCTTACTAACTATTTACTGCTTTTGGAAAGACTAATAAGAAAATATGAAGAAAATTTTAGCCCTAGCGAGTTTAGGAATAATTAGCTATGCTTTTTATCACCAAACCAAAGAACTTAAAAGCTGAAGAGTAGCTTTTATAGAACAGGAACTAACCCTTGCCCAACAAAAATTAGCTGGTAAAACCCCTTTAGAAAACCTAGAAACTGAAGAATTTCTGACTAACTGAATAAGTTTTTTAGAAACTGGTCTTAATCAGTTAAAATAACCTAGAAATTAGATTATTTACTTACTTCGCCTAGCAATTAGAAAAAACCAACTAAATACTAAATAAAAAATATGATTGAAAGAACAACAAATAAAACGATTTCTTATCGAATAAAACAAATCGTGGTAGCTGGTATAGTTTCTGGTGTGATTTATCTCGCCTGACGTTTTTACCAAAATAAAAAAATACTAACAACCAACCTTTCACAAACAGGAACAAACGGTTAACATAATACCAGAGAATGTTAACTTAAATGCCTTGTAATAGCCCTTTTAACCCTTTAAGTTAACAAAATCTTTTACAACTAAATTAACAAAATTGAAAAAGCCATGAAAAAGCAACAAGAACAAATCTTAACTTTTACTGAACTAACTGCTTTAATTCAAAACCCTAGTAATCCTAATTTGCCTTTACGCCATGATAAATTGCTAGAATGCGTTTTGCTAATGGGCTACTTAGGATTAAGAGTTAGTGAAGCAATTAATTTTACCTGACAGCAAATGCTAGTAGAAGATAAAAATGCTTTTCTAGTGCATGGTAAAGGTAGTAAACAAAGATTAGTCTTTAATTTACTGAATAACAGCTATATTAATAAGAAAATTAAGCTAGATTCTAGTAAAGATAAATGAAAGTCTATATCTAGAATAGCTATCTGAAAATACTTAGCTAAGAAAAGCCAAGAATTAAAGTTAAACTGAAAGATTACCCCTCATACACTGAGAAGAAGTTTTGCTTCCATTCTGCAGTATGATTTAAATATTGAATCAGCCACTATTCAGCAATTGTTAGGACACTCTCATTTTGCCACTACCGAAAGATACTTAAAAAAAGACCCTCGCTTCTTAGTAAATTCTTTACAAAGGAAGGGTTTTTTACTTTAGCCTAGAAATTAGAAATAATAAAAGATTCCAGCTAAGCTCTTGCTAAAAAAGTTTTTTAATTAATGTTAGTACAAACTTAGCCTTTACTTGTAAATTAAGAAAAAAGGTCGCTTTACCTTATATAAAAGCAAAAACAATAAGAAAATATGATACAAAAAATACAAGAGAAATTAAAACAAATAAATTGAACTTCTCTATTTATCGGTGTTACTATCGGTGCTTCTGCTTACTACTTTTACCAAAAGTATACAGTTAAAAAACAAACTGAATCACTTAGAGGTAAACAAAGTTTAAGAGTATAATTATGGCTAAAGTTATTAAGAATACTCTTAGCCTAGTAGAAAGACACTGAAAGCAAGCTGAAGAGAAAAGTAAAGAACTAATTGATAGATTATTTAATAGCAATTTGCCTATTGAATATAATCCTAAAAGCCTAGATTTAGAAAAAAGCACTGTCTGAAGAGTAATAGCTAGAGAAGATATTCCTGATCTTTATGAGGATGTTGAAGAACTACCCACTGCTGAAGAATTAGCTGAACAAATAGCTTATGAATATACTTTAACCTTGATAAAAGATATGTTAGTAGATCTAAGCAATTATGATTGCCATGACCCAGCTTGATTCGAACAATTATTAAACTCTTATGAAAATTAAAACTATTAAAAAGAAAAACCCAAAGAAAGCCATTATAAAAGCTAATAAATTAACCTTAGCTAAGCCTAAGAAAAACACGGCAACTTATTACCATTGCTTAGCTGACAAAGCCTCCCGAGGATGCTTAAAAGGAAGTGTTGGCAAAATGTGCAAAGAATGTAAAGAACAAAGCCCACAAATTGCCTTGAATAGAAAGCAAGAAATTAAGAAAATAGTTTCTTCTTATAAACAGTTAGGAGTTTCTTTAAGTAAGCTATTAAATAAATAAAAGCCTATGGACCGAACTCAACAATTCTTAATCGTCGGTGGATTAATTGGTGGTGGTTATCTAACTTTTCACGGTCATCGCTTAGGCAAAGATTGCTGAATGTGTAATTACCGAGGTTTAGGTTGAATACTAGCTATAGCATGAATTGTCTTAGCTGATTCCTTAGCTGATTATTTAGAGAAAAAGCGTGAAGCATTGTGAGAGTGAGATGAAGACGAATCAGACGCTGGTTCAGATGTTTCAGATGATTCTAGCAGTACCGTAAAAGGCAACAAATAATATGATTACCTGTTGTGAAATTGCCCTAGTATTAGGAATAACTAATGTAGTTAGTCTAGCTATCTTTGCTGGTTATAATGTGAAATTAGACCAAAGAACAGCTGTCTTAGAGAGAAAGAACGGTAAAGAACAAAAACAAATTGACCAACTAAAGAAAGCCCTAGAAACATTAAATAGACCGAAAAAAGCCAAATATGAAGCCAAATAAACAAATCACCTATCCTGATAATAATAAAGAAGATATTTTTACCAAAATAATCAGATTTATTAAAAGCCTAGAATTATTTACTAAGAAAAACCATAAAGCCTTGAACTATCTTTTAGGTGGATTAACGATGATAGTCTTAGGATTAATTATCTGAATAAATGCCTAAAAAAGACTTTATTTGCTATGCTTGTGAACTAAAATATGACCGTGGTTCTCTAGGAATACTGAATAAAGATAAACAAGAACTATGCTGAGCTTGCGCTTACTGGATAGTTAACCAATAAATAGCCTAGAAATTAGAATAAACAGAGGTTTCTAATTCCCTAAATTAGATTTGCTTAGAATGTTTGCTGATAAAGTACCAAACAAACCTATGGAACTAAATGAATTATTAAACCAGATAAAGACTACTATTCAACAAAATAATATCGGTTTAACTGATAATCGCTTACCTGATTTAAACCGAAGCTGTGATAGTATCACTAATTCTTTAAATAGTATAGACCAAGTACTAGACCAAATAAAGAAATTAACTAGTGGAATAGAAGTAGCTCCCGAAGACTTGCAAAACTCTCTACGGGAATTAAATCTTACGGAATTTACTGGCCAAAGCCTAAAAAACAAGTTTGAACAAATCTTAAACTTAGCTGCGAACAGTAACCAAGAATTAACTGATAAAATTAAAGACACCGAAAAAGAATTAGAGGAAATCCTAAACACTTTACAGCAACAGCAAACGCTAATTACTAACTACCAAGACCAAATTACTACTTTAGAAACCAAAGTAAAAGGCAATGAAAACCAAGCTAAAGACTTACAAATTAAAGCTGGGTTAATTGGAGCAGGAATAACTGCTTCTTTAGGTGGTTTAGCAGTAATAATTGCTAAATATCTAAGAAGAAATTAAGAAAATACCCAAGAATTATGAAAACTAACTGAAGAACTCACGGTAATCCCTTTTTAAACTTTACCGAAGAACTAACTCAGGAATGAATACTGCAAGGTTTTAGTCAAAACCAAACCCAAGACTGATTAGGAATTGGTATGCAAGCCACGGATGCTTTTTATGTTGGCTGATTAAGAGATGTAAAAAAGAAAGACTCCACGTGAGTCCTTAATTATGGGGATAGTAAAACTCTCAGAAAAGAATATAAAGACTGGCAATTAGAAACCTTGGTAAATTTAAATGTTCCTACTAATGAACCTACTAATTTCTCCTGAAAACCAATAATTATAACTATTTTTGCTGGTCTAGGAATTTATCTAATAATAAGAAACTATGAATAAACTACTAATCTTTTTAATCCTAATTGCTTTAGGCTATTATTTGTATCAGCAATCAGAGGTTAAACCTATTTATTACACTAAAAGCACCCAAACTAGCCTAGAAAATAGTTCTAATCCTAGTAATAACCTAGAAATAGAAAACAGTTTAGATAAACTAATCGCTGAGATCCAGCAACTAAATAAATCCTTAAATTAAGCTGATTTAGCACCCACAGAAAAATATGAAAGACAAAATCCAACAATTACACACCGAATTTACTAAACTTAAAGAAAAGATATTAGCTAAAATAAACCAGCAAGGTGAAGCTATTACTCAAAAAGACCAAGCTTTAATTGAAAGCAGTAAGAGAATAGAATTACAAGCTAAAGATAACTCAGAAAATGAAAGAGTATTAGAACAATTATTAACTGAATTTAGAGAATTAGCTGAAGTATTAGGAGAATAAATATATGACATTAGCCCAAACAGCTCTTAATGAATGAGAAGGGTTTAAAACCAAAATTTCAAAAATAGTAGATAAAACAGATAAGCTTTCTGAAGCTTTTGATTTATCCGTTATTATGGTCAGCCATCCTCTCTATTTTACAACATTTATTAGCTCATTATTTGGAGAAGAAGGAATTACTTTTGCAAACGTTAAGCACAATCACCAATCACTTATAAAATTATTAAGATTTAAGAAGATAACTATGGAAATAAATGAAGAGTTAAACAGATTAGAAATAAGATTAGACGGGGGAGCCACGGAAATAGCTGAAAACCAAAGTAAAGAACTTAAATTCCTAAAAGAAAGCCCTAAAGCAGAGGAGATTTTATTAAAACTGCAAGAAAATGATTTATCCGAAATTACCTTTGTTAAACACAGTGGATTTATTATAGACAGACAAAGAGGCACCCTTGAATCAAATAAAGAAATCAATAAATTAATCGATGATGATAATTTTAAGAAAGCTCTTTCCGAAGAACCTTGCTTTAAACTAATAGAATTTATCTCAGAACTGAAGAAAGGATTTTATTTATCTAAAATCAAGCCTAGTTTACTGGCAATTGCTGATTATTTGAAAATTAACGAAGAAATACTTGCCGGAATGTCAGATGAAGAATCTCTTAGTCATGTATTAAAACCTGAGGAACTTGGAGAAAAAATAACTGAACTTAAAGAAATATTGAAAAACTGTAATCTCTCAGAGATAATTAGAATCATCCGTTCAGGAGAATCAGAAGCAAGTGATAATCAAAATCAAACACCTCTTACTCCGGAAGAAGCAGAAAGATTATGAACTAAAGAAAAACTAAGAGAAATCCAGTTCTTTAGAGGTAGAGAATCTTTATCAAAGTTGACTTTTTCTGAAGAAGAGTCAGAATTAATCAAAAATGCAATACCTATTGCAGCAGAAAACCAAACAGAAGACCCATGAATTACAAATTAGAACAATTTAAAGAATGATTAGCCCAAAGTGCTAATCACCCAAGAGATTTAACCGACTGAGAAACAGTTTATAATCAATTAGGTAATGAATTTACTGAAGAAAGCCTAGCTAATTTAACTGATTTAGCTGATTTAGCTGATTACCAAGAAATTATCCGAGAATGAATAAATTCTTTAGAAAACGAAGAACAAAGAGCTAGTCAATCTTCCCCAATGCCAGGTGGATTTCCTTTAGAGGAAGAATCTGCTACTACTATAAAAAGAGCTCGTTCTTTTGATAATTTAAGAAAGAAACCTAAAGAAGAACCCATTACTACCGATTTAACTAAAGAATTAAGTAAGAAAGTTAGAGAAAAGCAAAAATTAATTTCCCAATTACAAAAGCAAAATAAAGCCCTCCAAATCCTTGCCAATCACCGTCTAGAACTATTAGAGCAAGAAAAAACAGCTCTAATAGCTTTAGCTAAACAGAAAATCAGAAATAAAAAAGAAGCTTTGGAATTACTAGAGCAATTAGAAGAGAAATTTGCTGAAAAAGAAGAAGAATTAATCTCTAAGCATCAGGAGGAAAAAGAACAATTACAAGCTTTATCAAGCCAAGAGAAGACTGAATTACTTACCAGTC
>Ga0307512_10002950_pt1 | contig 20544 bp, 22 predicted proteins | sample 14_EM_MG_FD_200267 | JGI IMG/M metagenome (GOLD analysis project Ga0307512, IMG submission 200267) | Populus trichocarpa ectomycorrhiza microbial communities from riparian zone in the Pacific Northwest, United States - 14_EM | ecosystem: Host-associated > Plants > Roots > Unclassified | place... | reverse complement strand
CCCGTCCCAGAATCCTTCCTCTTCCACTCTCTTAGCGTACCCACTAACCCCAGTGTAGACGGACGTTCCTTCCCCGGCACCTGCACAGGCTTCACCATCAACTCCTCCGTATTTATCTAGCTCCCTATCGCCAGTACATCCATGTAAGATTCACCATCCCATTCGACTTATCCCGATGCTCTCCCCCGAGCACCTGCTTCACTCCTCAACTACCTTCTCTCGGGCCTCCTGTACCTCTTCCCACTTGCCTTGCATGCTGTAGGTCAATGCCAAGTTGTTCATGCCTGTCAAGGTGTCTGGGACCGGTGCCTGATGAGCCGAAGCTACCCGCATTTCCTCCTGGGTCTCAGATTGTCCATCACCTATCGCAGTGTGAGCACTGCCACCTCATCAAATCGTGTACATACTATTCTCCTCCAGCCTGCTGATCCTTGCGCGAATCGCCTCCGGCGCGCTCTGCACCATCTCCCGGATGCGGCTTTGAACTATTATGTAACCCGGATTGAAGCGGTTAGGGAATTTCACAATATCGGAATGATTGGCATCAATTGAAAAGGTGTCGTAAACTTTGTCATATTGTGTGTGGTGGGTTGCCGACAACTGCGGTACCATCACCACCTCCGGCCCGGTACTTTGCCATGAGCCATCTTTCCACTAATAACCGGTGAGCGAAATCTGATATCATGCGAAGATTACATACCTCAAGAGTAGGGGTCGTCCTTATTTCGTATACGGAAACGACTTGAGCGTCATTGAATGTAAATTCACTGTAAAACTCATTGTGGTGGTGAGCTAGAAAGGCCGAGTTACTTCCGAGATACTCAATCAAACTCTTATTAGGCTGTTCTTTGACTATTGTAAGTAAATTCTCAATTGCAAGGCCTCTCGATGGAATTCCAAAGAACATCAGGCCGAAGGTGGAGTTGAAAACATTCCGATCGTTGGTGATTCCCCTCGCTGCTTCAACTAGTGCCTATAAACCTCACAAACTGATGTTAAATAAGCTGAACAAGGCAATGTTCGTATTCGGAACATACTTGTTTAATCACCAAACCGCCCAAACAATGGCCGATGAAAATCAGTGGTCTATGCCCCAACTGCAATCGAATAAGCAAATATAGATACCGAGTGATTTTAGAAGGCAATACCATTGAATCTTCACGCACGGTTTTCACCTGCTGCAAGAGTGCTTTCGACAAGTCGATAATCGAGGTGATAGAATTGCTCCCTTCAAGCTTTATATCGTAACCATAAACCAGAATTCGTGCAGAGGGAACCATTTCCGGTAAGAAGTCACGTAACCACAGCGAGTTTTCGGTTCGAGATCGCCACGATCCAAAGGCGTTGCCAGCCAGCCCATGTACAGCAATGATACTAGAGGTGAAGGAACGCTAATTAGAATCTGTTCCTGTTTGCAACTAAAAAGGAAAGACAGGTAGTAATGAAACTTTGACTCACTCAACTGCAGTATCATTTCGAGGGGGGCTACTCAGCGGTGTCAGACCGAGGAAGTCCATGTCAGCGACAAATGTACCGTATTTTGTTTCCCACAGTCCACGCCCAGTTTTTTTGGATAACCACTGCGGAGTTTGTCGGAGTTCAACCGTCGCAACACTGTAGAGATCCTCATAGCAGGTGGTTGCATCCGGACAAAACGACCAACTAAGCACGTTTCCCTCGCCACCCTCATTCAAATCTTGCAACATTTCTGCGAATTCGTCTCTCTGAACGCTTGAAGGGATTTGAGAGATACGGATAGCTTGCCAGGATGGCTTTTCTTTGGCTCCTGGAGCCTTTGCAGGGTTGTCTGCTGGTTTTCGAGGCATCATCGGGGGTCAGATAGAGAATTCAACGTGGGACAATGTAAGTAGATGTTAGTAGCGGCTATGCTGGAGGCAACAGCAAATGATCGCGGTTTTGTTGTCTCGATAGTTGAGCGATGGTACCCCGCCGCGATGACGTTGCTGTTTCACAATAGCGGGGTATGTCTGAGCATGAGTGATTCAACGCTAAAACGCTAAAAATAATCCTTCTAAATATAATACCCAACTTAAAGTGTTCAAGCAGAAAGCGAAGAAAATTAAACATATTCGCCTAGCGTCAGCGTTTAAAAGCCTTTTAACAGACTCAATCAAACAACGGTGGTGGCAGTCGATTCTACCCATCGTTTAGTGATTTCAAATACAATGACATTTAGGTGTACTACAGATTGAGCCACCCGCTGCATTGCGGCAAATACTGTGCAGTAGCGATGAAACACTAAATACTAGACGGCGATTTTATCATACAACATGTGGAGGAAAGGCGACGCTGATTCTTGGATAACCGAGCGCGAGAATCCTTGTTTGTAATTACGAGCCGAGCTAGCGCTTGAAGGTCCTAGAACTAGTCAGACATTTCCAACTCCTATACCACACTTTCTAATTTTATTAGTGGAGCACTAGCCAAATATTTCCAATCTAACAGACGGTACAATCGGCGGAAGACATTGGAGCGGTTTTCGGGGCCAATGAATACGCGCCGAACAGGTGAAAGCGGAGAGTTTGTATGAGAGGGTTGTCGGAAGCCTTTCGTTGTGCTCACTGGCTAAAGCCTACCTCAAGTGCACGGACTACACCTTGTATGTACCACTTACTCTACATGCACGAAGTCTCTGCGACGGGCCGTTCCCTCCCAGTGTACCTATTTTCCGGAATCCACTGACACAGCCGAAGGTAGCAAGTGCAGATATTTCTCCGAACCAACGAACACCTACGTGCAACAAGCACAAGCATAGATTATGCGCTAGGGAGAATGTCAGAAGTCTACCAATTATACTCTTAAGCTACGACAGTGCCTCAGTGACAAGTAAGTCCTAAAGGTAAATCCTACCACGTGCGCACTGCACCACTGCTTACCGCCAAAACACACTTCGCCCTCAAAACTGCCTCGCCTCCGCCATCCGGCTACCTCCCAAACATTATCTGCCCTCACAAGACCTCAAACTCAAAGACTAAGTCCTCCGCATCATCCTATAGCCTGCCAATGTTTATCTCCTATATTCCAGATATAATTCCCCTGTTCCTGGTCATTTTAGCTACAATAATTTATCCCCAGTTAAAAACAGCTGTCATTACAATACATGTTCGGGTCAAACTGTATCTGCTCAACCCCCTCAACTGCGGGTCTTTAGCAACCCTTGCTGATTACCGGTAATGGTAGCTCCCCGCCACATCTACAGGGCTATTGATCTAGACGGAACTCATGACAATGCTAACCCTCCGGGAGTCAACGCAAGAATTAACGATGGTTATATACAAAAGTCACCCATGTCATATCGCTGTATGCTCAGAAGCATCGCAAGCACTGGGGTTATTTGGGCAGTGCGATTTGATCATTGGGAAATGGTAACAGGGAGTCGTTGTGTATGGTTGATGGAGATGCGTGGTGTTAGACCCGATGAGGGAGCCGAGGGGGCGGTCAATCGATTATACAAATTGTCGGCAAGATCTTGTCAAAATCCTTTGAAATACGGCCGGACGGATCTAGAGAAGTAACTGTATAAGAGAGATGTTTTGAGGAGAACGGTTGTATCTCCAACTACAAGTTACACCAAGAGGTTGGCGACTACCGAGATTTCGATTCCAGCATTATTTAAAACACTCTGTACACGTTCGTAGCCTCGGGTGCAATGCAACTGAATAAATATGCTATCCGAATATCCAAACTTAGGCCTGTTCCTTGCTAGGCAACTCGTTGCAAAAACTTAGTACACATGATATTTCGCTAACCTGGTCGAAAGTGTATAATATAGCAGAATCAAAGCAATAATATATGGATAGTTAAACCAACATATGCAGTGAGAATTTGTTGGGCATGCTCTTGACATTCCCATGATTTACTTAGATGTTGAGTAATGAATTTATGCCCTACAGGGTACACCGTTTACGATCTTTAGTATTAATAAATAACAATTGAAGTATCTAGTGCCACATTGCCTCCATCGAGCGATCCCCCGACAATCATCGCCGCTGCCCCATCAATGTTACCTTGCCTTCCCGTAACCTCTTCACTATCACCCGAACAAGGTTTCCAGCTCAAACGCCATATTATCCCCACGCAATCCATATGGATTAATCAACTTCTGCTTGCGTCCACATTTCTCTGTATGCTAAATACATAATAAAGAGTCAGACCACCACTACTCCTCACATTCCCTTTTGTTTGAAGCTCCAATAACTGATCTTCAGATAAAACAGTCATCCAAAAGGTTCAGGAAGGGGCTGAGAACAACGCTCTTGTTATCCTTATGCTTAACACCTATCATCCATTTGACAGTAGCCTTCTAGCTGTCCTTGTGGTATACTGCCTATGGTAATAGCCTATTATATATTCCACAACACCATTTATCCGCATCGTCTAGGCATGCAACATAGATTGCACTGCCAAGCCTATCGCATACGATACAATACCCAACAACAGTTCCGAAAGGCCATGGCTTGACCCAGGCTACATTGTTCCTGTCGCAGCTGCATCGCAAGCATTGAGTATATTCTAGTAGCGAGATTTGACCGTTTGAGAAATGATAAAATGGGAGTAGTAGCTGGCAGCCGGTTCATGGTCGGTAGAGATGGGCGGTGTTGCGCAGGAGAAGTATTTCGAACCGAGATAGGCGGAGATCCGAGAGGGCTCCGAGGAGCGAACGGAATCGTCGGGAGGTAATAGAGAGTTGATATTTGTCAACGAATGGTAGGAATCTAACGATTTCGTGGAGAAGCTCGTTTGGAAGGCTGGTAAGCAGATCGTGTGTCATCTTGGAGGCATGGTGCGCGTAATACCGGTCACGTCAGTTGGGGTGGAGGAAAGGGACCAGTGATGTGCCTACAGCATCAGTTGTCAGTACTGTCTCGTTGAAGGGTGGAAGAGAGAATGTGTTATCATACAGATACGAAATGTGGGGGAGAATCAAACATGAACTCTGCACTCATTTTCAAAAAGGGTCAATCTACTAACTAACCCCAAGCCAGCTAATCGCTTCGTCAGATCATCTAATCACATCTCATCTACTGATATCTAATCATTCACCTTAACATCAAACTCCCTCATACACTACGGCAGAATGGGAGGTCGTTATATAATGAACTTGCCTAAGGCGCTACTGGTATAACTAAGTTTTTACTCAGGTTAGGCTGTAGAAGATCAGGCACTATATTAAAGTATTCCGGCCACCTGCGAATTTGAACTTTCTGTCGTGCGACTTGGATCTTGGCCGACGGTAGTTCTGTGGGGTGCAGCTGGACCGAACCTTTATGAGCTCCTGGCAGTCAGTGAAAATACCTACACCAACTATGGCCTAAGTAGGCTGATAGATATCACAACAGAGCCTCATCCATTCACTGATGCAATTTGCAGCACTACTACATACTCTATTTCTGGCAACGGATTTCGCTCTGGGAGCAAGGTGTAACGCTAAAACAAAGTCAATATTGCAATACACACTAGCTTTGCCCTTTCTAATATTCAGACCGTGTTCTACTCAGGTTGCCAGTGCACATTAAACGGACTAGATATGGGATAGTATTGCTAAAAAAGGAACGTCCGATCTTTACAGCCTAACCCGAGTACAGAATGATAAGTGTTAGTTCAAAGTGAGACAAAACACACCTTGCATATGATTTTTCTTCTTCAGAATTTACCAAGTATTCTCAACTAAAAGCAACCCTTGAAGCTAGTTCATCAACCGATTGATGTGACTTATGATTAGCTAGAGAACATTTTGCAGGGTAACCTGCGTATGCGGGGTTATAAGAAACGGATATCATGCCCTCCTACCGTGACATACGTACAAGTCAGATCAACCGCACCAAATAAAAGAATTCCAAACCCCACAACCACAATCTATCGTGAATCGTCTACTCTATACCGCCGCTAGGTGCAGGCTACTCCAGAGCGTGTCTATTTGTAATAAAGACAGGACCCAAAATAGGAAACGCATTTAGTTATCTTATTCTCGGTACCAGCGTTGGAAATGACCTAGCACGCGATAACAGGAATATTCACTACTTTAGCTTTACCGACTAACTTTACGAATTTCGCATTTGAGCTGTAGAAGTAAGTAGTCTTAATCTAGCCCAAATTTTTAGTGGTCATTAACGCAAATAACTGGTGATAGCAAATGGTATTAGTAGCCTTGGCAAGGGCCAGCAATGCCAACGGTCCGGGTACGGGGCCGTCCAGTTCTAGTCAGAGACTTCTCGAAAAGCAAGGACAAGGGCAAGCAATGATACCAACGACCCGGGTATGAAGCCGTCCAGTTCCAGTCCAGAAACTTCTCGATCTCCATTCAAAGCTAGAATAATCAAATTTAATTCGAAGGTTCTCAATTTATTAAGCGCTCCTCTACTCTCGCCAGGCAACCGCCAACCAATAGATGGTAGGGTGTCGCTTGCGTTGCCTCTACCGCACCAGTTGATCCTAATATATTTGAAGACCATATCCCTGCGCAGACCGACGGGTTGACAGTACACGATGAGACGGCCCATGGCACACAAAATAAGATACCACAGGACAGTTCCAGTTGTCAAACTTGAATGAGGCCCCTGTTTCTGGTTCCATACAACTCCAAGATATCAAATTTAACTCGCAGCTGAGTAACAAGAGACCCCGGTCTTTTGCGAATCATTCCGGAATCCACTTCGAGAGTGCAGCAGCCCCAAAGCAAATTCCACCAACGAATACAGACGGCAAAACTCAGCTGGAGCCCAACCAGGGAAACAGTGTTCCATCTTTACCAATCAACAATTCAGCCCTTCTTCCTCCTAATACCCCGCCAATGTTTGACCGAGGAGGATGGAATCTCGACAGTACCGATACCGCACCATCCAACTCTACAATGCAGGTAACGATGCCTTCCCAAGGCCCGTAAGCCGAATCACCCGTGATCTAATATGTGTAGATAGAAATCTCGCCTGATGGTAATGCTTTAGAGAATCTCGTTGTGACTGGAGATACATGGCAAATGATCCGCGGCAGTCTCCCAGATGAATTACGCTTGGGTCTTGTTTTTGAGAGGAATTGCTGGACATTCTTTCGGGATACCCGGTGCCTTCAAGGCATCCTTCCTCTGAGGATCGCGGGCGCGCCGGTGATAATACCAGCTTATACACCACCAATTCTTCATGCTGGGTCAATTTCTCCACCTGACTCACAGCCAATCCCAATTGATCCATTGCCAGATATATCTAATGATACCGTATACGAACTTGCCACTTGTTTCCCATTTGCACGGGGCTTTTACATCCTCTACAATGGCTTTCTGCAAGTCTGGGGAATACTCAATTTGATTTCCGTCACGCTGCTTCAACTCTCCCACGGTATCTTGGTGAACTAAGGGTCTCATTCTTCACACAAAGTCCGTCCACAACTGGGGTTTTGGCCAAGCGGAAAAGGGTACCTCCCTTGGCAAATGGTTCTGTGGGTGCGACCCCGACTGGCACTATGCCGGCGATGACTTGCGGAAGTAAAATCGAAGTCCGGTACAAAACTCCCTCTGATCAGCGAGTTCACAGTTGCATTAGGGTTACTGTCGAGATCAATGGTGAACGCTTCATTACCATGGCTTCGCATGTGGTGGTCCCTCCTTCTACTACTATGGTGAAACATCGCAAGAGAAAGGCGTTTCTTAGAATTCTGTATCAGCATAAACCGAAGTAGACAACACCTAACCCTCCAAGATGGTGGGAAGGCGTGGAAATCTTCATACCCGGCAAGGACAAGAAGGTCAGTATCTATATATATCATCTTGACATACCAAGCAATAATCCGATTCCAACTGACTGACATATGCGTGCAGGTGGGGGATCTTTTAAAAACATACGACGAAGATGCTTCAGAGAATTCCCCATTTCCTACAGGCTTCCAGCATGATATATCATTGATCGAGCCGATCGACCGCCAAACTATGAGCAATGTCAGGTGCGACACCTCGGAGTGATATTTGGATGGCGTCATAGACACGAAAAGTGAGCTTTATATCATCGGCGAGCATCGAATTGATTGCCTAGGTATACCAAAACAGTGGGGAGACCCACTAGGGCCAGTTGCCTAGAGCATGATGCTTGTTCAGGAATCATTGCCCTCGGATCAACGATGGACGGCGAAGGACATCCGAAATACGATGAGTCGATGTGCGCTATGGCGACCACTAAATCCCACTGTTGGCTGGGTTAGCTGGAGCGGAGCGCCGGTCATTGTCCAACGTGAACTCAGTGCTAGCAGCTTCTTGGGCTCCATTCTTTTGCGCAGTACAACAGTCATCAACCCCCTGTCCCTCCTATGGAGGAACAACTCAGAGCTGACTTTACTGCCGGCTATGTCTTTTGGAGCTTGCATGCGACCTCCTCAGGAGCTCCTGAACGCCGTAATTGTTCAGTAGCAGCTTTTTCGCTACATTTTGGGTTATGGAGTAGAATATTGCATATAGAATAGCAGAAAAGGAGATTACTGAAGTAGTGAAATTATGCTATTGATTAGAAACACACGTGAGGAAAAAAGGTGCACAAGCTACTGAACAAACACAACAAAAACAAGTCATATGAAGTGTGATGGGAAGGTTACTATTTGAAGGCCTACAGGCCGAAGGTATATTTCACTAGTTCGTCACCTGCAGTGCTGTTGTCCTAACCACCGCACCTTAATCCAACCTTCCACACCAATGTGCTCCACCGCGCACAATTCAATGCGCTAATATCTCCTCGAATCCTGCACCCACCAAGCAGAAGCTACTAGATAATTGTTTGCCTTCGGTCCTCGTTGCCTGAGTTACTGTATCTCACGTACCAACCACCTAAAGTACCCCAGTTGTTGTTTGTATGATAGCGAGAAGAAATTGTAGAACCGTGAGAACCAAGATGATAGCAGCGAAACTTGTTGCCGTCAGCCGATTCCAGGGGGCAGGCTCAAGAACATACCAGAAAGTGTAATACTGAAGGGTATCCCTCTTATCCCTAAAAAGCTGTCTTAAAGAACGGGGTTTCCGTTCGTTTAGAAACACATGAAAATCCTGTATCCGCGGCCACAAGTGCTTGAAATCGATTGCAACCCACGCATTGGCGGTTGGCCGTCTCTCCCGGCAGAACTCGTGGAGCATTGGGTCAGATATTTCTCCAATCTCTTTCTCGAATTTGTGGGCCAATTTGCACTCTAGATAGCTACAAAGCCACGTGCCGGGAAGCCATCGATTCAAATGTTCCTTCGGGAGTCGTCCAAATAGTATTGTATAGCTCAACAGTATTTAGTACTGCAGTTGTTGAGAGATTCCGACTATACTGAAGCCCAGTATCAGCTGTCACGTACTATCATCTATGCTGGAGCAAACACATACCTTAGACCAAGCGTGTAATGTTTTGCAAGGACACAAGGCAATGCAGAAATTGTAATAGTTGTCTTTTCCTGCTCGTTCTTAATTTTCAGATGTTCTGTGATATCCATCGACCACCGCAGAGATACACCCCCGAGCTTAGTCAAGGTATAAGCCTTGAGCTCATCTCTCGGTATTCCCTGCCGCGGAGTACTTTCGGTTACGGCTGTAGTTAGGGGCAGCAGACCGCCATTGTTTAAGAGCTCTCGCAAACCAATTTTCCCCTTCAAAACATCTTGCGTTGTAGTTGGGAACTTCTGGCAATACGCTTCCATCCACCGTGTCCTGAACCCATCCTTTGGAAAGCACTCCTCCATGAGAAGCCATAGTCCGATCTGGTGCAACACAATTTCTAGAAACTCTTCTGAGCTGAAGTGGGCATGTTGACTAAGTTTTGCGTTAATCCGGGGCAGCAAGTTATCCGAGAACGTGAGAATGCCATCATCGATCGTTTCTGTAGCGAAGTGCTGCACCACTTCCAAGAAGAGATCAATGAATGCATTAACATCGCCTAACTGCACGGTGTACCAGGAAGCTCTCTCATGCGTGCGCTCAAGATACTCGAAGTATGGGTCAAGGTCATGGCGGATATCGGCTGTGGGTGTGGGGTTGGCGGATGTCAAGAGGCGCGAAAGCTGGCTTAGTTTGACGGTGTTTTTGTTTTGTTTTAATCATACTGTATTCACTCTACTTAGAGTATGACAGCCCCTTAATCCCCTCCGCCTCCGGGTTGGCCGGCTAGATGGCGGAGCTCCACTCCTGCTACCCGTCGTCCCCTTCTGACAAAAGAAAGCATCTGAAAGCGGTCGATAGAATACAAAGGAAAAGGGATGAAATCAGGAGAGCCCGCCGGCTCTTACTCCTCCGCCCGTTTTGGGCGGGAACTTCCCGACATCAGTGGCCGCCAGGAAGTCCATCACCGCTTTATCGCACTTCTCCATGGAGAGCAGCTCAGAGATTTGCACGTGTCGGCATCTGCCCGCTCTCCATCCCGTCGCTTTCCCCACCTCTTTCCAGAGCGTTTTCTGCTGGTCTTTCCATCGGCTGCAGTGGCGGAAGAGATGTTCCCGCGTCTGGGCCGCCGTAGTTTGACGGTGTTGATGGTAGTGGTTTGGGACACTGAAACTTGATTGTGTTAGTTGAGCATATCTCAGTCTTTAAGTATTGGAGCTGGAGTAGCGAGACTCGATTTCTCTGGCTGGAGTTCTGAAAGCGTTGCATTTCGAGGTCAAAAACCATATCAGCGAACTTTGTTAGATTTTTTCGGTGTATCATCTAGCGGGACGTAGTAGTTGATATTTACGGCTGCAGGGCCATTCCACTCCGCCACATTACAGCCCTTACCATCGCTCGTTGTATTTGCGCCGTGCAGATGCGCCCAGTCTCAGTCACAAAAAAAACAAATCTTCAACCTGAAATGCATTCCTGTCATAGAGCTATTGAAAAGCCACCCAATGGAGAGCATTCACAGGCACACAGCACACCGTTGAGTCTACAATAGCTATCGCTCGTTCAAGATAGAGCGCTAACCCGCATGAGAAACCGGTCGGTCCACTCCTGTACTCCCCACATTTCCACCCACACATTTAACCTAAGAATGTTTCGGCACTCCCAAAATGCTTACACAGGTTCTGGCAACCTAAGTGGAGGGCCTAGGGGCAGTCGACCATCGTGGAAATTCTTCTCGAGTAGGTGGGCTTTTCCCTTGTCAAAATCCTTCAACTATGGCTCAGCACACAGTTGAAGAAACTATTGGGACTTAACCCAATTTTCTCGGATTTGCCGCGCTTGCTAAGCCTATTTGGGACGCCGATCATAACATTTGACCAATCAAACGGCTTGAGGCGGTTCAGCTCGACGTTGATCACCGATGAGCAAGCATACCCGGGCTGAAAAAACCAAGAAATTCAGACAGACTCTACCTGGTCGCAGTTGTAGCTTTTACAATCGGCAGGTGTAGGCTGATCCTTGGATTCTAGCACCGTTGACCTCATCCGAAATCTCATCCGAAACGCTCCGTGCATGGATTCCTGCAGCCCCCATTTGGCGCCAGCCACCGCACAACATCCCAACCTCCCATTGCCACGTCGCGCCTCCTACTCCACTTAAACACAACACACCCACTACTCCAAAATAAACCCCCTATGTCGTCCCTCACCACCCCCGGAAAATTCACCTACTCCCCGCAAGGGCTTCTTTACGAACTTGAGCCGCGATGCACTCAGTCCGCAATCCTCGATCGCTTTCTCGCACCTGACAAACTCACGGTGAAGTGGCTCAAAGCGCAGTTAGCACACTACGAGTTGAAGCCGCTGTCGGGGACGAAAGCGGATCTTGAGGCAAGGCTCAAGAAGGCAGTGACGGATGGAAAAGTTCGAGCACAGCCTAAGGAGATGCAGGAGATGGAGAAGCGGTTGAGGCGGACGATGGTGAAGCAGTTGGGGAGGGAGTTTGAAGCGAGAGGTGGGAGGAAGGAGAAGCGGGTAAAGGTGGAGAAGGAGAAGCAGGTGAAGGTAGAGAAGGAGAAGCGGGCGAAGGTGGAGAAGGTGAAGAAAGAGAAGACGCCTGCAGCCGCAAAACGCAAGGATCTCCCCCTCAAAGCGACAGCGATGACAAAATACAAAATATCAAAGCCGCTTTCCGGAAAAAGCCCGATTGGCAAACCTCGACCACGCCAGCCCGTTACCAAGCCCACGCCCAAACCGCGTCCTACTTTCGCCGAGAAACTCCTCGGCCGCTACACCGTGTCTTGTCCCACCTTCCCCCACACAAACGACTTCCAACTATATCTCTACCAGGAATCAGAGCGGATTATCATCGGTATACTATCGTTGCCTGGGTTTATCGATGTGCATGGTTCCCTCAATTGGGTGCCGATGGCAAAACAAAGTCGTGTGCCGTGTACGTGGCGAGGAACTATTTGCTGGACGGCTGTCGAGGGGAATAGGGGAGAGATGGAATTCAGCTCTGGGAAGTTTGGGGTGAAGGTGAAAGGGAAGGTGGAGGGTGTCGGGGAGTATGGTGAGATTGGATGGACTGCGGTTAAGGCTGGCGAGGGTGACGATGGGGCGGACCGAGCGTTACGAAATTTGTTAGTCCCTGATCCGTTTTCCATTGAATCATCGTCGGAAGATAGCAGGGCGCATAAAGGGTTGATCACGGGGATGGGCGATGAGGAGATGGTAGATTGGTTAACGGATGAGGAAAATGAGGATAGACAATCATATGATGGGCTGTCTGATGAGGAAAACGGGGATAGACAATCATATGAGGGGCTGGCTGATGAGGAAAACGAGGATAGACAATCATGTTATGAGCTAGCTGGCGAAGAAAACTTGGATAGACATCCATATTATGAGCTGGCTGGTGAGGGAAATGGGGATAGACAATCATATGATGGGCTGGCTGATGAGGATCCTGAAGGTGGTTGGTCGGAGGACGATGCGGATGGGGATGCGGATCAAGGGTTATTTAAGAGATGCGACTATGATTCATCCGAAACAATAGAGTGAATCAAGAATGGGATAACGAGGAACTCGCGGGTATGGAATTTGAGGAAGACAGGTCACCATCCAAGGGGAGGTTGATTGCGGAGTATGGAAGGTTCCAGGGCCACTCAATTGCATCAAGTAACATGTTAAACTTAGTTGAAATCGTTGAATGGATCAATCACCTCTTTCCTTCCTGCTTCTAGTAATCAAGCCATGAATTCTTTATTCGCGTAGTAATGGACATGAAATTTCACTCTAAATCCCGATCGGCCCACTTGTTGCGTATATGCATGTAGATACCCTGACCTGCTCTTGCGTGACTGCTTTCTGCAGATGGTCGTAGCTTCTCACACGGATATATACGTAGGAGCCAAGACGAGCACTCATACTAAATACAATCATCTTCGTACCAGTAACATTTATTGTTATTATAGAATAAGTTGCCGTGCCGATAAAGCCACTCTTCCTGGTGCTGATCGTGGCTTCCGCTGTTTATTTTCTGGGTATCGTAATATTTAACTCAACCACCATTTGTGTCGCCAGCTGGGTACGGTTGAACCGTCGACAATCGGCTGACGCCGAGCTGCGTCAGTCTTATTTCTTGTCCTTAGAACAACCTAAAAAAAAAACAGAAAAATGCGATAAAATAAATCAAGTATAGGGTCAAAAGAAAATTTGTAGGCAATCTGGGTTGGCTATTTAAATTGTAAATGGGTTTGCAGACTTTTGCACAAAATATTGTAAATCCATCACGTCGTCTTTACCATCACCTTGGCACTTCTTGCATCTGCAGCCCCGGTAGAAATACGCAATTGTGTTGTTAGGAGCACTTCTTGCGTACGTGGTGAAATGTGCGCCAGTACCATCTGGATGGTTATTTGCGCGAAGACGTGTGGGTTTTGTTAACCATGAGTACTTTGCTTAGCTGGAAGTATTTGTTTAAATGCCGAGGGTATTTTGGCGTTGTTTTATTCGTAGTTCGTTGTTTGTTAATCAGTGGTAACCTTGTACTGGGAATTGGTGACTATTTTACTCATGCGGGGTAAAATGTCCTTGTCTTGGAATTTTCATTCCCGAGCTGGATATACTACATCTAGGCCGGCACTGGATTACCCGACCGACTACTGTTATCTGCACAAAGTCCTAGTTCTGGGATTGTCTGGATGGGATGGACTAGTCATTCGAACTCGCCCTAGACCAGACCATTCTCCGGTCTCCGCAAGATTATAGTTAGACCGGATGGCTGGAATCTCTGCAATACCCTGATGTAATACCAATATTAATGAGCATATTCGCAATTCTGTCATTGCTGAGTGGCTGTGTAAACAAGTGGAGACAACAATTGAGCGAGTATATGAATTCAATCTCGGGAGAGAAGTGGTATCAGCTGCCAAGATAACTGCGATGTTCAATCTATACAAAATTAAGGGTATGCAAGATAGAGTGTTACTACCGGCTTGTCTAATGAAGCTTCCTCTACAAGGGATAGTTAGGGTTAAGAAGTGGATATTTGGTTGGTTCAGTCATATCGCAGCATACAGCATTGAACAACCGGTCATTGCGTTACATGAAATCTAGACACGTAGAACAGAGAATAGAGATCTAGTATAGGAAAATTCAATTCTGCTTCGTAATTAAGTTGCCAAAATTTCTACAGCCTAATCATATTAAACAAAACAATTTGTATCACAGTCCTAAAACAGCATCTCTTGATACTTAAACCTCTATATCAATAGATTACGAACACTACTCTGTATCTGTTAAACCCTGAAAACCACGGCTGAGTATTGAGAAGGGAGTCTCAGAATTTGATATGATTGGGACATCGCGAAAATAGCCGTAGATTTCAAAGATCGGGCAATTTCAGAAAGCATCCTAAACTTTCGCATTTTCCGCGAAGCTTCGCCTTTTGCAGCATCCTTTTGCAGTGTCTCTCTGCCACAGCCCTTACTATTTCGCAGCATATAACTTAGATGGGATTTCGTTTCAATTTTACACGTATACGAATGCTCCCAGCTGCTTCTCTCGTGTCCAGTGTGGTGGCTAAATAAATTCCGCCGACCTCTAGAATAAACCCTTCCGGAAAATGGGGTGTTGAGTTTATAATTAATCCCGAGCCCTAAGCGAACATTCCTGATTCCCGAATCCCGAAATATAACCCGAACTGTGGCCTGAAGAAACCCACAGCAGAAAATGTGCTCTGGAGAGCATGTACATGGTATGTTTTCTATAGTGGAAATATGCTCTGCAATATGGCTTGCCACTCTCTAATCAACCTAACAAGGTAGGTCTTATGGTTAAGATCGGAATCAAACGAGAAGCCGTCGGGAAAATGGTTCGGGATTCGGGATTTGGAGTATGGCACCGGGACTTGTACCGGGGAGGTTTAATTCCAGAGGCTAGCCACGTGGGAGTTTACGAACACAACATGAGAACGAGAGAACCCAGCTGCTCTCCCGGGAGCGCTCAACTCCAGCTTCCACAGGGGTCCACGGTGTCGTACAAAAAAGCAACAATCGAATATTGTGCAACAAAAAATCAAGGTTTATGATATCCGTGCAAAGCACAATGTGAAGTCAATCGTAACGATAGGTGACTGGCAGGCGCGGATGGAGTTTTCCATTTTATTTCTAGGGTGTTACTTAAATCTTAGTCTAAACAATGTAAGGAATCTTGGAGCTAGATGGCAGTAGTGAATCTAGAGTGTTGAAAGATATAAAAATGACCGCCCCCGGGGTTGTATCTATCAACAATAGGAAAATTCCCTCCATACACAGCACATCTCGACTCTGCTGTTTACCGAAGTTGCATCAGTTTGTACCAGAAATCTCAAATACCTTTTGACACTGTCCACCTATTCTTCGCTAACAACCCACATCATACTCAGTAAGCAATACCAGCAATTTTCTGACCATCAACAGTGCAAATCTACCACATTATCTTTACCATCATCACCTCGGCACTTCTTGTGTCTGCAGCCCCAGAGGAGAAACGCGATTGCGTAGAGAATAGTTTTATAAGCGTACGTAGGGAGGGCTCGTGCTCCACCCCCTCTGGAGGGCTATTTGCCCCAAGACGTGCGGTCTTTTCACTTAGCACGTTTCTTAGCCGAAAATATTTGTTTAAACGCCGAGAGATATGTTAGCGCTGTTTTATTCTCAGTTCGTTGTTTGTTAATCCATGGGCGTCGGGTTGTGCGTCGGGTTGTGCGTCGGGTTGTATGGGTAGCTGGGTTATTCGTGACCATAATTAATTGAACTGTACATTTGGTGTCGAACTTCTCTGGACTGTTCCTTGTCGAAGTCAGAGGTTACCAGACAGCGTGTTCTCGTGCCCAGACATTTTCGCCTCGCTTGCAAGCTCGCCTACGGAGTTTACACACAAAGCGTAGGGGATGGCAGACGAGATCACACACAAAGCGCAAGGGATGGCAGGCAAGATCACGAACAGCGCCTAGATTAATTAGGATAGATTATTGGTCATAAAAACAAGATGGGTCCATGCGAAACCTCCATATCTAACCTCATCATAACTAAATACAGTGGGCGCTCCTCAGCGATGTGTTAAATTGTTTCCAGAACTGGGGTGTTCAAAAACTTTTGATATCGACACGCAATCATTATCCCTGGCGGGTGTGTGAATGTGGAGGTCATGAGAAAATTGATACCGGTAAAATAAGCCCACTGTATCTAGCCACACGATCTAGCCGGTGGGGATAAACCTGGAAAGGCGCAACCCGGCCCTACTTTCTTACGACCCTGCATTTACAAAATCTTCTCTACTGACGTCATGGACATCGCGTTATCGCTAGATCGATACCAGTCAACCTCTACTTCGACAGCCATCCTGAGACTAATAAGTGGCTAACTGTAAGCACGTAGGTTCTTGTTGGCTTAGTCAATATGTATGCGGTCACGCCTTCAACTGCCGAACCGTGGTTACCGCATGCATGAATATCCGACTGCAGTGGAATCCGTCGACACCGTCCATATGGTTTTTGGTTAGGGTTAAGGGTTAACCCCCTCCTACTTGTGACCAATCCACGGTATCCCACTCCATGTCCAAATCTTGTGCTAGTCTCTAACCCTACGTAGTATTGATAGTACTTCTCCATCGGGAGTAATGCGTTCCCTTTCAGGGTTTTGTTCTACGTGCAAGTACCCCACTTTCCAAATTAAGATGCAGCTAGCGGGAGGGGCCGGGCCGCATATATCCTTACACTGCTAGCCTAACATCACGTATGTACTCGAATTGTGGTGCTGGTAAATAAGTGCGGCTGTAGCTTCTCTGAGCTGTACCTATGTTCATGAACATGGAGGCGCAAATCAGAGGTACGGAGAGACAACCCACTTCCTGGTTACAACTTCTGCAGGTGTTTGCTAGCCCAGTAGCAGACACCAGTTTGTTTGTAATCATATTGTATCTGCCCGCTTGCGGGCATGATCTTCCTCCTATCCCCGCTACTCCAAATCCAAGGAACAAAAAGTCCATGTCGTAGCTTCCCCACCTATCCCATCTTCCCCTAGCATACACCAGTGGGATGGCTGGTTATCATATCGTGTACTTCATCTCTTCCTTTCTGTAGCACAAACATACTTCTTCACTACACATACTAACGTAGTTATATGGTTGCCTTTATATTGAAACAGCCCTGACAGGGTTTACTGGGTTGTCATTGAGGCGCCGTATTGAGTGTTCTAATACACTAGTGTTCAATAATGTCGCTTGATATTATGTTGTCGTCAGTCATGCGGGGAAAACAGCGGCAGACTTCATTTTAAATTGTTAAATAGGTCTTCCAAATGCTAAAATACGAGGGCCACGTACGCACCCTAAAAGCTATATCCGTCTGACCCCACGGTTGAAACTTAAACCGGGATAGGATGTACAGTCGCGTTAAGAAAGTGAGTGGCCAAGCCGAATGCTGATCCCACTTTCCGCAGCCATTCACTTTCTTAACGCGACTGTATGTACATAACTCCCGTTATCACAAGCAACATCAGGATGATGGACCCACCCGCCACTGAGGCACTCAACACCTTAAAGGCGATAATCCAGCCTCTGTTGTATGCATTTATCATCGCGAAAAATACCACCAGCCGGACTGAACAGCCTGGTTTTCGCCCACTAAATTGTGCTTTAAAGATCGCCCAAGGAGAAGACAATATGCATGCAACCCAAGGCGTTTGCATGGTGTATACAGACGTTTCCGGCATCCAAATTTGTTGAGATTACATGAACATGACAGTCCAAAGGTAAGGATCACCGTCATATTAGCGACAATGGAAAACTCGAGCATGACAAGAGACCCTTCCCAATTCGCGGTTCGGTGTGTGTTGGTGGGGACGGCGATCGAGAAGACGTTTAGTTGGGTTCTTGCGTTACCGGTTGAATCGGGTCGAGCTAGATTGCGATGATAGTTGTAAGACAATTGAGATAGAAGCCCAATCGCACTACTAAACCATAGATATCTTTGTCTCCAACGATATGACAGCTTTTGGGATCGTCGCGTTCGGTGAATGAGGTATATGCTTCCACAGCGGCACCCAAAGTCAAGAAAACTAGGTGCATGCGGGTAATTTGAACGACATATCGAGTACCTGCTGCTATATTCAGCCTTAGTGAAAACTTCGGCATAGTATGCCGTAATGAAATATGCTAGAACTTACCCATGTTGATATCAATAACCAAAAGTAATGGGAGTGCTCAATGGAGTATTCCCAATGTGAAGAAGGCGCGGTTAGATGCCTTTCCTGTGAGCAGTGGGGCTCGATGTTTAAAGATCTTGTAGCTTGAATGATTCAACCGTTTCCCATTTAACCTGAACACAATGATTGGGAACGCAATCAGCTGGTAGCGAATATGATCACGTTTAGACTTACTGACTCGCCTATCAAGTCCTCTCCATTGGCCCCAAATCCACCTTATTTTACGTGTGCTCAGCATAAGGCCACCTGATTAGAGCTGCGTGGAACACCAGCAACCAATCGCGGTTGATAAAGTTAAATCACACTATGACGCTGCACGTTATTGATCTTCGGGCCTGGAACCAATATAGGTAAAGGTTTTTAGAGTTCATACGTAAACGCCAAATATAATAAAATAGATAATATGTTTTTACTGTTTCTGCCAAGACGTACTTGCAAGAAAATCAAACGCCTCTGCATTGACCAAGGATCCACTCGATAGTTCAGGACGATATTCTCCTCGATTCCTCTAACTCGAGCACAAACGAAGCGAAGATAAGGATAACTGCGATCTTAACCAATAATCTTCGTATACGGCAATGAACAACGAAACCTGAAATTTGGAATGCAAGGATTTTTTAGGTACTGTACTGAGTTTGATCTGAGTGGAGATCTTGCGAATTTACATAAAATGTACTTGAAAAAAGGGTATACCATAAACCATAGAATTTAGTCGAACCTACCACATTGTGTAGTACGTCGGCTTCATCCATTTGCCATTCATCACAGCCTTCAGCCCATCTTCGAGAGTCTTCTTAACCGGCAATTGCTAGGTGCTTCACTCCTGCAGTGCCGAGACTTTGAAAGTAGACACCTAAAGTGACTTTTCATGGTGGGGCACCTAAACAAGCAATATTAAATCAAAAAATCACACCCAAATTCTATCCGTATATCCATCGCTCCAATATGTACGATAGTTAACATATATCCTATCTGACACTTTTCGCTCTCCCGAAACAGCAGCAAGAATATCAGCTCCAAGCCAGCCGCTCGAGCTGCCTTCAACTACTCCGGTCTTATCATTTGTTCTAGTCAGTTCACGGAGAATGTCAGTCCGCGGAGTGACTAGTCAGTTCACGGAGTCCCACCTTCCGTGAACGAACCGGTCAGTTCACGGATCCGTGAACTGACCAGTGCTAATTATGCTCAACCAAAATTATCAGTTACTCTGATCACAAAATTATGTATACATGAAATATGCATAATTCTTTGCTCTTTCAATTCTTGGTCTCTAATTTACCATATCTCTAATATTAATAGAATGGTTGTGGAAAAACGTCGATTTTCGGCGTTTTTTGGGTGTGTTTTTAGAGCTGCTCTATCAATTTTAAAGATATCATAAATCAAAGACCGGGAATTGAAAGAGCAATGTATTTTCAATATTACATATATACATCTCTTGGTGATTGAACAAATATTCGCAGACTTAATTGGACCGAGCATTGGTCATTTTTGTCAGTGCCGCCATGTCTCCGTGAAGTGACTGGTCAGTTCCCGGAGTTGTGGTAGACTCCATGAACTGACCAGTTAGTTCACGGAGCCTAGTTACTCCGCGGGTTGACTGGTCACTCCGCGGACTGACATTCTCCGTGAACTGACTAGAACATCATTCCGCCTGTGACAAAAATTGAGATATTCCGAGATTTCGGTACACACCTGCATACGCAACGATATGGCCACGGTGAAGGCGGGGCTTTCTGGAAACATCGTTGGAGATTGATCGGGGGTAAAGGAGGGTGAAAGTATAACTGTCCTCCAGCGATCTGGAAACGGGTCTGTAGAGTCAGCGGTATTTTGCAGCAGGTCACTTTTTACGATTTTTTGGGCACGATACCGGTGTATTCGTCAATTATGGATAATTTGGATTTTGACCCGGAGATCTTGTTGGGGGGGGGGGGGTTAGTGAAGA
>Ga0307512_10002949_pt1 | contig 20548 bp, 15 predicted proteins | sample 14_EM_MG_FD_200267 | JGI IMG/M metagenome (GOLD analysis project Ga0307512, IMG submission 200267) | Populus trichocarpa ectomycorrhiza microbial communities from riparian zone in the Pacific Northwest, United States - 14_EM | ecosystem: Host-associated > Plants > Roots > Unclassified | place... | reverse complement strand
TTGTTGCATGAACCTGACCGAGCTGAGCTTCAGCTGAGCTGATGTCAAGGCACACAGCCGGTAGGGCATAAGGCACCCAACTACCTTGTATATATCTCGAGTCTTTCTCCTGCTCTCCAGTCTCTGTACCTAAGTCTATTCACACGGTTCTCCCCTTACATATTTCAACAGTTTTGTTGCATATACATAGACTCGACACGAGCTGACTGTAAGCGGGGCTGATGGTAAAAAACTAAGCACACAACTCTCTCTTCCATATATCCCGAGTCTTTCTTCTCTCTGCACCTTAAGTCTATACATGCATACAGTTCTCCCTATTGCCACAAGTTTAATACAAACCTTAATCAGTTACTGAGAGATCAGATAACTGAAAACAGGACCTAAGGAATTGGAGGACTTCCCGTGCTTCTATTCATCCAGAATAGAATTCCAGATAGAACACTAGTTCCACCAATTCCAGAGGAGTAGAAAATTCGAATAGAAAGTCCTCTATTGCCCTAGATCGTTTTTACTGTTTCTGGTTCTGATGAGCTAGGAAGTGGGTACATAAATCTGATGTGAATGCTGATTAGATAACAAGTAAGGAGTCGTTGTAAATAAATTGTGGTAGGATCTGGAGGGGATGCCGTCCACATACATGACACGCGCAGCAGATGGGGAGCTACCAGAATCCCCACACCTCACACCCTAGCTGCGATATCATGATACGGCAACAGAGTCTATCACAGCAACAACGGCTCAATTCTAGACAATTTATATCTAGATGGAACGTAGCAAGGTCCTGCGATTACAGGATCTCAGCTACGCCAAGTGTTAAACCTTCCGTACCGGGATCTCACTGGTGACTACACCAGACCACTTATGAGTCCCCCTGTTTAGGGTTCCTATGTGCTCACGTGAGAACAAGAGACATACAGCTGTCACGACCTGTCGATACGAAAAAACCTTACAATGGTACGTTATTTGAGGAGCTTTGAGAGCCTGTTGCTGTTAGTATGAACAAAATGGCATGGGTGATTGAGGAGAGAGATGTGTGGGGGTGTACCCTCTCGGATAGTCGCGAGTTAGTGGTTAGGGTTGACTAGAGTGCTAAAACAGCGAAAACCTTAATTAGACGTCAGTTTTCTTATAAAAATCTTAGCTCCTTCACAAAATCGCACTCGTAGACTATTAAGCCAAAAAACGTAGGTACAAGTGTAACTCACTACAAAACCCCAATCCTACACACCAGGCGATTTACACTAGCACAAAACCTAACAGTGCAGCGAATAATATGAGATTCAGGATCTGTATCGGTAAGTGCGATTGAAACACTTTTATTTCTAGCCAGTAATTTTTTGAGATACGCTCTTTGCCTGACAGATCATTATAGGGATACTATACCTGATGATAAACTTATGGGTTGAATGGGTGTATATGTTCCATCCGGCTGACGAATCACATTGGTTCGCGAGCTTAGACTTGTTTGCGAACTTATAGGTAGTTCGCAAACTAGACGGCTAATAGATGAACTAACTTGTTGAGGTATGAACCGAAGTTGCAATTGCAGCTGCCCATTTGTAAGGCAATCTGATAAAAGAGAGCTAACAGTTTGGACCTAGTACTTATTGTGAAACTGTGGTTCAAGGAGAATGTAGGATGTAAAATTTAACTGTAGAGGTGGCGGTGAAGGGCGAGTGTTGTGACACTAATGTTGTGCGTAGACCTTTTTTCTATTTTCAATCAAAGTGAGTTTACGAGTGACATGAAGATCTAGGAATGAGAGCACATTTGGAGAAGGATTTCTCCAGAAACATGTGTTAGTTCGCCAAAAATAGCTAGTTCACGAACTTTTCTACAGATCGCGAACTAGGCAAAGAGTTTGTGAACTGAGCAAAATTTTTGAGAACCGACCTTTCACAGTTCGCGAACTGGCGGATTCGTCAATCGTACGGAACATATACGTATAGCTGAAAGTAACTTTGCCGCTTGTGAGGTTGGTAGCATAGGGAAATATCCTTGCAAGGTCCTTGTAAGGTTGTGGAAGCTTTCCTCCGCTAAAAGGCATACTATGATCGTAGTGATACCTTTTCAAGTTCTCGAATCTTGAACTACCAACATGCTTGCACTGGAGGCGCGAAAGAGAGGCCAGCAGAAAGTTTGAATCCTCTGGATGTCATACTGTTTTGAGACTCCACACTGGTTGTATTTACCACTCTTATCTGACCTATTTTTCCTCCGATACATACTGTGGCAATCACAGCGGATCGTACGTCAGCTATCAGTGGGAATGTTCATACTTGAAAATATTATATCGTGTCAACGTCAATTTGAAGCCGTACCAGAGTCCGAGATACGTCAGTGAGGTGCAATTACTAGGGAATATCGGTTAACAAGCGGTATTTTTGAGCTCTTAGGCAGACGGATATATATTAATAGTTTGGAGGAGTTTCTTGGGGGGTGATCAACAACAAAGACATGATAAACGACGTCCGGGCTTGGAGGAACCTACCTTTGAACACAAGATGTATTGCTCAAGATATATGACGAAAATCAGCTGGGAGGGGTGTACGTTCCACCTTGACCGCTACAATAATTAACTCTCAGACCCCGCCGCTGAGGGGCTGGCCCCGTGGCGCAGTGGTATCGCTCCTGAAAGTATAGGCGGGGTATACGGTCACAATGCTATGAGTTCGAATCCCAGTGCCAGCCCCCCGGTGTGAAGGGGACAAAGGGTAGTGGGTGGGGAACTCCGCCATTTAACCGGCTTGCCCGGAGGCGGAGGGGATATGGGGCTCTGTCATACTCTAATTAGAGTGCATACAGTATGAATAAACAACAACAACGACCCCGCCGCTGATATAGATCCATTCTGGACTGAGGACATGGCAAATGATATAGCATGGTTTCACCAAAACTCAAAGCCACAACTACAATGAGCGTTCCGTCCCGACACCGATGATCTTATCAAAACTACGGGATCATCAAGAGTACACACAGAGAATACCGGGAGTCTCTGACATGTATGGGGGCCTAGACCAATTTCTACACAAGATATATTGGTTTACAGAGGATTCAGAAATTCCTAAAACCAACCAGCCACGACATAGATAACCTAGTCCACTATACGTACATAGTTGGGGGCGAAGCACATACTGGATATCTATACGATTAACTGCCATCTCAAATTAACCCAACAACCTGCGGCAAGTGGAAATGACCTATGACCACATGCTGGTAGGCGTAATTCACCGATCCCAGGCGACTGGGTTAGGCCAACGGCAGACAGATCTGCGAGTCTCAATAGGTGGCATGAAGTAGCCGGAGGCAATAGGCCCCTGTTCCTTGAGCCGACTCAACGCTCACCGACAACTAGTTCAAAGTTAGCCGGTAGGTTTTACGCTGATCTGTTGCTTCTTTTCGGCGGATATGCTAGGCCCGTAACTAAAGTAGAACAACACTTTCAGCTAACCGATCAGAATCCCTCGTTTCGAAATGGAAGATCCACAGGGCCTCTTTTACTCGGAACGGGAGAAAGCGTAATTTGTTAGGCTGAAAATGAGACGACGGCGAAGAGAATAATTCTTAGAGAGAGATCTGTGACTAATGGAGGCTAAAACCACCTCCACATCACTACAGGGAAAGTTTTGGCAACTTGTTATACGGGACCGCACGTCTAATCTAGAAACTCTGGAGAATCCAATCAAGAAGCTCATTTCTGTCAGCTCTTGTCGTCCTGATACGATTTATTGCTAACATTGAAAAGAGTATTTGAGAGGATGACGACCGGTGCACAGCATGCTCTACAGAAGTGTCCTTAGGTTTCAGTTTTAGATTGCTCGGTCATTATACGGATTTGATATGTCATAGGAGCCGATTTCCCACAGATATCGTATATTTTCTATTAGATGCGAGCAACAGGGGCGCTATCCAGCTGTCAGCGGTACAAATGCGCCCACAAATCAGTGCTACTCATAAATGAAGTTATGCATTTTGAGGCATTCGGATTCGCACATGAACATATCACATTTGATTTAAAATCTGACAGGAGGGTTTTGATGATTCTGCTTCACTCCAAGTTGCGGATCATGATGGCACACTTAGATCACCTTCAGCTGTACTCTTGATTGCCTTGTAACAATAGGTTATTACTTACTGTATGTATAAGTAAAACGTGAATCAACTACACCCAGACAATCCCTGCATCTTTACCAACTGGCTACACAGGCTAATGGTCGTGCTGAATTCTAATGCTTCATGTATCCACCGTATGCCTGGTTTCGAAGTAAGCACCAGGCAAAATCCACGAAGTATGGCATGCGAAGCACCTTAAGGTTCTCTTCCAAAGGACAGACAATATTGGTGTAAACTTCGTTTTAAAATTTGTCTAGGTTACTAAATTAAGCTATCCATGTAAGCCCGGGTAAAGATCTCAAGCCTCTGATGCAGTACGAGACCACTAATCAAGTCAATTTGACGAGTTAACTATGCGCTGATTGTAGCGGGTGCTATCTTGAGTCGTCATCTGGGAGTAAAGAACAATCCTAAGTGAGAAAAGGTTTGGATTGATATCCACAACAGTAATGTTCCACCCTGTTGGGGGAATCACCTTGTCCGAGGAATGGGCGCCCCGTCTGCGGAATGCGTGGTTTTTAGCGTGATCCGCCATTGGGGCCAACATTCACGGAATCTGCCAACAGGGTAGTACTTTGTGTGGTAACTTCGGTTGTCATGTCACCACCACCACACCGTCGCCACTCATCAAATTAGTCTGCAAGTCATTATCATCTCACCATCATCACCATTGCTGTTGACACTTCGCAATTGACACTACAACCCCATCCGCCACCGCTTATTATACTCATCACCGCCTCTATTATATCCTACTTACCCTAGCTTAATACATGCAAATAAAACCAATCGGCGGAAATTTTTGGTGGTGATAAAGTGCAGCTAAATATTGTTGATGTAGTGATGATGATGACTTGTGGGCTACTAGTTTGTATGAGTGGTGATGGTGTTGGGGTGGTGTTGTGGTTGTGGTGACAACCAAAGTTACCACACCCTGTTGGCGGATTCCATGCATGAATGGGTGCCCCAATGGCGATCACACTAAAAACCACCCATTCCGCAGACGGGACGCCCATTCCGCGGACAGAGCTAGAACAGTAGAGGGCGATCACACTTATGAGGACAGCGGTCCTATCGTGTAGTCTTCCGTAATCCCTGGACTCCCAAAGTTCGGCAAACGAAAGGTTACTTTAATATTGGTTGTAGAACTAATCCGATACAGCCGCCTACAATGCGACCCAGGATCTTGCGCTGAGGAAAAAAATATCACCGTTCCCCCTATCTATCAATCAATGTGAATTGTACACCTTCAGGACTACAGTCAGCTCCAAGCGTCAACCGTGCCTTGATCGGGAGGAGACTAGGCTAAATAATTGCTCCGGCGACAAAAATTTGGATGAATGACTCTGAGATGTCGCAGCAGGCTCTATTTTGGATGAATTGGAATTCCAGCAGAACCTGACCTCCACCATGGGGAGTATCCCCGCAAAAGTTGGATTCCCACCGGCAATCTACGTTTCCTGCCAATGCCTACTGCTAGATATCATAGAGATGGAATATCTCGGATGGTGCTAGATCGAGTTATATCTTCATACAGCCCATCAATCAAACGATGGCTATAACGGCCGTAACGGTACAAAAGGAATCCAGACCGAATATCGGACAAAGCCGTACTTGTTTCAATGAAAACGATCCTACAGGGTGTGCAGAGTACCTGCATTGTCGAGAGCAGCGATCAGATACGGGTGGTGGGGGTGTTAAAGTTAGCCGTAGTGGGCCGTGACACGAGTAGTGGGGGCCGTGCAATTAGCAGCGGTGTCGGTGGCGGCCCTTAACACTAAACGGAGGAAATTTACACAGGGTGGTCGAAATCGGGAATGTTTGAGTGCCAGATTTGAACGCAGTTAATCTCGCACTAACAGCTATTTGCGCTGTCCATAGCTTTAAAGAGGATGTTCTGAAATGGACTACAAATCTAGTTGCTTAAACACCTCTCTAATTTAGAAATCCTTACACTACTGATTCGTCTTGCATATGTGAATACGGTTCCGAGAATCAAGGTTCGTATGTTACGCATCGTGGGGGTTTCGTAGAGTATGTCACAGAGACTACGGGACCCTGTAGGTATATAGTCCAAGAAAATTCTGCCCTTGTCTCAAACGGTTTAGCATTCTCTGCCGCAAAATCCATAGTTTCGTAGTTTCGCCTTGGGCAGAGCATTGAATGGAAGGACGATGCCTGAGCCTATCTCTTGACGGATTGTGGGTCTATCGACCGAACCCGCCACGTGCAGCCCTTGTGCTTACGCCTAACCTTAATTCAACCTCCCACACCGATTGTAATAAGTGCTTCAACTGCCGGCATGCAGGTCTTGGCATTGGACATTCGGCTCTCTACTAATGTTTCCGCCCGCATCTACCTAAGTTTCAGAGAGGAATAACGAGAACTGACAGTTTTCACCTTCCCCACACTTTGAATCTGGCCTCTGTATATCACTAGAATTGTTCCACATGCCAAATGGGCCTGCTCGGTATTCGATTCCCCGCAGTATCGAATGTAGGCTTTGACTGTCGTTGTTTTCGGCTGGTTGGTAGTGATGTTTTGGTGGTGCTGCCGGTAGGATTGGCGGGTCGAACAGACGGATCGCTTGGTGGGTTTACCTGCGGAACTGGCTGCTCTGCGCTGTCAGATCTTTCCAGTGGTGGTTATTTCTCCGCCCTCCCCAAGTTGCCATTGACATGTCCCACCAGGGGTGGAAATAATCCGTCTGTCTGGCAGTCATTTAGGGCCCCATGTCGTCGTCTAGACTCATGCAAGATGTTGGAAGGCCAGGGCCCGGTCAGGGTATGCCCAGGCCCAGTTACTGATTATTCCCAGTTATATTATTTGGGTCGGCACAAGTCAGGTGGGCTCTCCAATTGCTTTTCAATCAACCTGGTATTGTGTCACACAGTGTATATAAGACTGATATGGTTTCTGTGGGCGTGCTGGAGCATCGCTCGGTCACGACGTCATCACTCGCATCAGTTTCATCACTCGGCAGACCCCTGGAGCCATCTGTTACATATCTAGTGGTGGCAAGTGACTCAGAGTGGCGAGTGACTCAAGAGTGGCGAAGCATCAAAGTTTTCTCTCATAATTCTCTGTATATAAATCGAGTCTTTCTCCTTCTCTCCTCTCCCTCTCTTCACTGTATCATAGAATCAATACACAGTTCTCCCCTAAGTACTATAGTAACACCATCATCCTAACAATTCCTAGGACTAGGACCACAAATCATAGTCCGGCGCGGGGCGAGGTCATGCCCAAACAGTACGGACGTTTCCCACCCCTGTGTCTCACTCAATTAGAGTTGGTCCTGCGAAAGTAAAGTTTGGTGATGATACTGATCTTGCAAGATACCATTCAGAAAAGAACCATAACGGAAGTCTACCGCTCCGGGACTGGAGCTGGGCTTTCATCACCACTTTTCCGGTGAAAAATGCATCTTTTCGTAAAGGCCCATACACAAAAGTGTATATTCTCTGCCGGAACCAACTAGTTTAATCGTCCAGAACCGGAGACCACTATGGCGTTGAAATGATACTAGTGACTCTGAATCTGTAAATTTATATCTACTGCTATATAATTGCTTCTTTAACTTAATGGTTACCATCATACAATCACAACAGCCAAGTAAGTTATTCCACAAATGAAAAATGCAATGACAAGGCGTATCGGAACATGCATTAATTCAAAACTCATTCCCAACTCTACGAAATAAGAACATAAGGGAACATGTATAGTGGGACTGAATCCTTATAATGAATATATTCGACAAACTACAATTGTTCGTGCGATGGAAAACAAATCTGCCTAAATAGCATGTATTGGTAACACTCATACATCATAGTGAACACTCGAATCTGGAAGTTATATCTATCATTCTAAGCCTCTATCTACTCTGTTTGTCATAGTAATCTGCGAGGCCGATGACCGCTGTTACCAATGCCAGCATGTAACAAGGATAGTGTACCAACCAGTATACTGCAAAGCCCCAGAGCGGTACCTGGGTTATAGCATTGGCAATGATAAGCTTATAGATAGCCAGGCCCTGACGGGAATGTAATCCATAGCCATATTTCTCATTTTGTCTCAGTTTTCCGCTGGCTTTTTTTGGAATCTGGGAGATGAATTCATCACTCGCGGGGTATCTGCAATGTGACCCACAATGGAGCTGATGAGCCAGAGTCTTTTCGACACGAAGAAGGTGCAAGTCTTTCGGTTCCTCCGATTTGAAATGGTAATCTTGTTCTTTGGAAAAATCTGAAACTCTAAGGGTATCTTCCGAATATCCAATCAAGTCGTCGTAATCGCAATCAGGCGCCCAAACTTCAATTTTATTGTTAGTCATTTTACAATAACCCTCTCGGTAGTGATGTAGATACCTTGAAAATTTTGACTTCAGTACAGATTGTAAAGGAGAACGTCCATCGCCAACCTCGGAGCCGCATAAAACTGGCATTCAATTCGTTGATGAATCTTTTCCCCCGGAGGGTATGCACGATTGGCAATGGAGATTCAACACAGACATAATAGAGTTTCGTGTCTCTCATAGCTAAATCAACACACCAGTGGATATATTTTTCATCGGAGATGGTCCCGTTGGATATAGTCGGTTTGACAGTGGTGTTTATGTTTTCTTGCCTGCTGCCCGGTTGGCTGGCACTCGGTTGGTGACTATATGTTGGGCGGTGTCGAGGTGGTCCTTTGAGAGTAACCGGGAGCTGCCGTCACCGAACTGAGGTGTTAGGATATATTTCCGCCCGATGTGGTGTGGGACACTATTGTGGAGCCACGGCATCGAGTTTGTAAGATACGTGCCAGCGGTCTCGGAACATCGATATAAACAGTGTGGCCACATCTCTATGAAATGTGTTATTAGCGAATTGTGCAAGCTATTCTAGTGATTCAAGGCAGTCTACAAGATTCCAAGATATGTGTACAGATCATCGGGATTGGTCTATTAGGTTGCCTAATGGGCCGCCAGAGTATTGACATATCAGCATACCTCTCGACACTAATCTTGATATGGTCGAATAGAGAGAGCTGTGGTTGGGAATTATCGAATATCAAGGCTTCCTGTTGGTCGTCCGGTAGATAGGTTTTTATTGCGTCAGCTTGCGTAAGCAAACGCTTGAAGCTCCACTTTGAGTGTGACAAAAGCGTGACCGCCTATCAGGAATATCTTGACATGATCTAAATTCGGTTGAATGAATGATTCCTCTCGTTCTAACTGCCCAGAATCGGTATCGGATTCGACGCTCGAGTGATCATCAACATCTTCTTTCGTATGTTCTTGCGCAGTTCGATTTTGATTAGTTTCTTCGTTACCAGCTGTTTCAATTACATCATTTGACGGTTCCTCACGCTGTTCTCTGAGAATCGTTCTAGCTGCAGTATCTTCTGTACAGGTTACTCTCGGAGCTTAGCCATATACTCTCTAGTGACACCTGCTGATTCACCTGCGGCAGTTTCGATATCATTTGCAAGTTCCCTCCTATGACGACTGATTATCCCAATTGCCTGCTGTTCATCTGGCGATGAGGCACATTACTGGAGCTTCGCACAATAGGTCCATAGCAAATTACGAAGTTTTCGCTTAACCTTTTCGGCAGCTCTTTTTCCAAAGCTCCTGCAAATATGTCGCAAAGATCTTTTCGATCAAGAAATAGTCGCCGTATCTCGTACCAAGCTATCTGAACCATAGATTGTACTGAAGTCTGAGAAGATTCTTCGGAGATTAAAGTCTCTCTGTACCCGCTAGAATTGCTCTCCGAGTCCAGATATCGCTGCTCAGTTTCATCTTCATCCAGTTGCGTAGCAATAAATTCGGCATCGAGATCAATACTGATACTCTCCCTTTCTAAAAACCGAAAACATGTGCGATCAACCGTGACGAAAGCTTTTATGGTATGGACAACACTTTTTAATCCAAGACCTGACGGTATGGAAAATGTCAACCTGAGCTCACGTTCATCCCCTGGATCGACGTCCTCGCAATCCATTGCCGTGGGATATATTTGTGTGACACCCCAAAGTGGCTCCAAGTCAAAAATGGCCAAGTTTAGTGCCACCTGTGAGCGGTTTTCGAACACAACAGTGATTTCGCTTTGTCTTGCGCATCAATAGTTGTTTCGTTTTGTTTTTCATTCTGGCAGTCTACCATTATCAGTACCCCATACCTACAACTAATAGTTTGATGAGATGCTGACCTTTTACTCGAAATGAGAATTTTGCATCTAGTGACGAAGCTTCATCAAAGCCGTTCGAGTCTTTGATAATCCGATGATGTGCCAAGTGTTACACACGGCCCAGAAATTCTTCGAGGTCACTACAAGGAATAAGATTTAGGATAGGTTCTATCTTAGTTCCCATTCTAGTCCACAGCTCGTATTTACCGTTGTTGTTTACCGTGGCAGTGTAGATTCGTTTATTTTGAGTGTGGCCATTGTCGATACACGTATCCACAAAAGCCAACGGAGAAATGCGGGAAAACTTCTCCAGATCTACTGCGTGTAATCTATCCAGTGCCGCGATTTGATGGGTCTTGTACGTTTCTTGGCGTGGGGTCAGGATGCGAGTATATTGTTCCAAAGGCCTAGCCGATAAAATTGCCCGACATCCGGGAATCACTTCCTTCCACCGAGAACTGCGCTCGTCCCTTTGACAAAAGTAGCAGTAGAGTAAAGACCCGAGGTTATTGTTAAGGCGACGTATGTCAGTGGGTCAGAGCTGGTGAAATCTTTAGTGTACTTGGGATAAATCGCAAACTCAGTTTGGTCGCACACCATATGTACTTTACCAACGTTGAGGTAAACATGATCTCCTTCGACTTTCTTAACGGAAAACATCGGCACGTGTTTGGTCCATTCATTACTAAAGAAGTGTCGGCTTTCGTTTCCGGCAAAATTGATGTCTGTTCTTCCTCAGACGCGCTATGGTGGATACATATCTAGTCGCAGACCGCTTGGTGCAACATACCGTGAGTTATCTTCCCGTGGCTAGACTTCAGGGTTTCCAATAGCCAGTATGAGAGTCTGCCGTGCCATTCCCCTATATTATCTGGGCAGAGACTCTCGCTAGCTAATCCTCTCCGGCAGCATGCAGCGAATAATTCATATCCCGGCGTCCTGGACAACGAGTGCATACTGATATTCCCGCAATGATTCGGGGGATTACTGAGTGTGGGAAGTTGGTGCAACATGTCGTATAGTATTTCTGTTGATTTGCCTCCATATATACCACTGCCTGCACTGCAACAATCAAGAGTAATGGTTACAACCAGTTTACTTTTGACCATATTCAAAAGCAGTACTGCTATTTCTATATCACGAAGGTAGCCACCACCAATGCAGATATCGGTGGGAACCCAGACCTCGTCATATCCACGTTCGCCCTTAAGCTCCGGCATGACTGTCTTGGCTCGTGCGCCATGCCCAGAGTAATGAATGTAAACTAGATCACCGGGGTTTGCATTCTTCGTTACTGACTCCATTGCCCGTTTCATGTTTTTGTTTGTTTTAATCATACTGTATTCACTCTAATTAGAGTATGACAGGACCTTAATACCCCCCTCCGCCTCCGGGCGAGCCGGCTAGATGGCGGAGCTCCTGCCCGTTTCATGTTCTGATAGGTAGGTTTGTCGTCGTAAGGTTCCTCTGGATCGTTTAGCTCGCTGTCGTCCGGTGTTGTTGCTGTGAGTTTGGCGATACAGCTCTTCTCCATCGACATGAAATTAAGTAGGTAATCTTCGACGGCAGCGATATCCCGCACACAGCCTTTCAGATTTTGATAATCGACCTGTCGAGAGTTACCCTTTGAGTAGAAATTGATGCCAATGAGGATCGCCCATCGTTTTGGTGGATGGATCGCCATCTTTGAAACTCAGGGTATGTTATGACTATTGATGTTGCTTGATGTAAAGAAATTGGGACGCGGGAGAGTAGCGGAAGGATGCTACAGTCTTCAAGTATACAATAGTGTGAGAAGTTTTGGAGGTTGTGAAGGCTAGTTGAGTAGTCGAAACCGCCGCCTTTTAAATTAGCCTTAACAAAAAAACTCACCCTACCTCGCTACTATGCGTGCTACGTGTACTGCGGGGCTACGAGGTCATTCACGTACAAACCAATGGAAATGGTTCTCCGACAAAAGCCAAGAAAACTAGTTATGTTAGAAACAGGGAACCTCAGCCTTCGATGCCATTTGCCGAGGTTTCGCTATTAAGGCCAATCATATGTGAGTTGTCGAATCTGGAGCATAGCCTTGTGGGACACATGCGAAACGGTGTGCTAGGAGGTTTGGGGGCGGCTTTGAGAGGCTCTTTCGGTTTTTGCATGGTATCCTGCGTCACACAATCCGAATCGCTGCAACGCTCTTGATTGTTAAAGATCTCATGAATATTACTCAAAGACTTGAAGCTTTACCTATCAATTAATGACGATGTCCAGCTCATTAAACGCATTAAATTCTCTACCCACTCTCGCTCGGGGGTATATGGATTTTATCCATAGGTACTCGAGTACATACTGTCTATATGTTGCATCCATAAAATGTGCATCTGTAATTAGAACTGCATGCTGCTGACACATACCCACACACTGTAGACAGCCATAGAGTTCTTTCTTGTTTCTATTATTGGCGCACTACAACATAAATCGTCTGTTGCAAGAGTAAAGCGGAAGGATTCTATTGAACTATCAAGGGAGAATCCATTGCTTTATATACAAGAGAGCCTGGAGATCCGTGGAAGTCTATGGAAATCCATAGATTGGAAATACTAGTGGCGAGTGAAATTTGTGTATGAGTCTACAGCTTGTGAGTCGATTTGTCGACTTCCAGTATACCGGCGACCTCTTTCCAGATCATATTGTAACACAACCCACTCGCAAGCATTGAGTGATCCCCCATGATGCTGCGCCCAAACCTGGCACTGTCGTACTAGTTCTTAGAACTGCTTGCTTCTCACACACACAGAAGGGCTGTAAGTTGTCGTGGGTGGGTTCTTTCTTACCTCTAACTACGGCACACTACAACTTAAAATAAAGTGACGTACTCTACACAGCCACATTGGGTGATCGTTTATGATGCCGCACCCTAACCCAGCACTGCCGTGGGAAACGAAACATGGGTAGGTTCTTTTTTTTAGCCGAGTTTGGTGTTCGTATTCAAGTTTTCGACTTAATACTTCGTCTATACACAGGGATTATAAAGCCCCTAAAGTACTTCAGGCGTATACGCGGTGAGCCGTCATCACCTTGGTACGTGTAAAGTGAATCAGATACTGTGTGGTTTAGGAATATATATGTATTGTTAGGTGTTAGATCAAGATCGTTGCGAGGCTTGTCTATGTTATGCTGGGGTTAATGGTTAGAGCCGAGGCACCATTTCGCTCTCTGGACTTGAGTGGTTGCTGGTGTGGCTGGAGATTCTCTACCTACAATGCGGCTCTGACGTCGTGGCTGATGTGCTCCTCTCTAAAACTAAACTTACTGTATTGTTCTTTGAAAGCTGGTCCCTGATGGCTACGACGGTCATAATATACATATAACCTTCGACAAAAGTTTGCAAGAGTTAAAGGCATCTACCGCCTGTACTAACTCGCTTGCCACTTCCTGAGCTTCGAATCCATAACTGTGTCACTGCTAGGTCTAGGTAGATTTTGTACCTGGCAATGCCAAGATTGCAGTTAAGAGTTCAGGTGAACAACCCGCTTGGGTATCGATATTCGTGTATCGTGAACCCGGCATTGTACAACTCGTTTGTTCATCGCGTTGCCAGAGTTTGGTTTGTGAAGTCTTCACTAACTACACAGACGAAGACCCCGTGATTCGCCTTCGTTAGAGCATGTCCTAGGTCAACAGTTTATACCCGCCCACCATGCATTATAACTAAGTTGTTAGGAATGCGGAATTATGCACTGACACTCCTTAGGTACTGAAGCACTTATGTAGGTACACGAGCAGGGGTGACAAAATTAGCGAGGATTAAATACATACCTCCCGCTTTTATGAGCAACAACCACTCATCTTTGTGATCTGTTAGTGTTGCAGTTGTAATTGCTCTCGTGACCACCATGTTACGATGTCGCCGATACTGCGCTAGTCATCTATTATCTTGCCCTCGTGAAAGTAGTAGGAGAAGCTGGGGGCTAGAGGTACTGCGGTACTGGGTATATATATGTTGAATGCAAATGATCAGAACAATAAATGCACTCACTCACTATGCGCGAGCCAATAATACCCTGAGGTCGTTTCAATCCCCGATGTCAATATTAACTAGTGGGCCTTGGGCGTTTGGCGAACGCGATGAAACATACCGCTGGATCGATATACAAGCAGCTAAAATCAAGATAGACAAGAGATCTCGCCCTGCCGCAGAGTCGCCTCGCATGTGTGACAGAAAACGATTGGTGCGGCAAGTATGTGGAGATGCCAAGTACATAAGTAGTCTGTTTTTGGTTGCATGCAGGTCTTGGCAGCTCTCGTGCCGAGACTTTTTCGCCTCGGAATGTTTGGTACTCCGTATACGAACAGTTGCGCAGGTCTTGGCATTGGGTGCAGAATTAATGTGTAACTACTACGACCATTTTCGGATTATGTATTACCTTACAGCTAGAAGAATAACCCTGATAGATATATAACAACGCTCGGTCTACATTATCAGGCACCCTCGGAGACTAACCCCGCATGCGACTGAAAACATTTGATCTTGATGCTATCGCTCAACATACTTACAGCACAGGCCGCATCATGTATGACAGCCTAGATCTAGCATCTAATTTTGTTTCATCCTTGATGTACTAGCCTGGTAGTTGGTATGCGGTGAGAAGCCTCTGACTCATTCAGAGTGTCAGTAGGTTTACGGTAATTTGCAGGAATTTGTACGTTATTCCAATGCAAGCCAGTTCGTTAGGATAGAAGCTTTGAAGTCCAAGGATATTCAGTAGAAGAAGGCGGGGTATTGGTGGAATCACAACGCAGTAATAACAGAAGAAAGAGTTATCCACATTTATTAAAGGTGGAATGATAATGCCTTGTATTTCATTTGCGATCCCTGTAACGTCACATTCTGTGAGAACGAATAGCGGTCATCCAGTTCCTCTACTAGAGATCCAAGCTCTATTCCTATAAAGTGTAGAACATACATTTACTTAAAGGGAGTGGTAGAGAAAAATATTAAAAAACGCCATAAATAATAAAAAGAATATGATGACCTGTGCCGAAGGTGCCCGAATTCGGCACTTACTAACCAATTGAACAGGCCTGTATGTTCCGCTTTGTATGCTGAATGCGGTTTCAATGACTTGCAATGCGAGGTTGATCTTATGATGGCCAACATGCGATAGGAAACATGCCCTGTGTGACGGCAATAGCTATTGCCGTCAACCGTCGCTTTGCAGATAACGCATATCTATCTTTCAAATACATTGAAGTTGAGTACACTTGCTGTCTCACAAGCGCAACCATCTTAAATAACCATCTCCTTTAGAGGTGACGTTCCGCCCAGCTGATTCGCCGATTGTTGCATATGAGTGTCGAAATCACGCCCTGAAACTGCACCCCGCAACCACCAACATATTGCCATCTCTTCAAAAGGGGGCGATGCTCAACCTCATGAATTCTGCATTCCTCATGACAAGCCGGGGTAGAAAGACTCGAACACATCTCCTTAATAGCTTTCAGACTGGACAGTGAGCTCCAAACCAAACTCATCAGTTTACTTCCTGAGTAGTAGTAGTCAACTAACAAATGCTGAGGTCAGACCTCCTAACAGTTTTAGTGGTATACTGGTTCCCAGCAGTAAACTCGTGCAGACGGCAGTTAGTTCTTGGCAGTGAAGTGTAGTTTATGGGACTTCGCAGTGAAGTGGAGTCTGAAGATCAACCAGTACACTACGGTTGTAGGGATACGAGAAAATACGCGGAAAAAAGTCTAGTGGTTGTTGAAATGTACTGATTGCTAGAAGCTTGTATTCTAAAGTACAGGTACATTCGTGATCTTATATATACGGTATTCGGAGTATGTCTTGTATGTCTTGTACGCATGCATGCGCACTCAGCTGGCATCTCCAGCTGAGTCTGGAATGACCATCATCTTAGGGAGATTATGCATCAGCCCAACTGAAGCCATACGCCAGGGAGGTAGACCATATATGCAACACCTGTAATCAACAGGTGGCACGGGTGATCGTTCATGAAACATATCAATTCTTTCACCCGAATGGTAAAGCAAATGATGAGGGAACATTACAACTGGGCTACTGGGGATTCCTACAGCGGTGAAGGGATTAGTATCAGAGTGGATTTAGACAAAGCATTAACAGTCAAATTCAAAAAGTTCACAATTCAGAAATCAGTAACCAAGTCTGTTCGTATTCGTCCGGCAGTAATCAGGCCTCCGTTTGAATTCTTCAGGCTGTAATTAGAGGTCGCCGTTCGGTCCTTTATGTATGGTATAGTACTCTTTGATATGAACGAAGACTTGTGAGGTGAAAAAGAAAAATGGACGATGAGATGGCAAGTACATAACTTTTTTGGAACTATAGTACTTAAGCACCGTAATGAAAAACCAAGGGTTGAAAACACTGCTAGAACCGAAGCGTCTAAATACACGCTGGTGGGTATGTCCCGAGATCGTGTGTCCACAAGGTCAGTACAAACATAAACCAAATTCAAGTCAATTTCGGCTCTGGCGGTGCATCAACACACATCACAACGGTAGTTATCTGCCGTAGAACAAGGGTTAGTTCCCGCGAAAGGGGCTCGCATTGCACAACCAGTCCGCCTCTAACACTAGGTATGGCATTATACCGAACGATTGGGAAGGGCACAAGATCGAGTGGAGATAGCAAAGAATCCCCTAGAAATGACCTATTCAAAGGGGTTGAAGCATCGCAGCAGCCACCTCCCTCAAATTCTTAAAGCGCTCTCCGACATCATGCGGAAAGTTAGGTACGTCACATTCGCTCGGATTTGAGCTATCCGACGAAAACCTAGACCTCGTGTAGTTTGCATCAGCTTGCTTGGCACAAAATTCCTCTTCCACCTTGTCAATTAAAGCAGTATCGACTTGCTTCTGTGCCATGTCATCATCCAACGACGGCCTTTTCCATCCCGGAGAGGTGATGCTATGAGAGCAAGCAGTTAATCAATCGCTCCAAGTACATGGCGGGGTTAAGATCTTACCAGCCTCTAAGCCAACTCTATTCGCCCATATTTCGCACGTTATCGTATCGTCAAGTACAGCCGTTCCATAACTTAGTACAGACTTAAAAGCCATCCTGAGTTGTTCCCTCCCAGTTACATCCACATTTCAGCCACGTTCATGGCACTTCACGAGGTGGTGAATGATGAAATGCACCCACAGTAGAAATTCATTCATCTCCCGCATCAAGCCTTTCGTGTTGTCGACAAAACCCTTATCTTTCTCCCTTGCCTTGGCCCACTCGTGATGGAGTTGACGAAACTTTTCAAGCACTGGCCAATATTTCTTATGTCGTTTTTTGACCTTAGCATAGCTGTGCTTATAGATGCAGATAAATAGCTTATCAGAGACAATGCGCCCTCCGTTAAATCCACCGGGGGTGACTTCTCGCCTAGGTCAACATTTTTATTGCCTTCAACGAATCTTCTATCCGAGATATTCTGAAGTAAATGCAAGACATTTCGTATGTACTCAATGGTATCTTCCTTGGGGGTTTCGTTGTTCGTAGCTACAATGATCTCGATGACAGGAGAACGCATCTTAAGAGCAACGGCTGCGATGTTAGAGCCGCCCTCTTTAACGCAGATCTTGGCAACTGCATCAAGTAAAGGTAGGGTACGGCGGTTGAGGTGAGGATGGTGACCATAATCGAGACTCACGAGCTGGGTTGAACGTAGCTCGGCAGCCTGATGAGAAGAACTCCCTTTGAGGGCGGCACTTGCGAGGGCAACCACAGCATCTGGATCCACGATGCTAGGTTGGAAGGTGGGGTGAGAGTGAGACATGGATGGAGGGACGTTGGGGTGACGCGACGTTGAGAATATCCGCCAAAAGTTTCGTACATCACGTGCCTCCAATACAAGTATGGTTGGTTCGGGAGGTTAGAACATTTAGATTAGTGTCTAAAAATACCTAAAATGATAATATTAACTAAAAATTCAAAATTTATAAAAGATAATCCAAAATTTAGTCACTAAGTAATCTGTTTAAAGTGCCAAGATGTCTTTTTCAAGCCTCAGTACTGTATGTTTTGGTAATATCTGACCTGTTAATAGATTAGTTTTTCTTGTTCCAAAATCTAACTTTTTAAAATTTATTAGCATAATAATCAGAAGTAGAACAAATAAACAGAGCTTATAATTTGTAAGGCAGATATAAAGAAAGCAATTTAAAAAGAGGAAATTATGAAAAGATATTTTTTGTATTAGGGGAAGACTAATCACTGATAAATATTTGTTACCAGTTACAACTAATGTATATGGTTATACTGTAAGTTTACAGTTTTAATTTTCACATAGTTTTATTATAGTTTTTATTTCAACTTAGTATACCATTAAATTTAATGCAGCTATAGGATATCAACTTCAGCAAATAAGGTGGATACTTCTTCTTCTATATAGATTTTTCAGCTAAGTATTATAATTGTCTTTCAAGATTCTTATATGTGAATGAATACACAACTAGTAGTAGGTAGTTCACTAGTAGAGTGCATTAATTTTTCTAGATTATTACTGCAATGATATCTATAGTATTACCAATAGAAATAGGTATATATGAAATTCACTCATACTTATAATATATCTGACATCTACTGTACTACAAAAGCCCTATTTATTGATGCTAAGTTAATATTGTTACGGGGGTGCTTATCCCTAAGTAACTATACTTATTTATATCCTGAGATACTTATAAGCAGATACTAGGTACACAGCCGTAGATCCTATCGTATTTCTTTGATCGCTAATTCCTTGTATCCAGATACGAAACAAGGGTATCCTTGGAAATAGCTTGTAGTCGATTTCTTTGTTTATTGGTTAAAGGTTTAACCGGAATCTTTCCTGATCTCGTATATGACAAAGCACAGGGCTTCTTCTTAAAAGCTTTCCTTTCTTTCCGGGACTGTCCAATAAACTCCTTAGCTTTTTGGATAACAGTAGTAGCTCGGTCCAACTGAGCTTGACTACTTTCAGTCTCTGAATCCTCTCTATCCTTATTAATCTGATGTATCCTACTCGGATCAATTCGACTCCCTTGGGTTATATTATCAAGGCCTTTCGATATCGAAGTCGACAAGTTTTCTCCTGAGGATAACTGATTCTCTTTCAACACTAACTGGCTCGCCTCGAATCGTATTCTCAAATTATCGATATGCGTAGCTAGTCCTTCTGAAAGTCCAATAACGGAAGCTAACCACCAAACGCTCTGCGCTACAAAGATATAATGATTATCTCTAGCGTAACAGATAATCTTCTCAAGTGCATAAGCTATAACGTCGTTGTCGTTCTCAAAGGTGACTGTCATTTATGAGGTAGTACTTATCGGTGCGGGGCTGCCGCTACACAAAGCTAATAAATTTTATAGATATAGGTATAGGTATAGGTATCATAAAAACTTAATAATAAATAACGGTTTTCTTTCGCTGGTAGGTATTGCTGTTTTTCTTGCTGCTAGAGCTTGTCCTTCTCATTGCCGAAACAATGTGATCTCTTTATAGAAAATTCTCGGGATGTTACGCATGCGCACCCATATTTCTTTTCTATGATTTTGATAGCAATGTGCTTTTGCGTCTTACATTCATTATCGTCCGCAAGCATGTTTTAGCCAGTCGGCACTGAATGCGCCTAGTAGAGATTGCCACGCATCCCTTAGGTTATCGTGTTCATGCTGGTGCGGTATTAAAGCGTTACGCTCCTGACTCTGATCAGGCCACACCCGCAAGATATCATATATCAGATCATAACTTCAACTTTGACATCTCACTCTCGTATGGTTCGGTAATCGGGAACGCTGCCAACATAGTGTACAGTCGTTTTCTAGCTAATCAATACTATAGTATGATTGCATCATAGGTTTACGTGGTGGACAACCACTACTATGCCGATATAGATTAAATGACACGCACGTAGCGTTGCAGTTGCCATTCCGTCACAATTCAATGTGCGGGGATGCTTCGACCTCATATCAACAGTCATGCCATAATCTTTCAATCACGTCGCTGCTTAGACCGGGACTATTCCCTTTGGTCGGGGAGTGCCCAGTGCTCCGACATCACATAAGATGACGATCTTAAGATCCCACTTAATAGCTTGCAACTATCGATTGCCGTGTCTGCAGGTCGAGGTATTCCTCAGTATGATCAGACATAATCACTCCAGCGTCAGGTGTAAATCTGGTTGAAAATAACACGCTCGGCCGGGTTGTATACCCATTCGATCTGGCAGTGTTATTGCATCATCAAATCAGCTGCCGCAGCA
>Ga0307512_10002948_pt1 | contig 20552 bp, 32 predicted proteins | sample 14_EM_MG_FD_200267 | JGI IMG/M metagenome (GOLD analysis project Ga0307512, IMG submission 200267) | Populus trichocarpa ectomycorrhiza microbial communities from riparian zone in the Pacific Northwest, United States - 14_EM | ecosystem: Host-associated > Plants > Roots > Unclassified | place... | reverse complement strand
CAAGTCAATGTACTCTCCATGCTGACACAATTGATACTCGCCCCGATACTGTCGGTACTACACATTGCGGAGCGTTCATAGTACCCCAGACAGTCGGTAAAATATGTGCAATGGTCGTGATCGTCATCGCAGCATGCAAGGACGCGGTGGTTGAGGATTAGCGCGCAGGTTTCCGACGGACAGGCGAGCTTGCTGCGTCCGGCTGAGCCACAGAGGGCTGGGGTTGAGTCGGTGCGGCGGAGGAGCTCCTTGAACGCCGCGGGGGTGGGGTTGACTGGGGTTGGGCATGCGGTGTGAAGGGGCGTGAGCGTGGGGCCGTCCCAGGGTACGCCGGAGGTTGCGGGAACTAACAGGAGGCTGAGAAGTAGGGCGATGGATTTGATGTTGCGGAAGAAAGAGGAAAGGACATGAGAAGGAAGGAATGGGTGATGGGCAGGTAAGTGTGGCAATGTACAGACAGGGGTTAGCAATGCTGACGTTGCGTTCAGCTGGGAATGTGTGCTCGACAAGCCGGTGCAGCCAGTGGAGTTTGCATACCACTTTGAGTGTGGATGTGGTGGTGCACGGATGCGGTTAGTACTAATGCTGGCATTTTTTGCAATCGTGGAGGATGCGCTAAGGGCAGCGGGATTGGCGGAGGCGGATGTCCCTGGCGATCACAGCGACGGAAAAAGGAATATTACTCTGCGAGCTGCGTTTAGGCTGGAGCAGGTACCCTATCTTTCGGCTGGTAGGTTTGAGTTATATTCAGTTGGACAGAAGGCAGACTCTCTGCAAAATTAACCGACCATTCCCACCGAAGCAATATTTACACAGTAACATTTTGCAGTGTTGGCGATCTTACAGTGGCTGTATAGTGTAATCGGAATGTTCCGAACATCGACGATCTTCGTTTTGACACAACCGACAAAATGCAGGGGTGTGAACCGACAAGGAACGGCAACCGTAGGGCTGAGGGTCTAGACTACAATCGTAGCGCCGAGCACCCACACGCGATCTGAGACTCTTAAAAAATCGAAATAAAACTTTCTGTAGCTAGGTGAGCGAGAATGTATCCCGTTGCGACGCCCATAAATTAGTACTTTTCCCCACACTCGTTCATATCCATAGACAGGGAGACTGTGTTATCCTACACCAGCTTACGTGAACTGATCAAGCGCAAAAAGGCGTCAAGCAGGAATACAAGTTCACTGCATCGGCGAAGATGCCAATCTCGAGTTTCTTTTGGGCAGGGAAATACTTTCCGGTCCTTGCGATATAAGTGTCACAGTTGCGCAGTTCCCGGTGCCAATTTGTCGAACTCATGTCACAGACAGCGTTCATCCGCTGAGAAGTACAAAACAAAATCAAGAGATAATGTCTTCGGCCATGTAAAGTATATTGACGGTATCTGAAGAATACGCATTTCTGCTACGTCAATGGGACATAGTCGGTGATCTCCGTTGTAGAGCCTGGTACGGAGGATTGATTAGAAAATGTACGGTTGGTCCTTGCGTACTGAAGTATATTCGTACTTCTGATTGAGCCATAATAGTATGCCCCCAAAATCATAGGCATCTAAAGTTTTTACTGTCTGTTGACGCTATATATATGCCTGCAGTGCCTGTTTGCACCACGGCAGATTGCCTTGGGTGGTCAGTTTCAGGGGGAGATGTGAATCTGGTAGCGCAAAAGCTCAAGCGGTGCGCAGAGGAAAGCATCGCATGGGCTCCTCGACGAGAACTTCAATTTGACACGGCGAAAACAGAAGCGGTGCATTTCACGAGAAGACGGGGCCACAGGAAGCGCCTGCATTCCAAACTCACAGCAAAAGCCAGGGTAGGAGGCGGCTTCGGACAGTTCATCCTCAACAAAGAAGCGACACGATGGTTAGGGTCTTGATGGACTCCCATTTGACACTCAAGGAGCACCACAATCAGTACCTGCATAAAGCCAGAAGCGCTGAAGCCAAGCTCAGGACTCTAATCAAGAAGCATGGAACCGTACCCGAAAGTGTCAGAGATGTCCAAATCGCCTGGGTACAGGCTGTAGCACCGTATGGAAGCGAGCTCTGGTGAGACCCAAACGCAATGGTAGGCGGGACGCCCTCCAGCTCCTCCTCAATTGACACGCCCGATCGACATTAGGTGCCCTGCCTACGACACCGAAATGACAGCTGATGCGTGAAACGAAACTACCCCCCGCGGAGGTGCTCCTGAACTACCGACAACAGAGCAAGACTAGCGAACTCACCTGAAAGATCCAAAACGAAGGAACTTTATGCTCCCACCGCCAACAGCAACACCCCATTTGCGAGAGTGGTCAAGGAAGAGTGCAACGCAGTCGAAAGACTGAAACTATGGACTGGCCTAGCTCGGGAGAGGAAGTCGCGGTACGAGTGGAATAGAGAAGAATGTGAAGCCAAGAAGTACGCAGAACATTGGTCAAAAGAGAATCATATGAAAGCCTAGACAGGCGGACGGACGGATCCCGATCTGATGATGGGAGAGTGGAAGCAGCGGCGGTATACGACGAAGGAGGCTGGAGGGCCCTCCACAGCTACCTCCGGAAGAGGCGAATGGAGGTGTTTGACCCTGAGTTATGGGCATATGGAAAGCCCTTAAAGAGACTGCAAAGAGAGCAGAAAGGCTGCATGCTCGAGGGGTGCAGAAAACGATGATCTTCAGCGGTTCGAAGGCAGTAGTTCGACGGCGCCGTCTCCGTCCTGCCCTTGGACGGATGGCGCTTTGCCATCCCGTCCCCGTTCTGTGCGATCCCGGACGGACGGGACGGTTGAGAACACTGGCACAGTGGGATAGCGAGCTGCGTAGCAAACACTACCGGTAAAGGAGCGGGCCCGGTAAAGCGGGAAGCCAGCGCTAAATCCCAATGAGAAGCAAGAAGTTACTCTCAACGAGATATTACCAGCTCAAATGCGAGCATAAGCTCACCGCAATTATCTCATGCGCTTCAACCAGCAAGGTGATAATCATGTTTGGTAGTGCGAGATGGCAGCCCAGGCCCGAGAGCATCTCTTTGTTTGTTTGTAATCATATTGCATTCGGCCGCTGGCGGCCATGGCATATCCCGTACACATTTCCTCCCCACTTCTTCCATAACATAAAGAAACAAAAGCAAAGTCGCGAGTCCTCTTCCCCAAAAACAAAAGAAAACCGCCAAAAAACAACATCAACTTTTACACCCCCCCATCACTCGACTCCTTGTGATCTGAGTTCTCCGCCTCCTCCACCATTCCACTAATTCTGCCGACATCTGTACAAGACAAACAATCCATCAGAGCCTGTGAACATTTTTCTTCTGCAAAAACAAGAGACATTGGCAATAAAATCTTCGGCTTTTTAAACACCTTTTCTACACCCTTATATCCATCCTCCCCCTCTTGCCCGTCCACCCAAAGCCTTTTTTGTTCTCATTTCCATCTTTTGCACCACTTAAAAAGGTGGTCCCTTGTCTGAGATTCGTGCCTGCACCAACAACACTTCATATCTCTTCTTTTTCCAATCCGCAATAGGTATTTCGCTATCAGTGCATGTCCTGACTTTAGCTGATAAAACCTCGCCGCAATCGTCTTTTTGGCTTCCATCACCGCACTATTACCCCCCCTCTTCACCAAATCATACTGGTAACTGTGCTTTGACTTCTTCCCCATCTCTTGTATTTCTCTCTTACTCTCTTCCCACTTCACCTCAGTCAGCCTTCGGCTAACATGGGAGAAAGAAACATAATGCAAAAAAGGTAACGGCTTCTGCGTCTCGGTATACCTTCTGCAATACCCATAAGCCGCCTTTGTCGCTTGTTGATCCGTTTCTTCATTGCTTTCTATCCCGTGATGAGTGGGTACCCACCAGTACTCCACCTGGATATTTTTTCTGGCTAATGCAGCGGTCCAATTCATCGTTCGTAACACTAGCACCTGTCCTGGTCCTGGCCCGTCCAATTGTATTCTTCTTAATGTTGCCTGGGAATCCGTAAAAACCTTAACCTTGGCGAACTTTTCTTTTTCTGCTCTCTCATCCGCGACCTTCATTGCTTCTGACATTGCATATATTTCCGCATCAAACGCTTCCTTCTGTCGACCTAGGTGTATCCTCCTCTTATTCCACCTTCCATCTTCTTCCCATACCACAGCACACCCGGCCCACTCATCTTCTTTTCTCGATCCATCAGTCCAAAAAACATCTCCCTCTCTTTCTAACTTCGCCTCTTTCAACGCTTGTTTCTCATCCTGAAATATCACTTTGCCCTTAAGGCATCTCGTTTCTATCGGTAATGTCGTCCTTTTATAACTCCTCCTTTCGCAAGGTTTATCCTCTGGGATCAACTCATCAATCCCCTCCACCCTTTGTAAAATATTCCTCTGTACTTCTAACATTTTCCCTCTGCCTTCAGCATCAGGCATCATCATCTGTCTCAACTTATACCGTCGAACACGATTATTAAGAAGAGCCTTTGCCGGTCGTAAACCCGCATCATTCATCAAAGCTCCCTGAGGTATTGTCCTAAAACATCCGGTTACCCTTCAGCCCTGTTCATTCAACAACCTTTGCACCTCCTGAGCTTGATTTTCTTGTCCATGCCACCACAATTCAGACCCATACAACGCCGCTGCCTGAACTGCCGCAACTTGAATTTGTTTACATCCTTCCGAGTTCAATCCTTTCTTCACCATCAAGGATCTTACTCTATTTTGCGCCTTCCTTGCTTTCGCTAAGGTCTTTTTTGTATGTTCGTTCAGGGTAGGCCTATCATCCAACCATACCCCGAACCATCTTGTCGCTTCTTTGTTGTATGAAACCTCATGCCTTCCTACCCTTGCTGGGGCATTCATCTTCGGTTCCTTATTCTTTCTTCGTCGTGTAAACAACATCGCTTCCGTTTTTTCGATGCCAAACCCACAGGCATTCTTTTGTGCCCAAATTGTTGTTTCCGCAGCGTATCTCTCCCGTCGTTGTGTGCATTCCCCCACATCCTCACCCTCTACCACCCATGCCACATCATCGACAAAAGATATACCCTCACTTCCACAATCTTTTCCCTTTTCCCCAACTTGGCCAAACAACCCCGAAAGGTATATAACAAAATGTACCGGAGATACTGGCGACCCCTGTGGAACTCCCGTTTCCACATCCATACTATCCTCTTCCTTTCCATCCATCGACATAATCACTCCTCTTTCTTCCATGAAGCTTTCCACCCACCTAACAAGATCGGCTTCAAACCCCATTTCTTCCATTCTTTTTATCAAGTTCCCCTTTGCCACATGTGGAAAGGCTCCCTTAACATCCATCTACAACACTGCCGCGGTATTCCCCCTCCCCCACGCTTCTTCAACTCTCTTCATCAACCATCCAACCGCATCCACTGCTGACCTTGTCTTTCTGCATCCAAACTGTCCGTCATGAAGGAACCTCCTTCACTCACACTGCTCTGCTATTGCGTTGGCTGCTACCTCCTCGACCACTTTTCGCAGACAATTCAACAACGTTATGACCCTGTATGCCTTGGCGACTCCGTAATGTGGCTTATTCGGTTTCGGTATAACTACTCCCTTTGCTTCCTTCCAAGCTCATGGGTGTATTCCTAACCTAAAAGACGTTTTAACAATATTAATTATTCTTTGGGAATCCCATTCCTACAACAACCGTATTGCCTTAAACCCCAACCTATCTGGGCCGGGTGCCTTTTGAACCTACTGATTAAACAGAGCCTCTCGGATGTCTTCATCAGTAATCTTTTTCCACATTTCTCCTCCCTCTTCTTGGGCCTTTCTCTCCACACCCTTCAAAGGTTTCGGAAACACTTCTTCTTGTATCAACTCCGCCTTTTCCTCCCAGGACTCCGCCACTTCTCCAGTCCTAGATCTCAAAGCCTCTGTTGTTTGTTGTCCGCCTGGTTTTGTATATCTCAACGCCTGCCAGAACTGGTCTCTTGTGGCCGAAGTTAAAAACTTTCTCAACATTTCCGTTTTCGACTGCCGAAGAATTTTTCTCAGGTTGCTTCGCTGCCTCTTAACTTGTTGCTGCGATGCTTCCCCTGTCTTTCGAGCTCTTTTCATCGATCCCAAAATCTTTGGGTCTTCTGAGATCTCCACCATCCACCACCTTTTAGATCTCGCATATACCTTAACCTGTTTGCAACATCTATTGAGATGATTAACAAAATTCCGCTGTATCCACTCAGCCTCTTTCTGTAATTCATCCCCGCTGCTCTTCTCATCCAAAACAGGTCTCTTTGAACTCTTATCCCTTCACTCTTTTTGTGCTTTTTTATAATTTTCTTCCTTCTCCTTGGACTTGAGTCCATCGATATCCCATCCTGTAATCTTTCGCGACACTTTGACTCTCGCCCGTTCGTCCCATCTTAACTGGGCACACACAATCGCGCGATCCGAAGTAGTTGTCAATTCTGTTGAAGTCTCTAACCTATCAGCCATCGAGGCCCTAGTAATAAAGAAGTCAATAAGTGATCCCGAAGTTTCGCCATTTCTCGTATTTGAATGGGTTTCTTCCCCATCCGTACTCTCGATCAAATCGTACTCATACAAAAGATTTTCCAAAAAGTTCGCATCTCACCTTGATGGGCACTGAGGGTCCCATCTATCACTGTGAGCATTCCAGTCTCCTCCCAAAAGAATCTTTTCCTGCTCCATAATTTCACTGCATCTTGCTGTCTGTGCCGGTCTGCCTTGACTTCTCACTCCCCCCTCTTGTCTCAGCTGATCCTACACACTGACGAATCTCATCTTTCTACCCGACGGGTATCTTATATCAAACACCTGTACATGTCCGTCTCACCCACTATCAAACTCCGAAAACTCCAGGTGCGTATCTCTCCTTATTGCTGTCATCGTTCTTCGTGCTCTGATCAGCCTATCTCCTGGGTGACTGATGTTTTATCCTTCTCTCTCCACATACGGTTCTTGCAACATCACAACATCAGCCCCCCAAACAATTCCTGTTTCCAACGCCATCATAGTCGCCTCGTACCTCCTGCCACAGTTATGCATTACGCATTTCACGATGACTGCACGGGGGTTTCTTGGGTTCCTGCGTTAGAAGATTTTCCATCAGTCTCTTCTGTCGCTGCGACTTGGACTTCCAGCTCCTTTTTGATTTGCTCATCATCCTGAGCCTTCTTTTCCGCATCTGCAGTTGATGGTCCCGCATCCTCTGTATGATCCGGCTTCTGCTGTTGATCAGTTGTTACATTTCGAGGTTCTCCCTCTCTCTCCTTCCAGGTACATCTTTCTTCTCTCGCTGTCTTAATAGCCTCCTGTTTCTTAACACAACAGTTGGCCTTCGCAATATGGTTTCCCTTGCAGTTGACGCACTTGTCGACATTATGGGTGCAGTTCTGTTCTGCATTTGCCTTGCAACCTACGGTCTACCACATTGCACTTATGATCTTTCGTTAGATGTCTCCCCGCGCACAACATGCACTCCGGCATCTTTAGAGACCCACACTTTGCATCAACATGTCCCCATCTGCTGCACACTCTGCAAAAGGAATCCAGTCCGGCATTTATGAACTTCTCCACATCATACTTCATGCCTGCCGCCCTCAAACCTCCTTTCAAACCTTTTTCGGCCATTTTACTTCCCTTGACCGCATACACAACCGAAGATGCTTTCTTTCCTTCCACCTTCTTCTTCTGCACATCCTTCGGTCCTCCGATCCAGTTGATAGCGAGGGGCAACACCACCCCCTCATTCTCAGCCTGTAATTCTTGCCTCAATTTCTCCAGTCCTCCTCCTGTCTTCTTTCCCAAATCCCTATCGAATTTGACGCCATGTATTTTCACTCTCTCCCAGAGCTCATTTGTTTCGATGTCCACTATCCCAGTGTCCACCTTTCTTGCCGCCTTTATCACAATCTCTCGGTACCGAATAAACATTTCGGCCGTTGCTCCCGGAGTCGTGATTATTGAGAGGCATCCTCGGGTGTTCTTCGTAACTCCCTGAATGCGAATAAAATGCGGGACCTTTGCATCAAAAAGTGCCCAATTCACCTCTGACGAAATGTCCAAATCTTTCTTCTGAGGAAGTGGGAGGCCATTGTCCCTCTTAAGGTGACTCTCCTTTTCTCCATCGAATTTTGTCCTGGGAAAACTGGCTTTATTTCCTCCTTCTTCTGTTGCCTTTTTACCTCAACAAAGCCATCCCCCTTCATCTTCTGCTGCTGCCCGATTGTTGTTGTTGTTGTCGCTGTTCAGTTTGTTTTTTCGATGGTGGTGGTGCGGCTGCCCTCTGCGCCCACATCTCCTTTTTCTCTTCTTCTGGCTTTTTGCCAGTTGTTGTTGTGCAGGTTTCTTAACCTCCGGCTTCTGCTTCTCTCCTGCCTTTGGTCCCTTTGGTATCTCCTTCACCTCCGGTTTTTTCACCTCCTTCTTCTTTTGTTCTGGTACTGCTGGCGCAGTAACCACTCTTTTCGCCATCGTAACCTGTCCACTCGGGGTGAACCTCGGAAACTCCCGCCTTTTCTCTCCCGGTGGAATGATCGGAGCATGCTTCGACGCCTCGAACTCCTGTTCCTCCACCTCCATAAGTTCAGGCACTCTTGCTACCTTCTCATTCTCCTCCTCAGAAAAAGTCACCCCCAGCTCAAACTCAATATCACTCATACTATCATTCTCAGGGGTGGCTTCTACCTGTTTCCCCCTTCGAATTTCTCCCTTTTTTCTATCTTCCTCGGCTGCCTTCTCAAACGTCTCAACCACCCTATCCGTTAGCTGATCTATCATGTGTTCCATGCATCCACTGAACGCATTGTCAATCATTTTAGCCATATTCACCAGAGCGATCTTGGCCAATTTCTTCTCAATCTTACTCAACCTATCGTCAAGTTATTCCACTCTCTCTCCTGCATACTCCCTGTCCAACTCCACTTCGGTAAGTATGTTCTGAGCGATTTTTCGTGTCGACCCTACTGCCGCGTCCATATGATGTTGCCTCACAGCTATGTGGCCCACCTGCTCAGCACACCACTCCGAATAACTATCATCATATTTCGCCTTATTGATCATACAATCCCTCAGCCCATTAGTGTTCCTAAGATACTTACCAATAAACGCTTCGAGATTGACCTCCTTGTTCTCATTGGCCACTATCTCCGCAGGTTTGGCACAATCAACCTCCCACTTTTTCCTGCTAGGTGTCTGCGGCATATTCGGGATTGGTCGTTCGGGCGTTACCGGCCTCTGTACTCCCTTCCCCTTATTGCGCTTTTTTCCCTTCTTCGTAGGTGTCATGTAGATCTCCTCATCTCTCCGTTCCACCTCTGTCATTGCGTCGTCTTCGTCGCTATTTTCGAAAGTGGGTGTGCTGCTCCTTCTCAGGGTCTCTGGCACTCCCCCCTCCTGTTCCTCTCTTTCCATGGCTGCATTCATGCTAGTATCTTCCTCCGACTGAATAAACCTTTTCACCAAAGTTGATTTTCCGCTGGCCCTAGGTGTCATGAACGGATCCTGGGGTATTTCACTCGGTGGAAAGCCAACAACACTTCCCTCGTACTCAGTTGATTGTCGTGGCGTCTGTGAAGGGAACAAAATTTCGCTTCCTCCGTAGTTGGTAATCGGTGGTGATGATGAATCCGAGGATTCATCAGTCCCATATCTAGTAACTCCTGTAACTCCAGTTTTTCCCGTCAAATCGGAGTGTGTTCTCATTTCGTCCAAGTCGCTGGGTAGCTGTCCGGACTCAACTCTGGAGGTAGCCTGGGAATCCTCCGTTCTCCTCAAATCATCTTCAATACGGGCCTTATGAAGTCCATATTAGAACCTTTCCTGTTTCTCTTCTTCCCTAAGTCTCTCATACTCCTGGGTTCAGTGATACTGTCTCTCTAGAAACTGCGTCTCGCTGTCAACCGTGACGCTTTTCTGATCCTGATCCGAAACCGGACCTGTAACTTCATCGAGTAGTTTGCGGATGTGGCTGGAGATAACAGAGGCTTCGGAGGTACACTCCTCGGCCATCCTTTTCTCAAAATTCACTTTAGCTCTGCCTAATAGTTCCTTAAGGGGAGGGGATTGTTTCTTGGCTCCGAAGAGACTCATTTTGGCTCCTAGGTAACAGATTCAGAGGAACCAGTTGAAAACCGAAGCAAAAATTTTCTGACCCTAATAGAATTGATTGGACGATAAGGGTGTTGGCAAAACTAGAAGGTGGTGTGGTGTGTCGTCGGAGGTGTGTAAGATGAGAGCATCTCTTCCGCGACTGCAAGATGTGGAAAAACGAACAACGAAAACTGTGGAAACCAGTCCAGAGGGAAACTGGGTAGAAGGAGGGAAGATGCAAGCACATGCAGATTTCCGAGCTGTTTCAACGGAGAAGTGGGATCAAGCAGTCAGGAACTTCCTCGCGGCCACAGAGGTCTAGATGTTCCTACTCCACTGAGCCGCTGATCCAAGCAGAGTTGCGGCAGTTGCGTTTTGTTTGTTTGTTTTATTCATACTGTATGCACTGTAATTAGAGTATGACAGGACCTGATATCCCCTCCGCCTCCAGGCTAGCCGGGTAGACGGCAGAGCTCCCCCCCCGCTACCCTTCATCCCCGCTTACAAATCAAAGCTTAAAGACAGACCAGAACAGAAAGGAAAAGAAAGGGAAAGAAAGGAAAATGCGGAGATCTCTGCCGGCTGCCGCCGCTCCCCGCACCTGAGTCAGCCTCTGTGCCTGCTGCATCCCTCCCTTCACTCATTTAGGCAGGAACTTCCCGACTTCAGTAGCCACCAGGAAGTCCGTCACCGCTTGGTCACACTCGTCCCTCGAACACAGCTCAGAGACCTGCACGTGTTGGCATCTGCCTGCTTTCCATCCCCTCGCCTTTCCCACCGCCTTTCACAGCGTTTTCTGCTGGTCTCTCGACCAGCTGCAGTGGCGGAAGAGGTGTTTCCGCGTCTGGGCCGCAGTCCTGCCTCCACCACCGCACCATGAGCGTTTGTCTTCCTTACGCTGGCCGAACAGTTTTAGGTAGACTCCAGTTGGTGCATGCCCGGACTTTAGTCTGTAGAACCTGGTGGCCAGCGATTTCACGCTTGTCATTGGGATAGGTCTCTTGGTTCCCGCCTTGCCCTTGAGTCTGTAGCCGAAGTGCTAGCCGCACTTGTCGGCTTCCTACTTCGCTTTGGCTGCTGACCTTCTCATGGAGATCCGTCTGACCGTATTCGTGGGGGAGGTGTACGGCCGCGCTGTCGCCGTGTCTCCCCTTGCCTCATGTGCTACGTTCGCATGGCGGTCTGCTGCTTCGTGCCCAGGGATACCGGAGTGTCCCGGAACCCAGTGAAACTCTATTCTGATGCCGTGGGCGAGGAGAGCCTGCGCCTTTCCGTTGATCCGTCTTGCTAGCCGCTTTCCGGGGCCTGCCCGCAGATGTGCCGCCCACCTAATTTCGCCCTGTGAATCGCTAAAGACCGCCACCAACTTCACCGCATTCCTTTGCAGTATTTCTCTCTCCTCGATCGTCTCCTCGAGAGCGAGTCCGATCGCCCAAAGTTCGGTCTCAAAGACCTCCATTCGTCCAGTTCCCAGATAGCTGCGGCGGGACCTCCACTTGTCTGTGTACTTGCATACTGCCGCTGCTCCCACTCAGACGTCATCTGAGCGCGATCCATCTGTCCACCACATCCCAACTCCCACTCCTACTTTGGCCTCTTTCTCTCTTGCCCATCACTGCACGGCTCTCTTGGCTGCGGAGGCATCATCCAGTATGACGGTTCTGACCACGTACTCTTCGGCCGGGGGTGGCCAGCTCATGCCTTCAGTTGACCGGTTGTGCTTGCACTCCTTCTTCACTGCTCTGCATACCGGCCTCCCGGAAGAGGGGTTTTGGTGTAGTTTCCTTAGCTTGTTGCTGCAGGTGTTTGCTAGCCTTGCTGCAAACCGCTGCTGTCTGGATTCTGAGATTACGGGCGCGGGTGTAAGCTCAGAGTCACTCAATAGCACTCCTCGTGGGGTCGTGGGAAGCTCGCCCAGGATAGATCTTGCTTGTCGATTGAGGAGAAGTCGGAGATCATCTCGTCTGCCTGCTTCGTTGGGAACCCACCACAGCTCGCTCCCATACAGTGCGACAGCTTGGACGCATGCCACTGGGACGGCCCAAACGCTCTCTGGTACTACCCCGTACATCTTGGTGAGGGTTCGGAGTCTAGCTTCCACTGCCCTGGCTTTGTTCATGCATCAGTTATGGTGCTCCTCGAGCGTCAGGTGCGCGTCCATCCAGACGCCGAACCAGCGTGTCGCCAGGCTGTTGAACGGTATGAAACAATCTCCAACCCTGATCTTTCCTGTCAGTTTTGGCCGGAGGTGTGTTTTGTGGCCTCGTCTGCGTGTGAATAGTGCTGCCTCCATCTTTGCAGTGTCGAACTGTAGCCCTCGTCGGCTTGCCCACACTATGCTCTTCGCTGTGCATCTCTCATGTATTGTGATGACCTGGTTGAGATCGCATCCAGTCGCCAGCCAGCCGATATCGTCCACAAAAGGCAATCCTTCGGGTGACGCCTACTCTTCGACCCTTTTGATCAGTCCTGAGGTGTTGATCGCAAAGAGGATGGTGATTCAGGCAAGCCCTGCTTCAACTGGGTGTCTTTCCATGGCATTGCCTTCGATTACCATCTCCACAGTTCGTTCTGAGAGAAAGCTCTCTGTCCATCATATGTAGTCTCCGTCCATTTGCCTGACCTTCATTAAGTTGACTAGTGTTCCTTTTGCCACGCTTGGGAAGGCTGCTTTAATGTCCATGAGAAGCACACCTGCTATGTGGCTGTCTCTCCAGGCTGCATGAGCTCTGTCAACCATGATGGCCACTGCATCGATGGCTGACCACCCACTTCTGCTTCCAAATCGTCCATCGCTCATTAGTCCTCTCCTTTCGGCCTCAACTGACAGCAGCTCAGCAACTACTTTTTCGACCACTTTTCCCATGCAGCTCAACAGCGATATGGAGCAATAGGCCTTCAGCTGAGTGTAGTCATCTTTGCCAGGCTAGCAACTCACCACGCAGTTAGCCCGCTTCCATACCGATGGGTGTCTTCCTGTGTGAATTGCCGCCTTCGTCACGCTCACGATCCTCTCTTTGTCCCACTTCCAGAGCAGCCATATGGCGCCGAAAGATAGCTTGTCTGGCCCCAGTGCCTTTTCCATCGATTGAGAGAATAGTGCTCGTTCAACTGCTTGCTCTGTGACGTGTGTGTGTGTGCTGCCTGCGGGAGGTAGTTCATAGTACTGGTCATCGTCATTTGGAGGAAACGACTCGCGCCTCAGTATCTCCTCCTTCACCTGTGATATGTTGCCAATCTTGCCTTCCGTGTCTGTGAAGGCCTCCACGGTCATGCCTGCCAGAGAGTTCGCGTCATGTGCTGCTCTCCATACCTCAGCCCCCCTCAGGTTAGCAAGTACTCGCTCGACATTTGCCTCTTGGACTGTCGAATGAAATTCAGGAATTCTGCCTTCGCTTTGGCGGCCTCTTCCGAGTTCCGTCTCCTCCTTTTGTCCCTTCCGACCACCATCCTTTTTTCCCTGATGTCGGTGTTCCACCACCTCTTCGATTCGGCGCAGATCCTGATCATCTTTGCCGTGGCGTCGAGAACGTTGCCCATTGTTTCCTGACACCATGTGGCCTCTTGCTCCACCTTGTCTGCTGTGCATTCTGCGTCCAGGTGAGCTCTCTCTTTCGCTAGCTCCATCCATAGCTTCTCCGCTCCCATCGCGTCCTCCTCAGTCATTGCAGCTAAGTTCCACCCTACTACCCTCTCATGGCCCGCCTCCTCCTGGATGTCTACTTCCACCTCCCATTCTATAACCACGGGGTCGGAACTTGTGGCGTGGTCATCGTCGGCCAGTATGGACCATTTGGTTATTGGTCAATTCGCTAGCGTCAGGTCGATGACTGACTTGCCATCATGATCTTCTCTTGTCCAGTGGTGCGTGGCTTCACCATCATTTCCAATCTCCAGACAATTGTCATCAATCACATCTTCCCAGAACGCAGCATCCCGGTGCACCTGGTACCTTGGGTCCCATCCTATGCTATGTGCATTGAAGTCTCCAGAGAGGACAGTGCTACCCTGCCGAATGACTCTCTACCAGTTGAACTTTTGCGCCGGTCTCTTTTCCGAATGAGTCTTCTTTTGGTCGTAAACGTTGACGATCCTGGTTATCCGCTCCCCTCTGCACCTGACGTCGGTTACAATGACATCTTCATTCGCACCTCTGCTTAAATCCATCCGCTTATCAACCACTAAGCTGCTCCCTCTCCGCATTGCCCTCCAAACTCTCTTTCTCTTTCTTATTTCATCTGCCAAGTGGCTGATCCCAATTCTTCCTCTTTCTGTCGGTGGCTGTGGCAAGCACACTACTTCTGTCCTGTGTTTGACTCCCGTCTCCAGCGCCGCAATGGTCCACTCGTATGACCTTCCGCAGTTGTGCTGGATCACTCTAATCATTGGCAGCCAGGGCTCCCACTTCAGTTTCAGTTTCAGTTTCAGTTGCGGCTGTGGTCGCAGTCTCAGTCTCGGTCATCACAACGTCTCCTGCTTCCCCCGCTGCGTCATCTTTTTGCACATCAGCCATCTCATCAGCCATCTCCTCTTCTTCACTTCCCTGCCCTGCTGCCGCTCCGCCCCTGGGTCTACGACCAAGCACCACTCTGTTCGTCCGTGTTTCCATGTGCATGACTTCGCTTGCGGGCCCCTGTCCTGCCGTTCCCGTCTATCTGCTCTGCCATGCCGCTTTGGCGGCTTCGCTCTTCTTCGCGCACCTGCTGCTGAACGCAATATGATTTCCTTTGCTGTTGGGGCACTTCTCCAGCGTGTGGCCGCAGAGTAATCCCCGCTTCACCATACACCCCACTAAATTACATTTATGGTCGCTTGTCCAGTGATTGCCTGAGCAGTACCCACACTTGGTCTTGTTGCCGCACTTGTTTTCTATGTGACCCCATCCGCAGCAGAGCTCACACCTGCTGTCAGGGCACGCATTCGTGAACGCCTCGATATGGTACCATACTCCCGCGGCCTTGATGCCTTTCTTGATCAAGCTTTGTGCCAGCCTGCTTGCCGTTCTGACAAAGACTACCAATGACGAGGCGATTTCTCCGTTCTGCCTCCTCTCCCTGATGGTGTGGGGGTTCACTCGCCATCGTACCTGGGTGGGGATCGCTATGCCCTCGTTCTCCGCTTCAAATTCCGCTCGCATCTTCTGCAGGCCTTCTGTGCCTTTTCCCATGTACCGCACAAGGGGGACTGCATGGATCTTTAGCCTTTCCCAGGTTTCGTTCTCTTCGACATCCACGACTCCTCTGTCGACAGTCCTTGCTGTCGTGATGATGATGTCGCGGTCCCGCATAGCCATCTCCGCTGTTCCATTCTGGTGCGTGATCGCACCAATCGCGCCCTTGGCATTCCTTTTGGCGTTCATGATGCTAACGTGGGCCGGTGCCTTCTGGTGGAAGAGCGCTCTGTGGATCGCTGACGCGATTTCCTGGTCCATTTTATTGGAGAGCGGTATGCTCTCATCTGTTCTGAGTATCAGGCGTCTCTCTGCCATGCTTGATCCAGCTGTCGGGGTGAAGCCTGGGCCTGGGCCGACGGGTGCCTTCTGACACTTGACTTGGGCCGGGACTGTCTCCCACCAACTAGCGGGTGTGGGTGCTGACTTTGGTTTGGGCGCGGGCTGCGGTGTAGGCTGCAGTTTGAGCTGCTGTTTGGGCTTGGGCTTCGGTTGCTGCTGCAGCTGCTGGCGCTCCTCTGGTCCCTAATCTCGCGTCATGTCTGCGTGTTCGGAGGCCTCCAGCCCCCCACAGTCCGTCCTCGCAGTCACATCTCTTTCTCACTCTCTCTCCTCCTGGCCTTGTGCTACCCCTTTCATGGTCTTTGCGATCATATTCGTGATGACCGCCGCCCACACCTTGTTGTCCTCATAGCGGACGTCCCACTTCTGCTCTCTCTCCTGCATCCATGTCATCTTTGCCAGCTGCTGTGCCTCCTTGCAGGCTGCGCGGGCTTCCACCAAGTTTGCGAGATGTCCAACTGTTCGGTGCAGCTGGGTCAGTTCCTATCCCTGCTGTCATATCGGCCTCTCCATGCGGCTCCTTCAGTCGCAGGGGGCCGCGGGGGCCTCACTCCTCCTTCTCCGTTTCCCGTTCTCGTTTCTCTCCATCTTCTCAAATATGGTTGCGCCTGCAGTCTCTGTGGCAATGGCTGTCACCGCCGTCGCCATCTTGGTCGCCACATCCATCGGTGCGTCACACCTCTCATTTCCAGCTTCTCCCGCATCGAGGTCACTCCTCCCGCTCACTCTGAATTCGGTCATCACCTCTGTGAGGCAAGTCTCTTAGTCCTCTTTGTCCTCGTCGTCGCTCGTGTGTGGGCCGACGTGTCGCATCAGTCGCGTTCTCTGCCAAGCCCCTACGTGAACCCACTCTGCTGAGTGGATTCCTGTGCACGCCCTCCTTCTGCGATGTCGCTGGTGCTGGGACGCTCGCTCTGGGGTCAATTTGACGTCTGGAATTGATTGCCGCCATTCGTTATTCAATTCCTATCGTTGTTGTCGACTTATCGCGCTGTTTCTGTTTCGCCAAGACTTTTGTCGCTTACTGTGGCGGTTGCGTTTGTGTTGAGAGTAAAAGAGAAGGAACGAAGAAGCTCAATTGTCTGTCGATCCAAAGAGAAGAATAACTATGGACTTATATACAAAGAGACAGAAGGAAAACCCAATGCCGACTGCCAAAGCCGGAGCCCAATGCCGAGTGCCAGTGCCGAGCCCTCTTCCTCGCCATGGGGGCAGGCGAGGCCGATGGGGGCCGTAAGCCACCGGCCTCATGCCCGAGCCCGCCAGCACCAAACACTAGGGAAGCCACCGGGCCAAATCCCTACTCAACAGTTTGTCTTTCTCTTCTATTACGTTTCATTTGTGCTCGATCGTCCATTCTAGTTACATTTGTTCAAGGGGACGAAGGGTAGACGGAGGGGAGGGGAAATTAGGTACTGCCATACTCTAGTTAGAGTGATCGCAGAATGATTAAAACAAAATACAAAACGTACTAGAAGATTCTTTGTATATATCTCGAACCTCTCTCCTCCGGTCTTTACTCTGTTCCTTAAGTCTATACAAGCTACGGTTCACCCCTTTCATATCGCCACAGTTAGTTGCGCCAGCCAGATATGAGGATTTGACACTATCGCTCGTTCCGCCTCTGCTAACATGGCTGGAATTAAGTGAACTATACATTTCAATGACCCTCATTCATGATAACGCTTGATCTCAATTGAATCGATTAATTGTCTACGTCTATGATACATAGTTATATACCGAATTTGCACGCTAGCCCACCACGGTGACCCTAACCCCAACCAAATGGCACGTGATGACGTACTGTCTAAATTCATCCAAAATCTGCATAGCCTTAGGGTTCATGATTTTGGTGAGTGGTAGTTTAAAAGCCACAAATGCATAGTTTAAAGGCTACCTTGTAGTTTAAATCAAACGCTGTGGTGTAAATGCCACTATCTCCAGTAACGGGTGGTAAGGTGTGGTTGTATTTAAACTTCATGGAGGTTGGTGTTGTGCACATTAAACGACTATCATGATGTGGCAGTGGCTGGTAGGGGGGAGGAGGTGGAGGAGCAGGGTATTATACCACCCCCCATAGCTGCACCAATTGTAGGTCAAATTCCACACCCATTTGCACAGAGTAGCTCTACGATATATGGATAGATTCCACGTTATTGTTGGCCATGTACTTGGACTGGTTGTGGATCGCTGGGGGGGTGTGTCCAACATACCCCCCACTGGCGGACACCCCCTCGTGGCCCTGAGCAAGACCCAGTACTTAGCCAACGATAACGTGGAATCCATCTACTTAAGTGGACCTACTTTGTGCCAAAGGGTGTCCAATCTGGCAAAGAATTGGTTGAGCTATGGGGGGTCCGCTAGGGGGTGTCCGCTAGGGGGGGTAAGCTGGACACATCCCCTCCCATCGAACCATAGTCAGTCCCATTACTGTTGACACGAGAAGATGATGAATTGTCTGTCGATCCAAAGAGAAGGAAAACTATGGACTTATATATAAAAGAGAGAGAAAGAAAACTCAATGCCGACTGCCAAAGCCGGAGCCCAATGCCGACTACCAGTGCCGAGCCCTCCTCCTCACCATGGGGGCAGGCGAGGCCGATGGGGGCAGGCGACGCTGGTGAGGGCAGGCGAGGCCAATGGGGGCCGTAAGCCACCGGCCTTATGCCCGAGCCCGCCAGCACCAAATACTAGGGAAGCCGCCGGGCCAAATCCCTAGTCAACAATTACTGTGCCCACAATAACGCGGAATCCATCGACATCTAGTAGAGCTACTCTGTGGAAATGGGCGCTGAATTTGTCAAAGAATTTGCGGACTTATGGGGGTGGTTGGTAGGAGGGCAAGAAGAGGAAGGCTACTTACCCCACTCAATTTCTCCACCACTTCTGGTTGGAATTCACTGTCCTCACTGTCAGTGTCTCTTAAGCATACTAGTAGACTATTCTGGGCCACCTTGGCGGTTTCTAGATACTGTGAAATGTCATTGGGGCAAAAATTCCCTGAGTTATGCAATTTTAAAGGGTCTCTCAGTTTTGCGAATTCGAAATTGTACCTATCTCAACAACCACTTAGCCGAATATGCCAAAACTTGTACCCATTGATAGCTAGCATGCCGTATATACTCTGATATCCGTACTAGCGAATTTGATTTACAATTGGTGATGAAACAGGGGGTCACAAGAATGACAAAAATCCGCCAGCTTCATGGGCTCTCACTCACATTTTCAATTTCCTTAGATCTTGTCCAATTGACTTGATTTGTTTCTTGACAGGTAGCCTTTGGAGTTATCTATCACACTACAATCTCCGATGTTCTCTCCATTGTGTGGCTGTTGAGTAATTTTCGACTTTGTCCAATTTTCAGAAAAACACCCGTTCAGATACCTTGCATTTGACCAGCTAGCAATAATCCCGTCTTAGCACTTCCTCGGGACGGTTTTTGCATGGTAACCCCGCCCCGTTTTCATCCCGTGGTTCACACTAATACTTGTAGTCCACAAACCACGCTAAAATGGTGTACATGCACACCACAAACGTGACATATAAACGCCATTCTCGTGTAAAAGAGATGCTTTTGTCATTTAACTATGGTGTAAAAGCCACCACGATATTGCATGCATATGCACCATAATGTAGTGAGAATATCATGCCATACTACTAGCTCAACCTTTAGCTTTTCACGACACCCTCATGATAACCTCACGACAACCTAGCGGGGATGAAGGGTAGCGGGGGGGGAGCTCCGCCATCTAGCCGGCTCGCCCGGAGGCGGAGGGGGTATTAGGTCCTGTCATACTCTAGTAAGAGTGCATACAGTATGAATAAACAACAACAACAACCTTACGACAACCTCATGACAGCCTCACGACAACCTCACGACAATTTGGTTTAAACAGCACTCTGACTCTCACCACAACCTCACCACTTTGTCGTTTAGCTACCACGCCGAACCTCACACCAATCTCACAACAATGTGGTGTAATTGCCCCGCTAGGCCTCACGACAACGTGGTGTAGTTCCCCCGCTACACCTCACGACAACAAAGCGTAAATGCCACGATACCTATCATGTGTTTCAAACTACACCAAAATGCACCCTAAGGATAGCAATGGATAGCGCACGAAAATCCGAACCAATAAGAGCCCTCAAGCAGTGAGCACGGTATTAATTTTGAGAAGGATATGTCTTGTAATGCAAATGTACATAGCGCATTTATGGTTGTTTTATTACATATCTCCTTATGGGATGGGATGGAATATGTGTGCACCCTCCGATTTAATCTAAATAACGAAATTCGTATTCAATCCCCCCATGCCTATATGTTCAATCAGTGCTACCTAGAAAATCAATCTTATAAAAGAAAAGTGTTTGTTTGTGTGAATACCGCTTCATCATGAACTTTCCGTCAAGCCCAACCTAGGGTAATTACTTCAATTTCTCCAACCACCGCAACTTTACTCTTCCTGAGAGAGGGTATACTCGAAGGGGCCTCGGAAGTTTCCTTGAATCCTAACATTGGAATTTCCCTGATACCAGACGAGTGGATAGAGTCTTCTCCGAAGGAGTTCGCCATTTTTCATGGTACCTGATTGTACAGCTCAATTTATGTTCCATTCCCGAAAAAAACGAAACTTACCATGCTTCTGTCCATTGAGAGTGAAGAAATAACTCTCACTATTCCAATCTATCCCACACCCGACTATATCGCCACTGGAGTATTTTGGACTGCTATCCCAGTTGTAAGGGGGCTTGGTGCCAAGTAAACAGTCACCTGTGGAGATGTACACAGATGAAAAACGATAAACTTCGGGAGTGTTACTCTGGAGGATGTGTTCACCACAGAATCCAATTCTCATAAACCTGTTGAGATCAATCGAGTACGAATAGAGATATTGAATTGACTATCGTACAAAAGTGATTGTCTAAAGAGCAAAGAGAGAGAAAGACAGGCGAATATATATGGGAAAGGAGAGAGCATACTCGGCGAA
>Ga0307512_10002947_pt1 | contig 20554 bp, 27 predicted proteins | sample 14_EM_MG_FD_200267 | JGI IMG/M metagenome (GOLD analysis project Ga0307512, IMG submission 200267) | Populus trichocarpa ectomycorrhiza microbial communities from riparian zone in the Pacific Northwest, United States - 14_EM | ecosystem: Host-associated > Plants > Roots > Unclassified | place... | reverse complement strand
TATCTGTGGGTAGGGATTTCGAAGGAAATCACTTCTCCTATGAAGAGTGGAAATCCGTGCTTCATCTCTCAACTCGTTGGGACTTCGCTTCGATCCGCAGGCTAGCACTTGGCTCAATCGAGCCTCCGACACCTCACGATCGTCTCCTACTTGCGCGCACTTATTCAGTTGACGATTGGGTGGTTCCTGCGTTATCCGCGTTGTGCGAAAGAACGACGCCTCTCTCCCTGTCTGAGGCTCGGCAGATGAGCATAGAGGATGTGGTGCTTGTGTCCACTGTTCGGGAGGATATTCGCAGCAACGCACTTCAAGCTGATTCGGCTGAAATTCCACTCCGAATCGAAGCCGAGCAACTTGATGCCCTTGGTCTTGAGATACCCGTCCATCTACGTTTTCCAAAGCACGAAGCATCGTCGACTGTGGCCCTGAAACGAGTGAGTGCTCATGAAGGTGATGACAAATTTTCAGTGAGTCCCAGTTGCCGTCCGTTTTGGAGAGTCGGTCGACGATGGAATTGACGAACGTTTGCAGACGAAGAAAAATGCACCGGGGAATATGAGTGTGTTGAGAGGAAAACCGGCACGGCCCATGAAGAACAGCCGGGGAGCAGTAGCAGCGACGCACATTGTTAAGACGGGCACGGAGGCGTTGAGGATCAACAACATTGGGATACAAGGGGGTGACCCCGAGGAAGACGACAACGGTGTAGCAATCGGTACGTCCACACCCAACTTCAAACCTCCAGCTACCGCGGCCAATGAGAAACTCGCAGGTTCGCCCCCGGTAACGAGTAAGCCAGGGTCTCCTGCATCACCGGTGCTTCCTTCCTACCCCGTGGGAAGAAGCGTCTCCTTGCCATTCAGCCGCTTACTTCCTAAGTGTGACTATTCCGGTTGCAGTTGCAACGCTTTGATCGCCTGGAGTAGTCGTTCCGATCCTAGTAAGGAAAACGGTGTCAGATGCTTGGACCATGGTCTTGATATACATTCGGGTACTCGAGACCTGGTCCTGAACTGGTCCCCTGGTTACCGTTTCCGCTTCATCTCCCCAGGGCATGAGGCTGCCATCCGGGCATTCCTTGATTAGGTGTGGCGGTTAAAGCCTGAACACTATCCTCCAGGGGCTGCAGGCAAAGACAAACTACGTGAAAGGAGGGCATGTTGGCAGTCATGGATATCGAATAGATCATTTGAGCATGAGAACGAATTCAACTAATGTCACAACTAATTCATTGTCATCATTGGTGCCCATGGAATGGTTGTGTAACCAGTGGCTCCATAGAGATGCGTGAGCAGTGAAGCCAAAATCGAAGGAGGCAAACTGTCACTTGCTAGCATCTCGAGGAGTCACTTTGATTGAATTCACCAATACTGGTGAATATGGCCAACACCGTGACCCACACTAGGCCATCACAGGTCCTCCGACCTAGAGGAAAGTTATGGTACGGACGGACGAACAGAGCGCTTCTGAACATGACCTGTCTTATCTTGTCATCCCACGGTAGCTCCCGTAATCTCTTGGGTTGGTAACGACCACGTCATCTTGCATAGTCTTTTGAACACACCATCCATGGTCCCCTTCAATGCTATACCCTCAGACAATCCTGAGACCACGGGCGGAGGGTGCTCCCCGTTCAGAAGGTGACACCCGTGACAATGATGGCGAACTTTTGGTGAGTCCCATTCCCAGTCTGTTCTGGAGAGCTTGTGGTCAATGTAATTGTAATGACCAAAGTGTGCAGATAAGGAAGAGAGACCGGGAAATACTGGCATGCGGGTAGGTGAATACGCACAACTGATGAAGAACAGCCGGAGAGGTGTAGCAGCAACTCACGCAGTTGAGGCAGGAGCAGCAACCCGGCGGATGGCCGACAACATGATACAACGGGGTGATCCTGAGGACGACAGCGGAGTGTCGATCATTACGTCCACACCCAACTCCGAACTGCCCGCTGTCCGCCAACAAGAAAGTCTCCTCGGTAACTGGCTGATCCGAGTCGAAGCCTGCTTCATCACCCCGTGCATACTTCCCATTCTGTAAGAAGGGAAACCTCCTTACCGTTCAGTCAACTGCTCCCTCGGTGTGAGAAGTGTGTGATTGTAACGCTTTGATTGCCAGGACCCACCCTTCCGATCCCCGCAAAACTGGCGGTTTGTGCTTGAAACAAGGTCTCCGCGCGTTTTCAGATACCCGAGACTTGGTTTGAAGAGCCCTCGTTGTGTCTTGAAGGCTCCTTTCCATTCGTCTCCTTCGCGTGGTCCTTCTACATGGGTGGCAACAATACACTTGCACCTCCACGGAGCATGAGGCCGCCATTCGGCATTCCTTGAATAGGTGTAGTAGTTGAAACCGTGACATGAAAACTATTCTCTATGGCTGTATACTTAAAAAAATGAAGCAAGGGGAATGTGCGCAGTCTTGACCACCAAGTGGATTATTCGACCATGAGGCCTCAGGAATTGAGGATTAATGTCATGACTGGTGGTCGTCATGGGCCGCCTTGAGCGCAAAATCGAAGCTTGAATCTTGCGGCCTGAGGCCTTGAGGTCCAAATGCCCTGTTCAGAGACGCATTCGTGGTAAAGTGATAAATGGTCACTGTCTGCTGGCACCGAGGAGTCCGTCCCGTCCTACTAACTTAAGTATGACCCTAGCTTTATCGAGCTTGCGGATCTGACGAGAGTATTGCCGATAAACGTCAATTGAGGACCATTACTAAGCCGCTGTGGGCCACAGCCCCGAACGAGCCCTGAAGTAAGTTACTGGCTGGCGAGAACAACTTGAAAGCACTTCCAAAGTTGATCTAAACGGTTTCTGAACACCCGTTGTCTTATCTCTTCATCTCTTCACCTCATGGCAAGCCTGAGTCGCATAGTCTCCTGGGCCGACAACGAGCACTGGGACATCATCTCTCGAAATCCTGCAAAAACACCTTCCATCGTCTCTGTCGATTCCATCCTTCAGGACAAACCTGACACTTCTCCGGCAGGCCAGGGTGCTTCCAATGCAGCCGAGTCACAGGCCATGAACATGGCTTCCCAAGTGATTGAACCAAGTGGAACTGGGACATCGACGTCGACCAGCCCGTACCCGGAGGTTGATGAAGCCGATGGTTCGTTCGTACGACACCCCAAATACTTCTTCAAAGATGGCAACGTTGCATTTTTGGTGCGTGCTGTTCGCTATGTAAGTGGTGCGACGCCGAATCCATCGATTACACTGTACGTAGGTTGACAACACGCTATATTGTGTCCACCGATATTTTTTCTCGCGTGACTCGATATACTTCTCCACCCGATTCACTCAGCTCGACATTCATGACCACGAGGCTCTCCCCACCATCATATCCTTAGGTGATATTGAACGCAAAGATTTTGATGCCTTTCTCTCTGTCTTATATCCAGAGTAAGAATTTCGATCCATTTTTTTCATCAAGTTACTTATCTACGTGTAGGAATTTTGAAGAAAATGACCTCTCTTGTGAAGAATGGAAATCGGTGCTTCACCTCTCCACTCGCTGGAGCTTCTCTTCGATCCGCAAGCTAGCGTTGAGCTCTATCGAACCACCAACTCCGCACGATCGACTCCTACTCGCGCGCACATATTCAGTCGACGACTGGGTGGTTCCTGCGTTGTCCGCACTGTGCGAAAGGACGAAACCCCTTACCCTGTCGGAGGCTCGTCAGATGAATGTCGAAGATATCGTACTTGTTTCCACTGTGCGGGAACATATCCGCGGTCGCACGATTCAAGTCGACGCGGCCGAAATTCCACTCCGCGTAGAAGCCGAGCAAACTTATTACTCTCGGTCATAGGATATCGCCACCATCTTCGCGCGAATCGGACGATGACACTCCCATGGTTGGCGCGTGGCATACCAGGTCCCGCCGGGAGAAATCTGAGGCCGATGTCAGGGTGAGGGCACAGGAGGCAACGAGGCTGCGTCCAGACGCAGAAGCCAAGAAGCTCGCCGAGGCTGATGAGAAGGCATGTCAGGAAGCGGAGAAGGCACGCCTGGAGGCAGAGGAGAAGACACGCAAGGGTGCAGAGGAGAAGGCTCGCCTGGAGGCCGAGAAGGCACGCAAAGACGCAGAGGAAAAGGCTCGCCTGGAGGCCGAGAAGGCGCGCAAAGGCGTAGAGGAAATGGCTCGCCTGGAGGCCGAGGAGGCACACAAGGACGCAGAGGAGAAGGCACGCGCGGAGAACTTGAAGCTTCTCGTGAGGAAAGCAATGATGACGGCGAGGCGCGAAGCGTGGGCCAAGGACCAAGCGGATGCCAAAGCCAAAGCTGCCGAGGCTGAGGCTACGCGCCAAGCTGAGGCCGAAGCCAAGAAGATGAAGCGCAAGGGGGAGGCCAAGGCTGAGGAAGGGGCCAAGGCCGCGAAAGAAAAACCTGGGGCTGAAGCCAAAGCAGAGGAGGCCAGGATCAAAGCCAAGGAGGACGCGGAGAACAAGGCAAAAGCAGGTGAATACGCGAAGGCCAAGGAGGAAGCTAACCGCGAGCCAGTAAGAGGGCAGGAGAAGGCCCCCATTCCCCCTACCCTGCTGGACAAGCCAATTTCCCCAACAAACAGTAACATCCGGACCGTGGTAACCGCAGGCTCACGGTTCCCATACCCCAACGACCACCCCGAATTCGGTTGGCGACTCCAACACCCTTCGAAGAGTAACTACTTCAAGTCAGTGTTCTCTTGGAGAGATTGGGATTATTGGACGATGGTGGAAGGTTGGATTCCAGCGCCTAAAAGGCGGGAGTAGGCGTTTTACTGATACGACTCCGCCTGTACAATACAACAGTCTGTTATGATAAGGTGTTTCGGGCCCTTCGGGGCTGGCTCCCCCTCATCGCGCTACCTGGTCACGCCCTCTTGTGCTCGAGCCCCCGAAGACCAAGCCGAACAATGTACTGCTTGAGTACTGCAAGTCTGTTGCCACCGCGCTGGAACTCGAGTTTTTTGCGCTCTACGTTCAGCTGATCCCCCATCCAGATTCAGCCATCTCCGCCTTTATGCTCTTCAGAGGGAGACTACTGATCGAACAAGGGTGGCACGCGCAGGCAAACAACGACCCGAAGGCCGCTCTCCTTTACGCGCTGGTAGAGGGCCTTAGCAAGGCTAACAGCTACGTAGTTGACCGACCCCTCCGCATCTTTCTTCCTAACCGCTCCAATGACTGAGCTCGTTTGGTCGATTCGCCTCGTTGTTGGCCTGGAGACGTTTAAGCTTTGCGTTTCAGGTTGGAGATTTGACTGGAGTTGTGCTGTTGTCCGGGTGCCGCGATGGGTGGGGGTGTTCAACGTTCAGCGCTTCAGCTCTTGTAAGATGATGTCGACGGTTGTCGACATCCTCTTCGTCGTTTGAGTCCCTTGGTCATGCAGCTCATGTTTGGCTGAGTTAACCTTGGAGTTAACGCGGGCTTTGCCTTTGGGAGTGCCTGCGCGCTTATTGCCCTTCCACAAACGGCGTCCGCGTTCCTGACGCCTTGTTTTTCCACGCACAAATATAGAAGGCCTACATTGACATTCGAGAAGTACAATAGGGTACTGCGGATACTGCAGGCGGTATCATTGACGTGTCTGGCGATGCCGATGTCAGGAAAGTCGAGAATCTTGAAGCTCAAAGGCTTGCGCCCTGCCACCTTGTTTATGCATGCAAATAAGACAAATACATGGTGACTCAAGTCTATTTCCAGACACTGTACTCGTACTTGTACAAATACAAAGTTACGCAGCAACGCCTTCTCACGATCAGGCCTGAGGATGAATCGATGAATGCGTACCCCTTAAGTCATCCAACCAAGAGGCCCTTAAAGGCGCGTGAGCAGCAAAGGTGAAAGAAAGAAAGAAACTGTCACTGGTACTCCCTTAAACGCCGAGTTGCGTTATGGGCGCTCCGGCACAGTTAGGCTGCTGGGGGAACAAAGCGCTTCTGAGCACCCCTTCTCTTATCTCTCCATCATGGCCGCGCGCATAGTCTCTTGGGGTGGCAACGAGAAAATCGTCTCACCTGGGCTTTCGAAAACACCATCTATGGTCTCCTTCGATTCCCTACGCTCCGACAATTCCGAAACACCTCCGGCCATTGAGGCTGCCCCCATGCAACTGAGTCTCGGGCTAAGCATACGAGTTCCCAAGTGATTGAGCCGAGTGGGAGTAGGGCATGCTCATCGGCCAGCGTCACGGTGTACCCGGCCCGGGGGGCTGATGCGGCCGAGGGATCTTTCATACAACACCACAAATACTTCTTCAAAGATGGAAATGTCACATTTTTGGTGCGTGATATTCAGTCATGAAAGTTGTGTGAACCCCATGTTCATTGATCAGACCCTATGTACTAGTAGGTTGGCAACATGCTGTACTGCGTCCACCGATATTTCTTCGCGCGTGACTCGATATACTTCTCCACCCGATTCGCCCTACTTGACGTCCGTGACCACGAGGCTCTCCCTACTATCATATCTCTAGGAGACATCGAATGCAAAGACTTTGATGCTTTCCTCTCTGTCTTATATCCCGAGTAAGATTTCCGGTCCATTGTCCATCGGCTTGTTTACCGAGACGCATCTACGTTCAGGGACTTCGAAGAAAATTGCTTCTCTTATGAAGAGTGGAAATCGGTGCTTCACCTCTCAACTCGCTGGGGCTTCACTTCGATCCGCGAGTTAGTTTTGCGTTCTATCGAACCTCCGACGCCCCATGATCGGCTCCTACTTGCGCGCACATATTCAGTCGATGAATGGGTGATTCCTGCGTTGTCCGCGTTGTGCGAAAGGACGAAGCCGCTCACCTTGTCGGAGGCTCGGCAGATGAACATTGAGGATGTCGTACTTGTTTCCACTATGCGGGAGGATATCCGCGGTCACACGCTTCAAGTCGGCGCAGCTGAAATCCCACATCGCGTAGAAGCCGAGCAACTTAGTACTCTCGGTCTTGAGATCCCGTTCCACCTACGTTTTCCAAAGAGCGAAGCGTCCTCATCTACATGCCTGGAACGAGATACGAAGGAAGGCAATGCTCATAAAATCCATGAAAGTGATGGCGAACGTTCGGTGAGTCCCAGTTGCACTCCATTACGGAGAGCCCTTGGAAAATGGAACTCATGAAGATTTGAAAATTTGCAGGCGGAGAAAGAGGTACCGGGCAGTATTAACGTCCTGAAAGGAGAACCGGCACAACCCGTGAAGAACAATCGGGGCGAAGCAGCAACCACACGCACTGTTGAGACAGGAACGGAAATGTTGATGACCGACAACATGGGGATACAACAAGGTGATCCTGAGAAGGGTGATATTGGCGTAGCAATCGGTACATCCACTCCCAACCTCAAACCTCCAGCTGCCCCCGCCAATGAGGAACTCGTAGGTATCTGCTCGGTAACTAGTGGGCCGGGGTCCACTGCATCACCCGTGCTTCCTTCCTACCCCGTGGGAAGGAATATCTCCTTGCCGTTTGGCCAGTTGCTTCCCTGGTGCGCAAGGTGCAATTGCGGCGCATTGATCCAAATCACCATTGTCCGCAAGCATCAATTCTTCTTATGCTTGGACCATGGTTTTAGCGAGACTTCAGATACTCGAAACCTGGTCCTTAGGAGTGGGGGGACGAAGAGCCGATACGCTTTCATCTCCCCTGATCATGAGACTGCCATTCCAGCTGTGCTTGCTTAGGTGTGGCTATTAAGACCTGAATATCATTCCCCAGTGGGCTGTGTGTACAGACAAACTGAGGGGAAAGGAGGGATCTTCGTAGTCTTTAGTACCAACAGTGTACCAACTACAAATGTATCAGTAGCGAATGTATCGATTGAATATGAGGCATGAGGTTAAATGTCATGACTTAATTTAAGATCGCGTGAGCGTGCCATAAAGCATAATACAGTCTAAGAAAATAAACTGACGCTCAACCATCACACCCTGGCACCCTGAGGTGTAGATTCACCTAGCTAGTGCCCAAGTGATCGAGCTAAGTGAGAACTACCATATGTTACGAACTTGAAGGGAATGTCCGCTGACAGACCATAGAAGTATTCGGCGCCACACCGTGCCCTAGTAGTGGAGGTAGGATGGGGTGACGCATAAACGAATCGGGAGACCAAGAAAGACGCTAAGTCCGGCTATGTTGAGTGGGAAGAATCCGACAGGTGGGAAAGTAAGTCAAACGCTAAATCAGAGAATCTGAAAGGTAGGGTCGATGTGGCTCATATCGGATAAGTGATGACGGGAATACCGAGATTCGTGGCTGAAGTCGGGGTTCTGGATCTGGTGAAAGAAATAAGTGCATGGCCAAAAGCCTGGAGAACAGAGGATAGGAAAAGCAGCAAGGACGGCTCACTGGCAAAGCGGATGGCTAAATACTCATATGTTCAAGTTGTCAAAACCGTGAACTTCCAGTGAAGGAATAGCTGAGGAGGTTCCGGGGTTGCATTTAATACTTGCAGACATTGACAATTGAAGCTAAGGGTTATATAGACACCTGGAAGCCAGTTCAGAAAAAAACTGGCCAGCCCTTGTCAACTTTGATTGGTTGCATGATGGGACAATGATATCGAGAGGTTATGGTTGTGTGCGAGTAAGATGTGAAGAGGTTTATGAGCACACGAAGGTCAGGAGCGGGACTTCCCCACTCTTCTGAGTCAGTTATTATCATACTGGCGGTAGTCTTATATTATACGGCGGAAGTACTACTTATGGATGCGTAGTAATACACTATCGGGGATTGTCTCGGGATTGCCGGGCTGAGTCCTAACAGACAAACATCTCAGAGCAAGTAGGTCACAAAAATATTCGTGACGTATTGTCGTGCGAATGAGGCGCTCTTTAACAGGGAAGAGTCGCATGAATGGGGTCGAAAAAAACGCACGGTAAATTGTAACTGGCACCTGATGATAGGGTTTTGGTTTCGAGTCACCACTCACCAACGTCCCGCGGCGTGTACCAGCGCAATCCTGCCACCATCACAACTCACCACAACTCGCCCTCTCTACGGGCGCTCCGAACCTCCGATCGAAAATAGGGAAAAGCAAAAAACGTTGACTGGGACAAATCACTCTGAACGCGTGTCCTCTTATCTCTCTTCATCTCATGGCAACTCGCATAGTCTCTTGGGGTGGCGATGAGCACATTGTCTCGCCTAATCTTTCCAAAACACCCTCCGTTTTCTCCGTCGATTCCATTCTGTCTGACAAATCCGAGGCCACTCCGAGTGACCAAGGTGCTCCCATGGCCGAGCCACACCCCATACATACGGCTTTCCAAGTAATTCAGCCAAATGGAACCACCACATCGACATCGACTACTATATATCCGGGCACTGATGCCGCCGACCATGATGGTTCATTCATGCGACACAACAAATACTTTTTCAAAGATGGAAATGTCACATTTTTGGTGCGAGATGTTCAGCCATGAAGTGATACGCGAGTAAATTCATTGGTTAGACTGTGTATAGATTGATAACGTCCTGTATTGTGTCCACCGATACTTTTTTTCTCGTGACTCGACATACTTCTCCACCCGATTCGACCAGCTCAACATCCGTGACCACGAGCCCCTTCCTACCATCATATCACTTGGAGACATCGAACGCAAAGACTTCGATGCCTTCCTTTCCATCTTATATCCCGAGTGAGTTTTCTGGTCCATCGTTTATCCGCCTACTTATCAAGGCGTATCTGGGTAGGGATTTCGAAGGAACCCAGTTCTCCTATGAAGAGTGGAAGTCCGTGCTCCATCTCTCAACTCGTTGGGACTTCGCTTCCATCCGCAGGCTAGCACTTGGCTCAATCAGGCCTCCGACGCCTCATGATCGTCTCCTACTTGCGCGCACTTATTCAGTTGACGATTGGGTGGTTCCTGCGTTATCCGCATTGTGCGAAAGATCGACACCTCTCTCCCTGTTTGAGGCTCGGCAGATGAGTATCGAGGATGTCGTGCTTGTGTCCACTGTCCGGGAGGATATTCGTAGTCACGCGCTTCAAGTTGATTCGGCTGAAATCCCGCTCCGAGTCGAAGCCGAGCAACTTGGTGCTCTTGGTCTTGAGATCCCCATCCATCTACGTTTTCCAAAGCGCGAAACATCTTCGACTGTGGACTTGAAACGATCGAGCACCCACGAAGGTGATGATGGACTTTCAGTGAGTTGCCGTCCGTTTTTTTGGAGCCCATCGACGATGGAATTGACAAACAATTTCAGGCAGAGGAAGATGCACTGGGGAATATGAGCGTGTTGAAAGGAGAACCAGCACGGCTGATGAAGAACAGCCGGGGAGCAGTAGCAGCGACGCGCATTGTTAGGAGAGGCAAGGAAGCGTTGAGGATCAAGAACATAGGGATACAAGGGGGTGACCCCGAGGCAGACGACAATGATGTAGCAATCGGTACGTCCACACCCGACTCCACACCTCCAGCTACCGCCGCCAATGAGACACTCGCAGGTTTACCCCCAGTAACGAGTAGGCCGGGGTCCCCTGCACCACCGGCGTTGCCTTCCTACCCCGTGGGAAGAAGGATCTCTTTGCCGTTCGGTCGATTGCTTCCTAAGTGTAACTGGTCAAGTTGCAGTTGCAACGCTTTGATCGTCTGGAGAAGTCGTTTCGATATTAAGCAAAACGGTGTCGTGTGCTTGGACCACGGTCTTCTAGACGATTCGGTTACTCAAGACCTATCCCTGAAGTACTTACATTATTTTCATTACGAATTCATCTCCCCAGAGCATGAGGCTGCCATTCGGGCATTCCTTGCTTAGTGTGGCTGTAGGCAAAGACAAACTACGGGAAAGGAGGGCATGTGTGCAGTCATGGATATCGAGTAGTTTGTTTAATCATGAGAACGAATATCATTAACTAATGTCATGACTGATCCATGGTCATCGTTGGCACCCATACAATTGTCGTGTAACTCAGTGGTTCCATAGAGACGCGTGAGCAGTGAAGTCAAAGTCGGCAAAATGTCAATTGCTAGCTAGCATCCAGGCTGTGTCTCTTTGATCGGATTCACTGATGCTGGTGAATATGGCCGGCAACACGACTAACTTTAGGCCATCATGGGTCCTCCTACCCAAAGGAAAGGTAGGGTATGGACGAATGAACAAAGCGCTTCTGAACACGACCTGTCTTATCTCTTCATCCCATGGCAGCTCCCTTTGTCTCTAGGGGTGGCAACGACCACGTCGTTTCGCGTAGTCCTTCGAAACACCATCCATGGTCTCCTTCGATTCCATACCCTCGGACAATCCCGAGACTCCGGGTGGGGAGGGTGCTCTCCGTGGGGCCGAGTTTCAGGGATGGATGTCATGATTAACTTGTGGTCGTCATGGGCCTTGAACGCAAAAATCGAAGCTTGAAGGTCGAGACTTTGAGATCCAAGCCGCTTCCTCACAGTCCCGAATGGGAAAGTCGTTGTGCTGTAAGTTACTGGCGAGCACAAAGCGCTTCTAAACGGTTTCTGAACACGTGTTCTCGTATCTCTCTTCATCTCTCTTCGTGGCATGGCAAGTTGCATAGTCTCCTGGGGCGGCAACGAGCACATCCTCTCTGCAAATCTTTCAAAAACACCTTCCATCGTCTCTCTCGATTCTATCCTTCAGAACAAACCTGACATTTCTCCAGCCGCCCAGGGTCCCCATGCAGCCGAGTCACAGGCCATGAACATGGCTTCCCAAATGATTGAACCAAGTGGAACTAGGACATCGACGTCGACCAGCACGTATCCAGGGACTGATGCAGCCGATGGTTCGTTCGTACGACATCCCAAATACTTCTTCAAAGATGGAAATGTTGCATTTTTGGTGCGTGTCGGCCATGCGAGTGGTGCGACGCCGAATTCATCGATCAGACTGTATGTAGGTCGGCAATACACTCTACTGCGTACACCAGTATTTCTTCTCTCGCGACTCAATATACTTCTCTACCCGATTCGCCCAGCTCGACGTCCGTGACCACGAGCCCCTTCCTACCATCATATCACTTTGAGATATCGCATGCAAAGACTTTGATACCTTCCTCTCCGTCTTATATCCTGAGTGAGATTTTATAGCCCATTGTTGATCAGCTGACTTATCAAGGCGTGTCTGCGTGCAGTGATTTCGAAGAAAATCACTTCTCCTATGAAGGGTGGAAATCTGTGCTTCACCTCTCAACTCGTTGGGGCTTCGCTTCGATACGCAGGCTAGCACTGGGCTCTATCGAACCTCCAACGCCGCACGATCGTCTCCTACTTGCTCGCACATATTCACTTGGCGACTGGGTGATCCCTGCGTTGTCCGAGTTGTGCGAAAGGACGACACCGCTCACCCTTTCTGAGGCTCGGCAGATGAGTATCGAAGATGTTGTACTTGTGTCCACCGTGCGGGAGGATATCCGCAGTCACGCACTTCGAGTTGACTCAGCTGAAATCCCACTCCGGGTCGAGGCCGAGCAACTTGGTGCTCATGGTCTTGAGATTCCCGTCCACCTCCATTTTCCAAAGCGCGGAGCATCGTCGACTGTGGACCTGGAACGAGTGAGCTCTCATGAAGGTGATGATGAACGTTCAGAGAGTCCTTGTTGCAGTCCGTTCTGGAGAGCCTGACAGTGGAATTGACGAAAGTTTGCAGGCGGACGAAGAGGCACCGGGAAATATGGGTGTGTTGAAAGGAGAACCGGCACGGTTCATGAAGAGCAACCAAGGAGTAGTAGCAACGCGCACTGTTGGGACAGGAGTGGGAGCGTTGATGACCGACAGCATGGACGACAATGATATAGCAGTCACTAGGTCCACATCGAACCCCAAACCCCCAGCTGCCTCCACCAACGAGAAACTCGCGACCATCACTCCGGTAGCCAATATTTCCGGGCCTGGTACATTGTCCGTGCTTCCTCCCTATCCTGTTGGAAGGGGAATCTTCTTGCCATTCAATCAGACGCTTCCTAAATGTGAAATGTGTCGCTGTACTAGCGCTTTGATCACCAGAACCCGTCGCTCTGATCCTTGCAACACTGTTTTCTTGTGTTTGGGTCATGGCCTTGACGTGACTTCGGCTACCCATGACCTAGTTCTTTGCCAATTGACGAAAAAGTACCTGTACTCTTTCATCTCCCCACAGCATGAGGCTGCAATTCGCGCCGTCCTTGCTTAGGTGAGGCTCTTACAACTTAAACACTATTCCCCAGCGTCTGTATGAACAGACAAATTGAGCAGAAAGGCGGGCGTGTGTAAAGTCATGGGTGGATTTATGGGTTAGGGGATGTCATAGCTCTACGTTGTTATGAAATTGTGGTACCCGTCATGTGGGCGTTGGCAGCATTAAGAGTTGATAGTGATAAACTATTGCTCATTGGCACCCTGAGGAGTCTATTTGATGGGGATTCGTCATGATCGAGACTTGTGAATATGACGAGCGCCATGACTCACCGTACTGCTGAGAGTCAAGATGGCGGCGAAGAAGCGCGAAGCGAAGGCCAAGGCTGAGGCGGACGCTGAAGCCAAAGCTGCCGAGGCCGAGGCTACGCGCCAAGCTGAGGCCGAAGCCCGGAAGATGAAGCGCGGGGGGGAGGCCCGGGCCAAGGCTAAGGAAGAGGCCAGGGCCGCGAAATAAAAATTAGAGGATGAATGGGAAGAGATAAGATAAGGATACCGTGACGGTGGTTACGCTTGGGGCACAGTCCAAAATCGGACAGGAGAGGAAAGAAGGGGATACAGTATTCAAGAGAGGAAAAGAGAATTCCGATCCCAAGTCCACAACGTATGGTGGTACATAGCTCAGTTTAGCGTTGAGGGCTACGACGAGATGAAGAGAAGAACAAGAGGAAGACTTAAGGCGGAGGAGGTTCCGAATCAACACGCGACGACTTCTCACTAGTGTTCCTGTTGTTACTGTAAGGTCACGGTGAACATGTGCAGTAGCCTCAGAACGGAATCGGAATGGGTACTATTCGACCACGTGACTCTTCCGAACGCCCGACCAGCCAGCTTCGTTCGGCCCTCTCGCTCTGTCTCTCCCTCCTCGCCTTGCCTCCAACCTTTCCACTCCCGTTGCCCGATCGACACGTTTCCTTGAACAGAACAAGACCTGCCCTTCGTCGCGCCCCAATCCTCACAGCCGAAGACTCGCGGATCGCCCACATCGCATTAGCCGTCAAAAGGTCACTCGCCGCCCGTCGCCGACCGCCCCTCGGTCTGGCCCACGCCTGTGTTGGAAGGATCTTTACGGTATATAGGTGTAACCGGGTTTACTTTTCCGTACGTTTTCCTATCTCCTTTTGATTTAGACGTCTGCTCTCCATTCCATGCCTTCCTATTTTACTTTAGACTTCCCCATCAAGCATCGCCGCACCGTTCCTCACCCTCATCGTCTACTCACTCGACATCGCGCACCTCACAACAGTTTAGTAAAATTTCCTGCATTTCAGATACCACCATTCATCATTTACAACGCCGCGCGGCCTGTCGCCAGCAGCACCATCTTCGAGTTCGTCTTTTCACTGTTCCCCCTCTGGCTCACTTTTGCGCGTAGAATACTTTTCTCGCACTGTCTCTAGTCAGCTTTGCGTATAGATACCCCGCGCCCGTCCTCGTGAAGGGCAAGGCAACTGCGGCCTACTTTGCCCTCCTCTCTGCTTTTGTGTGTTTTCGCACGATCTTCTGACGACTTCTCAAGCCTGCCACGCCGACGCTTGTCCTTCTGGTCTTTCGACTTTGTGTTTTCGCTTCCCATTCTCGTTCGCTCCAGCCACCGTCTTTGCGTTGCCAACATCGACCGCCTTTCGCCTCGCCACCACCTCAAGATAACTTCGTCATCGCCCCGCGTCTCTCGCTTCTCCTGCATCGTCCTCGCCTCGCGCTGTTTAACATCTTTCCCCGTCTCAAGAACTACCTTCGAACTAACTTGCTAGGTCACTCCGACCCGGCTACCTACATTACAGATGAATTCCAAGGGTTTTTATACAAGATAGAGTGCCCAAAGAATAATCAAGACTGTCCTATACCGAATGCGGCGAATACAGTGGATGACTGGGAGGACAACGGATGTATGAAAGTGACTAAGAGATAAAGAAGAGTCGGTTGAACCAATAAGAAATTGATCATACGGGTTAGGAGATGATAAAAGAGCGGTTCAGTAGGCCGTGCCTAGGGAGTAAAGAGAGCCCATGAACTTGAAGTAGAAGGAAATGAACTGTAACAGTAACAGTAACTGACATGTGATGAATCCCGGCACCAAAGTTGTGCAGTTACGGGCGCTCCGAACCTCAGACCCAAAATAGGGGAAAGCCTTGAGGCCTTGAGGCCTGAGGATTGACTGGACGCGTGTCCTCGTATCTCTCTTCAAGTCATGGCATCTCGTATAGTCTCTTGGAGTGGCGACGAGCACATCATCTCACCCAATCTTTCAAAAACTCCCTCCCTTATCTCCGTCGATTCCATTCTCTCTGACAAATCCGAGGCCTCCGAGGGTGACCAAAGTGCTCCCAGTATGTCCGAGTCACAGCCCTCGCACAGGGCTTTCCAAGTAATTGAGCCAAATGGAACCACGATATCGACATCGACTACTATAGGGGCTGATTCTGCCGACCATGGTAGTTCATTCATGCGACACAACAAATACTTCTTCAAAGATGGAAACGTCACATTTTTGGTGAGAGATGTTCAGTCATGAACAGATATACAAATAGATTCATTGGTTAGACTGCATATAGGTTGACAATGTGCTGTATTGCGTCCACCGATATTTCTTCTCTCGCGACTCGACATACTTCTCCACCCGATTCGACCAGCTCGACATCCGTGACCACGAGCCCCTTTCTGTCATCATATCACTGGGAGAGATCGAACGCAAAGACTTTGATGCCTTCCTTTCCGTCTTATATCCCGAGTGAGTTTTCTGGTCTATCCTTTATCAGCTTGCTTATCTGCGGGTAGGGATTTCGAAGGAAATCACTTCTCATATGAAGAGTGGAAGTCTGTGCTCCATCTTTCAACTTGTTGGGACTTCGCTTCGATCCGCAGGCTAGCACTTGACTCTATCGAGCCTCCTACGCCTCACGATCGTCTCCTACTTGCGCGCACTTATTCAGTTGACGATTGGGTGGTTCCTGCGTTATCCGCGTTGTGCGAAAGAACAACACCACTCTCCCTATCTGAGGCTCGACAGATGAGCATCGAGGATGTCGTGCTTGTGTCCACTGTCCGGGAGGATATCCGCAGTAACGCCCTTCAAATTGATTCGGCTGAAATTCCACTCCGAATCGAAGCCGAGCAACTTGATGCCCTTGGTCTTGAGATACCTGTCCATCTACGTTTTCCGAAGCGTGAAGCATCGCCGACTGTGGCCTTGAAACGAGAGAGCGCTCATGAAGGTGATGACAAACTTTCAGTGAGTCCCAGTTGGCGTCCGTTTTGGAGAGTCGGTCGAGGATGGAATTGACGAACGTTTGCAGGCAGAGGAAGGTGCACCGGGGAATATGAGTGTACTGAAAGGAAAGCCGGCACGGCTGATGAAGAACAGCCGGGGAGCAGTAGCAGCCACGCGCATTGTCAAGACAGGCAAGGAAGGTTTGAGGATCAAGAACATTGGGATACAACGGGGTGACCCCAAGGAAGACGACGATGGTGTCGCAATTGGTACGTCCACAACCAACTCCAAACATCCAGCTACAGCCGCCAATGAGAAACTTGCAGGTGTGCCCCCAGTAACAAGTATGCCGCCAGGGTCTGCTACACCGCCGGTGCTTCCTTCCTTTCCCGTGGGAAGAGGGGTCTCCTTGCCCGGGCCGTTCGGCGAATTGCTTCCTAAGTGTAGCTGGTCCGGTTGCAGTTGCAACGCTTTGATCATCTGGAGAAGTCTTATGGATACTAAGCAAAACGGTTTCGTGTGCTTGGATCACGGTCTTCGAGAGGGTTGGGTTACTCGAGACCTATGCCTGAAGGACAACATAAGCGGTTTCCGATACTATTTCATCTCCCCAGAGCATGACGCTGCCATTCGGGCAGTTCTTACTTAGGTGTGGCAGTTAATACCTCAACACTATCCTCCAGTGGCTCTAGGCAAAGACAAACTACGGGAAAGGGGGGCATGTGTGCAGTTATGGATATCGAGTCGTTTGTTTAATCATGACAACGAATATCATTAATTAATGGCACGACTGGTCCATAGTCATTGGCACCCATAGAATCCTTGTGTAACTCAGTGGTTCCATAGAGACCGTGAGCACTCGGAAGTCGATGTCGGCAAACTGTCACTTGCTAGCATCCTGAGTCTCTTTGATCGGATTCACTGATGCAGGCGAATATGGCCGGCATCACGACTAACTTTAGCCCATCACGGGTCCTCCTACCCAAAGGAAAGTCAGGGTACGGACGAATGAACAAAGTGCTTCTGAACATGACCTGTCTCATCTCTTCATCCCATGGCAGCTCCCATAGTCTCTAGGAGTGGCAACGACAACGTCGTCTCACGTAGTCCTTCGAAACACCATCCATGGTCTCCTTCGATTCCATACCCTCGGACAATCCTGAGACTCCGGTGGTGAGGGTACTCTCCGTGCGGCCGAGTTTCGGGGATGAATGTCGTGACCATGGGCCGCCTTGAGCGCAAAATCGAAGCTCGAAGCTCGCGACCTTGAGGTCGAAATGCCCCGTTTAGAGACGCGTTCGTAGTAAAGTCGAAAGTGATAAATGGTCGCTGACTGCTGGCACCGAGAAGTTCGTCTCATGACTCTAGGATTTATCGAGGCTAGCGGATCTGACCAGCATCATGGCTCGATGTTGCTCTCCGCTAAGCGTAAATTGACTCGGAGGACCTTACAAGGATCTTAAGCCGTTGCCTCAGTCCCGAATGGGAAAGCTAGCTAAACACTATTCCACAGCGTCTGTATTATTATAACAGACGAATTGAGCAGAAAGGTGGGCATGTTTAAAGTCATGAATGAGTACCAAATGGATTATGGCTATGGGGATGGGATGTCGTGGTGTCTGTCTTACTGTCTCCAAATACGTGGTTATGTAATTATGGTTCCCGTCACGTGGGCGCGTTACCAGGAGTAAAAGTTGATGTGATGTGATGAACTTCAAGTTGTCACTCATTGGGGCACCCTAAGAGTCTATTCGATGGGGATTCATCGAGACTTGCGAATATGACCAGTATCACAACGCACCGTACTACTCTCCGCTCACCGCTCAATGCCTTGGTCTGGTGACCACCACGAGCCCTCTAACCCAAAGTAGGAAAGTTAGGGTACGGAGAACGAAGCGCTTCTGAACACGCCTTTTCTTATCTCTTCACCTCATGGCAACTCGCATAGTCTCTTGGAGTGGCAAAGAGCACACAGTCTCGCCCAGTCTTTCGAAAACACCGTCCATGGTTTCCTTCGATTCCATACTCTCGGACAATTCTGAGACTCCGAGCCTGCAGTGCGCTCCCCACGCGGTCGAGTCATGGCCCCCTCGGGTCAAGTATGTAACTTCCCAAGTGATTGAAACAAGTGGGACCAGGACGTGCGCATCAGCTAGCATGTACCCGGGGGGTGGTGCAACCGATGGTTCATTCGTGCGGCACCACAGGTATTTCTTTAAAGACGGAAACGTTACATTTTTGGTGCGTGGTGATCAGCGATATAGTTTTTGCCCTCCAGGTTCATCGATCAGGCCGTATGTAGGTCGACAACACGCTGTACTGTGTTCACCGCTATTTCTTCTCGCGTGACTCGATATACTTCTCCACCCGATTCACTCAGCTTGACATCCGTGACCACGAGGCGCTCCCTACCATCATATCTAGGTGATATCGAACGCAAAGACTTTGATGCATTTCTCTCTGTCTTATATCCAGAGTAAGGTTTCCGATCCAATTTTTTTTTGGGTTACTTATGGAGGAGCATCTACATGCAGGAATTTTGAAGAAAATGACCTCTCTTATGAAGAATGGAAATCGGTGCTTCACCTCTCCACTCGCTGGAACTTCGATTCGATACGCAAGCTAGCGTTGAGCTCTATCGAGCCACCAACGTCTCATGATCGACTCGTACTCGCGCGCACATATTTAATCGACGACTGGGTAGTTCCAGCGTTGTCCGCACTGTGCGAAAGGACGAAACCCCTTACCCTATCTGAGGCTCATCAGATGAATATCGAGGATGTCGTACTTATTTCCACTGTGCGGGAGCATATCCGCGGTCGCACGATTCAAGTCGACGCAGCCGAAATTCCACGCCGCGTAGAAGCGGAGCAACTTACTGCTCTCGGTCATAGGATATCGCTGTCACCTTCGCGCGAATTGGAGGATAACAATCCCGTGGCTGGCGCGTGGCATTTTAGGTCCCGCCGGGAGAAAGCTGAGGCCGAAGCCAGGGCTCGGGCGCAGGAGGCAACGAGGCTGTGTCTAGACGCTGAAGCCAAGGAGCACGCCGAGGCTGTGAAGAAGTCACGCATGGGTGCAGAGGAGAGGGCCCACCTGGAGGCCGAGAAGGCACGCGAGGACGCAGAGGAGGAGGCTCGCTTGGAGGTAGAGGAGAGAAAACGCAAGGGTGCGGAGGAGAAGGCCCTCGCGAAGAAAGCAAGGAAGGCGGCTATAGAGGCAGAGAAGAAGCGCGAAGCGGAGGCCAAAGCCAAAGCTGCCGAAGCCGAGAAGATGAGGCGCGAGGCGGAGGCCAAGGCTAAGGAAGAGGCTGAAGCCAAAGCCAAAGCAGAGGAGGCCAGGATCAAAGCCAATGACGACACGGTGAACAAGGTGAGACGTGAGGAAGAGGCGACTCAGTGGAGAGGTCGACGGAGGGTCGATGAGCAGGAGAAAGCCGAAACCGGATGGCTCAGTTCGTATTAATGAGTTGGAGACTGACCCAATAGAGACCGATAAATAGTCCCTCATTGGTTCTATCTCTTCATTCACTGGGACATGGTCTACCTTACAAGTTTCTTAAACAATCACAGAACTACGCGGATGCGCTTTGTATATCGCCTTCAGGGATCACTGAACAATCATACACCATGTGGGATTTATACAGTCTGGATATAAGAGAAGATAGATGCAGAGGAGACAAGACGGGATAGGACTCAAGGGGGTCCCCAGAAAATCCTGAGCTGTTCCAAAGCCTGGCTCAAGCGACGCGACTTCTGCTGCAAAAGCTCACGCTTTCTCTGAACTTCTTGTGGCTCCCGCAAGAGCTCGTGGCATCTCTCGGCGGCATTGGGCGTGCTTAGCCCGAAACTCTTGCGGAGAGTAGTTTTGAGGCCCTGGCAAACGCCGCGGACGAGCTCCGTGTCAATGACAAGTGGGACGTAATCGACAAAGCGGTCCAAACAAACTAGTAGTCGGGTCGCATTTTAGAGGGGTTTCACATCATACAAGGGGGTGATGGGTTGAGACGCACCTTCGAAGCCTGCGCTTGTCTTGGCCATATCTTCGAGCGCAGCATCGCTAGCTTGAGGACGGAGGAGCTTTGCCAGATCGCTCTCATCAATACGCGGGAATCCGGCTTTAGTGAGGTGCGCCATGGCCTGATTGACCGAGTGGATAAACGGAGCGTGTGGTTGATCCTTGCTTTTAGAGGATATTCGTTGCAAATCTCGTAGCACTGGATTCTTCGAGGCGA
>Ga0307512_10002946_pt1 | contig 20556 bp, 32 predicted proteins | sample 14_EM_MG_FD_200267 | JGI IMG/M metagenome (GOLD analysis project Ga0307512, IMG submission 200267) | Populus trichocarpa ectomycorrhiza microbial communities from riparian zone in the Pacific Northwest, United States - 14_EM | ecosystem: Host-associated > Plants > Roots > Unclassified | place... | reverse complement strand
GGGTGGGTGGGGCTGAGGGGGGAGTCCTTGCGGGGGTGGGGTGTACTGGTACGATGCGGTCATGTATTGCGAGAGCGGGGGCACGCTCTCAAGTGTGTATTGCGGCTGTTGCTGGTGCTGTGGCCGCTCTGGCGTCGCGTAGCCGTATTGCTGGTGCTGGTGGTGGGGCACGTGTGGCGCAGTCTCGATGGACGGGACGAAGTGTGGATCGTAGCCGACGTATTCTTCCTGGCGCGCGAGCCATTCGCCGAGCATCGACTGCCCGGGTCCTTGCCCTTGCGCGGCGTGAGCCTGAGCCTGGGCAGCGTGTGCCTCGTCGGGCGATTGGCCTACCATGCTGGGTGCTGGCGGTGTCACGGGCGATGACGTGGCGCCAGGGCGGAACACCTTCGAGCGGCCAGCAAAGACTGTGAACTCATCGTCGGTTTCTTCATGTTTGACACCCCATATGGCATTGTCGGGTTGTGCAAGGCGGTTGGTGTCCCGTGCGGTCGCCATGGCACGGCGGGCCTTTTCTCTCATGCGATTTAGGATGACCTGTGGTCGAGAAGGTGTGAATTATGAGGTTGCTCATTCAGACAATGGGACGTACCAGGGCCTTTGCAGCACGGCGGTTATCTTTGGCAGCTTCCCCTATCAACGAGCATCCTCTATCGAGCTCTGTCATGGCATCATTCGCAAGAGACGAGCGTGGAGCGCGCGAAGCAATAAAGGCAAAGACGACCTAGAAGACGAAGAAATGAGAACACGTGTCTTGTGCGTCTCATACGCCCATACATACAGTAGCAGAGAACGTATACGTCCATATAGTCCAGAAGCGAGAGACTATAACACGCTGGACACGAAGCTGTCCCTCGACCTTTTGTAAAATATTTCTGGCCGCTCGCACAGTGGCCAAAAATGATGGGGCATATTGACTTCTTATTGGGTCATCGGGGTCTTCGATGAGGGCTTGGACAAAGAGGTTGCGATGGAGAAATAGGAGCACTAAAAGGTTTGCTTAGCTCTAGCAGCGGTGGTATCCGAAAGGACATCGACTTACTGATGTCCCCGATAGCCCCGAGCATATATGTCAACATGGAGGCAGCAAGGGGGACAGATCGGGGATCAACGCCAGGTCCGCCACGTATTGCGTCCAGCGTCTGAGTTGGGAGAATGAATGCACGGATCTTGCGGTCCAACTCCTTGATGGTGTGATAGCGAGGCGACGTGGCCGAGAGTGTACGTGCGACCATTTCCGACACGACTTCATTCGAGAAGCGAAACATCCAGGTAGAAACTATCTTGGGTGTCAGTAGGAGCAAAACAAAATGCAGGACGTTAAATATATATACGTGACGAGTTGTCGCCAGCTTCAAGAGTCGTGGGCAGGTCATCTTCCTGGGGGAACTTGCAATCGATGAATTCACGGTTAAACGCAGGTGGTCTGCCAGTGGAGAGAGACTAGGATGACATTATAGGTGTGGCGAGAATGGAAATAATCACAGGCTGTACGTACATGCCATGAATCCGCGACGAAAAGGTCCCAGAAAACCATCCTGCGCCTTTGCACAATCCTTGGGTCCTTCTCCCATTGGGCAGGGTCACGATCTAAGACTTTAATGAGCGCTTACAGTGCACATATATACACCACAGGCTTACGTAGTCCAATCTACAAGCGGATGAACGGCATGCTCGACAGATGTAGGGAAAAAAATGACGCACCGTCTGGGCAAGGTGGGCCGCCAAGTTAACGAGTGACCAGGTGAATTCCATGCTCGATTCCCCGCCACTAGCTTCGTTTCCGAGCATCGCGTGATAAAGGCTCGCTATGTGCAGTGTCTGGATAGTTACCAGCGACGGCTTCTCGAGCACAGGTTGCATACCAAGAGCCGCCAAAGCCAGTTGGTTGTAATGCTCGCCTTCGGATTCCGCAACCTGACTGGACAAGTTAACGTCAAGGACACTTCCCAGGGCGAACATGCTGAATAAGAGCGCCAAAACATGGGGTCCATTGTAGTCGTCCGAGGGATACGCTAGCCGCTTTCCGTAAATTGAAGGGAGCATCTCATTGATAAGCTGATGCCGAGTCACGCTGCGAAAGACCCAAGTAGCGGTTTCCAAGTAGGACTCCGCCATTACCATAGCCTGCTCCCATGGGGGCAGATAAGTCCTGATGAGTGCGATCGTGTCCTTGATAGGTCCCATCGGGGTAAATGGGAAAGAATAGGAAAAGCGCTGAAGTTGGGGGGGAAGATTGGACCCCTTTGAGCTGTCACTCGTTTCTGTTTTTTGACTAGGAGATCCTGCAGAATCGTCGTTGTCTAGCTGGAGCAATATTTAGTAATTTGACAAATGAGAAGCCTTGACGACACGACATACCAGTAGGAGGTCTGATCCACCGGTGGATCCGAAGAAGCGCGACAAGCCATGATCAGAGACGGAGAGTGTGCCGAGTGCCGCTGAAACCTCTACAGCGCCCTCGTCGTCACTTTCATGAGGCCTGTCATCGGGGTTTTCACCATCTACGATGATGGCATTGTCACAAAGCAGTGGGTGAGGTTCTTTGGACGTGCTTGCTTGGAGGACAGCAAGGGCGTCCTCCAGCTGACGGATTCGATCACCCATGCGGGCAATCCGACGGTGCAAGTGTTCGGTAGCGGCGATGACAAAGCTTTTGGAAAAAGGTGATACGTCACCAGTCAGCTTTGGCATCCTCATAAACTGCATGGGGGAGGAGGGGGTTGAAAGGATGGTCCCTACCGGGTTCCCTGTCCCGTGGCAAGACTGCCTGATTGTCAAAGGCACACATTTCAGCATTTAGGACACAAGATGGCGAGCGAACAGAACACGAACCGTTCGGACACAAAGAGGCGCATCCTCTCCGCTTTGTGGTTGTGGTCAGACCGAATTCTCCCAGATGGACATATTGGGTGACACCTACCTGGCACGATTGACAGGGGATTTGCTTGTCACACTTAATCTTAAGTCTAGCGGGGAAAACAGAAAACAGAAAAAGAAAAAAAGGACGAGAAAGAAGGACGTTAGACGGGCAGGCCAAAGTGACAAGAGGACAGCGCAGAGGGTTTGGCCGATCACGCACCTCCGACATTCCGCACAGGAGATCTCCCCGCGGTTCCTTTTCATCTCAATCTCCCGAGAATACATGCCATCCTGTCTGACGCCTACGGTGGCATCACGGTTTAGTCTGCGACGGTCTGAATGGGGCTTGGTTAGATCGACGGGCATGTTGCTGGCGGCGAGAGAGGTTCATTGAAAAGAGGGAAGGAACTATTTGAAGGATTAAGCTTCAATCGAGGAATTGTTGCGTGGGAATCGTTCATCTAAACTAGATCATTTCGGGAAATGGGAAAGTCTCCCCGAGTTTACGCGTCGTCGTTAACCCCGGCAGAACACTTTAATCCGATGTATATGCTGCATATGTATTGACGTATGCTGTAAACTCGTAACTGTAATCTTCGTAACCCGTAACACACTTCTCCACATGCTCCCTTTGCCCCTGCGCCTTCTCAATCCTTATATCGTTCTGGTCAACTTCCCTGATCCCGCAGCAGGCCGTTCAAAACATCCTTTGCAGCCCCCCCCGTCCCTGCCGGATCATTCACAATTGGCGACTCCTGGCGTGTTTTTACAGCACAACCAGTCGCAACACCGCCGTAACAAACATCTCGGGATCCGCAGCACTCCGGCAGACCGTTAGGAAAACTTTCCATCGCGTGGACGGACTTAGCGTGGCTTGGCATTTTAAACTGCTCAGACATGAAACACAGTTCTTTTTTTTTTTGGGTCCTGTGTGTCGTCGTAAATTGAAATAAAAACCCGCAGTTGGGCCCTTACTGTACAAGATCATCGCCAACCTTGAACCATTGACAGGCTCAGGCACGACGGAGATCAGGTTCTCTGAGGCGCTTCAACCAAGCGATCACACATTTTCATCATGCTTCATATTTCCCATCTTCCTCTGCCAAATTCGGCCAAACGGCGCCTAACACTTGGCCCATCACTCCCCCTCTTGCTTCGTTCTTATGGGTCCTTGGCTCTGGCTCTCCTTCAATTCCCTACTGGAGCTCGACGACAAGTCCGTTGACTCCTCTTTGGCTGGGCCATATACTTTTGTATTGGTATTAGCCCCAAGGGTTCTTCTTCCATATCAATCTCGTTGTAATGCACCAACCCTGAGGGCTAGACTATGCAAATTGGAAAAGTCCGAACAAACCTTCCTAAAACATCGAGGTGAGCGAGTGATAACATGGAGGAACGGGACAGCATAACAATAGGGGATTTCGTACTCTAACTGCACCTTGATCTCCACTCGTACGCCGCCGATCACACCCAGCCAACGTCCCCCTTATTGGTGCGGTGGCTCCTCATCGAGACATCGAGAGTTCTTTCAAGGCTGCTCGCTGCAGACCCGGCTCTCGTCTTGGCGCATCACCGATCCCAACCTGTGCCCGAGCTGGAATTGGCTTGCAGTATGTGGGTAAAAGGGGGGTGGTAGTTGTGTGGGTATCCAGCTCGCGTGGGCTCTCCAGCCGAAAACAATAGAACAATGTGTCCGGCGCACGGCAAACAACTACAGCACTCCTGATCGTAATGATCAAGAAGCCTACGTGCGCTCAGGTGGAATCGTGCTTCGCGGTGGGTGGGAAGAGAGGGGGGGATGCTGTTGATCAACATCCTGGGCGGCGGTGCTTCGCTGCTTCCTGGAGAGATAGCGACAAGACGACCGACTGACGAACGTCGAAACGGACTGTGCAAACACAGACACCGGGCTTCATCATTTTGGGTCCCTCCTTCCTGGGACCTGTGCCAAAGACCAGCCAGATCTGCTGACTCTCGTCCGCGGATCCTTGGCCATGGAGCTCTTCGCGGATTCCTCGGCTCAATGCGACCATTCTCGGAAGCGGTGCGTTCTTATTCTTGTAAGTATCCGTCACAAAGCACAGCATAGTACAGTATGTGACCTGCTGAGGGACCAAAACCGGATCGTCCCCCACCCTAATCTACTGTGTATTCAGTTCGACCAACGCGCTGATAATTGTGAGGAACGCTCAAAAGTATTTGCCACAACCGAGACACCTTCGCGCGCATAACAAATGGCGTCCAATTACAGTCCAACAATACAATGCGAGAGTCATCGAGAAGCATATACTGTATACTGTCACGGTATGGTAACACGTGTACAGCTGCGGGGCTTTTTATTCTAATTGACGACCTCCGCCCCTCCACCCCCCCACCTCTGACTCCTCCCACGCGCGGTTCTGCTTCATCATCTGAACCATAACACCAGACATGACTAAGTTCGCGTAACAACACCAGCACAGAACCCATCCGGTTCGCACGTGTGGGTGTGCATGGGAAAGGATACCACATACAGTATGAATACGATAACGATCACTGTAACAGATGGCGAACTACTCTCCGCCCAGGGCCGTTTGCGCATGCTTATGCTTACGGGCTTACGAACGGGCCCCGAGAGTGTCCCGAGGAATGGTTACAGCAGTTTCGATAGTGGGTTCCAGCTTCCAGGACGAAGACACAACAAGATTCCCAAGAACCCGCAAGGACCCATATGGGCCTGTACGTACGTACGACGTGAACAGAACGTGAAGCGTGGCTCTCTTCGGGTTTCTTTTACCCTCCCGGGGGTCCACCCCCTTTTCTCGCTGGCCCGCCGCCGACGCCGCCACTCTAGCTCTCGCGACGACAAACGTTGGGAATTTCTCCGAGTTTAATCCCAACCTTGGTTCGACCCTGCTTATGAGCGCTGCGCCTACGGCCCTTTCACGCTGTCCTTGTATTGTCATTTTGTCTGTGTGTTTCAATATCTTGTGCCACATTTTTATATATTTTCCCCTTGAATTTGCCGGGGGTAAGGGGTGAGGACCGCGACCCTGTGGCCGAGTGCCCGGAAAGGGGTTTCCCTATAAAGAATGGGTAAGCCGAAACGGTTCGGTACGGAACCGGCTCGACCCGCGCGCTGGGCGAGGGAACCAGTTTCCAGCAGAGGGGATGAATGGATGGGGATGGATGGGATGGGAGACCATCCATTCGACTGGCGACAGGGGTTTCCCCCCTCCCTTTCCTAAAATCTAGTGAACAACAGCGCAATGTAAAAACTGATGACAACTGATCCACAATAAAATGATCCGGACAGACCCGAGCCTCTCGCGTTTCGGGCGCAAACTAATTTTATTTTTTTTCTTTCGGTTGTTTGTTTGTTTGTTTTACTGTGCTGTCCTGCCGGTACCGAGTCCTCAATATTAATGGTCCCTTGCTGAGTATGATACAAGTAATACATTGTATTGTCCGGCACTGAACGACAACAACGTACGTACTTGTTTAACAGCATCTTTACAGCTTTTACCTTAAATCTCAGGGGAAGGTAATGTGAGGTCCGACCTTCCAGTCTTTCGGTCCAAATACGGTTTGGCACGAAAATGGTGATGAAAAAAGGGGAGAAAGGGAAAGGATGAGTAAATGGGGCGCCTTTTGCTGGGTGTGCCTCGGGGAGTGAATTATCCGAGACAACTAAACAGTTCTTGTACCGTATCGCTGGGTTTACGTGCAGGACAAGTGCCATGGCGACTAGAGACTCCGCGCGTCGATGGTCTCAATTAACAGTCAATGGTGGCACGTGCGCACAAAGAGTTCGCCATCATCTCGTCTCCTGGGTGAGCATAGTATACTAGTTATGTAGTAATGTTCTCTTCTACGACATGAAGCATTCGAGCGATGGAAACGTCCGCATCATCATCGTCAGTTGGATCCAGCATAAAGGTATCGGGGCGTGTCATTCATCCTCACCCGGAGGAATGACCGACTATCAAATTACGCAAAGAAACGGGAGCGAGGCGGCGGCTCCACAATACACATGTTACACACGCACTCCGGTATCACGCGGGGATGGCTCTATGCTATCTGCTCCCGCTCGCAGCGCCACGTGCGCCTTCTTCGCCAGCGCTGCCTGCCCCATCTCCGCGGGATCTCTTTCCCGTCCGAGGGCTACGTGGAGTGTCTGGCGCGGCGCCCGAAAGGTAGTCGAGCCAAGACGACGAGCTCGAGTCGCCTGCAGCGTGTCCCTGCTGTCCGTTGCCGCCGGCCGCCTGCGTCGTTGGCGCGAACTGCGGCCATTCGAACGTCAGCGGTGGCGCAAGGAAGTCGAACTCCGGATCGAGACCTACCCCGCTGCCGCCCGCGGGTCCAAACACGTTCGCGAACAAGTCATCCGTGCTCGGCCCGAAATGGGGCAGTGTAATCCGCGGCGGGTGTCGAGGCGACCCGTAAGGTGGCGACATGTGTAAAGGGTGGCCACTTAGGCCACTCCCCGCTGTAGGCGATGGAAACGATGAAGAAACGTTCAGGCCACCCGCGCTACCGGGCGGCCCTGTGGGCGAAACGTGTGAGCTGAACCCTGGGAAGAATCCAGGTGGGTACGGAGGCGGGGGAGGCGGTTGCGCACGCGAATGGAGGGCGTGCGAAGAGTGTGCGAGTGAGGGGTCGGTGTCTGATCTAGGAGTAAATGTGCCCAAGGCTGGTGATGTCGCTGTGCCTGGGTGTTCATCCACCTTGGGACGCTTCCGGGGATTTGGAGATTGCGTGATGTAGGGTGATGATGGACCCGTAGCCCGGCTTCCAGATGCGTGGGGGTTAGTATGCCTGTCGGCGGATATAGGAAGAGTCGATGACGATGTGGTGGGTAGTGACCCTGGGAGGTGGAGGTGTTGTCGGTAATCGATCTGGGAGGGCTAGTGAGCAAAAGAAGGAAAAAGGTCAGGAGACGAGTATCAAACGCACTTCAGGTGGTTCTAGCTTCGGTCGGGCCACCTGGCTGCCCTCGGGGTCACTCTTCCCCTTCAGGCTGTCCTGGCGGATGTATTGTGCTGTAGGCGAGTCGTCAGCATCACCGTCGTCATCGTCGTCTCCCAGGTCGTCCATCCGGGAGACGCCTGCACCTCCACTGAAATCCTGCGGTGTGCGGAGATCACGCTCTCCATCGAACTATGGGGGGGGGAAAGATGATCGAAAGGTGCCGACAAAAAGTGATCAAGAGGCCACACCCTTATCTGTCGCTGGACAAGAGCATTTATGTCGGTTGAGCAGTATTGGAAAAGCTTGTCTGGATGGCCAGGTTTGCGCTCTGAGAGGGGAAAAAGGCGTGAGAAATAGGAGGGAAAGGAGAGAAGAGGGTATGATACCGAATATTATGACGGCGACGTCAACTGAGCACAAGACACCGAGCTCGTAGGCTTTTTTGAAGAGGCCGGTTTTGCGCTGAGTGTGAAAGGCCAAGGTGGGAAGAGCAGATGACGGGCGGGAATTACAATAAGAAATAAGAGAAAACGTGAGGACCTATTTTTGATGCAAACTTCTTGGCACGGGCACTTGCCTTTAGAAAGGTCACTGACCGTGTTCGGTCGTTCTGCGCAGGACGTTCAAGCGTGTCAGGCGACGGCAACAATTGCAGCACGGCCAATGAAAGAGTGGATGAATGATTGGCTCAAAGAACGCAGGGGAACAGAAAAGAAAAAAGAGGGAATACGGACGGTTATTGGCTGTATAGCGATCTTCCGTCTCCCCATGACCGAGTGCGATCTTGAATCAACGAGGACCAGGCATACGCAACGTCTGGGACGAGAGAAAGGGGCGGAGAAAGGGGACGGTGCGAGGGAAGCGAAAGGGTAGGACTCTTAGGGCACTCACACCGGTCTAGAGAGGGACTCGAATCGGCATCTGACACCGCGGGTCAAATCAACAACCGCAAATGTTTCGCTCATTCGCAGCGAATTCCCCTCCAACTTGGTTTCCATCCCTAACCACAACTCCCCTCTCCCTCCCCATCACATCCCCCTCTCACTTCCCTCAAAAAACTCTCATTCATCCGCCCGATGTCCCCCCTTCGAGAGTACCACTCTACTCTCTATCACCCCGCCGATTCCTTCCGGCAACGTTCTCGGCCATCCCTCCCATATCGTCGGTTCTTTAGCTCCATCCACACCGGCCTTCTTTCCCCTCGGTCTCTCTCCTTATCTGTCCGCCAAGTCAAACTGAAAACCCCACTTTTGTGCGTGTCCATGCCTGGTATGGAATTCCTATTGTCCATTCGACCATTCTTCATCGACCAATTTCCTCATGTCGTGCCACGGACTTTTTGACGGCGTTGGGTCGAGGGCGAGTCGGACTTACCGGCCGTGCGTACGTGTCGTTCTCCACTATTCCTCCTACAAGTCCTCTGGGTCCAGTCCCGCTCGTCCATCGTCCGAGGTTCGGCACACGCAAAATCGTGGAGCGAACAGTGCTGGGCTGTGGGCTGCGGATTACCCTCTTCGCGTACCTGATCTCCTCGTGTCCATTCAAACGCCGTTCCTCCCTACCCAAACGCGTCGTCTGCCTCTTGGCCGCGTCTTTTCCTCTTCTTTTGACTTTCCTCGATGCCTCGGTCAGGTTCTTATCATGACACGTTGCGTTATCTACTTGCGTCCTGTCGTGCATGCCTTTTTGCACGACTTCGCCGCTTCTGGAAGGACACAACTGCACTGTTGCACGTGAATCATGGCAAAGACAGTTCTTTCACCCCATCCAACCCTTCCAGGGGAAAATTCTACGTTTGCTGTCTTCCATGGACTGGAATTTGTTGCCGCCAATGTAATTCTCGGGAATCTCTGCTCGTCAATCCTCGAGATGATGACATACACGCGCTCAATCTTGGTGAGGGTGCAACCACTGTTCGTCTCTAGACTCCAATTTGTCACCTGTATGAACCTAGCAAACCGCAGGCTTTCGAAGGTTTCTAGTATCGTGGCGTAACGTGGCTGATCATTCCTTATTCTACTCAACGTTCAAATCAATCTCCCATTCTACTCGGGTCTTTCAATCTTCGCAGCCGCCTGTGTGACGTCTGCCTTTCCCTTATCCTCTCTCGTTTTGTTCCTTCCTTATGCACCGTTGTTATCTGGACCCTACAATGGAAGCGATTTGCCTTATTTTAGGAGAGCAATAAAAATGGGTGGGGATATATTATTTGCTGTCTGTTCTCTCTTTCTCCCTCAGTCTGGTAGCTAACAGAGAGACGGAAGATCTGTGTACCCTCCCTCATTCATGACTAATGATAGCAGGCATATTCAATGCACGATTTTCTAGCATCAATTTTCTGCGCTGTTTCCCAGCGCCAACCTCTATTTCGCCTCATGATCGCACAGACGTAGATATTGAGGTCAGCGAAGTCGTCGCGCACATATCAACGGCTCCCGGTACCCCCAGTGTGGAGTTGGTGGGTAAGGTCATCCGTTTTTTCACCGCAAGGGCGACCTGTGCCGTACAGTATAGCTTTCTTGCCGTCATCTGCTTGGGTTTCCTACCCAAGAGCCCACTCGCTGCTGCAGTTATGGCTGCGCGTCAGGTAGTAGTTCACGTTACTTTTGGCGTCAGCGTTCCAAGAATTCGGCGTTTCCTCCTTCCTTTCTCCTCTTTCTTCCCGCGACATCCGTCGAAGCGAACCGCCGTGCTGAGCTGAGCTGAACTAGACGGCAGGTAAGATCCAACATCTGAGCACAGCATCTTTCACATGCGAGCTGCGAGTCGTTAGGAGCCACTGATGTCCGATCATCTCCCCCGTCATGGTGTTATCGTCCAGTCTTTTTCGTTCGACATTCTCGCGATGGTGATGTGGCAGTACGCAACAATACGTGATGCATAGCACTCACACATACACACACATTTCGCCGTGCGTTACATTTTTTCCGGCTCCCACCCGGCGTATTTTCTCCGTTCATTCACGAGTTTTTTCCGCCCTTCCCCCCGAAACCTTTGGCCACTGATTTACTGCGGTTCCCATGTCTGAACGCCTTCTACGATGCAGTGTGCGGCCTTTATGCCGTGGTTACAGTAGCACCCCTCTGGGCCCCGAACCACGATGGAATAATTTCTTCCCTCGGGCTACAGTAGCGACTTGGAGCCGGTTTCCCCTTGTTACGGTTGTGCCCCCAATCGTCGTGATCAGGAAAACCCCCTTTTGCTTAACAGCAGTATGTAAGTAATCTTTTCGAAGATCTGCGACAGAAGAACCGTTGTGTTAGCGCACCTTCTGAAACCCAATCACATGACCATGATAGCACACATACGCGACATCCCGCATATGGAGATATGGGCCTCTCACAGATCAGTTGCCAACGGATGTTCTGAAGTTTGTCACTTGTCGTCCTCCTGGGTTCTGCTTGCGCTCGGGTGGGGGTTGGTCGGCTCCATCAGTTGTGCGTCTGTCCCCTCGGGTTCGGACTTCTCGACCGTTGTGGTTACGGGCTGGTTGGAGAAATGGGCGGACGTCGGGTGCATGACGGAGGCCGGATGATCATTGGGTGGTAGTAGCCGTATAGTACTACAGTACTGTATTGGGATTGGCCGACTAACGTTTTTGCGTTTTTTTGCCGGTCCCCTAATGCAAAAATGCAAACGAACGTTCTGAAAGTCTTTCTTCTCAAAGTAGCTGTGCGGCAGAACCTAGGCGGGCCATGCATTTCCAAGTCAGATTCTCTATGGCCAAACCGCGTAGCGTACCGATTTCAGTTGGTCGCTGGTCGATGGCCCATTGGTCACTGCTAGCGATGGTGCAACCCAAAATGAAGGATTTCGATGGACTAGACAACGCTTCATGATGCACCTTTTTTTCGTCTTCGAACCGCCAAGAATGCTATCCGTTGCCCACCCCATCTCGGCACTTGAATGGCATGCCTGTCAATCGTCACATCCCGATTGGTGGGCTTTGCGTATCAATCCCCGGAGCCGACAACCCGACACCCGAGATGGGCCTACCGGTGCCCAGTTAGTACATTACCGCGCTGTACCCAGCCGCGAGCTCAACCAACCAACGAGAGTGCGTTTGGGTGCAACTCGGAGAAGACTCGGAAGACCAGCGATGGACGATAGACCCCTGGCCGAAAGCAACTGCTCTGGATTTCCTCTCCGGCTCAGGCTCGTTGGTGGTCAAGGGCGAAAAAATCCGAGGAACACCACCTTGTTGCTGTTCGTCACGGTGTGGGAACTGGGAAGGGGGGGACCGAAGCAGGGGGAGTTGGTTTGCGGTTTGGGTTTGCGGAGGGCGTCACCGGGGGGGGATGGCACAATCCTTGATAGCTTGACCTGCAGCTGGTCAGCTTGGTAAGCGACCAGCATACTACAAATCACAAATCAAATTGATCAAATTGTCACCCTTTTTTTCTGGTTGCAGGTTAGTACACACATTGATAGGGATATTTCCATCTCGTTGCTAGTGAGAATGGGGTCCTATACACGTTGGCCGATTGCCCGGTCGCTTTCCAAGCTGACCTGTGACCAGTTGCAGGGTCTAGGATCATCACGGTATTGCAATGCCGGTGCCGTGCCTCCTGCCTATCTCTCCTCTCTCACTCCTTGTGGATTTATTCCGTAAACGGTGCTGGGGTTGGCACGTTCAGTTGGTCAGATCAGGGCTATCGCAGCCTCGTTGCGCACTGGCAAAAGAAAGGTGGGACCTGATGAATGAAAACAGCACCCGTGATTAGCATGCGGGTTGCGCAGTATCCCCGCGGTAATCCGCAGCTGGTAGATAAGACACTCGAGGAAGGAGGGGCGTGTATTTTCTACAGTAGGAGTGCGTAGAGCATGTTGGATGAGAGGCGCCGGGGTATCATTATGATTCATTAACTAACTACTTCCCAGTTCCCACCCTCGCAGTACTTGCCCCTTGACGTCAGAGCTTGATTACATTCCCAGATTTTAAATTCCCCCATTCCATTCCCTCCTCTCCTGTCCCCTCCGTCCGCTTGCAATTGCCTTTCGTGTCCACGGGGGAAGTAGTTTGTTTGGCACCTCCAACAACCAGTAGTCTATGCGCGCTTTTGCCAGGTAAGGTCAATTATAGGCAAGCTTGGGCAGTTATGTGTGATGTAAAATAATTGGTATCATCACCTTTCCATGTTGAAAAAAATACACTGACATACGTAGTGGTGGTTCTCACCTTCCATTCCGCTTGTCAGATCCTGACAGTGTGAATCTTCGGAACCAATCACAATAAAGCATGTGCCACTGATCAGTGGATCGCGATCGGCGCTTGCTGAACGTTGAACGTTGAACTGTCAAGGTACCCACACCCACAGTACGAGTTTGCGTCGTGCCCTTCTCTTCCGAACGATCAATGCACCATTCGGGGCTCGCAAGGACAGGCGACAGCTTCTACTCTCTTCGTTTCTTTCCCTCCTCCAATAACTCTGATGATGCAGAGTAAAAGATGTCGTGAATCAGAGACTTCAATTGGCCGCCGCACATGACATAGTTGTCGGGGCAGGTGCACTACACTTTTGGTTTCCTAAGTTGGTGGCGCTGGCCATGGTTGTGAGCCCAAGCCCGAGGCCGAGCTTGAGGGCCAGCCGCCGAGTATCATATTGCCGGGCAGGCTCATTAGACTCCCGTGCCATGATGCCGGTGACAGGTGACTAGTGACTCACCCCTCCAGCTGGCACACAGAGCACCCACGGCCTGCAACGGCCATCTGCGGGCAGTCCGCGTCCCTCGCACGAAGTTCTATATCTAGCAACATCACGTCTATTCCATATCTATGGTTAGGCGCCCGGGGTTCCTCTGACTACTTTGCCATCTGCAGAACGGCTGGCGAAAGGCCCAACACTGGCACCTTGTGGTCCTTTTTGCTTGCCTCGTGCCTCTTCCTTGGCGCCACGGTATTTCTGACGGAAACCTCTGAGGGCCGCAGCGCCCGTCCGTTGCCGTGTTCGGCCCCGATCATTAATGAGCGAAAAAGTCGGACTCCCGTAGCGGAAGGTGCGATTTGAACGTACTTTCGTCATACTTCTGTTCTGAATGTGGTAATCGCGTGGGCAACTGCCTTTCTTGACCAATGTCATACTCTGCTAACTCCGAGCCCTCGTTTCTTAAGACGCTTCTCCAAGTGAGTCTTTCTCTCTCTCATTACTCATTATTCGCCAGCCTTTCTGTGGTCCCATTGCACTCCATGTCTGAACTACCCTGCAAGTTTCGCGTCGCTATCTGGTTGGAATTTTTCCTTTTTTTTTCGCGAATTTGTTTTCAGTCTTGCCTTTGGGATATTTATTGATTAACTCCTTAGTGGCGGGGGTGTCGGCGGATTGACCCTTGCTTATGCCTTGTCCAAATATCCTGATATTCGTGTCGATGTCTACGAAGCTGCATCCAAATTCACAGAAATAGGCGCCGGAATCGGCGTATGGTGGCGAACGAGACAAGTTCTCAAATCGCTTGGCTTGGAAGAGGATGTCGTCCGCCTATTGACCTTCCGCCCAGGCCAAGACCGAGGTGGGGCAAATACATCCGGCAGTTTCGAGAGACTCTGACTTCCCTGTAGTACCCTCCATACAGTATCGAAAGGCTGATCAGCCCCAGGGCCTCGCAATGGGGCCAATATACTCTCGAGGTTTGATTCTTTCTTTCACCATTTTTGGACGCGGCATGAGCTAACCTCATAATGACCTTTTCTCTTACCCTCCAGGTGGATTGATGGGGGTCCACCGCGCAGAGTTTCATGAGGTTCTGCTGAACCGCTTGTCTCCGCGCTGTCGCACCTTCCCGTCCAAGCGACTAGAGAGCTATACCCAGCGCCCAGGCGCGCCAATCCAGCTCCGCTTCCACGATGGGTCCACCGCAACATGCGACATCCTCGTCGGGGCGGACGGCGTCAAGTCGGCAGTTCGCAAGGCGATGTTTCACGAAGCTGCCCTCGGGGCGGAATCGCAGCATCGCAACGCAGACGCTGCAGAGCTGCGCAACCTAAGCGAGTTGCGCTTCAGTGGCGTCTTCGCCTACAGGACACTCATTCCTGCCTCGAAACTGTCAAGTATCAACCCTCAACACAGAGTATTTTCCTCTCCCATGCAGGTGAGTTTGTGGGCGTTTGTGCAGGTCAGTAGTATCTACGAGTATTTACCCTTTACCCTATGCAGTACCTAGGCAAGAATAGGGTGAACACATCTCCCCAGGAGCCATGCGTCGACCATCCCTGACCCAATGCCTTATTTCTTAGCACTTTATGGCGTATCCAATCTCCCGCGGCCGGTTCATCAATTTTTGTGCTTTCGAAATTCGTCCTCACGAGGAGGGGACACATTTCGGGGGCCCCTCGGTCGTCGATGTGGATCCTTCATACGTCATCAGTCTGTTTCAAGGCTGGGAAAGGGACGTCTGCGAAATTATGCAAGTGCGTATACAACTGGTAGACGAGAAACATGGTGCTCTCGTCGCTCATGACATCCTTCCAGTGCTTGGGTGGTTCAAGGATATCTCGCTGGGCCGTCAACGTTGTGCCACCCTTACCGTTCTTCTCGTACGGGAATGTAGCGATCCTTGGGGATGCCGTAGGCATTTGTTTTTTCTCTGTGGCGCATCAGACACCTGATCATGAACAAACAAAAAACGTAAGGCGCACGCCATGGCACCTTTTCAAGGAGCCGGGGCAGGACAAGCTATCGAGGTCAGTAAATCAGTCCGTGGGCCGCGTCGTGTCGATCGCTTAAAGAGTCTCTTCTCTGCCGTTCATTAGGACGCTTCAATCCTCGCCTCGCTGCTCTCGCACGATCTGACAACGCGGGCAACGGCGTCGCATGTCCTCGGCATCTATTCCCGTGTCCGCCAGCCCCTCGCCATGGAGGTCGCACGGCGCTCTCGCCTGAATGGGGAGCACTTTTCGCTCCGGGGACTTACTGGGCCGGACGTCTCGTCCACGCGCCTGCTCCTCGGGATCTTGAAGCAAATACAGGACAATTTCGAGTGGGTCTCGGAGACTGAGGCGGCCATCGACTTGCAGCGGGCCATGGCGCTGTTGCGGGCAGAGCTCATGGCATAAAACCGTTGCAGATGCTACCCATCACACGGGTTAAGATGAGAGGCAGATGAACGGGACCTGGGCTGACGGACGGAACAGCCTGAAGGGGTACCACACTATGATAAACGTTGCGTAGGTCATGCATGTCAGCTTCTTGATTCCAGTGACTTGGTTTTCCTCATTTGTCTATAATGCATACCATATCAATCACCTGAACTGAGGACGAGCCAACGGTTAAGTTTTTCAGGGATAACAAAGTTTCGAAAGAACGATCAGAACTTTGAAGCATCCTCCGTGTTTGTCAAAGGAAGTCCATGAGAAAAACCGTAAAGACGGCTCGGCGCTTTGTGATTTCCGAGCATTTGAAATTATAAAATGAAAACGTTGCGAGTTATTATAGTGTACGCATGCCGCAAACATAGATGGCGATAAAGATACGTCAAATGTGGTCGAACGGGGTAATATATCATTGGTTAAATGCACTCTACTTCCAACACTTCACGGAAGCTGCCGTCAGGAAGGAATGATCGATATGATCGTTAATGAAGATGACTTACGCATACACATGCCCGTGCGAACCATCAAGAACTGGCACGGTGCCCAAAAAGAAAGATTAGTCCAATAGGTTAGATACAAGTGACACGATGATTCTTGCCTCAAATTTGCTCCCGCTTAGCACAACAATGTCCCCATGAACCATCGTTACGCGGAGGCTCTCCTTCCCCTTTGAAGTTGACTTGGTGTCAGAGGCCGAGTCCGCTAGGATCGAGAGCAGCGAGATGTCGGCTCCTAGACAGAGCAGGACGAGGTACTTTACGTGCGAGCAGAATGTCTGGCGGTGCTGCATGGGGTTGTCAGATCTTCAGTGCGCCATCCAGCAGGGGCACATTCGCCCCGGAGCGATGGCGTGGGCGTACCTTGCCGTCCGAAATCCATGCATGGATGCGCAACGAATGCACTCGAAGGGGACCAAGGTCGCAACAATAAGCCCTCAGCGCACCCTCGATGATCTCAGCTTGCTGATTCCACACGCCACGCCCATTACGGGGGAGCGCATGATCATCTCCAGATTCGAACAACGGGGTGGAAAACACCGTCGAGCCAATGCTACGCTCGATCGGGACATCACGCTGTAAGGTTTCGAAAAGCGCCGAGGCGCCTGCCTGCAGCCGCGCTCTGTTACCGTTGAATATATGGCGCACAGAGAGCGAATTGGAATCATCAACAATAGAACGACTCCCCGAGGCGACAGAGGCGCTAGAATCATCAGATAGCGTTGGGGTAGCAGCGACCAAGTGATAGTGAAAGAGACGGGCCCCGTCTTCAAATCCAATGGCGGGTTCAGCGGTCGTGGGCGCAGCCCATTTGTCGTCCGGGGATATCCTCGCAGAGTTGACCTTGCGATCACGCGCAGAGAATGCGCCCATTACCCAGCCTATCTCCCTTTTCAGGTCGACCTTGGCGCTGCACGTAGCGCTCTCACAGACTCGATGTCTAAGGAAGCGCTGGACGTTGACGCGGCCACATGTCGCACAGAAATAGCCCACAGGGAAGTGACCAGTCGCCGTAGAATTCTCCGTAAAGGGGGCGAGAAGAGGAAGCGGAAGTAGCAAGCGAGAACACTCGAAAGAAGGAATTTGCTCTGGCGGGATGTGCGTTGGCTCCCACCATGGGCGCATGGTGCGGAGAGACCATTCACGGTAGTCATCCCGCTCATCGTCCAGGAGTAGATCCTCACCACCGGGTACCCAATCTAGAACAAAGCGCCAGGCGCGCTGCGCTGTCAGGGAGTTTGAGGTACTTCGCCACGAACGCGTTTCCACCTGCCGAAGAGACAGACCCACAACGAAGTGAGATCAGTTGCCTGAAGGTGGCGGGCATGAGTCACCTTGACTTCGGATATCTTGAATAACCCTAACCAAAAGTGGCCAATCTCCGATGGGAGCCCCCAAGGAACCAGTGGGGAGTTACGGGCGAACACAGGGGACACGATATCCCCGGTAGACTGGGCTGTGAGTAAGGCAGCAACCTCGGGAGGAGGTTGCGGAAACGGTAGATGATGAAGGTCTCCGCTCCCACAAGGAGGTACAGGGGCCGCGGCGCAACCCATAGCTATATCTGGGTGACTCAACGTCAGTCCGGACTTGTCTGGGGCCGGAATTGAATTTGGATCAGGCAATTCTGACGAGTGGGGACTGATTGACCCCGATGAGGGACGACATGTGTCCGCCCCAGGAGTATTGGTTACAGGAGACTTTCTGATCTGAGCCGGCGCAGAACAAGAGAGAGGGTGGTCAGCAGTGAGGGGCTCGGGGTAAGGTCTCACGCCATGTGAAGGCCGCACTGCATGGGTATCAACAAGGAGGGAATGGCTGTCAAAAGTTGCGGACCCATTCGCGTAGGTCAGTCCAACGGGTGGTTGGACACCAGATGAATCTGGTTCGTGGGGGAGGGATGAACGATCCATCTGGCGATGGGGAACCTCCATGACACCGATTAGTCTAAAGTTTACGCTTCCATGCTTCTCTGAACTGACTTGTGGAGGCCCAGCTTTGGGCAATCTAGATAATGAATTCTGAGTCTCCTTGCCCTTAATCATGCTCCCTATCTCTGACGGTGGGTCGTGCACGGCCGACACGGAACGGGGCTCGGAAGGTTTGAGAGGAAGATCAATCTCACGGACTCTGTGAGAAAAAAAAAAGATATCTGGTGAGCACAATTACCCCAAGAAAGCCGTGCCTGCTTGGATGGGTGTCGGAAGTTAGAGGGCTTCAAGAGATTACCTACATTGAGAAGGTGATCTTGCGGCCATCCCAAGCATCATCCCTCCACGACCCGAGGCCAGGGTCTCCGAGTCTCCTCCCCTCCGAGAAGATAAGCATGGTGTGGAGCCCATCCCAACCGACGCCACCCTGATTTTTCGCAAGGGCTGGGAGCGCGGCAAAAAGCTCGTCTTTGCCCTGCAAAGCGCGACAGAAATCAACACCAGACGGCTTGCGCAGAAGGCTTTGACTTACACCAGCCCATACTCGCGGGCGAGGGCCCAAAGGAGCGAGAGGGCGCTTCGCGGAATGTACCGTGCTTCTTGGTGGCTCGACGACGCGCCAGGTTGCGTTGGCCCGTGGTGGAACACGCACAGGGCGAGGGCGAGCTAAGCCATAAACGATGGGACAGAGATGAAATTGCATGGAACCGAAGATATGGACGAGCGCTTACCTCGGGAGACGAGATTATCGTCAGAAGCCCCGTCCTCGGATGCGTCCGAACTCTGCGCTCTGGGCATTTTGCGTCGCTTCCTACTTGAAGTCGCTGCCTGCTCCTGGGTGTCAGAGTTGCGTGTTGCGGACTTGGCCTTGACCCTTTTGCCTCTGGCATTGTGAGTCAAATTATCTGGTACGTCTGCCGTAGCCGTCACGTTTACGTGGCCGGGCAAGGGCGGCTCAGATATCAGCATGTCCACGCCATCTAGCAATGGTATCAGTAAAAATAAAAAGTGCTCCCTCTGATCCAATGGTGTGACCCACCCAACGCGACGTCTTCGGTGGAAGCGTCCACACATGTGAATTCTAACGCGTCCGTTCTGGCCTTGGATTTTCCCTTATTCCCACTTCGGGGCTTCAGCTTCGGGGTGCGTGATTTGGAAAATATAACCGATAACGGCACATTAGAGTCGGACATGTCATCTGGTATGAGCCAAATAGTCAGACGTCCGTGACAGGGTGCATTGCGACGATGCCCGCGTACCAGCCGAATCCAAGGCGTGCGGGCCGGCGACGTCTGGAGAACCACCAAGCTCGTTATGGGACAGCTCATCCAGCGATGTCAGGGGCATGTCGTGTGCCGGGTCTGTGCATATCCCCCTACACTCATTGCAATGAGGTCCTTGTTCTGTCATGTTTGATGGGCATCGTTTCCCTTTGTTCATTTCTCCCCTCAAAGACTGCCCTGGTACGCGACTCAAATCTGCTTGCACATTATGTCGCGACGCCGCCATTTCCTCGACCAATATTGCTGGTCCTAGGCTATCTGAGATCTTACCTGACGAGACACCTTCGCTTGCGATACTCAAATCGAGCCCGCTGTCCTCTGGAGGGGCTGTGAGATCTTGGCCCGGGGCTACACAACACACAGTAGCGTCGACACCGACGCCCTTCGCCTTTCTAAGTGGACCTGATGGTGCAACCTGCGGTGACACTCCTCCAGTTTTCCGTCTCCACGAAAGGAGTGTGTCTGTTTCTGGTCGCGGGCAATCATGAGCCCTGTATGCGCGTGCGGAGAGAAGGCGAGGAAGATTCACCATCATCAGAGGTAGCAGCGACCCTCCTCGTACGCTTGCCATGGGTCTCCCCACCCGACGTGGTCACACGCCGCGCTAGGTTCTTCACGGCCCTCGCCCCCATAATAATCTTCGTCCCCTCTTCCTCGCTAATCCGTATTATCCCCCCTCCGCTCGCCTGCGCGCCCGCTCCACCTGCTCCCCTTCTGTACACCCCTTTGGCGTCGTCGCGACACAGACGCCAATCCTGCCGGTTATCTCTTCCAAGCGCCTCCACGGGCGCTTTGCGCTTTGTAGCGCCTGCGACGGAAGACTCGAGCGACGCGGGTGGGGGTGCGGGCGGGGTGACAACGGGATGAGCTGCCGCTGGAGGCTCCGATTCGTGCTGCGATGTGTTCGGGTCGTGTTGCTGGGGCCGCATGGCAGTGCCAATACTAGC
>Ga0307512_10002945_pt1 | contig 20559 bp, 16 predicted proteins | sample 14_EM_MG_FD_200267 | JGI IMG/M metagenome (GOLD analysis project Ga0307512, IMG submission 200267) | Populus trichocarpa ectomycorrhiza microbial communities from riparian zone in the Pacific Northwest, United States - 14_EM | ecosystem: Host-associated > Plants > Roots > Unclassified | place... | reverse complement strand
GGCGCCGCCACCGGGTACGTCGACCTGCCGGTGGCGGCCGAGTTCACCTTCCCCGGCGACCCGGGCTCGCCGGACAAGCCGGGCGGGCGCCCGGTCCACGTCGAGCAGGCGGTCCGCGTGCTGGTCCCGCCGCCGGACCCGGCCGGATCGGTCGCGGTGAGCGATCTGCCGTTCCTGACCGAGACTAACGGGTGGGGCCCGGTCGAACGCGATCAGTCCAATGGGGAATCCGGCAGCGGCGACGGCAGGCCGTTGACGATGCGCGGGGTCGTCCATCCGAAAGGCCTCGGCATGCACGCGGTCGGCGAGGTGACCGTGTGGCTCGGCGGGGCGTGCGCGGGCTTTTCGGCTCTGGTGGGCATCGACGACGAGGTGACCCAGTCGGGCTCGGTGGATTTCCAGGTGCTCGGCGACGGGCGGGCGCTGGCAGCCAGCGGGGTCCGACGCAGCACCGACCCGGCGGCGGCGCTTGCGGCGGATGTCACGGGTGTGCGGGAGCTGACGCTGCGCGTGACGGACGGCGGCGACGGCAAGAACTTCGACCACGCCGACTGGGCCGACACCCAGCTCACCTGCGATTGAGCCGCCCCACGGCGCTGGCTGTCGGCTGTCCGACTCGTCAACGCCGTGGCTCCGACACTTCAGGAGAGCGCGCTCAGCATCGCGAACGCCGTCGAAACCTTCCTGAGCGGGGCGCTGCCCTGGGCCGTCGTGGCTGGCCGCCGTGCGCCGGTGGCCCGGGCCCGCTGACCGTTCGCCTAGCGGGCCGTTCCGGCCGCAAGCTCGTCGACCACGCCGTTGAGCACGGCGGCCTTGGCGATGAGCTCGGCCCGCTCCGCGGCCGGATCGGAGTCCCAGGTGATTCCGCCGCCGGCGCCATAGACGGCGGTGGCCGATTCCCGATCAACCACGACGGTACGGATGGCCACGTTGAAACGAGCCCGGAACGGGTGACCGGGCGGGGCGAGCAGGCCGACGGCTCCGCAATACACGCCCCGGGGACCGCCTTCAAGCTCCCGGATCACCTGCATGCTGCGCGGCTTGGGGGCCCCGGTGACGGAGCCGCACGGGAACAGGGCTCGAAAGATGTCCACGAGGCCGCAGTCCGGGCGCGCCTGGGCGACGATTTCCGAGGTTAGCTGCCAGACCGTCGGATATCGCTCGAGGGTGAACAGCTCCGTCACCTCGACGCCGCCGATGGTGGCCACCCGGGCCAGGTCATTGCGCAGCAGGTCGACGATCATGAGGTTCTCGGCCCGCTCCTTCGGGCTGGCCCGCAGCAGCCGGGCGCGCTCGCTGTCATCATCGGGGTCGTGGCCGCGAGCGGCGGTGCCCTTCATCGGGCGGGTCCGGACCCGGTCCCCGGCCCACTCGAAGAAAAGCTCGGGGCTGGCGCTGGCGACCACGAAGCGGCCCAGGTCGAGGTAGGCGTTGTAGCGGCCCCGCTGGGCCGGTGCGAGGCCGGCGTACAGCGCCACGGGGTCGCCGTCGAAGGGCGCGCGCAGCCGATCGGTCAGATTGCACTGGTACGTGTCGCCGGCCGCGATGTGCTCCCGGACCCGGGTGACCGCGCGGGCGTGTTCGCGTGCGGACCAGTCCGGTCGCCATCGCATCGCGCGAGCGGCCTCGGCGGGCGGTGCGATCGGCGGCACCTCGGCGGGTTCGCCACAGATCCCGAACCAGGCTAACGGGGGATCGTCGGGGGAACTGGGCGCCACCGTGAGCGTGGGATCCAGCCCGGGGGCCGCCTCGTAGGAGACCAGCCCGAAGGCCCAGTCGCCCGCGGCGGTCGCCCGTTGCACCTCGGCCAGTACCGGCGCCACGTCCGCCACCCGGTCGGCGCTGAGGATGCGGTGCGGCGGTGGGCAGGCGAGCCCGCGCCCCGAGACGAGGTCGTCGAAGCGAGCCCAGGGCATCGACGTCGCCATGTCACTTCCCTCCGGCTGTTCTCGCACCGGTCCGGAGAGCGGGCCGGAACCGGGAGTAACGAACCGTACAGTACGTCGCCGCCGCCCTGTCCAGCGGAAATGCGAGCGGCCGGGACTCTAGTCCCGGCCGCAAGGGGCTGATCGCATCAGGTCATAGTATAGGTATCCACATTATGGTGAACCTGTCCAGAGGCCGCCGAATGTGCGCGCCGCCCCACCCCCAGGGAGTGCGGATCGTCGTAGCGGGCGTCCTCATCGACACTTTCATCGTGCGGGCACTGCTGGTACCGGCGCTCACTTATGATGCCGGGCCGGCGATCTGGTGGCCGGGCCGCAAGGATCGGCCGACCGCCGGGCCCGGATCAGTAGCCGATCGCGCGGGAAAAGACGACAACATTGCTTCGGTACGTCCGCCGGGCTCGATCGAAGCTGCCGCCGCAGGTCATCAGGCGTAGCCCCGGATAGCTCAGTGGTCCGTTTTTCGAATAGCGCCGAACCGTGGTGATCCGGATCAGGGCGGCGGTCAGCAGGTGGAGGCCGCCGCCCTTTCCGCATTGACGAGCATGGAATGCATCGGTCGAATAATCAGGCGGGGTCGTCGGCTAGCCGCTGGTACAGGGCGTGGTCCTGGTATTTGCCGGCGATCTGCAGATAGCGCGGGGCGACGCCGAAACGGACGAACCCGTTGCGCTCCAGCACCCGCTGCGATCGGATGTTGTGCAGCAACGTTGCGGCCGCGATCCGGTGCAGGCCCAACTCTTCGAAGGCGATCGGGATGATGGCCGCGACCGCGGCGCTCGCCACCCCCCGCCCGTTGGCGGCCGACGCCACCCAGGAGCCCAGTTTCGCCGATTGCAACGGGCCGCGCACGATGTTGTTGAGCGTGATCCGGCCGACGATTTCGCCGTCGTCGAGGATCAGTTGGGGCATGACTGTTCCCATCTCATACTGCTTGAGGGCGGTGGCGATAGCGGTGTCTTGATACTCGGCGGTGAAGAACTCGTCGGTGCGCGAAGGCTCCCACGGGGCGAGGAAATCACGGTTGGCCCGCATGAGATCGACAAGGGCGGGCACGTCGTCGCGGGTAACTAGGCGGATCGTAACGGGCATCGCGCCATGGTAGCGCCGGCCGGGTATCGCAATGGTTAACGGATGAGCCATGGAACAACGGCGGAACGGAATGGAACGCCCAGATTCTTGACCTTCCGTCGCCAACGTGGGGCATGAAATCTGATGCATGACCAACGCATTCTCTCCGCAGTCCCGCGCCGACTCTTTGACACGAGCACGCCGCATGAGGTGCCCGGTTGGGACGAGCTGGCCAGGAACCGGTCCTTCTACGTGGCCGCCGACTGGCTGCGTTTCGCCGACACCGACCGGATGGCCCACAGCCGATACCTGGGTCTGCGGTTGGCCGGGCGTCTGGTGGTGGCGGTGTCGTCGCACTGGGCGCCCGAGGAGGTCGACGCCGGCTACATCGCGGCGCGCGCCCTCGAGCTGCCCGCGGGCACACCGGCCGCCGACGACGGCGTGCTCACGCTCGGCGGGCGCCGTGGATTCCTGTCCGGCGTGCTGGTCGCGCCCGGCGTCGAGCAGGCGGCCGCCGCCGAGCATCTCGCCGAGCTCATCCGGCACACGACAGGTACCACATGGTGGTGGCCGTATCTGGTCTCCGCGGATGTCGATATCGTGCTGGCCGCGGCCCGCCGGCTGGGCGGCGATGTCGGCCCGGGCGTCCACCTGGTCGGCGCGGATTGCGTCATCGATGTCGTCGGCGGGAGCATCGACGACCATGTGGCCGCCCTCGCCACGCGGCAGCGCCGGACGAACTTCCGCCGAGAACAGCGGCGCTTCGCCGAAAGTGGGCTCACGGTCCGCCAGGTCGGCCTGAGCGAATTCTGGCCGCAGCTCGGCCCTCTGCTGGCCGCCGTGCAGCAGAAATACGGACACCCGCAATCGGCCGAGGAGATGACGGCCCGGCTGCGCCGCCAGGTGCAGTACCTGGGGTCGCGGGCCGTCGTGTTCGCCTGCTTCGACGGCGGCGTCATCGTCGGCTTCGCCCTCGCCTACGAATGGGGCGGCGAGCTGGTCCTGCGGGCCGTCGGCTTCGACTACGAGCGGCTTCCCGGAGCCGACGAGTACGCGCAACTCGCGGTGCACGCCCCGCTGCGCTACTGCTATGAGCACGGGTTGCGTCGGCTGCAGCTCGGCACGGCCTCCTATGCGGCCAAGTACCGGCGCGGAGCCCGCCCGCGTCCACTGTGGGCGGTGACCTCGATGCCGGGCTCGGACGCCGGCACCCTCGGCCGGCGGGTCCGGCGGTTCACGGCATCGATGCCCGGCCACGAGTCCGAGTCCTTCGCCACCCAAGTGGAGCAGTCGGTGCGGCGCTGGACCGAGTCGGGATCGTGACCGACATGGCGATGAACGTCCTCCTGCCACACGTACGGCGAAATGTGTTGCCCGAGGGTTTCCTGGACGCACCGGAACTGGGCCGGGTATCGGTGATCACCGAGCCCGGGCACCTGCAGCAGTACGGCCCCGACGTCGACGTCCATCTGGTGGAAAGCCTCCAGGACGTTGAGCAGGTCCGCCTAGTCACGATGCGGATCCTCGCCGAGCGGGACCTGCACCGCGTCCTCGCCCCGTTCGAGCTCAGCGTCCCGGTGGCCGGCTATCTGCGCTCCTACTTCGGTTTGAGCGGCCCGAGCTTCGAGACGGCGAACCTGTTCGCCAACAAGTACCTCATGAAGCGCCGGGCGGTGGCCGCCGGCCTGCCCGTGACGCCCTTCCGGGTCGCCTACACCCTCACCGACGTCCCGGCGCAGGCGGACCGGCTCGGCTGGCCGGTCGTGATCAAGCCGGTGCTGGGCGGCGGCACCCTCGACGTCGTCGTCCTGGCTAACCCGGACGCCTTCGCCCGGTTCGCCGCCTCCCCGGAAGCCGAGTCGATCAGGCGGCTCACCATCCCGCTCATCGTCGAGAAGTACGCCGAACTTGAAGCTGAGTACAACTGCAACGGGATCGTCCACGACGGCGAGGTGGTGTTCGCCGCCGCGCTGAAATATCCGGTACCCATGCTCGGCTGCCCCACCGGCCTCAACGCCTCGTACACCCTCGCGCCCGAGCATCGCGACCGGGCCGAGATCCTGGACCTGCACGCGCGGACCGTGCGCGCCTTCGGGCTGCGGTCGGGCGTGACCCACATGGAACTGCTCAAGACGAGCGACGGGCTGCTCCTCGGGGAGATCGCGTGCCGCCCGCCCGGCGGTGGCATCCCCGGCGGCATCCGGCTGCAGTACGGCGTGGACATCTGGCGAGCCTTTCGCGAGACGTCCCTCGGGCTCAGGCCCGAAGTCCGGGTGACGGAACGCGACGGTCTGCTGCTGACTTACCTGCTGCCGATCAAGCGCGGCCGCATCGTCCGGCTGAGCACCGCGGCGGACCTGGCGGCGGTTCCGTCCGTCCTGCGGGTGGACATGCACAAGCGGGTGGGCGACGTGATGCGCGACCGGGTCGGCGCGTCGGCCGCGGCGGGCGTCGTCTACCTCCGCGCCCGCGACGAGGCCCACGTTTCAAGCCTGATGCGGGAGCTCGCCGAACGCTACGAGCTCGAAGTCGAGGAAGATCCTTGCTACACGCTCACAACCTGACCCTGTACGAGCCGGGCGATCTTGACGGCGCGGTGGCGGCACCCGAGCTCGCAGACCTACGGCAGGTCGCGACCTGGGCCGTCGAGTTCCTCAACGCGCCCCACCGGCAACTGGGCCGGCGTGGTCCGGTCTGCCCGTACACCAGGCTCTCGATGGACAGCAACGCTTTCCTGCTGGCCCACGCCGGCGGCGAGGACGACCTTCGGTCGATCGAGTCGACCGTCGATCGGTATCGCCGATGGTTCCTGGAATTGCTTGAGCAACTCGCGGCGGGACGTGAGCACCTGCTCACCATCCTGGTGGTGTTGCCCGGCATCGACCACGCGGATGCCGAACCGCTGGACGCGCTGCACGGCCGGTTGAAGGACGCCTTCGTCCGCGAGGGCCTGATGGTGGGCCAGTTCCATCCGCGCTGCGCCCGGGGCGGGCTTTGGAACGAGGACTTTCGGCCGCTGCGGGCACCCATCCCGCTGCTCGCGATCCGTCGGATGGTGTCCTCGGATCTGCCGTTCCTGCTTGAAGATCCCGACCATCTGGCGGCCTACCTCGACCGGTTCGCGCCCGGCATACCGGGCCACGTCCGGCGGCTGCTCGCCGCCCGGATCGCCGTGCCCCTAACGGCGCCCGGTCCTTCGGATGGCGCGGAGAACCCGCGGATCGCTGTGCCCCTACCGACGCCTGGTCCTTCGGATGGCGCGGAGAACCCGGAGTGATCGTATGCGGCAATATCGGAGTTGGCTGGCCGACAGCAGCCGTTGGGACGGCTTCGAGTTCCGCGCCGGCGACCTGGTGATCTCGACCCCGGCGAAATGCGGCACCACCTGGCTGCAGATGATCTGCGCCCTGCTGATCTTCGGCGAGGCCGGCCTGCCCCGCCCCTTGACCGAACTGTCGCCCTGGCTGGACATCCAAACCGACAGCGTTGCGAACGTCCGCGCCGCGCTGGCGGCCCAGCGACATCGCCGGTTCATCAAGTCGCACACGCCGCTGGACGGGCTTCCCTTCGACGAACGGGTCACCTACCTCTGCGTGGGCCGCGACCCGCGGGATGCCGCGATCTCGTCGGACCATCACCTGACCAACATGCGGCGCGAGGTGCTCCTGAAGGCCCGGCAGACCGTGGTAGGCGCCGACCCGACTCTCGCCGGCGCGCCAGAACGGGACGAGGATCCGGTCGCGCGGTTCTGGCGCTGGGTCGAGGAAACCGCGCCGCCCGACGAGGGCCTCGAACTCCTGCTCCATCACCTGGGAACCTTCTGGGACCGGCGGCAGGCGCCGAATGTCGTGTTGGTTCACTATGCCGATCTGCAGGCCGATCTCGAGGGCGAGATGCGCCGACTGGCCGGGCGGCTCGAGATCGTGATCGACGAGGACAACTGGCCGGGTTTGGTGGCCGCAGCCGGGTTCGACCGGATGCGTGACCGCGCCGACCGGCTGGCTCCCCAGGTCACGATGGCCGGCTTGTGGCACGACCCCAGCCGGTTCTTCAACCGAGGGACAAGCGGTCAGTGGCGGGAGCTTCTCGATGCCGCGCAGCTGAACCGGTACTGGGCGCGGGTAGCCCGGCTCGCGGCGCCCGGCCTCGCGACCTGGGCACACCGCGGATGGAACGGAGTGGAACGCCCCTTCCCGTAGAGAGATCGAATGGAGGTGATTCATATGAAGATCGAGGTCCGCCGGGTCGAGGACATCAAGGCCACCGCCATCCACATGTACGACTGGGAGGACGCGTAGTGCGTCCGGGCCGGGTCGCCGTTCGCGCGGCCCGGCCACCCTCCCGGTCGCCCACCGTCCAGAAAGGAGCAACATGGCCAGGCCACGGCTGAAGTCGCTGGACTGCACCGGGCGCGACGGCAAGCTCGTCGTGAGCATCGACCCCCGGCAACGGGTGGAACTTGACGACCCGGACGGCCACGTACGCCTGCTGCTGCAACTCGCGGCCGAGGGCAGCCGGGAAACCAGCGTACTGATCGAGGCGTTCACCCGGATCCGGCCCGAGGTGCCGGCCACCGATGTGGTGCAGGCGCTGGAGGCGCTCGACGGCTTCGGCTGGATCGAGAACCTGGACTCCCCGGCCCCGCTCGACGACACCCAGCGCGAACGATACTTCTCCAACCTCGCCTTCTTCGACGCCTTCACGTCGCTGGACCGGGGCCGCGAAGAGATCCAGAATCGCCTGCTGGGCTCGCACGTGCTGGTGTTGGGCGCGGGTGGCCTCGGCTCACATGTGGTGCAGCACCTGGTCGGCCTCGGCGTCGGCAGCCTCACCATCGTGGACTACGACGTGGTCGACTTGCGCAACTTCGCCCGCCAGTTCACCTACACTCCCGCCCAGCTCGGCATGTCCAAAGTGGAGCAGGTGGCGGCCTGGGTCGCGGCGTTCGACCCGACGGTGTCGGTTCGGCCGGTACACCACCGGATCACCGACCCGGCCGAGGTGACCGCCCTGCTCGACGGGATCGACCTCGTGGTGGGCGCGATCGACCAGCCCGAGGGCGTGGACCTGATGGTCAACCAGGCCTGTGTCGCGGCCGGCGTGCCGTACATCCGGGGCGGCCTGGCGTACCTGCAGGGCGTCTACTGGTCGGTGGATCCGGGACGCTCCGCCTGCCGGCAATGCCTGGAGACCAACCGCGCCCGGGAACTGGCGCACGACGAGAACGCGCAGGTGGTCACCTGGCCGGAGGTGCTGCGCCGGGAACGCGTCAACCGGGCCATCGGACCCGTCGCCGGGATGCTGGGGGCCCTGGTCGCGATGGAGGCGCTGCGCTACCTGACCGGGCTGACGCCGCCGGTATCGGCCGCCACGTACCAGTTGGTCGACTTCCGATCCGATTGTCACCTCAGCGTCGACGCGTGGGCGGCGGATCCCGACTGCCCGGTGTGTGCCACCGCCGGGTCGGAGCCACGGCGATGACCGAGGCCGCCGCGCCGATGATCGACGGCGGCACCGTGCTGCGGGTCCGGCCGTTCACCGTGGTCCAACAGGGCGACGACTTCCTGGTCGGCGACTCGGGGTCGGCCGTCTACGTGGTGCTGCCCGACATCGGCGTGCGGGTGCTGCGGATGCTGGCCGCCGGTCGCGCCGTCGACGACTGCGTGGCCGAACTTGCGGCGCAGGACATCGACGTCGACGTCGCGGATTTCGCCGCATCGCTGATCGACGTGGGGCTCGCCGAAACGGCGGCGCGCGGCGGCGAGGCGGGCCCCGGACCGGAGCGCGACCAGGCGGTACGGCCCTGGTGGGGGCCGCTGGCCTCCGGTACCGCGGTGTGGGCCCTGTCGGCCGCCTGCGCCGTCGGGGCGGTGGGGCTGCTCGCCGCCCGGCCGTCGCTGTTCCCAAGCGTGAACGACATCTTCTTCCTCAGCACACCGGTACGCAGCACGGTCGGTCTAGTCCTGATGACGCTGGTGCTGCGGGCCATCCACGAGGGCTGCCACTGGCTGGCGGCGCGGGCGGAGGGAGTGCACGCCACGTTCTCGGTCAGTCGGCGGCTCTATCTGCTCGTGTTCGAGACCGACCTGACCCGCATGTGGGGACTGCCCCGGCGGCGCCGGTTCTGGCCGCTGCTCGCCGGGATGGCCTTCGACGTGGCCGTCCTGTTCGCCGTCCTGCTGATCCGGCAGGCGGCGGCGCTGGGTTGGTGGCATCCGGGCGAGCAGACCGCGCGGGTGCTGGCCGCGTTCACGTTCATCCAGGTCGCCGGCATCGTGCCCCAGTTCTTCGTCTTCCTGCGCACCGACCTTTACGGGGTCCTGGTCGCCGCCACCGGCTGCTTCGACCTGTGGCAGGTCACCCGGCTGGATCTGCGCCGGCGGCTGCGGCTCGCCCGCCCGGAGCACCTCGCCCGGCTGGCCGCGGCCCATCCCCGGGACCTTGCGGTGGCCCGCTGGTTCGTCTGGATTTACGCCGCCGGGCTGGCGTTCGCCGGCTGGTTCTTCGTCGCCTACTTCGTGCCGGCGACGATCCGCCTGGTGGTGTGGGTGGCGCAAACGATCGCCGCCGCCGAGCTGGGACGTTCGGCCTTCTGGGAGGCCGTCGGCTTCGGGGCGCTGCTGCTCTCGTCGCGGATCCTCACGGTCTGGGTGGCCGTCCGAGACGCCGTGCGCCGACGCCGAAGCAGGGCCCGCGCCGCGTAGCCCGGTCCGGCATCGCGCGTCGGCGTCGAGCCGGAGCCCGCGCCGCATGAGCCGGTCCGGGCATTGCATGGCGTGCCTCGGTTCCGCATACGCCGGCGCGGTATTGCCCGGCGTGCGTCGGTGCCGCATGCGTCGGACTGGCATTGCACGCTGCGTCGGTTCGGCATACGCCGGTCCGGTATTGCCCGGCGTGCGTCGGTGCCGCATACGCGGACCGGCGCCTCAGCGTTGTTGCTCGGTGAGCGAACGGACCGCCTCAGCCGCGAGGTCGCGCAGCGCCGCCTCGGCCACCGGCGGCAGCCCCAGCCGGTTGCAGACCAGATGGGCGCAGAGATCCAGAACGGATCGGATGCCGTCGTCGGCCGTGCGGAGGCCGCCGTCCCGGCCGGGTGCGGACCCGGCGAAGACACCGGCGGCGACCTGCATCGCCAGCTCGGCCCGCAGCCGCGCCAGCGAGCGCGCCCACTCCACCAGCGTCCCCGGCCCGGCCAGATCCCGCGCGTTGCGGGCCAGCTGGCGCGCGTGTCGGGCGAGTTCGACCGCCTGGCCGAGATTCGCCGGGTCGGGTGCCGGGAGCGGCGCCGCCCCGGTGCTGGGTCGGACCGCCCACGCGGCCAGCCGCCCGGGGTCGGGCTCGCCGGTGAACCAGGCGATCAGGATCAGGGCGATGGCCACCGCGGCGCGGTGATCCGGCGGCACCTTGCCCGTGACGATGCGCAGCGCGATCCGGCTGGACTCGACGAAATGCCGTTCCACCGCCGCCAAAGAAGGGCCTAGCCCGTACCGATCGTGCTCCGGCCGATAGGCGATGAACGCGATCGAATTGTTCGGCCGGGCAGGGGCGGAGTGCGCGTACTCGGGTGGGGAGATCCGCTCGGGTGCCGGGTGGCGCGACAGATAGTCGCGGAACCGGAGCTCGATCAGCCGACTTACCTCGGCCGGCTCGGCGCCCGGCGCGGGCCGGACCCGCAGGCGCAGGTGCTGCCCGCCGCCCCAATGGCGCAGGAAAACGGACTCGTCGGCCAGCCCGGCGGCGGCCAACTCGTCGATCAGCGGCGCCACCACCCCGGTCAGCAGGAGGTCGAGGTGATCGTCGTAGAACGCGTGAACGCTCACCCAACTGTCTCGGGCGTCAATTTCGACGGCGCGCGCGTCGCCGTTGTCTGGCTCCAGGTCAGGCATCTGTACTGTCCCGGGCGTTGATTTCGACGACGAATTCGGTGGCATGCGTGTCGCCGTTGTCCAGGCCGAGCGCATCCGCCGGGCCCGGAAGCGCCTCCTCGAAGGTCACCGTCGCCGTCGCGCCCAGGACCGTGCGCTCGAACGCCCGCACCAGATACCAGTTCGCGAAGTCGACGTAGCCGGCGGTCGACCCGGAACTCGCGTCCGCCCGGACGAAGCACTGGGCCGGTATGCCGTGTGCCAGCAGCCAGCCGGCCAGCCGGACCAGATAGCCGGCGTCCGATTCCCCCTTGCCGCGCGCGGGCACCTGAGCAACGGGGGCGATCCACTGAGCCCGGCGCACCAGCACCCGGCCCACCTCGACCCGGGGCAGCCGGTGCACGCCGGCCGTGGCCGGTTCCGGCCGGGAGTCGAACATCGAGTCACCGGCGGGCACCAAGTGCCCGGCCCCGAACACCTGCACCAGCAGCCGGGCGGCCGGGGGCAGCCGGAGATCCGGCATCGTGCCCAGGTGCTGGACGGTGACCGGCGCCCGGCGGCCGGCGGCGACCAGCGACACCGTTCCGCTGTCGGGATCGTGGACGACCGACAAGTCCCGCAGCGGGAGCCTTTGCCGGGCCGGCCGGTCGCTGACGGTGTACGGATAGTCGATCTCGTATGCGGCGGCCGGCAGCCGCGCGTTGGGGGAGTAGCCGAACAATCCGCCCAGCTCCGCGATGGTCTGGCAGGCGCCGATCGGCGGCGCGGGACGATCGCGCGGCACGCCGCCGCCGGCCGCCCGGATCAGGTGCGTTGTCCGGCTGCGGTCCCGCCCGTGTCCGCCGTGCGCGGCGTTCAGCGCCACGCGCAGCCCGTCACCCGGGATCACCTGCAGGTGGCAGGCGATCGACCGGGGCGTGCCGACCCAGGGCGGCCAGCTCGCGGCGAGCCGTTCGAGGGCGCCGATGTCGGGGCGGATCACACCGTCCGGGCCGGGCGGCACCAGCGCCGCGCGCCAGAGATCCTCGCGTAGGCGAGCCACCTCGCGCAGGCGGGGCAGTCGGCTCTCGCCCAGGCCGGCCCCCGGGGCGGCGCCGAGCAGTTCGAGGATCTCGTTCGCCGGTGTGCCGGGCGTCGAGTTCGCGCCGGACAGCCCCGGTGCGATCGATTCGTACAGGGTCAGGAAGGGTACCCGCGCGCCGGACCCGAACCGGTCGCGGCAGTAGGCCGCCAATGCCACCCGCAGCGACAGCGCCGGGTCGAGCACGGCGAGCAGCCGGCGGACGACGTCGAGATCGGTCAGCGCCGGTCGCCACGCGGCGGCCGACAACTCGCCGATCGGGTCGGTCAGCACGGCGTGCTCCTGCCACGGCCGGCGCCGGTCGCCCGGTGGGGTGGCGACTCCGGTCTGCTCGGTGAGCTCGTCGACGGCCCCGCCGAGCGGGCGTTGGGCCACCAGATGCGCGGGCACGTCCCGCACGGCCGCGGGTTGGCTCAGCTGCGAACGCACCCGCTGGATCGCGGCTGCCCGTTCCGCCGCACCGTTCGCCGTCAGCCAGCGGCAGAGCTCGTCCAGGGAATCCGCGCCAAGCTCGCCGCGGGCGAGCTGACGCTCCAACAGCCCGGCGGCGACCAACTCGTCGATGAGCCGGTCGGGCTGCGGATCGTCCGTGCCTAGCAGATCCCGCAACACCTCACGGCGTACGGTGCCACCGTCGCCGAGGATCCCCAGGCAGGCGAGGACCTGCCGGGTGGCCGGAACGGTGACGACGGATTCGCCCGGCGGCGGGCCGAGGAACCGGACGGTGTCGCCGACGCGGGTGGTGCTCGGGTTGAGCCGCAGCGGCATGACCGTCGACAGGCGCGGGTCTTCGCGCAGCGCCGTGCGCAGGGAAGCCAGCAGGTGGCCGTTCAGCTCGGTCACCGCGACGACGGACTCCGGGCGGCGGAGCCGGACGTCCGGGCCGCGCCGCGTCCAGGTGCCCCGACCGAGGATCTGGTAGGCGCTGGCCGGGCTCGCCCTCGCGGCCGCCCCGGCGGCGTACTGGGCCAGCCGGACCAGTGCCGGCCGCCGCGGCACCCGGGACTCGTCGGCCAGCCACCGGGCGGTCTCGGCGAACAGGGCCGGGCTCGACAGCGACAGCGCCCGCTGGAATCCGGGGTCCCGCGCGACGTCACGCAGCGCTGTGCGCCCCGCGGTGGTTTCGCGGTCGAGGATTTCCGGGAGCCGGCGGCCCAGCCGATCGTGGCAGTCCCGCGCCGCGGTCCAGCTGCGCAGCCGGGCCGCGAGCTCGGTCGGCAGAAGTTTGGCCACGCGCTCGTTCCATTCCCGCGCGGCGGGCCGGTGTACGCGGAACACGCAACGGCGCAACCCGACGAGGGCCGCCTTGTCGCCGCCGTCAGCCAAGCCGCCGATGACCCCGTACAGATCCGCAGAGATTGCCTTGCCCTCGTAGCCCAGCCAATTGCGCAGTAGCGCTATCGCGTGGGCCACTCGGAAGGCTTGGCCGGAGCACAGGCGCCGGAGGACCGCCATCGGCAGGCCGGCGACCCGTACCACCACCGGCGACTCCACTCGGCTCCCGCCCGGCAGCCGGACGGTTCCGTCGTCGACGGGTGGCAATCCTCGTGCCGTGACGCCGCTTGTCGGGAGAGTCATCGCCTGGCGTGGTTGAAATCAGTACCCATCCGGGCCTCCCTCTCGTGCTGGGTGAGGCGCCGGGTTCCGGCGCCTCACCCGAGAGGCGTTCCACCTCGTTCCAGATCCGACTCAGTGATCGGAGCGCAGGCTGTGCGGCTGCTGCATTGCCGATAGGTTCGCCGACCAGCCGACCGCCCACAGCCGGCCGCCGTTCGGCTCGGCGGCGATCCCGCTCAGCGCCGAGCCGATGTGCTCCCCACTATTGGTACCGGGGTCGACCGAGTCGTGGGTGAAGGACCCACCGTTCCACTCCTCGATGTTGTTGGTCTCCGAACCGGCGACGACCTGATAGCCGGCGAGGACCACGTCCCGCGGGCCGATCGCGACCACGCCGGTGTACTCGGTTGCGGTGGCCTGCGTCGAGCGCAGCACCCGCCAGATGCCGCCCGACAGGTACAGCGCTACCGGGTGTAGCAGTTCGTCCGGATCGGGATCGTCCGTCAGGGTGTCGAGGGTGTAGCCGACCGCCCAGAGCTCGCCGGGTCCGGCCGCGTCGACCGCCAGCAACGTGGTGCGGACCAGGCCCGGGTTCGGGCTGGCGACCTGGCTCCACGAGACCCCGTCCCAGTGCAGGACGAGCGACTTTTCGATCTTGGGATCGGTGACGTCCCGGACCTGGCCGACCGCGTACACGTCGTTGGCGGCGATGGCGGTTACGGCGGTCAGCCGGCTGCTGAGCGTGCCCGGGCTCGGGCTCGGCACCTCCTTCCAGGCGGCACCGGTCCAGTGGGCGATCAACGTCTGGGCTGGCTCGCCCTCGACCTGCGAACCGGACATGCCGACCGCCCAGCCGTCCGTGTCGGACAGCAGGTCGATGCCCTGCCAGGCGCCGCCGGTTGCGGGAACCGGGCCGGGGATCTCCTGGCCCGCGCCGCCACCCGCCGGGTACCGATGGATGACGGGCGTGGTCTTGAAGTTTCCCGTTGTGCTGCCGACCGCGATCGCGTCACCGGACGGCAGGAAGTCGACGCCGGCCAGTTGCACCGAGACGGCGCTCGTGTCGGGGGTCGCCACGGATTTCCACAACGTGCCGTTCCAGTGGTGCACGAGGGCGAGATCTTCGGCCCCCGTACTCTGCCAGCCCACAGCCCAGACATCGGTGGCCGATCGGGCGGCTACGGCGTGCAGGGCGCTGTCTATGTATGGTGTCCCGGGAGACGCCGAGCTCCACCAAATCCGTCCGATCGGGGCGGCACCGGCCGGTCCGGAGGCCACCGGGATGGCGGTGGCCAAAGCGAGGGCGAGCAGCCCTGTCAACGCTGCGGGCCGATGGCCGAGCCGTGTTCGGGCAATTGTCACGGGACACTCCATATCTTGATGAGTCGTCAGCGGCCGGTGTCGGTCGCCGACAGGGTTTTGGCGTGTTTGGCCAGTGCCGCACGATCGGCCATGCCGGTCTTCGCGAGCAGCCGGGTCACGTGGGTCTCGACGGTGCGTGGCGAGACGAACAACTGCCGGCCGATCTCCTGGTTGGTGAGCCGTTCGGCGAGCAACTCCAGCACCTCGTACTCGCGGACGGTGACGCCGACCCGGCGCAACGCGGGTGGGATCGTCTCCGCGCCGCGTCGGCGCTGGGGCGCGGTCTCGCCGGCGCGGCGCAGCAGCGCGCGGCAGGCGTCCGCCACCCGGGGCACCCCGACCGCCTGGAAGTGTTGCTCGGCGGTCCGGAGCCACTCGCCGGGTTTACCCCAGCCGTCGGTGATGGCCGCCTCCGCGGCCAGCCGCAGTCCCAGATGTCGGCCCAGCGGATAGGCCGCGGAGACCTGGTTGAACTCGGACATCATCCGGCCGGCCAGCTCCCCGTTGCCGTCCCGCCCGGCCAGCACGGCGCCGGCGACCAGCATGAACAGGCGGTTCCAGCCGGCCTGGCCGCGTGCCGACAGGGCGATCGAGTCGTACTCGGGCCAGCCCGCCTCGCCCGCGAGTACGGTCATCGTCAGATGCAGGCCGTGCACCAAGGACAGGTACTCGGGCGGCCGGTCGGCTTCCTCAGCGGCCGCCTGCGTGACCTCCGCGAGCGCGCGGGCGTGGTCCTCCTCCTGCAGCGAGCAGAGCGCCAGGCCGAATCCCTTCAACGCCGAATTGAAGCCGATGTGCTGTCCGCCCAGCCGGTCGTACTCGGCCTGCAGTTCAGTGACCTCGATTCGGCGTGCCTGATGCGCGGCCGCGCAGATGCGCACGCCGAGCACGATTAGGCGGAGATCCTCCAGCCCCAGCCGTTGTGCCGCCTGCTCGCATTGGCAGGCATATCGGTTCGCGGTTTCGTACTCGCCGCGGCTGACAAGCAGAATGGCCAGTTCGGCCTCGCCGTCCAGGGCGGTGATCACCGCGCCAGCCTGCAGCGCGGTCTCCCGGGCCTCGATCAGGCCGCGAGGATCGGCCCGCAGGATCCCGGCGTTGGTGCCCAGCTGAAACAGGAACCTGATCCGCCACAAGGTGAGGCCGTGCTGTTCGGAAAGCGCGAGCGCACGGCCGAAAAGTTCGTCGGAACGCCCGAGGTCGCGCACGCGGGCGCAGGAACCGAGAACGGCCAGGGCTTCGCAGGCGATCTCCGGAAGCGGGAGTTGCTCGGCGGTGTGCAACGCTCGTTCCGCTAGTTGCTCGGCCCGGTGCAGCCGATCGGTGTCGCTGTCGGAGACCGCTAGCCGAGCGGCAACCACGTCGATCGCGGCTTCCTGAGCCGCGCTCCGCTCGTGGTCGGTCAGCGCCCGGACCTTGCTGAGTTCCCGTCGGCCGTCCTCCCACTGGCCGGCGGTGACAGCCGCCCGGGCCAGCCGTAGGTGCACGGCGGCCTGTGACTCGGGCGTGGCATGCCGATCCAACTGGGTGGCGAACTCGCGCGCCCGTGACACCTCGCCGGCCGCGACGAGCATCTCCAGCAGGGCTTCGACGATCTTTGCAGTCTGTCCGCTGTCGATGGTGTCGGCGCCGAGCAGTTCAAGGCCGCGTTCCAGCAGCGCGATGGCGGTGCGGACCGCGCCTTGCTCGGCCGCGCGCCGACCGGCCCGGTAGAACAGCTCGGCCGCCCGATCGACCTCCCCGGCCTGCTGCCACAGGCGTCCGGCCAGGACGCACCATTCATCCGGCAGCCCGGCGAAGGTCTCCTCGATCGCGGCCGCGGCGGCGGCCGATAGCGCGGCGAGATCCTCCGGTAGGGTCGCCGCGCGCAGCGCTTCGCCCACGATTGCGTGCTGGACCGCGTAGCGACCCGTCGCGCCCTCCACCACCAGCAACTGGGCCTCGACGGCGGCCCGCAGGCCGGCCACCAGGGCGTCCGGATCGAGCCCGGCCGCGGCGCCGAGCAACGCGCCCGGGCACGGCTGCTCGCACACGGCGGCCATCAGTAACAGTCGATGCCCGGCCGGGTCCAGTCGCTGGGTGCGGGTGACCACGCTGGCCCGGACGGCCGCCGGAACCTGCGCCTCGGCCGCGGCCGTCGCGAACCATCGCTCGCCGTCGCGGACCAGCATCCGGTCTTCCACCATGCCGGTGAGTAGTTCCTCGATGAAGAACGGAACGCCGCCGCTGGATCGGACCACGCGATCCAGCGCCTCGGCCGGCACCGCGGCCGGCGGCACCCCGAGACACGCGGCGCTCATCTCCCGGGCGGCGTCGGCGTCGAGCGGCGCCAATCGCCACACCACGGCGCTGTGCCGTTGCTCGGCGGCATAAGACAGGAGCGTGGCCTCGTGCCCGGGCCGCATCGTGGCCAGCAGCAGGATGGGTGCGTTGCCGATGTTGTCGGTGAGGTAGTCGATGATCATCAGCGTGTCGGCGTCGGCGTCGTGGAGATCCTCGAGGATCAGCAGGCAGCCGTGGTCCTGTGCGAGGCTGGTGAGCAGGCGCAGGACCGCCTCGGCGAGCAGGATGGGGTGATCGTCGGCGCCGTCCGGCCGCTCGGTGCCCCACCCGGGGATCAACCGGGACAGGGCCGCCCGATAGGGGGCGAGCTCCGCGGACTCGGGCGATCCGGCCCGTCGCAGGACGCCGAGCAGGGCCTCGGTCAGCGGCCGGTACTGCACCGACGGTGCGGCTCGCCCGCGCATCACGAGCATGCCGAGACCGCTCGCGTATGCCTGGGCCTCGCGGGTGAGCCGGGACTTGCCCATGCCGGCCGCCGCGGTCAGGAAGACGGTGTTGCCCGCTCCGGCGGCCGCCGCGGGCAGTAAGCGGGCCAGAGCCTCCATTTCGGACGGACGGCCAACGACTGTGGGGCACAGTAATCGCATCGTCATCCCCCGGGCCGTCGGAGCATTTCTCTCGGGTCACGCTAGCGTCCCGACATCCCCCGGGTCGGTCGGCTATGTGACTACCCTCGGGCAGGTATCTGATCGTGACCAGTTCATCCCGCCCGGGCTACGGACACCCCCGCAGAACGTACGGGCAGTCCACCGATGTGTGCCGGACCCTTCGCCGGGCACGGTGGCCACAGTAGATCATTCACCTTGTGAGGAGAATCTCTGATGGCCCACCCGCGCCCAGAGTCCCCGACTGCCTCCGTGCCGATCGCGGCGCCCGTTTCTCTCGAGTACAGCGGTGGCGGCGAGGACGGCCCGTTCGGGCTGGGCTGGCGTTTGTGCCTGCCGGAGCCGTCCCGGACCACCACCCACGACGTCCCGGGCCAGGCGCTGCCGGCCCGCATCTCCTACCTCGAGGACGACACCTCGGTCAGCACGATCATGGATTTCGAGTACGAGCGGCGCGGTGATCTGCCCTACGGCGACCAACCGGGGCCGGCGGCCCGGTCCGCGCTGCGCTGCCGCTCGGTGCGGGTAAGCAGGCAGGGCGGTGCCAACGCGGTGGCCCGGGAGTATCGCTTCGACTATCGGCCCGCCCCGGACAGCGGTGCGCTGCTGACCCGGGTGGAGGTCGTTCCCGTCAACACGGCGCCCGCCCTCGCGACCTGTGCTCGCGAAGGTCGGCACTGGCGGATAGCGCTCGGCACCCGCACCGTGCTGGTGAAGCACAGCGTCGGGATGTTCCACCTGGCGGTCCTGCTGGCCAACGCGAACGTTGAGATCAACGCCGCCGAACTGGCGGCGGGGGTGGGCCGGCTCCGGGCCCGGACCGCCATGGCCGCCCAGCCGATCCTCGACCGCTCCGCGATCCAGCGGTATCGGCAGCGTCTGGCGGAGTTGCGGGCCGAGATCGACGAGCACGAGTCCGAGAGCCGTTCGGAACAAATCGACAGGGCCCTCGAGGAACGAGACTGGCTCGTCGCCGAGTTGGGCGCCGGCACCAGCCTAGGCGGCCGCACCCGATCCTTTTCGGACAGCAGCGAGCGTGCCCGGATCGCGGTCGGCAAGGCCATCCGCCGGGCGATAGACCGGATCTACGAGGCCGACGAGCTCGTCGGGGAGCACCTGCGGCGTTCCGTCAACACCGGGATGCGCTGCACCTATCTTGCCGGATGAGATCCGGCAACGCCGTCGGGCCGGCGAGCTGACCGGTCATTCGAGCCCCATTTCGCCGGACCAGTCGCACGGCCGGAGTCATCCATGACTCCGGCCGTGCCGCGATCGCCGGCAATGCCGAGGCCGGTCATTGGCGCGGCCGGGTCGAATTTCGCTGCAGCGGGTGCGCGTGTTGTATCGATCGGCGAAGTCGGTCAGGCCGGGCTTCGGCGCGGGAGGAAACGGCGACCGCCGCCGCGGAACACGAAAGGCGACGGGCTCGACTGGAAACGCTGAAATCCGTGCCGGTCGATACCGCGGGCGCCATTCTGGCGGCCTTTTCGCGGCCGGCGCCGCTGGCCGGCCCGGGCCTCGTGACCGGGGCACCCAGCCGATCGACCACGCCGCCGGGCCGGTGACACTATCCGTACTATCCGCGAGGAGGCCGTGACGGAATGCGCCGGTGTCGCGCTTGGTTGGGCGCGGATTGCATATTCAGCACCCCGGAACAACCGGTCCGAGACAAACGGCTATGGTAAGCGAGAAACGAGGTATTTACTCAGCGACCTCACCATGCCACATTCAGGAGCGACCCTCACATGGCAAAACAGATCGTCACCCTGCTGACCGATGACATCGACGGCAGCAAGGCTGACCGTACGATCGAATTCGGCCTTGACGGCGTGATCTACACCATTGACCTTTCCGACAAGAACGCCGGAAAGCTGCGCAAAGCGCTCGATCCCTTCCTCGCGGTCGCGTCCCGGGTCGGCCGCACCGGCAGCAGCCGGATCGCCACCCGTGGTGCCGCTGTCGCGCCCAGCCGGTCCAACCGGGACCAGAATCAGGCCATCCGCGAGTGGGCCGCCAAGAACGGCTACGAGGTGTCCGAGCGCGGCCGTATCCCGAGCACGATCGTCGAGGCCTTCCACAGCAAGCGCTGAAGACGGACCGCGGGGAGCGAGGCGGCCCGCGTAACCGGTAGGGTCTTGCCGGCCCGTAGCCCCCGACGAAGGGATACTCGTGGATCGGCTGTGGAACCGGATCGGAGTCCGGGTGGCCTCGCTGGGTTTGCTCGCCGGGGGCCTGGTCGGCGGTGTGTACCTCGGCCAGGACCAGGTCGGCCAGGCGCGGGACGGCCAGGCCGACCTCGTCGTCCAGACGGAGGCCGAGGAGATGCGCCTCCTGAAGGAGCGGCAGGGCCAGCACGCGGCGGCTCGCGCCTACCAGCGGGTGGCCGAGGAGGAAGCGGCCACGGAGGCCGCCACCGAGGCCAAGGCTGCCGCCGGCAAGGCGCGTAAGCTTGAGACGAAGGTTACCGAGCAGAAAGCCGCGAAGAAGCGGCAGGCGGCCGCGGCGGCCGGAGCGACGGTGCCCTACGCGGGCCCGATCCCGACCTCCTGCAAGCAGTACAGCGGCAACCGGGCCATCGGGTGCGCCCTGATGCTCGATGCCGGCTTCGCCATCAGCCAGTTCCCCTGCCTCGACAAGCTGTGGACCAAGGAAAGCGGCTGGAACCACCGCGCGAGGAATGCCAGCTCCGGCGCCTACGGGATCCCGCAGGCCTACCCCGGTAGCAAGAT
>Ga0307512_10002944_pt1 | contig 20574 bp, 28 predicted proteins | sample 14_EM_MG_FD_200267 | JGI IMG/M metagenome (GOLD analysis project Ga0307512, IMG submission 200267) | Populus trichocarpa ectomycorrhiza microbial communities from riparian zone in the Pacific Northwest, United States - 14_EM | ecosystem: Host-associated > Plants > Roots > Unclassified | place... | reverse complement strand
CCACCCTTCCATCCCCCCACGCAACACTTCCCGCCGGAGTACTAAGAATAAACCTTCGATTTTTTTCTTCAATTTTTGAGAAAAGTTGCTTTCTGTGTACAGTGTTGTGGACGTATTATGTTTTGTTTGACGCGCAATGGCGTAATTATTTATAACGTAGCGATTCTGCAGGGCCTGGACACACGACCCATAATGAAAGAAGAAGAAAAAAACTCGTTCATTTCAGCCAAAGGGGTAAAGGCGGGGCCGCCTGCAAAGCGAAGGTGGAAAAACAAAGTCGGCAGCAAAGAAAAAAAAATGTTTTTGATTCTGAAGGGAAGGAAAAAAAAAACACATTTTTTACGTGTTTGGGTTGTGTCGTATGATCATGATACTGTATGACGCGTTTTGGTTGGTGGCCACAGGCACAACAACGGGTGCCTCCACCCGCACTGAAGCCTTTACGCGCGTTGGGCGGGCTGAGCCTGGGCGCGGTCGCTGTATTATCTTTTTTTTTTCTCCCCGTGCGATTGGGATCTGAAGCGGGCAGGACTAGGTTTTGAGTTCCTTTCGCTGTGCGTCGTTGTCCAGACCCCGGGCCCTTATCGTCCTCGCGTGACGTCACGCTGGGGTCGCAGCTGGCTGGAACTCCATGATCCTCTCTTCCTCTTTACTACCGTAACCCAGTTCGAACAGGGTAGGGAAAATACGAGCGATGAATAAATGCCGAGTGGAATGGAATCGAAGCCCTTTGGCGCGCGATGACCGTGACGGGCGGTGCGCAGTGCGCTCCGAACGCTCCGGGTGTTCGATATTGAAAAAAGTAGTACACGTTTGACTTTTGATGAAAACCAATACGTAGAGATCGCGCGTGATGCGGAAATGGTACGTTTCGTGGGGTTCAATGTGAGCCCACCTCGACCCAGTGGGATGGTAACAGCCAGGGGCGGTAACCACAAAGGGAAGCGGGGACATCTATCATTAATGAAGCACATCTACGATAATGAACGTGGGTTCGAGATCCTTTCATTTCGGGAACACCCTGGATCTTGTCGGGGCTCAGCCGCCCGTAAGCATTATATCACAACTCACCCCCGTTTTTTTTTCCCTCCTCTGTCCTCTCTGTTCGAGCAAGTTCGTTTGTTCGTCTCCGCGATAGAGGATGACGTGCTGACCTCGAAATTGGGCTCTTCCGAGTCGTCTCGGTTCTCGCTTGTCACCCTAAAGAGGCATTACTCCGCGGGAGCCCGACCGAGCCTGAGTGCGCTGAGCAAGCTGATGAGAGCTTCTTGCCATCAAAGACGGGCCGACTATTCTCCTCCGTGAAAGTCGTAAAAGTTTGTCCATGGTCGAGGCTTGATCCGTGTCGTGAAGCACCATGTGATGCGCGGATATGATGTCTCCCCCCATCATCGAGACATACGTTGCACCCCCCCGGCGACTTCTCGTGTTAAGATTCTCGACGGCGAGCGGGGTGGGGCACACTGCATGACACGCAGAAGCACAGAAACGTACGCACTTCGTACCCCTTTGTGCCGCACGGTTCTTCTGTTTGGTACCACAGGCGGGTAATGATGAGCCCGGTCCCCATTTCCCATCCAAACCCCACCGTGCGTCGCAGTTACAGTTACACCCCCTTTCCCGGGGTTTCCCGGAGGTTTGGGATGTCGCGGGCGCAGACTGTTGAATCGGGGAACGGCCCGCTGATTCTTGACCAGCGAACAACGCCATGACGAGAATTCGTTTTGTGGCGTCGTCGTACTCTTCTTCTTCGTTATTTCATTCCTGGAATGGGAGCGTTCGTGTTCGCCGATTTGCTCCGCGTCATTCTAGCACATGAGATCCATTCCTTGCAATAAGGAAACGGAGATCAACATAAGTTGCACAGAGTCTGCCGCTATGCGAGCGTAGGGCCGCGAGGGAAGCGTTAGCTATGTAGACGACGTGGTAAGGGTAGAGTGGGAAGGGAAAAAAGGAACAAGGCGATTTCACGTGCTTTCTCGAGACTATTCGTATTCGGGAGCGCGGGCCGGCGTCAGCCCCCTTGGCTCCGCTGCGGTGTGTTTTGCAATGTCCGGTACCGAATGGCGGGTACTACATGCCTGCCAGCGCGGGTCTCAGCGACGATGCAAGGGCCTTCATCATCATCAAAAGAACACAAGCCAATCCCTCCACCCGAAGCATCGGGATGCGGACCGACCGCAACCTTCCATCTTACCTCTCGTAGGAGTCGTACGTGGCCTTCCCTAACGAGATGCTAGAAATCACACCAAACACCACATCTTCTATTTCACGAGATGGAAGGAAATTTTCACCTGGTAACTTCAGTTGGTCTGTTCTTGTCTCTTACGCAACCCTCTGATGTAGGGTGAAGGCAAACCCCGCGTTCGAGTAGCGCGCGCCGTTGCGCCTGCCATTCCCACATTGTCCTATCATCGGGCGGCGAGGATCACGTCGTGGATGTCACGAACCCCCGGATCAAATCTGTGCGCATGGGAGTGTCTCTTCAAGGAAAGGGTCCGTTTCCCAAGGGATTTTATACCATCTACCACGCTTTCCTCTTGGTGTGGGCCCCACTTGCTTGGGTTGTAAGTTATATGGGCGCCTGTTTATGCCGGAAGATAGGGGGAAGGGCTTCTCTCCGGTGCAAGTTATAACAACGGCCTGGGAAATTCAGCTCGTGGCTCACATAGGGGCCCCTGCGGCCTACGCCCACCGAGTGCTCGCAGAAGATGCGGCGCGACGCACCGAATGTTTCAAACTAGCTCCGAATCGTTGAATGCAGTCTTTTCTCTCTCAAAGCGACGGAATATGACATTCTGCACTGGCTGGGGTATGCACGCGGGGCTCTCCGCGCGACTGGGGTTAAGATGGGCGTGATCTCTCGCCCACAGCCGAGAAGCGCATGCTATGCGCCACTGTGGTCTAGACGATCACATAGGAATAAGGTCAAACAACCCCCTTCCCCACCGAAACGAGATCTACCCTGTGATTATGGGAATATATCCCCCCAACGATCAAAAGTACATGCTAGCGCAAATTGTGCTTGGGGGGCATATGTTTTCGATCGTGCCTTCGCATCCATGCATGCAGCGGGAATTCCCGCGCCACGTACGTTAACTTGGAACCCTCGTGTGGACCCAAGGTTACATACGATGATGACATATCATATCTGGTCTCTCGACATTTTCTTCGAGGGTCGTACCGTTGTACGCGGACCCCATCGCTTGGATAGGCCCTCGCGTCTACAGATGAATATTGATGCAATCATACTGAATATCGTAAAGGGAGAGAGAACGTATCACAAATCACTGCCTTAAGTGATGGTGCATGCAAGCAATAGATTCTCTACGGTGTATATCTCGTGCGATCGACGTCCGTTCGTTTTGGACAGGAAATGCCACCGATATACCCGACAGCTTAGATTCTACGCCTTCCGAGTCTGCTTGATCTCCGTGACAGGCGCGTGAACGCGTCCGCAGACGTACGCATTCATGGCCTTGGACTTGCGCAGCTGAGGTCGCACCTCTGAACGAGGCTACCCTAGACAATGATGGTGATTCAGGGCATAGGGGAAAAATAGGGAAATACCGCGGGTGATGGTTCACCGGCCACAATTTCATGTCCTTGCCTATGTTTAACATGAATGGGCACTGGGGTGGACGGCATTCTCGGCGTCGATAGGGACGAGCTAACCGGACCACTGTATTGCTTGATTGATGCGCTGTAGCGCCGGTTGGGAGCCAGGCACAGAGGAGTATCTCCGAACATGTAATTTGTGGCGGTAGTGGGGTAATAAACGGAGGGTTTCCCCGTTGTGGATGAGTTCCGAAACTAGTGTTCTCGACGTCTGAATTTTATAAATTCGAGAAGCCTTGGACTTTTCTGTTCGCCATAGCTCGGAGATGAGACGCGAACTTGGGATAAATAGAAGGCCTTGGCGTCGAGCGGTGATGTATTTTCATTCCTGTAGAAAAATTTCGTGAGGGACTGCGCCAGTATTGCGCCGTGAACTGTACTGTGTGAACGCATTGACATGCTTCATGGGAAAGGCCTAGGCCAATGATGCTCGCAGCCAGGTGGGACTCGTTCTTGTGCGGCGGTCTCTTCAACGATTATGTCCATGTGTACACTATTTGCATTGGCCGCTTGAATTCTAGGCGCGCTTTGTTCTCGGGACACGTAGCGTCGGGTAATCAATTACCTCCAGACTACCAGTGTTTAAGTCACCAGTCGTCGTCAAACCCCGATATATGTAGGATCTGAGGCCATGTAGGAATGATCACGCCACTGATGGTAGACCATTTTTGATCATATTAACGTGCTCGAGAAGCCACCTGTGCAGGCATGGCAGTTAACTAGAACAGTATTGTTGCAAGGGTGGAATCGTGTCGTCACATCATTCATCAAGAGTCGATCGAGGTGTAGTCGATTAGGGGTTCAGTTGTGACCCTGAACATTCCCATAGCCCCTCGAGGACATGCTGATGAGAAAGAATTTGGTGTGAAGTGTGGCACTCGAGGTTAAGGAGTCAATAAAAAAACGCGTGTAATCGAGTGGGTGGCATTCAGACATAGTCCTAGACATAGGGTGGCTGCTGCGACGCCATGCTGACTTGCCAAACGCACGAAAAAGCAGCTATGTCGATCCTGGGCGAAGGGGAAGTCCAAAAGGCCCGACGTAAATGACATTCGGACCCGTCTCAGTACTGGTGTCGTGCCAGTCGTGGTGCGGGGATAATCTCGAGTCCGAGTTACCATGGCAAACAAAAAGAGTCGAGGAGGACCTGGACCATGAAGACGTGACCAGAATGATATGGCAAGGCGTTTAACCTTCAAGAGCAACAGCGACTGCATGGCCATGAAATGGAATATTGACAAGGGAGGGCAAGCGACGGAGATTTGAATAAAGAATGGAAGCTGATCACGTGAGCGCCTCGGAAGTTTCTGCAATCTGCAATCAGTTGCCTTGGGGTGGACACGTATTGGACTGGGATAGGACCACTTTCAGCTGCCAGCACGATTTGATGTCGTTCTTGTGGTTCAAAACACCTGCCGAATAGAGGAATTACCGTCAGGTAGAAACCAATATGAGCCCATACAACTACAAACAACCGACTGTCAGCCAACCAACGGGTGGATCGGGTTACTATCGGGTTTCAGGATTGGCGCTGCTGGGTCTGGTGATGACGTACACGCGGGCATCCTCCTTTGAAAGAAACGTGGAGTGCCATTCCCTTGTGCAGATTTCCACGTTTCACAACTACATTGCATGACTTCTCTTGTCGATATCTCGAACGACACCGCCCACGCTGAAAATAACTTCATCGACGACGACACATGTCAAGGTGCTGCTGGCAAATCTGACACGTCGGGGGATCGTCCAACCACCCTAAAGCCACCACCTCCCAATCTTGTCTTCGAGGATCCATCTGATACCAACCCCGAGGGACCTAAGCATACACCAAGGGCTTCGGCCCACTCACGTCACTCCTACTATGACACCCCTTTCATGACACCGGCATCCCGTACTGGCCCTCCCCGTTCCCTTTCCTTTTCCTACATTCATCCGATTCCGACTTCGTTCTCATCCCGCAGCTATATCGATCGTGATGATTACGATATCCTTGAAGAGCCCCGACGGCCGCGAGCTTCTACAGTAGATAATGGCGTGCGTGACGGGCCATCCGCATATGACCGTACCCCGCGCGAAACACAGTTCCGCGGGCCATTCGACGCCATGCCTCCCGAGCAGAAAGCCCGTGAGCCTCGTGATAGGCAGAAATCCACAAGTCTTTGGGACGGCTTCAAGTCCCGCTGGCTTCCTGACTCCCTCACCGGTTCACCGAGCGAGGAGACTTCTGGAGCCGAGTGGGGGAAGGAAAAGGAGAAGGACAATGCGCAGCCAAACGGAGGGTCGTTATCCCGTAAGGTCAGCACCGCTGTTGCATCGGGCTCCGGTTCCGGTCCCGGTTTGGTGCTCGCTCGCACTGTGTCGATGTCCACCCAGGGCAAAGGTAAGGGCCGCCGGGATTCCCAGTCCCTATCTCCAGGGAACAAGTCACCCTCCACGGGCTGGAACCGCCTTCGTTCCCTCCTCCCACATGTAATTTCACCAACCGCGAAAGAACCGGCGCCGTCTGCCCTTGCACCAGGTGGCGTGAACATAACGGACGAGTTGACCGTCGGCGGACTGTCGGCTCTTATCCTTCGTCTTTGGTTCGAGCGCGACGAGCGCGGCCGGCGGCGGGTGCCTATACTTCTGCATCGACTGCGCATTCGCGTCAGCGATAGCCTCCACCCGCTTCATGGGTCGCATTCAGTATTCCGGATCGAATGCGAATACGCCAACGGTGCCATGCGTTGGGTCATCTATCGTCAGCTGCGTGACTTTGTGTCTTTGCATGCTCACTTCGCGGTTACTAACGTATACAACCGCAACATCGAAAAACTCCCAGAGTTTCCTCGAACGAGTATGTTTTCCACGGTATGAATGTGTGCGTGTGCGATGTCTGAGGACGGTACCAGGTATCCCTTACTTCAGATTCCTCAAGAAGGAGAGTCGTGAGAGGGGCGGGGATGTGAGTCGAGCCGAATTTGCCCGCATGCAACGAGAGGCCCTCGAGAACTACCTCATTGGCCTCATTCGTGCTGTGGTGAGTGCCTTGACCAGATCATCGACTCGGCCTGCCTGACCTTTTTCCTTACACAGATGTTTCTTCCCACGTCGAACCGTCTCGCTGGCTTCCTGGAAATTTCCGCGCTGTCTATCCACCTTGCCCAGTCTGGTGGCGCACAGTACAAAGCAGGCTATCTCCGGATCGTCGCCTCTGGCAACAAGGGTGCCGGCTTTGGGCGAAAATCAGCTAGTCGGCCTCGGAAGAGGAAGCTGAAGTGGTGTGCGATCCGCGATTCATACCTCGTCGCAGTTGAGGAGCCCGGTGAACTCGTCGTCTGGGACGTTTTCCTGCTAGACGCCGATTTTAAGATCAAGAGACCGACCCGGTATTATCGCCAAGGACTTAACCTATTGCACGGCGATTCTATACGGGGTAGTGAGACAGTAGCGAAGACGGACCCCACGGGATCGACTTTAGGCAGGGCTAGGGACAGCGCTAGCACGGAGCGCAAGTCTCTTCTCGGTTCGATCCGCTCGCGCGTGTCACATATATTCCGTCCTCACCACGAGGCATCGCATGCGGGACCGTCCAACATAACGGACGACGAACGGGAACAGCATGTCCGGTCCGACACGGAAGCAGATTCGTTAGACCCCGATTCGCGTCCGCCGACACCGCTTCTAGACCCATCGACAAACACCGACCCATTAAACGGGGTTGCGACGAATTCACCGCAACCTCAAGAGGAGGGGTCTCAGAAGAAAAAGAAGCGGCGTACTGCTGGCGAGGTCTCGAAACATACGTTCTACATTGAAAACTCGCAGATGCGGCTCAAGCTATATGCCCGAAATGAGGTGTGTTGTGTGCGCGCCAGCCTGTAGGCGAGATACTGATGATGTTGGACGGTGTTATAGCGCCAGATGCTGCAGTGGATCGCGGGGCTTCAGAAGGTTGCGGCTACGTCGCACTTTGTCGGGAACAACCGGTTTGGTAGCTTTGCCCCAATCCGGATGAATGTCTCGGCGCAGTGGCTCGTGGACGGTGTGAGTTTTCATTGTCTCGGATGGCACGAGCGTGTAAGTCCATGATTGTTAATTCTTGGCAGCGAGACTACTTCTGGAACCTATCACGTGCGATCCTGCTCGCGAAAGATACGATCTATATCCACGACTGGTGGCTATCACCGGGTAAGTGTTGACTGCTAAATCGCATTATTTTCGTGCTTGGGCTGATCTAGAACAGAGCTCAGCTTGCGCAGGCCTGGCATGCCCAAGTATCGCCTCGACAGGCTGCTTGAGAGAAAGGCTAAGGAGGGCGTCAAGATCTGTATCATTATCTAGTACGTCCAGTATCCCCGTCACATTGTTGTGTATCCCCTGAGAATGTCACAGCCAAGAGGTGTCGTGCCGGACAACCCCCACAGACAGCAAGTAAGGGCTGATCATCGTATTCTAGCAATTTGACCGTGCTAATTTGGCGCAGCTACGCCAAGCAAAGACTGGTAACCCTCCATCCGAATATTATGGTGCAGCGCTCGCCGTCACACTTTCAGACTGGGACGTTTTACTGGGCACATGTAAGTTTTATTGTGTCTACCGGGGACCAGATGTACTTATGAGCCGCTGCAGCACGAGAAGTTGTGCGTCATTGACTCAGCAATCGCATTCATGGGAGGTATCGATCTCTGCTTTGGGAGGTGCGTTTATTGGCCCATTCCCGTTGTGGCTGACCATGTCTATTGGGCAGGTGGGATACCCCTCAACATGCCCTCGTCGATGACCCGGAGGAAGGCGAGGAGACGATTTGGCCAGGTACTGCTGAACTTATGATCAACTCGTAATGAAACTTAACGCCCATGACATGACAGGGAAGGATTATAACAATGCCCGAATTACGGACTTCCACACCCTAGCAAAGCCCGAAGAGGATATGCATGACCGGACAACGACTCCTCGTATGCCATGGTAGCGTTTTTTCGGGCATGTGCGAGCTCGACTTGAGTATAACTCATGGACACAGGCACGATGTCGGTCTACAGATTGTCGGCCAGCCAGCTCGGGATCTTTGTCGTCATTTTGTGCAGAGGTGGGCTCTATCAGTCACAAACATCAGATCATGTCTAACTGTTTTCAGGTGGAACTACCTCTTGAGGATCAAGGTATGTAATGCGTTGGATGGCAGGCGACAGTCAAGCCAACTGCATCGTTTAGAATCATACCCGCGAGATGCCTTTCCTCGTTCCGCCATCGGAATTCAAGCCTGGGGACCTTAAGCAACTTGGGTTGACGGGCACCTGTGAACTACAGATCTGTCGCTCCGCAGGTCCCTGGTCTCTCGGCACACCCGACAGGGTCGAGGACTCCATCCAGAATGCCTACCTCAAAGGCGTGTGCACCATCCCGTGTGTGAACCCTAATGCGCCTAACTCCCTTACAGCCATTCAGCTTTCTGAACACTTTGTATATATTGAGAATCAGTTCTTCATCACGTCGTACGCAGAGTTCCCCGTTTCTATATGTGACGAGGCCCTGACGGATCAAATAGGACAGCGGTAGAGGACGTGGCCGTTGAAAACAAGATCGGCGATGCGATTGTCCATCGCATCATGCAGGCACATCGCGAAGGCACGAAGTGGAGGTGTTGCATGGTCATCCCTCTTCTCCCTGGCTTCCCCTTCCCTATCGATCATCCTGATGCCAGCGCGGCAAGTCCAAATTACTGCACGTTATACAGACTCTGCTGAGTTATCTCCCAGGTCCGAATTATCCTAGAGTGCCAGAGCCGCACGATCAACCGCGGCCCGAACTCTATATTCTCGCGTCTTCGCAGAGAGGGCATCGACGTGCGTCCCTTGTTACTGACTCTTATGAGATGGCTGAACAATATTTGGGTCTAGCCCGATGACTACATCTCGATTTTTTCTCTGCGCTCCTGGGGGAAGCTGCGCGGTGGAGCCTTGACAACCGAACTAGTTCGTTTGTATGTCAAGAAGCCACGGGACTAGCACTGAGGCGACTTTTAGGTATATATCCATGCGAAGGTCTGCATCGTGGATGACAGGCTCGCTATCATTGGTAGCGCCAACATCAACGAACGATCGATGCGCGGGGACCGCGATTCAGAGCTGGCCGCTGTGATCCGTGACACCGAAATGATTGATGGGTATTAAACGACTTTTGCGACACAGTGGCCACATATATCTGACGCGTACTTTCAGAAAAATGGGCGGAAAGCCGTTCAAAGTCGGTCGCTTTGCCCACTCGCTCCGTGTTCGCCTGATGCGTGAACATATTGGTATCGATGTCGATACCCTTGATGAACAAGATTTACGAGTACACGATACTTCGGAAGCGGGGCATGCGACAGATGTATGGGACCCCGATGCTGAGCAGAGGAATGGGCAGGGAGCTGTCACTGAGAAGGGCCACCACGCAGAGAGAGCCCAGAATATAATGATGAGTGCCAAAAGCGTAGTTCAACAAGGTGACATCTAACATGTATCTCAACTACAACCACCTTCTGATGGAGGACTGCATAGTCATCCACGGTTCCGAGGTCGTTGGGAGCAAAGAGGCTACCCAGGGGCTCCACGCAACCGGACTTAGGAAGGGGGTTTCGGACACAAACCACAGAGAGGGGACAAGCAACTACATTCGTGATGGCGAGGAGGCACCTAGTTCCGCTGAGGCACTTCTCCCTACTTTCAAAGGGAAGGTTGTGGCGGAATTCCAGTCACACGCTGAGCGCACACACGAGAAAAGCGCGGATATGGAAGCGCCAGAAAAGGTGGGAGGCGCCTTGGGCGACGCAAATGATGAAAACGGACCACTTCTTGGCTCGCTTGAGGATGCGTCTACGGCGTCTGAGACGTACTACCAATCTTCTGAAACGCGGAGCAAAAATATGAACGCCAAACCGGGCCAATCACCTTGGACAGTCCCGAGTCCCAGGCCTAAATTTGATGCTGACAGCTTTGAAGACCCCATCTGCGATAGGTTTTGGAATTGTATTTGGGTCGCCTGCGCGGCGCGTAATGTAGGTGTTTTTTTTTCGATTCCCCCGAAGTTGGATGTATTACCAACTATCACATTTCACATCAGACCGAGATCTTCCGTCGTGTTTTTCGCGTCGTACCAGACGACCTCGTTACCACATGGAAGCATTACAAGGATTTTGTCCTATATCAAGAGCGCCTTCTGAAGCCGGTACGCGAGTCGTTTTTACCCTAATTGTTATAGTTTCGACCTTGTCATTAGCCCAAAGATGACCTTACGCCCGAGCCCCTTGCGCGCGTACCTTCAGAAAGAAAGGAGCGCACACCAGACGAGCAAGTACCGCAGGATCCGCGGGTCGACGCCTCGTCGACCAATCGCTACTCGTCTACAACCGCCGAGGAGACTCTAGTTCAGGGTGACATTCCCAAGAATGAGAAATCCGAAAAGTCGCCCGGACAACAAGCAAGTGATAAAACGGGGTCCTCAGAAAAAACCAATGGAAATGGGGGGTCCGCAAACCATGATAAAGGAAAGAGGACCAGGGGAGAGCCACCTTTCACGAAGCAAGAAAGAGTAGAGATGGAAGCACTGCTGGACGAACTGTGTGGCCACCTAGGTCAGTCTTTGAGGATTCGGCTGTTCTTGCTGGCGCTAACTGGCGTATTCGATCACACAGTCATTTATCCAACACGGTTTTTGGAAGGAGAAGACTTTGCGAACAACTTCTTGTTCAACACTGACAGGCTACTGCCACTACCAATTTACGACTAAACGTCACCAGGAAAAGGCTTCGCATGTCTATTTATTGTCACACACGGATCAACAACCGACTTGTATTGTCAACCTTCTCTAATACCTACAAATTACAACTGCGCTTTAATCGCGTATCCGAATATTAATTGTCGTTCCCACAAAAACCAACTGGATGCATATGATATAGTTCTCGCAAGTTGCCCTTTCTTGCCTTGATATTCGACCACGCCACACGTCTCGGAGTTTGGTTACATCCTAGGTCAACAGATTCTAGAGATCATATCGACACGGCAGGGCTTCTTGGATTAAACCTGTCCTGACGCGGAAAGAATATGTCACGGAACTTCCACTCCCAAGTGTGCAAGGACAACTGGTATGATCAAGAGTTGCGCATGATGGCTTGGGCGTACCGCGTACGACCTCAAACTTTGCAGCCTGGCAGCATGAGCACAAGTACATGAGGATGACAACCAAATGGGGCAATTACTCCCTGCAAGCGACATTGGCCCATCACATATGAGAGGTCAAGGGTGGGGTAGGCAGCGCCCATCATGGGGAGAAAACTGGGACGAGGAGGGCAGTGGACACTTGGGTGCACTTGATGGCGACATACTACGCTCACAATTTCCCGCATGTGGGGCCAAACATTCACATTTCAACAATTGGGCTGCACAAATTCCTGGGTTGCAATTGGACTAGTCGTATTGTCTTGAATTGTCTCATAGAGTGTTGTTAACGACTGTCCTCGTATCAAATTTAGCTGCTTTCGGGCGTTAGGGCCTTGTCACGTATGAATACATGGTCGCATGTATGCGCACCTTCCCATCTCCCGGCCTTTGGTGTCTGTAAAGTGTGATGCCATTTTTGTAAGTTTCATTCGCTCTGACCGTGGACAATAGGTAGACCCAGATCGACTCTGGCGCCTCGTGTCTCCTATGAGTTCGAGTGTATAACAGTACCTCTCCAATATCAATGGCCCCACATTCGAGGGCCAGTGGTCGCTGCCATGAGCGAGCCGCTTCTTGTTTTGACGGATTTTTGTCTTTGGATGATAAATGGGTCCGAGTCAGTGCCTGTCCTTCCCAAGACATTCTTGGGTGGATCTTCCCCAAGTCTACGATCATTTACATTGGCGGACGTTGCATTTCCAGCATTTCCCAACTTTATTTTGTCTGCCACCGGATCGTCTATCTTCACCTTTACCGTATTGGGTACACCTCATCCGAGGTGATGACCACCTGGCCACGCTGATTGCCCAGTCTCGACTTTCTCTTCCTTGGGTTCCAATCCTTTCCATCTGTCCTTGTTCACATCCCCTGACACGTGCCGTCCTCACCGCTTCTAACTCGTCTTTCCTTCCTTGTCTTAGCGAGTACTTTGAAGCCCTAGTCGCTTTAGTAGATACGCCCTATTAGAAATATTCGATTTCTGCAAGGTGGATCTCAAGGTCGCGCTGTCGCACCCACTGGCAGTTTTCTCTCCCTGATGTCCCGGACTCTAATGTGGAGAAAGCTGACACGAAAACAGAGACATATCGTCTTTAGGTCACCTCTGCGTCTCGGTGGTAGTGTCACAGCACTATCATTATCGAGTTGCCCTACGACTGTAGTACGATAGGACAAAAACGATGGCAGACATCGACAAGAAGAAAAATTTCGCGTTTACACGGCTATGACGGTACTGTACGCATTTGTTGTCTGTGCACCTATGGAATCAACCTATAAGAGCTTCGATTCCTATTCAGATGCAAGGATTCTTGATCGTCTCACATGTCTACATGTCAACATCAGGATCCACAAGCACTTGTTGCCCAAGAGACAAGTTCGAGGAGACTCACCGATCATTAGGCGTAAAGGCTTCTCCTCGCAGACACCTTCGCCCCAAGACAGCACGTCTTCGACTTTCACGCATTCTTCGATATGCTTACCGCACTGGCGCTTCCAGGAAACAAGGGTGCGCGCCTTGCACGGGAGATATCCCTTGGAAAAAATATGATTCGTGAGGTGAGCCAGGCGCTCACACTTGAAGTCCGGCAAATCGAGGCGGACGCGCTGGGTCGCGGTGTGAGGGTGGCCACAGTGTACGTATTCGTAGTGCACCCAGATGGCCACGGGGACATCCACTGCATTTTATGATTGAATCAATCCACTATTTCCACATAGGAAGAAAAGTAAAACTACACACCGATGACGAGGCGAAGCGCGGCCTCGGGGGTGCTTCCGGCACCTCGCACGAGCAGGTCCTGGACGCTGCTGCAGGCCTTGAGACGCACACAGGTGTTGTCCTCCCACCAGACAACAGAGCGCCACTTGGGGTCCACGAATCCCTGCTCGAAAACGTGGTCGAGAACGTCCTCGAGGTCGAAGAAACGTGCGGCGTCGCTGACGTCGATGAGCTGGGCGGTGAGCTGCTTGTGAGCGCGGGACGCCTGGTGATAGGTGATCCAGAGCTCAGTCGTCTGGGTCAGGTGGCAACGAGCTGAAGAGGCCATGTCTGTGTCAAAAGAAAGAAGAGTAGAAGTTGGGGTGTTGGAGAGCGAGGAGAGTGTGGAGAACGAGATAGCCGGGGAAGCTATTGTGAGAGGTCGCAGTGCAATGTAGAACCAACTGGCAAGCAGCGCGACTTTATAGTCCCCATGGGGAGACCCCTCTTGCACACTGGTAGCTAGAAACATCCATGCCGGGTTATCGAAGTAATGGTCCAGAATAGGACACTAGGTGATATTGTCCACAAACTATACCGCAGTTCGCGCTTCAAGTCATCGCCGCACAATTAGTGCGGAATTCTGGCGGAACAGTGTACTATAACCCAACTTGAATGGCTGACGATAACGTTGCGTATGTGAAACGAAATTTGAACACTTACCAGACGCATGGTACATACATACCATGCTTCCCTATTCAGTCCTAAAAGTGTATAGAGGATTTAAAATCACCTCAGACAGGAGCCAGAATGTCACCGGGGTGCGATACATCGCGTATCAATACCTCAAGAGGAAGACTAAATCAGGCTCTTTAATACCCTAAAGTCGGCGCAACAGAGTGTCTTGCAGTTCACCGCCATCGGTTTTAGTGGTTTGCGCAGCTGTAACCGCCAGTGACATGCAGACGCCGACTCAGAAGATAATATAAAGTGTCCATGAAGGTGGGAGCCCCCGTTGTACAATGGCCATCCGGGTCTGGCAGTAATCATTGCAGCTCTTTCGCCAACGCGACGGTTTTGAAGTCCGCGGATCTAGAGTGTGTATGACCGCGGAATAGTAGTAGAAAGTTGACAAGAAATGCCACCGCGCCATACCGAACTGTACTGGACACAGGCGACCCACATTTTCCAGCAGGGGCATAGCTGCTTGAATGGGCCAAATTTCAAAGAGCATGACACCATACATATCCGAGTCAGAACAAGTACTCCCTTGATGCATTTATCTAGGGTGTACTACGAAAGCTCATGTCGAAATAAAGTGAGACGACTTACTGGTGAGATCCGTCAGAGTCGGTTTGTTGCTTCCGTCACGGGGATATCTGAACTCCTGAGGCCCTCAGGTGAAATAGAAGCGGATTAGAATCTTTGATATCTCCCTCGGACCGGGAAATGGTTGAAGCCGGTAGTGTGGCCCCGGGAACCCACCACGGCGCCCCGTGGCGATGCGTCCAGAAGTAGTAGGGTCGACATGATGTCAGGAGAGATGGGGGAAAGGGGGAATGGAGGTAGGGATAACGGAAGAAGGGAAAACGACAGAAGAAAAGAAAATGATATGATAATATAACATGGACAGAGGTTGCCTTGCTCTAACTGCGGACTCCAGATACTGTATTGCATCGTATGGGCAAGCTCTGACCAAGCACATGAGTCTTCGCCCCGGCTCTAGTTATGGCAAGGCGTGGTGTGACGGAGGTGTGAGGGACGACGCATGTTTAGAAATTTGCTTACCCTAGAAGCAGGCAGTTCATTTGTGAGAACCACTGAAAATAGTATATCGCATGCGTTGTCGTTCAAGCTGCCAGTGACGAACGTCGTTGCCCAGCGATGGTTGGTGGTCTAAGGAACCTCCCGGCATTCGTCGTGAGCTTTGCTCGCTTTGGTGAGGTGAGGACATCGTCACGTGACGAAATTTCCCTCAAGTACGACTCGGATGTGTCCATTTCGAGACGAGCAACTACCAACTATACAGCAAAAACGACGACAGAAATTGACGCAAGGAAAAGCATATCCATATTTACACAACCACGGAACGGTACTCTACGCAATGATTGTTGATGAGCCTATGGAATCGTCCTGTAAGACGTTCGATTCCTCTTCTACCGTAAGAGCTCTTAACCTCAACCGACTCACAAGTCTACATGTCAACATTGAGATCCATAAACATTTGTCGCCTGGAATGTTCAAAGAGACTCACCGATCACGAGGCGCAAGGGCTTCTCCTCGCAGACACCTTCGCCCCAAGACAGTACGTCTTCGACCTTACTATTTTCTTCGACGTGCTTTCCGCAAGTCCGCTTCCAGGACACACGGCAGCGCACCTTGCAGGGGAGATACCCCTTGGTGAAGATATGGTTCGTGAGGTCCGCCAGGCGTTCACATTTGAAATGCGGCACATCGAGGCGGATGCGCTGGGTTGCGGTTTGGGGGTGCCCACATTGCACGTATTCGTAGTGCACCCAGATGGCCGCGGGGGTATCCGCTGCATTTAATAGTTGCATCAATTCACTATTCCACATGGAAAAAAAAAACGAAAGCGCTCACCGATAATGAGGCGGAGCGCGGTCTCGGGTGTGCTTCCGGCACCGCGGGCGAGCAGGTCTTGGACGGTGCTGCTGGCCTTCAGACGCACGATGGTGTTGTCCTCCCACCAAGTGACAGAGCGCCACTTGGGGTCCACGAATCCTTGCTCGAAGACGTGGTCGAGGACGTCCTCGAGGTCGAAGAGGTGCACCGCGTCGCTGACGTCGACGAGCTGGGCGGTGACTTGCTTGTGAGCGCGGGACGCCTGGTGGTAGGTGATCCAGAGATCGGTAGCCTGGACCTGGGGGCAGTGGACTTGGGGGCAGTTAACTTGGGGGCAGTGCGCTGAAGAGGCCATGTCTAAGTCAAAAGAAAAGATAGTAGACGTAGGTGTGTCCGGGAGCGAGGAAAGCGAGGAGAACGAGATCACTGAAGGAGCTATTGTGAGAGGTCGCCGTGCGATGTAGGATCCATTAACAAGTGGCCTGTCTTTTATAGTTCCCATGGAAAGGTTCTAATGCACAGTGGTAAATTAGCAAGAACGTCCTCGTAAGTCCGGGTCGGGCCATCGAATCAGCGGTAGTCCGAATAGTCCTCTGAGCATTATAGTTCACCAGCCGACTACAGTTTGTGATCCAGGTCGTCACCGAACAAGGCGCGAGGAATTCGGGCGGAACTGTGTACTATAACCCAACTTGAATGGCTGACGGCAGTGGTGAAACAGAGTTTTGAGCGCCTTCGGAACAGACTATATTGTGCCATATAGCCCTGGTATCTCTATTCTACAGAGAAGGGACAAGCTGAAAGTGTTTGAAGAAAGATTGTGCAACCACCGCATGCCGGTGCCAGACTGTCCCCGGAGTGCGATGCGTCGGGTGGAGAAGCCCTAAGAAGAAGTCCCAAATAGTTTGTTTACAGCTCCGGGCTTGGATACGGGAGAGCTTCCCACTGGTAAGTGGTAACCGCTATGAGCAGACCGGAAATCGGCACAACTGCGACAGCCAGTGACAGTCGGGACGCCGACTGGGAAGATAATATAAAGCGTCTTCCAAGCCCTGGAAGCCCCCAGTGTACAGCTGCCGACCCAGCCTGTGGATCTGGGGATGGAGACTGACAGTAATCGCCGCAACCCTTTTCACACCATAACAGTTTCAAGGTTGGCAGATTTTGAGCGTGTCTGATAGCGGAATAGAAACGGTAGGGGCCTGATCAGAAGACACACCGCGACATGCAGTGCTGCACTGTACACAAGCGACGCCGCAAGGGCCCGTCCCGACTCTCCTTTCTGGGGAATAAACCCATTGTCAAAGAGGATGCCAACGGAGATACCGGAACACGTCACTCGATGCATGTTCCCAGGGCATACGGCGAGTGAGAGAAGTCGATTCGCTGCCGATGCGGGGGAAACCACTGACCTTGACTGACAGGTGTTTCAAATTAAGCCGTAATTTCGCGATCACGTGCAGACTTCTGTATGGTGGCGCGACAAGGTGCCCGGACTGTCGCCGGATGGTGATGTGCGTCACGACGGTGAGGATTCGCCGTCTTACGAACTCTGACAAAAACACAGCATGATGCGGCTTCACCTACACCTTTCCTCTCCTTTGTCTATTGCCTCGTCCTCTAAACTGTGCGCCACATAGAATAGGCCCTTGGAAGCGTCACACGTTGCCGTGTCGAGAGAGACCGCCGGACAGGCACTTTGCAGGCTGTGGTCCCTGCATCAGACGCTACCACTCAGAGATCACAGTCCACTATTCCATCCAACTTCCGAATGTCTTGTTTCCCCCTTGGGCTAGATCAAACCACTGAAAGCACAACGGCGTTTACCGGCAATGGAGTCAATAATCTGTTGTATGCCCCCTGTTCCCCTCAGGGCTCTGGAAGTCGCAAAGGGACTCTGGAGCTCTCTCGCCGACTCGGACGTCTTGTGGAAAGTTCGCGGGTGGGTTGGTGTCAAAGACAACCAATTTGCCAGATGCTACCGCATTGCAGAGTTATCGCGGCCTCTCCCCATAGCTCCTTCAGTTATCCCGTTCCTCCCACTCTCCTCACTCCCTAATTCACCAACTTCTACCATCACCTCGTTTGATACAGACATGGCCTCCTCAGCTCTCTGCCCTAAATCCCAGGCTCCTCAGCTCTGGATTACCTACCACCAGGCGTCTCGCACCCACAAGCAGGTCACCACAGAGCTCCTCGACGTCAGCGACGCAGCGCACATTTTCGACCTCGAGGACGTCCTCGACCACATTTTGAACCAAAGATACGTGGACTCCAAGCGGCGCTCAGTGATATGGTGGGAGGACTGTACTTCCGTGCGTCTTAAGAGTAGCGACACTGTCCAGGACCTGCTTGCATGCGGTGCTGGAAGCACCCCTGAGACCGCTCTGCACCTCATAATCGGTAAGCCCTACTTTTTTGTTCCAAGATTGATGTAGATCTGATGACCCCGACGATCATATGAAGCAGCGGACGTTCCCATGGCAGTTTGGGTGTACTACGAATACCTGGACAATAGACACACTCACACCGCGACCCAGCGCATCCGCCTCGACCTGCCGCACTTCAAGTGCGAGCGGCTGGCGCACCTGACGAACCATATCTTTACGAAGGGGTATCTCCCCTGCAAGGCGCGTTCCCTTGTGTTCTGGAAGGGTACATGCGGGAAGCACATCGAAGAGAGCATGAAGGTCGAGGACGTGCTTTCTTGGGGTGAAGGTGTTTGTGAGACAAAGCCCCTACGCCTTGTAATTGGTGAGCCGCTTTGAGACCTATTTATGCTGCCGATGTCTCTAGCGGGCACTAACGAGGATGTGCAGACTTGTAAAGGCATATGCGGCATATGCCTAGGATTGAGCTATTGGGGTACTAGCGTACCCACCTCAAAGAGCGGATGGCGTGGGTTTCGTTTCGGGACATTTCTGTGAAAACAATTGATCAGAAAATTACCAATTTTATCCCTTGTTCCTCAGCGTTCGAACTCAAATGATCGACCTTCTCATAACATGTGTCCCGAGCGCAACGTGTACTTATATTGTCGCATGCATCATGGAGCTCCTGTTCGACACGTTCATCGATGTCTTTCTGTTCGAGTTGATGAGGAGCTGAATCAATTCTATTTCTCGTTCCTTGTTCCGTGGCTGAACAATTTGGGGTGGTCAAAAATTCTTCATTATATCTCTCCGACATTAATTCATTTACAGTATATCAGATTAATTTCCTCACGACAGCTGGTACAATACCTTTGGATGGAAATCAAGAATAGAAAATCGGACAACCTCGGATAAAAAAATGCTGTTTGGTAGGGACATCCCAAACCTGAAATTCTACCCTCATAGATATCGCTTGAGAGCGTGAAAAGTCGGGGATGTACACGGATATATCGTGCAACCAGAAGTCGCGGATATCCGTTGTAAATCGGGAGAAGATGTCCATATGGTGATGCCGGCTACAGGCTAAGCGCTAAGCGCTAAGGGGGAATTCCGTCAGGATATTGGCCCGCTGTGACGGGGTGGTGAACGGTGAACGTGTTCTCGCGGTTGAACACCCCAGTCCTTGAGAACTTGCAGTCAAGTCTGGTCACCTCGGTCATGAGCGGATCGTGAAAAACGGCAATATTTGATCACCGAAATTTATGGGGAAAAAATTTCCCGTCTTCACGGATGCACATCCAAAAGAGGTGCGGTGTTCGATTCCTCGCTAGCTTAACATCACCCGACCCCCAGCATCAATCTAGAAAGACAGTGTACCTGCATTGGAATAGGAGCATGGGTGGTGGCCGTGAACAGATGGAGGATAGAGTGTAGAGGGAATAATACACGGGGAATGCTTCAACGACGGCGACTGGCGTCGTTGTTAAAGTGGGTTTGCCCATGGCACGGCGAGACGATCGCTCACCGGTTCACCATCTCATACTGGATCGTCACCAATGATCTCTCACAAGTGCATCCAGGAAAGATTGACCGCCTCCGTTTCTGAAGTAATTGCCCCCTAGGACCACCGGATCTTCGAGTCTGAGGGACTCGGACGACCCCCCTTACCTCGCTGCGAATCGCTAGCAGTGACGGCAGGGCATTCTGTTTGGTTGCTGTTCTCGAGCTCAAGAGACGCTCTTTCTGATGACAGGAGCACGTCGATGACTATTAAAGCATCTTATAGGACTACTGGGGACTCACCAGCCTTGAGAACAATCGTCACATGCGACACACATTTCCTGAGTTCTTTCCAGGCGTCTGCCGAAATTTCAATAACGCCATCCCACTGGTAATCAGGGAGGGTCGACAGGAGGACAATTTCCTCATCAGGGACGTCTTTCAACGAAAGAAAAGTGGATTTCATAGTCGAAAGGGTATCCTGGGCCGCAGGTACGATCAGATCAACATGCGTAAGGGTCTAGCGAGGGCCTGGACGACCAGGGTAGATGTAACCCACCTTGTAAGTGGTGCATTTCTCACGGAGCATGGCAACAGACCTCTTTCGAAATTTTATAATGAGAACAGTTTC
>Ga0307512_10002943_pt1 | contig 20578 bp, 24 predicted proteins | sample 14_EM_MG_FD_200267 | JGI IMG/M metagenome (GOLD analysis project Ga0307512, IMG submission 200267) | Populus trichocarpa ectomycorrhiza microbial communities from riparian zone in the Pacific Northwest, United States - 14_EM | ecosystem: Host-associated > Plants > Roots > Unclassified | place... | reverse complement strand
CAAAAACTAGCCTGTGGTCACGAATGTCCTTCGGGTATGTGCATTCTGTGACACTCTCCGACATCTGTTCTCGAACTGATCTTTTCTCCAGTGTGTGGAGAACCCTGCGAAGACCAGAAGTGCATATTATGCCTCCCGGACGAGCGAAAAGTTGACATTGTCGACTTGATATCACAGAGGAAACTGGTGGAGATTGATCTTAGCTCCAAGAACATCTCAGAACGCCTTATCAGACTGGCTTGCGGGCATATCTTCACTGTTAAGACACTCGACGGCCATTGCAACATGTCGAAGTACTACCAAACCGATTCTATGGGCGTCTATACCGCTACCAAGGCACCCCCCGTGAATTATCAGAAACCCCCATCTTGTCCCACCTGTGGCGGACCCATAACCGCCCTCAGATATGGTCGGGTTACGAAGCGAGCGAATCTGGATATCCTCGAACAGAACATGGCGAGTACCATGTCATCGGCACTGGAGGAGACAAGTCTGCAGATTGAAGATATTTTCGCGAAACTTGAGGGTGCGAAGGCCGAAGCGAAGAGGATTGCTTTTAACCAGCCAACATTTGAACGCCTGGGAAAGAAGCGAATGACCCGATTTGGCAAGGAATCGGAGCCCCTCCCTCACGACGTAATTCATCAGGGTGGCATGACGACAATCCATGGATTCTCTGGTAATGAAAGCAAGGCCTGGAGCAAGATTGTCTGCGACCTTCTAAAACAATACAAGAAAGTTGTTGATGTTGCACGAACACGCGGACCACATGTACAGGTGTACGGGGCTACGCTTGCAACACTATACCGTCTGGAACTTGCCGCTATAGCCAGCGACCCGGAGCGAGCTTGCAACAAGCCAGAGCCATTGGCTATTGAGGCAGTCAATAGGAAGATCGGACAGCCTCCGCGTAGGGCAGATACTCGCTTTCGAATTGAAGCCTTCTTCTTGTCCCTCGAGTTACGGTACACCCTGGCGGATATTGCACAGAGCCGAATCGAAGGTCTAAACACAGACGTACAAGACGAAGACATTACCACGCACGCCCGTTTATGGCGGTCCTACGTAGCGTTTCTCTACGAGTCGTGCATCCGCGACGCAGAGAAGGCTCTCTATCTCGCCCAGAAGTCGACAGCCTCACGCCTTGCTGCCCGCGCCGGGGTACACATCCTCCGTGGAAAGCTCGAACTGTTTCGCTTCGAATTTTTGACCGAGCGAACCCTACTGGCTCAAGAAGGACTTCTGGACGCTACCTACCGAGAGGAGCTGAGCGCGAGAGCGCAGCAAGAAGCAAAGATCACTGCCACCCATATGAAAACACTAGAGGCAACGTACATTCACACTCTCCCGGCTACCGATATGGACGAGCTGAAAGCGGAGAGGGCATGGTTCCGTCAAACTTGCCGCGGGAGAGGCGATAAGTATGTGGAGGAATATTGCAAGCTGGCAAAGCATCTCCTCATCGAGAGTGGCTATGCGCCGTTGTCTTTGCAAGAAAAGGCAGACATTGTTAAGGCGTTCGGGTTCTGTAAGTCTAATTGCGGCTCAGCGCTGATAGCCAATAACGGTCTTCAATCCAGCTCAAGGTAGACATTTTTGCAACTGCAAGAACGGACATACGTTCGTAACCATGGAAGTCAGTAGCATTTTACTTGTTCTCAGAGGGCTGTAAAGTTGATTCCTTCTCGTAGTGTGGTGGCGCGACGAGGTGCCCCGAGTGCAGGACACCCATCGGTGATTCGAGTCATCAGTTGAATAACTCAAATACACGTGCGATGGAGTTTGAGGAGATTATGATCTAGCGGATTTCTGGACGCCCCCTGGCAGTAGGGAAGAAAGACGTGAAATAAGGAGTTGGAATATTCACGTTACTTAGAGTAGTAGAACTGAGTCGCGAATAAAAATGGAATGCGATGTGCTTACAAATGCAACCCAGGACGCGTGTACGGTACTACACACACCCACCTTCATTCTCATCTCCTTGTACACTCATGGTTGCAACAACGACAGAGCAGGTGAGGCCTAGCTGGTGAACCCGAATAAAAACCTGTTGACCATCTAAAGCTAACAGCGCTTGCTGCAACGACCGTCGGTGTGCCCACTAACCTTTCCGATCAAATGTCGGAATTCCTAAAGACCTAAACTTTTAGTCGTACACCCCCTTGTCTTGCTCTCCGTTGCAGACCATCACGCGCGCAGCGTTGCGCGCGGCTCTTCAAAACGTGTCGTTGGCGTGCTGCTTGGCCAGGACAATGGCAAGTCAATCAACGTAGCCAACTCGTTCGGGGTGCCGTTTGAGGAGGACGACAAAGATGCCAAGACATGGTTCCTTGACCACAACTACGTCGAGGCGATGTTTGAAATGTTCAAGAAGGTTAACGGTGTGTGCCCAGCTCTTCGGAACCCCGTCCGTCCGAAGTCACTGACAGGCCCATTGTCGACGCAACAACGCAGCACGGGAACGCATGATCGGGTGGTACCACACGGGCCCGAAACTACGAGCGTCCGACTTGGAGATCAATGAATTGTTCAAGCGGTACATCGCGCGACCCGTGATGGTCATCGTCGACGTGCGACCGCAAACGGTCGGCATCCCAACGGATGCATACTTTGCCGTGGAAGAGATAAAAGATGTGCGTACATGACCAAGGGCGACATTCCAGTCTTTTGAGGCTTGTTTCTAACGGTTTATATGCGTCCACGCCTACACATACAAATCCACAGGACGGCACAGAAACACGCAAAACGTTCCTTCATGCGCCATCGGCCATCGAGGCAGAAGAAGCAGAAGAGATCGGAGTTGAGCACCTCCTGCGCGACATCAAAGACTCGACGACGACGACTCTCGCGACGCGCGTCTCGGAGCAGTTGTCCTCCCTGCGCGGCCTATCGGCGCGTCTGTCTGACATCCAGCGCTACCTCGCCGACGTCTCACGCGGGGCTATGCCCGTGAATCATCAAATCGTCTACTTCCTCCAGGACGCGCTCAACCTGCTGCCTGACCTCGCTGATCCGGCAATGACTGTGAGCTTCTCGAGCAGCACGAACGATGCGCTACTCGTCGTGTACTTAAGCAGCCTCCTGCGAGCGGTTATCGCGCTGCATGCGTTAGTCGATAACAAGGCGACAATCGGGCGGGCTGAGCTTGAAGAGGACGGTGGTAACAAGGAAAAAGGGAAGGAAAAAGCGGCGGAGGGAGACAAGGAGAAGGAGCCGAGCAAACAGTCAGATACTAAGAGTACATAGAGCTTCGTTGCACCCCTCCTTTTGTATGCCATTCTTACTTTCACATTACAGTGTAGAACTATAATATCTCCTGTAATGCAGGCCCGTCCCCGTAGGTCAGAGTTTGCATTGGCAAGCCAACGTTATGTTGTTGGGTGTTGCCCACCTTCGGTCACAGCATGTAAGGCAAAAATATTATTTATTTTCAATATAAGTGTAGACGCGGCTGCACAGCGTAGATCCTGACCAGGGCAATAAAACGTCGGATAAATCACGACGGAATACCCACCACAGTAAGCCGCACACGACACGGCTACGCTCAGTAGTCTACTTGTGTGTCACAAAGCCCTTGCCAGAGTAACCCTCCGATGAAATACCTGCATGCCATCGCCACCCCGTAAGTAAGAGGATGACACGGGATCGAAAAATAGCAAAAGAAACATATGAAGGGGTTACGAACCTGTGATGGGGTTGATTTTGAGTTCCCTTGCGCGCTCATTGGTGGCCTCTTCCCACTCCTTGCTGATCGACTTCGGTGGCGGTGGAGCTGTGCATTTTTTTTGAAAGGAAAAAAAAAAAGGGAAAAGTTGACGTGAGCACGGAATCATAAAAGATTGATGGATCCAACACACCCATAGAGCGGATGCCACCATAAAGCAGACCGGCGGTGCCAACGAGGACGGAGATGCCAGTGAGGATCTTGACGAATGTGCCAGGTGGGTTGACCGGCGCACGAGGTCCATGCGGGCCAAACGCAACATAGTAGGCTGTACGGTGCAGCTCGCATGAACAACAAGCCCAACGCTTTGCCGTCCCCTCCCCCTTCTCCCCCCCACGAGGGAAGGAGGGGATGATATTAAGTAAGGACAGATAGACGCACCGGCCTTCTTCTCCGCAAGCGAGAGGGTCTTCCAGTCCTTCCGCTGCAGCTCTTCGAGCTGTTGGTGCACTGCAGTCTGCTCGGCAGGGCTGAGAGTCGCCCACTGCGCCTCCACGTTCGAAAGTGGGATCGCACTGGTAGCTGCTGTCACGTGGGACGAGCTGGGGCTAGCGTGGGGGGGGTGCGCCGCGGCTGTTGCGAGTCCGCGACGCACGAGGCGGAGTGCAGAAGCGTGCATGAAGCTTGTCGAGTCGTTGAGTTGGTAAGAAAAGGTGAGAGAAAGCTCGGCAAATCGAGCGGGGCTCGCCGTCACGTCCACCGTGGGAAAAGGGCGGTTTCCTCGGCGCACACCGGGACCGGGAAATTCGGAATTATTTACACATTTCTCACGATTTGGTTTTTATTTTGGCTAAAAGATTCACTTATACACAGTGCACGATGGACAAGAGAAGCGAAAAGGAAAGCACAAGACTAGACGTCAAGAAAAGCGACATTTTACTCTTTTTTTTTTTCTTTCATTTCTGTTGCAGTGACCAACAACCCTCACGCAGCCCCGTCATCTGCTGCGCCAGTGCTGGGGCAATCACGTGAGATGTGCCTGCAGACACGAGACACGTCGTGAGTGATGGGTTAGAGATAAGGCGAATAACCACAAAAAAGTTCGCACCCTTCTGATCCGCACGTGTAGCAAGCGCGCCTCTGGGGCTGCGGGCAATCGCGGCTGATGTGACCCTAGGATAAACCGACCAGATCAGTGATGCGCATTCTCTACTCTGAAGGAAAAACAAACACCCACGATGGCAGAGCAATTGTAGCATTTCGAACCCTGACCACAATCACGCGACAGATGGCCTACCCCTCCGCACGTGTAACTTTTAAAAAGAGTCGAAAAAGGATATTATCAGCTAGAGGCGAGGCGACAAGATACAACCAGCGCGCACCAAGTTTTTTGACTGCCGCCACCACCACCAAAAGCGCCGTACCCTCCTCCTCCCCCACCACCGCCATAACCTCCTGAACCACCTCCACCTCCGGGTGCCTCGGGGCATGCACGCGCAATGTGGCCAATCTTGCCGCAGCGGTAACATTCCTGACCAGAAGAACCACCACCACCGCCAAAACCACCGCCGGAGCTATTCTGAGACTCGGGGCAATCACGCGACTGCGATCCGATATTTTGCCGGCAGGGTACGCACGAGGTCACAAGATGATAACAGAGACGGAGAAGAAACCCAACGTACAATGTGACCTTCCCGCCCACAGCGATAGCAGGATTTTGCCTTTTGCTCCATCGTACAATCACGCGATACGTGGCCCTCCATGCCGCCTGCACCATCGCCGCGTACGCGACCATCAACAATCCCGAAGCCGACACGGCCAAGACTGAAAACAAGCGAAGAGAAATCGCAGGACTCACAGTTATAACTAACGAGGGTCGCACATAGACACACGTGAGTCATTTTACGCGATCGGGACATCTGATCGGAGGGGGAAGGGCGTTTACCAAGTAGGTGTGCCCGCCTTTGGGCAGTTCGCAGCCTGGTGTCCGACTGTTCGACATGACACGGGTTACGACGCACACGGAATGGGTTGGATAATCATTTTGATTGCGCCCCGTCGACATATAGCAATGTGTAAAAAAAAAAAAAGACGCGGTCCCCGTCAGCACCGCACCATGGACGACAAGAGAAGGAAGGTGGGAGGGTAGGGGAGTAGGTACAAGCGTCTGCACACAGGACACGCGCAACAACACGGAAACACCACGCACAGCCGCCACAATTGAAACATCCACGGGCACCAGCCATGTTTCACAACGTTTGAATAAACTTCTCTGTTTTTTTTTTTCTCGTTCGACTGGATGGATATGTACGGGATCAGTGGCTGTATGGACATGAAAAGTGAGAACGCACAAAAAGGGGGTGAGACGCGCTGAGGGGGAAAGGAGATGGTGGTTTGAAGGGGAAAAGAGGTGTGTAAAAGACCGCGCTGCATGCAGGTCTCATATCCCCTCACGCACCGAGGCCACGTGGTGGCGCTGGCTCATTGCCCATTTCGATCGCTCCTTCCTCCCCGCCTGAAAAACTCGCTTTCTTTCCGCCTAGATGTAATGCATATGACGGTTTTGAACGGGGTACTCGAGTCCAGTACACTAGTTCAAATCACAGGTAGGGATAACCCCGAGACCCAGCAAACACAGACGCCAATTTTGAACGTAGCGCGCATTAACACCGACCGTGGCAATCCTGAACACTCAAAACGGCCAACTTCATTTGCGCCCGGGCAGCATCGTTGGGCAGCCCCAAAACGCCAACGTCTTGTGCCACAAAATCCTAAACCGGAAGATCTTTGTCTTGGGAGGGCATCAGTACCCCGGAAATCTGACACTTATAATCGGACACGCGTCCTTCTGCTCAGACAGCAAACACTGGGGTGACCATCTGCTGACCTCGGTCCAGGCGCTCGCCCATGTGACCGATGAAGAGGATTTCGAACCAGAAAGAAAATCCATCTATAAATCGATTCCGATCGCTCTATTTCAGTTGGCGAGCCCATTGGTACAGGGGTGAGCATGGAAACAGAGCGAATAGGAACCATGGATTTGTGACGAAGTCCCTGGTCCCCTCCGCGACAAGGTCACTAAAATATGACTGTTTCTATCGACACCGCTGCAGTGAGCTTTGGAGTAAAGATGGGAGCACTACGCCTTCTCGGTGGGCGGGTTGAGATGTACCTAAAACGGCAATTCCTTGTGTCAGCCAGCTCATTGAACAGCAACTGGAGGGGAAAACTCCACCTGCTCGCCACCCTTCCCATTTTCCCAATGTTGATACCTCAGAGCAGTGAGCCCTCGCTTTTCAGCGACCACCCGCTCGTCCTCCTTGAGCGACTGACGAACTGCGCGAGAAGCGATTTGGGTGTATTTGTTGTACCTGTAATTTTTGTACAATCAGGACACCACAGCAGGTCAGGTTTAAAAGGAAAGGGATGGTACGTGAAGAATTGACGCCAGGTCGCGGTCGACATTGCTGTTAAAGTTGAAGATAGCTGGCAAAGAAAGGTGGAACCTCGGGTGGGTAGGTCCACGGCTGATAAAATAAACTCCCACGGTGAGTGGCACTGTCAGGTCCATGGACCAGAACCCATATTCGCATTAGCTGGCGCTGGCAACTCGCTCGGCTCGGTATCCTGCAGGTGACTGTGCTGTACTGTACATTTATATCTCTGCTGTGAACACTGACCTTCACTCATAATGGCTGGACCTAGTTGGAATTACGTCCTCAAATTCATCATCACCGGTGCGGCGTACCCTTAAATTAATTCGCTAATGATCGTCCTGACACCCCGCGCGTTGGGGGCTCTCTGGCCACAGGCGATGCCGGAGTTGGGAAGTCCTCCCTCCTCGTCCGACTCACCGACCAACGTTTCTTGGCGAACCCTGACCCAACTGTCCGTGTGGTTTCTGTCCCTGTTCACCCCTATCACTGATGTCCGCGCACACGCACGACGAAAAGCTTGGCGTCGAGTTTGGCTCAAAGTTGATAACTATTCCCGAAGAGGATAAAGTTGTGAAACTGCAGTGTGCGTTTCGTGTCTGCCACACCTGCGCCGCCGCCGCCGCCGCACATGAACCAACCTTCCCCTATCACAACGCTAATTCATCCATCCACACTCTCTGCAGGCTGGGACACGGCGGGAACCGAATCCTTCCGTTCCATCACGCGTTCTTACTACCGCGGTGCTGCGGGTTGCCTTCTCGTCTACGACGTGACTTCGCGGCCCAGTATATCCTTTCATTGTCTCCGTCCTACCCTATAACCGACGCTGACGCCGGTGACGCCATCTGAACAGGCTTCGAGCATGCACGTACCTGGCTCGCTGATGTGCGTGCACATGCAGACCCGCACCTGACGTGCATCCTCGTGGGAAATAAGAACGATCTGGCGAGTGAACGGCGACAGGTACCGGCAGAGGAAGGGGGGCGTTGGGCACAGGAAGAGGGCTTGCTCTTCGTCGAAGCTAGTGCGAAGAGCGGCGCCAACGTTGACGCCGCATTCGAGACGGCTGCTCGCGATATTCTTGCCAAGATTCGTCGTGGGGTATTTGACGACGACCGGGTGCGTCTCTCGCCTCACCTTACCTTCACCTTCCTTCTGACGTCGATAATGTATTGGCTTCCAGTCCCCCGGTGTAAAGTCTTCCAGCTCCACGGCTGCGGTTGTCCTGGACCAGAGTAAGGCTAGCCATGCGTGTTGCGGCTCATGATCACTATCCCGTTGAGGTGAGGGGGGGATATGTCATATTCGCTGAACCTGTACGATATGAATTGTAATACTAGGATCTATATTATTAGAGCGTGTTCATGGGCCATAGAGATGTCGGCACATATAAAAGTTAGGGTAGCGCTAGGGGAGAGAAATGTTCCGTTATCCACACTAAACCCGAGGACTTCCCGCCAGATCCGAATATACACAAGGTGCTCCAACTCCAGCACAGATATTAAGGTGATAACTAGTCCGAATCACATTACCTTCCATGGTAGAGTATGGTATTTAGGTTGCGCTCGTACATCGTCATTGTGTGTGTGTGTGCATGATAAGTTACAAAAGGCCGTGTTGCGGATAAGTGATGGATACGCAGAACCAGAGAGGCTGAACGACGAAAACCAGGGCAATCAATCAAGCACCGCCGCACCTGACGGGAGCGACTGATGATATTCGTGCAGCTGATCAATGAACCCCCGATTTGGCGCAGCAGCGGCACGACGGGCCCTGACGAGCTCGATGGCCTGTGCGGGAAGGAGGCCGTGAACGGCGATGAGGTAACCGCATACAACAGCAACTGAGCGGCTGGCGCCCATCGCACAGTGGACGAGGACACGCGCATCGGGGTTCGAGCGTAATGCGCGAGCGATATATCGCGTCGTGCGTGGAAGGTGCGCCGCGAGTTCCGCGAACGGCGCGTCGTGTATAGGAACCTGTGCCGCATGCGCGGCCAGCGCTGGAGGAAGCGCGACGTGTCCTGGCATCACAGATAACACGTGAGTGATGCCTAGCGCGGCGAGCGCCTCCGCGTCCTCCGCAGTTTGGAGATCCGAGATGTACAGCCGTGGAAGGATCTCAGAGACGTGGGTGGACGATGATGGCATGGACACGGGCCCGGGGGCGCTCGCGGTCGGATGTGCGGAGTTCGGGACGCCATGTGGATATGAATACGGATGTGTCTGTGGCTGTGGTTGCGGGTATGGTTGGGAATGCGAATACGATGGGTGCGGTGTAATAGGTGCCAAAGGGGGAGGTAGCCGTGTAGGCACAGAGAGAACGAGTGTCTGGGCGCGCGGGCGTTTCTGTGAAATGGATATTTGGTTAGCAGGTGCAGTCGCGGTTGCAGTTGCGACCATTCCAAGGAGGAGAGAGCGGGCGTGGACGCGGGCAGGTGGAGGGAGGGAGGCAAGGACAGGATACCGAAGGGGAGGGAAATGGCCGAAGCGCGCACTCACGGGCGTGTATTTATACGGCATTACCGGGTATTGTGGACGGTGCCAATGCCGCTCGACCAGTGACATGACACAAACTTTGGTTTTGTGGCAAAAAAAGCCCTCGAGGTTCTGGAGTGGTTCTGGGATCTTTTTGGCGCCAGCCGGGCGGTGACGGTGAGATGTGGGGCCAAGGGTATTTTTCAGAATACAAAGGAAGCAGTGAGTGTCAAGTGCGTTGATTAAGACCCCCGAGGTGGGCGTAGCGCGGTTGCGGGAATAGGGAAGATGATGAGAAGTCAGGCACGGGATTGGAAGGCGGTATATAACGAAAGTTGTCAGAAGGCAGAAGAAACTCGCAAGCTGGAGAAAAAGTGAATTGGGTTGTAAATGCGATCAACCCGAAACGGGCGAGGCGAGGCGACGAGGCAAGGCAAGGCAAGGCGATGCAAAACGCAGCGCAGTTTCCAGGCTGTTGATAGGGGCCAATTCCCATTGTCCTGCTGGATAAAAGACGCTCTGTAATGAAACAACGACGGCTTGAGGATCCAATGAGATGAAATTTTCGAATGATTGCAAAGCCCGAGTTGCCCCTCAGCGATTACATCCAGTTGTTGCAATCTCCGTTGAGGACAGCTGTCGCACCGTCCAGTCGTCGGTAGCCACTCGTCATGGCTGTGCCCATTGACCGGGGTTGTGACCACTTCCGTTTCCGAGCTCAATATCCACTTTACCCGAACAAAGGCTGCGCAACCCAAAGGTAGTAAGAGGAGAGCCGGACACGAGGCGGTGTTGGTATCGTACGCAATCAATCCGTGGCATCAATGGTGGTGGTGGAGACGGGCCCCGGCTAAGGGTGAGGACAGCCATGGGGTGATGGCCAAATCATAAACATCATCAATCGAGTTGATATCCCGGATTATCACCACCCGAGCTGGTAGCTCCAGACCGTTCTCATCTGATCCCCGTCACTCTTTTCGTGCTAGGTATTATACATGGTCTGATGGCGTTAGAGCGATCTACCAAAGACAGCTCAGTCTATCTCCTGCCTTTGTTTAATCCCAACGTACAGCCCGTTGCATATAAACAATGCGGATGGGGAACATCAAAAGAAGAAAAGAAAAAAAATATCATCGCCGAGCCTAGTACTGGGAAAGGACGGTGCAAAGCTTGCATAGCGACTTTGACATTTATCGAAATAAAGGAAGAAATGAGGAGTAAGAACGGGAAAGTGACACCGCGAAAAGCGAAAATCGAGATCGAAAACGTGAAGATGTCGTCAAAAGTAGTGGCGGGTGGGTTGGTTTTAGATGAGATCTCTGTAAGGTGATTAATCAACAGTAAGCGCGTGTGACGGGCAGGCGTCGGAAAAGGTATGAAAACGCACGCTACGTTGAGGGGCATTTCGTCGATTTGCGTGTTGTAGAATTCTGAAACACAGATCGAGGTTAAGAAAGCCCCATTCTGACCGCAGGTGACCACGAACGTTCAATATCCCGAAGCATCCTGACATCCTCCGTCGTTACAAAGTTAATGGCGACACCTTTGCGACCGAAGCGACCGCCACGGCCGATGCGATGAATGTAATTCTCCCGGTTTGTAGGTAAATCGTAGTTGATCACAAGGGAAACTTGCTGCACGTCAATGCCACGGGCCAAAAGGTCGGTCGTAATGAGCACGCGCGATGAACCGGAGCGGAACTCCTTCATTAGCACTTCGCGCTGCTTCTGCTCCATATCACCATGCTATGTGCAACAGGTTACATCGATCCCAGGTCATATAAGTTGCGAAAAAACGGACCATGGCAGATACGGTGAACTCGCGTTGGTGCATCTTCTCGGTGAGCCAATCGACCTTTCGCCGTGTGTTGCAGAAAATGACGGCTTGGGTGATCGTGACGGTCTCATAAAGGTCACAGAGCGTGTCAAGCTTCCACTCCTCCTTCTCGACAGCAATGTAGAATTGCTTGATACCTTCGAGCGTCAGCTCATCACGTTTGACGAGGATACGGACGGGGTCGCGCATGAATTTTTTTGTCACCTCAAGTACGTCTGCGGGCATGGTAGCTGAAAGGAGGACGACCTGGGTGTCCTGGGGAAGGAGTTGGAAGACCTCGTAGATCTGATCTTTGAAACCACGCGAGAGCATCTCATCGGCTTCGTCGAGACAAAAGATCTTGATGTTATCGGTGCGAAGAGCGCGACGATTTATCATGTCATACACGCGGCCGGGGGTACCGACGACGACGTGCACGCCCTCCTGGAGTTTAGACATGTCGTCGCGGACGTTAGTGCCGCCGACGCACGCGTGACATTCAACGTTCATGTAGTCGCCAAGTGCAATGACGACCTTTTGTATTTGCTGCGCAAGCTCCCTGGTAGGGGCAAGGATGAGTGCCTGCGTTCCTTTGATACTAAAGTCGATCTTTTGGAGAATGGAAATGGAGAAGGTGGCGGTTTTGCCGGTGCCGGATTGGGCTTGTGCGATGACATCATGACCCTTCACCACGGGGACGATAGCACGCTGCTGGATGGCGGAAGGTCGCTCGAAACTGCCGTACTGTCAAGGCGAGGTGATGGGGGATGGAAGAAGCACTCACCCGTATGCATAGACCCCACGGAGGAGCTCCGGCTTCAGATCCATGTTATCGAAGCTGTGTACACAGAATGCGTTAGTGCACCGTCTGTACATTAATTAATGGGTTACTTGTCGACAACTTGGTCCCAGTTTGATTCGATCTCGCCTTCGGGGACATCCTGGAGAGTTTCTTCTCTAGAAATGCCGAGGATAATCAGACATTTGCGAAACGTCGAGAGATGTTAGATACTGACGCGGACATGGGTTGATATTGAAAAATGCCAAGGAGTCGACTGTGTACGTCGACGATGATAGAGTGGATGAGTATAAGTGTAAAATTGGCTGCTGCTGGTCAAAGGGTGTTTTGGCACACACCACGTGAGAGCAATTTTCCCCCTCGGTTCATCCCGAGAATGTTTTTAAACTCCGCGTTATTTCGACAAAACGACGATATTAATTAATCACGAGCATCTGTAATGGCTGTATGATTCTCGTATCGATAGACCATAGAGGAATCACAAATCCTGTGACCCAAGGAGACCTATAGGATGAGCCGTCCAGGTCCCCGTCATTTGGTCACTCCCGCTTGATTTGGCTAGAGTGACCCCTCGGCTTGGCCGAGATCATGTGGCAACTGCTCGTCCTCAACACTGACATCCGTACGAGGCTTTAGCGTTTCCACTCTAGGCGAGCCCCTTACTCTATGCCCACCACCACCAATCGAATTGAATCGAAAGGCTGTTCGGAGCTTGATAGGCTAGAAACCCTTCAAGTTTTGATTCTTAACAGCGGCTGAGTGGCTACGGCACTAAGGGGGGCTCTCCTTGGCATCGTTTGAGAGCCAACTAGGTGCGTTTCCCATGTCCCCCCACCTGCCTGTCTTGCAACAACCAAGGTGCATGTTTCCAAACTACCATACTTGTAGGCGGGAAAACGCCGTTGATAAACCGAACCTGTCCCGTGCTTTCGCCACCGTTGCCGCATACTAGCGTAACTCGCGATGTACACACACTTTCACGCTTGGCACATCACGGCTCCAATGAAGCCCCTGTGCGTTCACACTTCTGTCAGGTAGGGGTGAAACCCTATCCCATGTGTTGCCGTGCTGCCTTCCCCTATCATCACACCACAAGGGCACTCCGTCCACGCAGGTTGGTCGTCGTGTTAAAGTTGTTCTAATCATATCGCATCTAAGGTGCATCCGAGTTGTTTGATCCTCGCGTAATGGGCGCGGGAATCAAGGCTGGCCACCCGTGCCATGCCTGCCCTCCCCGTAATCTCCCATCTGTCATCATGTAGCCATTCCCAACGCCTGCGAATGCGACTTGGTGCTGAGTCACTATAGGCGCCATCACGGAGAGTCTATTTGATAATGTTTCATGCGAGGTGTGATATGCTGGTGGTGCTATCGTTGGCACTCCCGTGACTGGAACAGTGAATAGGGCACGTCTTGTAAGTGATACTACATCAGCCTCTGACGGAAAGCGATATCCTTCCCATACTAGCAGCGCAGTTAGCTTTGTGACCACCTATCTTGGTGTCGCTTGGCACCTCGACTTATCTCGATATTCTGCGAGGCCCGGATCCTGGTCCCGTTGATTTCGCACATGTGGCGGTCGAAACGGTTGAACTTGAAAGGCAACCTCGAATGCCTTTCAAGTTGTACAGCCCCCCTGCCCGTCCATGCAGTGAAGAGACCACCCTCGTCCTATCGCTGTGCGTCTACGAGCTCTTACCGCGGGAGCCTCGACACAACGTGCTCGTTTCATCGACACTTACTTGCCTTGGCATGTGTGAGTGATCGTGGTATCAGAGTACGTCAGGTGGTCCCTATTAGTCGATACAACATGCACATGCATTCTGGGACTGGCACTACCGTGACGAACACGCGTCGCCTTATATCCTCCGACGATCTCCTTCAACCTTACTTTAATCAATCAGCGATAAGCGCCAACTGCACAACCTGCTACATCTTCACCCCTCTTAATTCAAAGGCAGCTAGGGAAGCAACCCCTAAACCATCACCGTGTATCACGGCTGAGAATAGATTGGTCGGTGTTTATCCTGATGTGCAGCTCTCACCAGAAACAAGGAGCGAAACAAAACCTCTCGTACTTTTGGGGCTACGGAATCGTTGGCACTTGGCACGGTGGCACTCAGTCGTGTTCGATCTGTCTGTGTCCACACGCTATCGCAGTGCGTTATCCGCGGTGTCACGCATCGTGTAGTGGTTTCTAAACACCTTGAAGGACACATGTCCTCGAGTAACTCTTCCTGCACTTTTCACCGCTAGCTCGTCCAGCAACGACAGTCCGTCAAGTCGTGTTTGTCTGTGTACATGTGAGCTTTCTTCAGTGCACATAACACCTGCGATGTGGGGGAGTATGATCGTTATTGGCGTCAGCCCGTCCGATCCAGTGATTCCAGTACCACCCTTGTCCAACAATACGCCACCATCGATAGTATAACATCCCGGCGCTACATCGTGTCCTCGTTTGATACCATTCTGCAGGGTGCGTTGTACACGCTCCCTTCGCTCCCATCGACGTTCCCTCATTCTTCCGTGCTATCTCCTTCCTCGAATCAGTCACGAGATCATGCCATCAGACCTCAGGAAGCCATGCTTCACCATGATGCTTCCTTGCTCCTCGTCTGAAGAAACCCGTCGGGATGGCGATGTTGGCGGCGCTCAGTTGATAAGAGGTTCAGCAGATGGGTGAAAGTATTCACAGAGTAACAATAGCCGTAACTATCATGCGGGCTGAGGTAAAGTACTGAACACTGTCAAAACTTGAAGTCTCGCCCGCCTTTGTCCCTTTTGCCGCGGTCGCGATCAGCCTCCATCTTTTGTCGTTTCTTCGCCATTTCTTTCGCGACCATATCCGAGAAGTCCTCGCGCCCTGGGCCCTGACCAGGCACACCCGCACTCCCGCGCGACTGTGCGTCGTAACGCTTCCGCAGCTCTTCTTCGGATAATCCCTCGAGCTCGCTCACATCTAGCGAAACGTCTACGCCGCCTGCCTTGCGCTGAATGGCGATAGCTTAGGGTCAGTGGGCGACATAGTTATGTGGTAGAATCGTACCTTGGTCCCACGCTCATCCCCAAGCACCGGCACGGACGCAGCCACAACACCGCTGATATCGTACCCTCTCTCGGAGCCCATAAGGCCGCGTACGCTCGTCTGCTTCTCCGCGAGTACAGAATAGAGTTGCCGATTGCCACCTTCGTCTCGCACTGGGGCGGCGGATGTCTTCCGCAACTCGAGGAAATCGGGTGTCTCCAAACCTGCGGCGACTGTCGAGACGACGGATGCCATACCCGATGGCGTTGCAAGACCCGATGGCGTCTGGAGGCCGTCAGCAGGGGCAGCTTCCGAAGATTCCTCCTCCTCTTCGTCCTCCTCTTCATCGGATTCCTCCTCTTCTTCGTCTACGGAGATTCGTCAGGATTTCAACCACATCAAGATTCAACCGACTGGCACACCTTCTTCTGGCTCAAGTTCTCCCCACAAATTCTTATCGACTGGTTCTCCCATCTACTAGAGTATTAGCATAGAATACACATTGAGAAATCGAAATGTATGCACCGCTGTGTCATTCGTCTTCGGCAAAACGCCAAATACATCACCGTATAACGGACGATTGTATTCGTCTAGCGGGGGTTTTCCCCATCCACCTGGATGAAAGCCCCACTGTGCGCTACGGCAGTTAAGGTCAGCGAATGTTCTGAAGAGCCGTCATAGACACGCACCCCTCGGGAATGGGCGCATTCAATCCCGGTATCCGGAGAGTAGGATAACTTGGGGGGGGGCCAAAGCGCTGCATACTAATGAGCCACGGCGGTGGGGCAAGGGGTGGAATAGAAAGGGCCTCGACGAGCTCTGGCGAAAGGTCCCCGGGCCGTTTTTCTTTGAGAGACGTTTCAAACTCTTTGCCCTCGTAATACATCTCACCAAAGCTCGTCAAAGGGGGTTTGGTTTGAAATTTGAAGAATGCATCGTGTAGCTTCTGATAATCGATGTCAATCTTGCCCATCTTGGGTTGGACACGCTCGCGAGTCTTGGCTTTGAGAGACATATTTGCCTCCTTTTCTTTGATGGCATCACGTTGCGTCGCAATGCCTGTGTCGGCAATGTAGGAAGGAAGTTGAAAGGGCGGTTTCTCGATGCCGCGCTTTCCCTGCAGGTAGTCACGCTTGGCACTCCAATGTGCGGGAATAGGGATAGTGTTGCGGTGACACTTGAGGTGAAGAAGAAGTCGTGGATCTGCGGCAGAGACGTCTGTCCACTCTACTACTTCGGGCTTTGCGACTAGTTGCTTGAGCTCTGCAACCGTGAGGCGATTGAGCTTGCGCTGTTTCTTCTTTGAAAGGGGTTTCTTCTCTGCTTCGGCTTCAGAGTCTGTCTCGCCAGCTATTTCATCATCCGAATAGATAACCTCGCCTTTGGACGGGTCCTCGGATTTTACCTGAGGAAAGGGTCAGATGGCGAGAGGGAAGGTACACACGGAGGTTAACGCACTGGTCTGTCTTCGGGATCGAACTGAAAGCGGGCAAATACGTCGGAGAAGGCCTCGAGGGCAGCTCCCTTTAAATCCAGCTGCTCAGACACGTACTCGACGTTTTCATACTCTCGGTGATCACCCTCCTTCTTGACCTTTGCGTCTGGCGTCGCCTTTTACATCGCGTCAGCTATGAGCCAAGGTCCACGGGCTCAAGGACACGAATAACGACACACCTGTGCAGCGGCCTTCTTCTGCTTGGCCTTTTGTCGTCTGAGTTGATTCCTTGATTTTGCCTTGTTTGATTCCGATGACGTACCATTGAGACCGTTGAGTGCTGGGATATGTTGGACGGCAACGGACATGTTTTGTTAGACGAGACGAGAGCGTTGTGTGTGCTTGTGAGTGTGTGAGTGAACAAGCGTGTGAAAAGTACGGCCGGGAATATTTCCTCATTTGGAATATCCGCGGCACGGCATCGGCCTACGGGCCCTCGACTCTTTGCTCTGCTCCTGCTCCTGTTCAGCTAGTTCGTTGGGGACTCCGATGTTGGGTATGGTCACACCCTCAGTTCTCGAAATATCCCATAAATCTCAAAGTCATGCAATAGTCATAGGTCTTACAGGAGGTATCGCAACAGGAAAGTCAACAGTTTCTAAACAACTAGCTACCCGCGGGATCCCTGTCATCGATGCTGACGTTCTCGCTCGAGACGTCGTCCGTCCTGGCACCCGGACACTCAACAAGATCGTATCTACGTTTGGCCGTGATATCTTGAAAGAGGACGGAACGCTTGATCGCCTCAAGCTCGGTTCTATCGTCTTTCAAGACGAAGAGCAGCGGCGAAAACTCAATGCGATCATTCACCCTGCAGTGCGTTGGGCCATGGCCTTTGGCATTCTCAAATTCTGGTTATGCGGCGAGAGGGTTTGCGTATTGGACGTTCCGTTGCTTATAGAGACGAAAATTTACCAGTGGGTTGGGCGAGTCGTCGTTGTTTACTGGTTCGCTTCGCTCGACTCCGCACATTGCCAGTACCGCTAATGATTTGTTGCGAACAGCTCAGCCGAAATACAGCTACAACGGCTCATGAAGCGGGATGCGTCGACCCGCGACGATGCACGGGCGCGATTACTAGCGCAGTTTCCTATCAAAGATAAACTCGAGTATGCTGACGTTGTTCTGGATAATTCGGGAACGCAGGCGGAGCTAGAGGTTCAAGTCGATGAGTTTGCGCGGCGACTGTACCTTGAAGGAAGGTGGTCTTGGCGTATCAAGTGGTTGATACCGCCCCTTGGGCTGCTTTCTGCCATATGGACATTAATTTGGAGACGTGCGAGACGCAATCGGAGGTCCAGGCGGAGAATAGTAGCAGAGTAGTAGCCCGTATTATTGTCCTGTGCTGTGTGTGCCGTGTGTTAGTGTCGTAATGTGGTGTATTGATTTGATGATAATCTGACTTTGACCACTGGTCGTATCATGTAAACCTCTGCGTCACCCTCCACTGGCACCGCCGCCTCCCGCATCACCTTCCCTTCTCCCTTTCCCTTTCCCTTCAACTCACCCAATGGCATCTTCTTTAGAAAGCCAGGCCTTGACAAGAACTTATCGACCTTCTCCAGTTTTGAACAAGGCAGCGCGCCAAATGGTCCCTCCATTTGTACAAAAGTTATACGAGTTCGTCGAATTACTGACCTTTTCTTCTCGATATCACATTTATCCTCTCCTTTAGGTTGGTAAACGCCCCGAGCACTGACGACCTCATACGATGGTCGGACACTGGAGACTCCTTTTTCGGTCCGTCTGAGATTCCCACTCAATCTCCCCTCTCTCATGGTTTCCTAGTCTTTGAGCATGAGCGCTTTGCAAATGATGTCCTTCCACGATTTTTTAAGCACCGGAATTTCTCTTCCTTCGTCCGACAACTGAACATGTATGGGTTTCACAAGATACCCCACCTCCAACAGGGCGTCTTGAAGAGTGATACCGAAACCGAGTTTTGGAACTTTGAGCACCCTAATTTTCACCGAGGACAACCTGATCTTCTCTGTCTGGTCACGCGGAAAAATAGTAAAGGTGGTAGCCAACAGAATGCCGATCTGGCCGATGGCGATGCTCCCCTTCCAGGCCAGGGTAGTACTCAACTTCTTGACGTCAACTCGATTGTCGGCGGTATCACTGCCATCAAGCGCCACCAGCAAGCTATCTCCGTCGATCTTAACGAACTCAAGACCTCCAATCAACAACTCTGGCAGGAAGCTTTGGCCGCCCGCGAGAGGTACAAGAGTCAACAAGATACTATCAACCGGATCCTCAAATTTTTGGCCAGTGTCTTTGGACGCGCGACTGGTCACGACGGGAAGGACGTTGACGGTCACGGTGCATCGACACCACTTGTTGTCCGCCGTGGTCAACGTCTCCTCATCGGCAATGGTGCTGAGGGTAACAAGCCCAAGGGCGTAGAGGTCGTAGAAGTGGAGGATGACGACGACGATAAGAGCATACAAGACGCTGTACTCGCTGACGAACAACCAGGGACACCACGTAAGTGGTGTTTCCCTTTCGTATCACTGCTCACCCTTCGCTATCAGTCCCTTTTGCCCAGATTGACTCTTCTTCCATCAAGTCCCCGAGTGTTACATCGTCTCCGTCATTTGGTCCCTCCACACCATCTTTATCATCGGGGGCGTACTTTCACGATCGCCCTTCGGGGACGCTTGTGGCCCCTACGTGGGCCAAGACTCCACCAAATTCTACTATCCCCACCCCAACACCTGCACTGTCCTCGGCTAGCAATTATTCTGCACTTGAATTGCACCGACCTCAATCTGTTCACAATACGTCGTCGTCACCGCCACCGACCCAGGACCAAATCATGCAGGCCGCCTTCCAGCAGTTGATGCAATCTCCTGGCCAGGTGCAGCGTCTTCTGCAGCTCCTCTCTTCCGGTTCCACAAACGTTCCCACGCCGATCTCAACTCCCATCACCGGCGCTGCGCAATCTGGCTCATGGACGCCGCCTGCATCGCTGGATCTTCCCCAGCTCGCCCAGCTCGCGTTATATGATAACAGCATTGGCGGGGGTAGCAATAACGTGCTCACGTTCGACAATAAGGACATCATCGGCCCCAGCACGACCCAGCTTGCAGATGACGAGGCGCGCCTTGCGAGCTCGTACCATGATGCAGGCGAGATCGCTGCAGATGTGGACGCGCTGCAGGCTAATATCGATGCATTGATCGAAAACATGGGTCTCGACTCCGCAACACCCGGTACCACATCGGCTGATCCCACCCACCCGCAGCCGCCACTTCCATCATCGGGGGAGATGCCGCCTGCGTTCTCGACAGCCGAGTTTGACTTTGAAGCATTCTTGACAGCCTTCGCGAACGCGCAGGACGGCGAGGGCGGAGCTGCCAACGTAAACGTCGACCCTGTTGTAAACGACAAAACATCTACATTGGGATCAGTGCCTGGGTCAGTTTCCGCATCAGGGACAGGTATGGATGCGACGAACGTATTCTCAGAACAACCGGTCATCGTGGGACGCAAGAGGACGTCGGACGTCGCGGAGCTCGCGCTTCCGTTGTCGGAACCATCGACGGCTACGCCTTCGCGCGTCGCAGTGGCAACGAGGACAGATGCCACAGCTGATGAGCCACCACGCGCGAAGCGGAATAAAAAGTAGGGCGTGATGAAGCGATGTCATCTCTTTTTCTCAGCTCCCGCGTCCTCCTTGCACATCCAGATTTGTCGAGTGTCGTGGCGTCTTGGTTCTGCGGGCCAGGCATCGTTGTTACTTCAGACGTCCACATCAACGTCTCCAACACGGCTTAGGGGGTATCTATCGATGCGGTAGTGGCATCATTAGCGAACGCATCCATTACTATTCATCACCAGTCTATATCGTCGAAACGAGTCCT